>Ga0066870_100009_pt1 | contig 155066 bp, 133 predicted proteins | sample CeladaPassage60A_FD_62237 | JGI IMG/M metagenome (GOLD analysis project Ga0066870, IMG submission 62237) | Cellulose-adapted microbial communities from the Joint BioEnergy Institute, USA - Passage3 60A | ecosystem: Engineered > Bioreactor > Continuous culture > Unclassified | place: USA... | reverse complement strand
CTCAATTGAGGCCTGGCGGCTCGACCGACAGCGATGACCTGTCCAACGTTCCGTTACGCCTGAACTCATTCCGTATCTGCTTGGCAGCGCCGGAGGTTGCCCCTCAGCCGCCGTTGCCCACGCCGCACGACAGGTATGGACGGTAGGGCATCGACCAGGTCGACTTCATTTGACGCGCTCAGGGTGCTCGACGGCCACTTTGACGGCATTCCTTGCTTCGACCTGCCGTCGACGGGACCTGTCGGTGGACTTCCTTAAACGCAGTGGCCCGGCCGGTGAGGCTCAGCCACGTCGGGCCGTGCCCGAAGCGATACGTTCTCCCATCTGATCTCAGACGCATGCGTAGTCGCAGCACGACGAACGACATCCTGGCGGGTTTGGCGACTTGCTCAAGTCTGAAGAAGGGACTGCGAAGAGACTCCAGAAAGGCTCTCGAAGGAATATTCGATAGTTCTTTCGAAGGGCTCAGCGGCTTAGCTAATACATGCACACAGATATCAAGCACCACAAATAAAACATCCGCCCCATTCATTTCCAGGTCTTCCTCGAAGACGTGAAACGTGTGAAACTCGCAGGTGGCGAGTCAACCCAGAACGCGCCAGTGAACTCCGAACACGGGCAACCGTTCCAGCACAATTGCACACCGAAAAGAGGCCATGGCAAGAACAATCCCCCCTGTTCTGCTGGAGAAGGCCGCAGCAGCAGTCGCACGTTTCGGCACGTCCACCGCTGCAAAGCTCCGCGGAGGTGGACGACCCGAAGATCAACTTCGAGCCCCGTTGGAACGGTTGTTCCACGACATGGCCGAAGCCCTAGGCGTCTCTCTGGTTATGGTCGGAGACCTCATTAACTTCGCTTGGCGTTCGCCCGGACTACGCCGTGGACGTAGCCGGCGCGCGAGTGGGTTATGTCGAGCTCAAGGCCCCGGGTCGGGGGGTGCCGACCGTCTGGACCCCCAACAAGCATGAAAAAGATCAGTGGGAGAAGCTGCGGCTCCTCCCTAACGTCTTGTACACCGACGGTTCCCTCTGGGCATTGTTTCGGAATGGCGATTTGGTTGGTCGGGTCGCTCGGCTAAACGGTGACCTTTATAAAGCCGGTGACAAGCTCGCTCCCCTCGACGGGGAATTCACTCGGGTCATCTCGGACTTTCTCCTTTGGAAACCGGATCCGCCTCGCAGCCTCCGACAGCTAGTGCGCTCGGTTGCAGGGCTCTGCAAGTTGCTGCGTACGGAGGTCCTCGAGATCATTGACCGCGAAAGCAGAGGCGAGGAAAGGAACAAGGTTTTCATCGAGCTGAGCCGGGATTGGCGCAGGCTTCTATTCCCCGGGCTGACACATGAGGAATTCGCCGACGCCTATGCGCAGACCGTGACCTTCGCGCTGCTTCTCGCCAGGGTCGAAGGAATCGCCTTTGAGGGCCGCAGCGTAGGAGAAATCGCCGCCCAGCTCGGCAAGAATCACTCCCTAATGGGTAAGGCACTCGCCGTACTGACGCATGACGCCATCGAGGGTCGCAGCGTCGTCGTGGAGACACTCAAACGCGTCATAGGCGCGGTGGACTGGGATCGGATCAGCGACAGCTCGACGAATGCCTATCTCTATCTGTACGAGCATTTTCTCGAAGTCTACGACTCAGAGCTTCGCAAGCAGAGCGGGTCGTACTACACGCCCAACGAGGTCGTCTCGTTCATGGTCCGCTTCGTCGACGACATCTTGCGGTCCAGGTTCGGGCGGCAGGGCGGTTTCGCCGCCGAAGACGTCGTCGTCGTGGACCCGGCCATGGGTACCGGCACCTACCTGCTCAACATCGTCGACACGGTCGCCCGGACCGTGGAGCAGGAAGAGGGCAGAGGAGCGATACCAGGTCGGCTAAAGAACCTGTTCCGTCGCCTGATCGGATTTGAGCGGCAGGCCGGGCCGTACGCCGTGGCCGAACTCCGTCTGCACCAGGTGCTGAAGTCGACGTATGGCGCAGAAATCTCGGAGCGAGATCAGAGGATATACGTCGCCGATACCCTCGACAGCCCGTTTGATGACACGCAGCTTGACCTAGGCTCAGTTTACGGGCTGATCGCACGCGCTAGGCGGGAAGCGAACCGGATAAAGCGAGAAACTCCGGTCCAGGTAGTGATCGGCAACCCACCCTACCGGGAACGCGCCAAAGGTCTGGGCGGCTGGATCGAGAAGGGTGCGGAAAATTCCGGATATGGTATTCCACTGGACGATTTCAGAGCCCCGGGGCTCGGCAAGTATGAGTACGTTCTGGCCAATCTGTACGTGTATTTCTGGCGTTGGGCAACATGGAAGGTCTTCGATGCCCACCCGAAATATCCTTCTGGAATTGTTGCATTCATCACCACTTCGGGCTACACAATCGGCCCGGGATTTGCAGGTATGCGGGAGTATCTGAGACGGACAGCCGACGAAGGATGGATAATCGATCTCTCACCTGAGGGACATCGCCCCGACGTCTCCACGAGAATATTTCCGGGAGTCAAACATCGCCTATGCATCGGCATCTTCGTTAGATACGGCGAGGGCGACCGAAACACTCCTGCCCGAATCCATTATGCGAGCGTTTCGGGTCACCGGTCAGACAAGTTCAAGCAACTCGCATCATTGAGGCTTGATGGTCCAGAATGGACCGATTGTTCGACTGGCTGGCGAGACCCCTTCCAACCCGAGGGGGCGGATGATTGGCTGAGCTATCCCGCGCTCGGCGATCTCCTGCCTTGGCATTCTCCGGGCATAAAACCGAATCGAACCTGGGTTTACGACCCGAACCCAGATATTCTACGGAAGCGCTGGAGAAGGCTTATCCGATCAGCCGATCATGAGAAGGCAACGCTGTTCAAAGAAACGCGTGATCGGACCGTCGCACTACTCGCCCTTCCCCTGCCCGAAACCCCTGCCCCACCGGATACACTGCACGAAGCCGTTCCGGAACCACGCATCGAGAAAGTAGCCTACAGAAGCTTCGACAGGCAGAACCTACTGTACGATCCTCGAGTAATCGATTTCCCTCGACCGCCTCTGTGGCAAGTTCTGGGCGGTGGCCAGGTATTCACCACCGAGCAACATGCTCAACCGATCGAACGCGGCCCTGCCTTGGTCTTCACTGCGCACGTCCCGGACATGCATCACATCAATGGGCGAGGCGGCCGGGTGCTTCCCCTTTATAGAGATCGAGCCGCAGCCTCCGCGAACCTCACCCCAGGTTTGACACGCCTGCTATCGCGGCGTCTACGCCTACCCGTTACTGCTGCCGACGTAATCGCCTACATTGCCGCGGTCACCGCTCACAATGGCTATACGACTCGCTTCGCCAAAGACTTACAGACTCCAGGTGTACGCGTGCCGCTCACAAACGATCCGGATCTTTGGCAGCGCGCTGTGCGGCTTGGCAGGCAGGTGATCTGGCTGCACACCTTTGGAGAGCGCTTCGTGGATCCCGCCGAGGGCCGCCCGGCCGGACCGCCCAAGCCGCCGCCTGATCAGCGGGCCTTGGTCCGGACACCCATCCGCGGCGTCAACGGCGAAGACATGCCGACTGACATCTGCTACGACGCCGAGACGGCCACGCTCATTGTAGGCGCAGGCCGTATCTCCCCTGTGCGCCCGGAAGTGTGGGCGTACGAGATATCCGGGATGAGAGTCGTCAAGAGGTGGTTCGACTACCGGAAAAAAAATCCAATCGGTCGCAGATCCACGCCCCTCGACGACATCCACACCGAGGAGTGGCCCGCCGAATTCACCACAGAGCTTTTGCAGCTCCTCCACGTGCTCACACTCTGTGTGGATCTCGAACCTGACCAGGCCGACCTCTTGGAGCGCATCTGCTCCGGGCCGCTCATCACCGTCTCTGACCTAGAGAAAGCGAACGTGTTTCCCGTTCCCGCCAGTGCTCGTAAGCCACCTCCGGCTGAATCGGTTGAGGCCCCCAAGCTGCTCTAGATGTCGAGCAAGGGAAGGCCGGGGTGCTAGCGGGCACTCCCCTAGTGGGTGCACAGTCCGATAGCGGCGTCAAAAGGTGCTTTCGCTGGCTACCGGTCCGTTGCACCTTCGGCACGCGCGGCCCCGGCACCGTATGCGCGGTGGCGGCCGACGCCAATCCCTACCTCCGGCCTCGAGGGTCACAGCAGCTTGTCGGGCGTGATCGGGAGGTCGCGGACGCGTCTGCCGGTGGCGTTGTAGACGGCGTTGGCGATGGCGGCGCCGGTGCCGGTGATGCCGATCTCGCCGATGCCGCGGGCGCCCATGGGGGCGTGCGGGTCGGGGATGTCGGTCCAGATCAGGTCGATCTCGGGGACGTCGAGGTGGACGGGGATGTGGTAGTCGGCGAGGCTCGCGTTCACCACGCGGCCGGTGCGGTCGTCGAGGACGAGCTCCTCGGTCAGGGCGAGGCCGATGCCCATGATGATGCCGCCGCGGAACTGGGAGGCGGCGGTGCGCGGGTTGACGATGCGGCCGCAGTCCATGGAGCCGAGGAAGCGGGTGACGCGGACCTCGCCGGTGACGGAGCTGACGCGGACCTCGGCGAACATCGCGCCGAAGGAGTGCATGGAGAGGGTCGTCATCTCCTCCGGGGGCGGGGCCACGGCCTCGGCGACCACGAGGTCGCGGCCGGCCCGGTCGAGGATGTCCGAGTAGCTCTCGTGGCGGGAGGGGTCGTCGAGGGCGGCGAGGCCGCCGTCGAGGGAGCCGACCTGGTCGGGCTCGAGGCCGGTGAGCGGGGAGCCGTCGCCGACGAGCTTCAGCAGCTGCGCGAGGAGCTCGCGGTGGGCGGCGGCGACGGCGGCGCCGATGGCGGCGGTCTGCTGGGAGCCGCCGGCCATGACCAGGCCGGGCAGGCGCGAGTCGCCGAAGCGGAAGGTGACCTGGTGCGGTTCGAGGCCGAGGCGGTCGGCGATGACCTGGGTCTGGGCGGTGGCGGTGCCCATGCCCATGTCGTGGGCGGCGACCTCGACCTCGGCGCGGCCGTCCCGGTGCAGGGTGATCCGGGCCGCGGCGCCGGGCGAGCGCACATACGGGTGGGTGGCGGCGGCGCATCCCATGCCGATGAGCCACTCGCCGTCGCGCACCGCGCCCGGGGTGGGGTTGCGCCGGTCCCAGCCGAAGCGCTCGGCCCCCGCGCGCCACGCCCGGACGAGGTTGCGCGCCGACAGCGGGCGGCCGTCGATCGGCTCCTGCCGGGGCTCGTTGCGGAGGCGCAGCTCGATGGGGTCCATGCCGAGCTTGACCGCGAGCTCGTCGATCGCGCACTCGAGGGCGAAGCTGCCGACGGCCCCTCCCGGCGCCCGCATGCTGGTGTTCGCCATCATGTCCAGGTAGGCCACCTCGACGCCGAGCTTGAAGGTCCGGGCGGCGTACGTGCACTGGGCCGGCAGGATGAACGGCTCGGAGAGGTCGGCGCTCCGGCTGGTCGCGGACGCCCCGGTGTGGATGATCGCCTCGAACCGGCCGTCGGCGGTGGCGCCGATCGCGACCCGCTGCTCGGTCCTCGCCCGGGACCCCACGGTGCGGAACACGTTCTCCCGGGTGAGCGCGATCCGCACCGGGCGGCCGGCGAGCCGGGACGCGGCCGCGGCGAGCACCTGGTACCACCACAGGCCCTTGCCGCCGAAGCCGCCGCCCAGGTACGGCGCGCTGATGTGCACCCGCTCCTCGGGGATGCCGAAGATCTTCGCGAGCGACCAGGCGCTGTGCGCCACCATCTGGGTGGTGTCGTGCACGAACAGCTCGTCGCCGTCCCACAGCACGGTGGCCGCGTGCGGTTCGATCGCGGCGTGGTTGTGGTACGGCGTGCGGTACACCTCGTCCACCGACACGTCGGCGGCGCGCAGCGCGGCCTCGGCGTCGCCGAGCTCGCGCCGGCCCGGCCCGCCGTAGATCGTGGTGGGCGCGGTGCCGTTCGCCACGGCCTCCTCCCAGCTCGTGACGGCGGGCTCGGGCGCGTAGCCGACGCGGATGAGCGTGGCGGCGTGGTCGGCCTGCTCCTGGGTCTCGGCGAGCACGACCGCGATCGGCTGGCCGTTCCAGTGCACCCGGTCGTCCTGCAGGACCGGCAGCGTGTCGAAGCCGCCCGCCTTGGGGTCGCTGCCGAAGCCGGGCATCGGGTTCATGCGGGGCGCGTTCCGGTGCGTCATCACGAGCACGACCCCGGGCGCGCGTTCGGCGTCGGCGACGTCGAGCGCGGTGATCCGGCCCTTGGGGATCGTGCTGCAGGCCAGCGCCGCGTACAGCATGCCGGGGTAGGCGTGCTCGGCGGCGAACTTGATCCGCCCGGTGACCTTGGCGAGGCCCTCGAGACGCGGCATGGGCTCGCCGATCCGGCGGGTGCGGGCGGGGTCGGTCAGCGGGTCGGGGACGGGCCCGGCCCAGTTCTCGGGCGCCGGTCCGACGGGCGCCCGGCCGTGTGCCGAGGTGGTCATCGGGCCTCCCCTGCGAGGTCGGCGAGTACGGCGGTGACGGTGCGCTCGGCGAGCTCGATCTTGAAGGCGTTGTGCCGCAGCGGTACGGCGGCGGCGAGCTCGGTGCGGGCCGCGGCGCGGAACGTGGCCGGATCGGCGGGCGCGCCGAGCAGGGCCTGCTCGGCGGTGCGGGCCCGCCAGGGCTTGGGCGCGACGCCGCCGAGCGCGAGCCGTACCGCGGTGATCACGCCCCGCTCCACGCGGAGCACGGCGGCCACCGAGACGAGGGCGAAGGCGTAGCCGGCGCGGTCGCGCACCTTGCGGTAGCCGGAGGCGGCGCCGGGCGGCAGCGGCGGCAGCTCGACCGCGGTGATCAGCTCCCCTGCTTCCAGCTCGGTCTCGATCTCGGGGTGGTCGCCGGGCAGCCGGTGCAGCTCGGTGAGCGGCAGCACCCGGGCCCCGCGGGCGCCGCGCAGGTGCACGACCGCGTCGGCCGCGGCGAGCGCCACGCACATGTCCGAGGGGTGGGTGGCGACGCAGGCGGGCGAGCCGCCGAGGATGGCGTGGTCGCGGTTGTGGCCGTCGATCGCGTCGCAGCCCTGGCCGGGGTGGCGCCGGTTGCAGCGGGAGCCGGCGACGTCGTAGAAGTACGGGCAGCGGGTGCGCTGCAGGATGTTGCCCGCGACCGTGGCCATGTTGCGGATCTGCGCCGAGCCCCCGGCGAGGATCGCCCGGGCGAGCAGCGGGTAGCGCGCGCGGACCGCGCGGTGCTCGGCCACCGCGGTGTTGCGGGCCGCCGCGCCGATCAGCAGGCCGCCGTCCGGCCGTTCCTCGATCGCCGACGACAGACCGGTGACGTCGACCAGCGTGGCCGGGGCGACGACGTTGCGGCGCATCAGGTCGACCAGGTTGGTGCCGCCGCCGAGGTACGCGGCGCGCGGGGCGCTGCCGAGCCGTACCGCGTCGGCCGCGTCGGCGGCCCGCGCGTAGCCGAAGGGGTTCATGCGCGCTCCCCCGGTCCGGCCGCGTAGGTCGCGGCGATCGCGGCGACGATGCCGTTGTGCGCCCCGCACCGGCACAGGTTGCCGCTCATCCGCTCGCGGATCTCGTCGCGGTCGAGGACGACGCGGTCCGCGGTGAGGTCGGCGGTGACGTAGCTCGGCACGCCGCGCGCGGCCTCGGCGGCCATGCCGACCGCCGAGCAGAGGTGGCCCGGGGTGCAGTAGCCGCACTGGAAGCCGTCGTGGTCGATGAACGCCCGCTGCAGCGGGTGCGGGCCGTCCGGGCCGGCGAGCCCCTCGACCGTGGTGATCTCGCGGCCCGCGTACTGCACGGCGAGCGCCAGGCAGGACAGGATGCGCTCGCCGTCCGCCAGCACCGTGCACGCCCCGCAGGCGCCCTGGTCACAGCCCTTCTTGGTGCCGCTCAGCCCAAGGGTCTCGCGCAGCAGGTCGAGCAGGGATGTGCGGGGGTCGACGGCGGCTTCGACCTCGGCGCCGTTCACCCGCATCGCGATGTGCTCCACTTGTGGCTCGCTTTCCTGGATCGGACGGGAATCACGTGATCCGCCGAGGACGGGGACAAAGGCATGCGCGGTCTTGGGCAGGGGCGTATCCTGAACCAAAACCGGAATGCCTTTCCGGTTGAGACTCTACGGATCCGCCGTCCGCTCGATCAAGGAACCTTTCCGCCCGGGTACGCGGACTCGAGTACGTGGAGGAGCGTCGTGTCAGGGAACACACCCCCGGCCGCGGGCGGGCCGGCCGGGCCGGCGGAGCCCGGCGCCGCCGCGCGCCGCCGGCGGCTCCGCGCCGACGCCCGGCGCAACATCGACGCCCTGCTCGAGGCGGCCAAGCAGGTGTTCGCCGCCACGGGTGTGGACGCCCCCGCCAAGCGGATCTGCGACCTGGCGGGTGTCGGGGTTGGAACGCTCTACCGGCACTTCCCGCAGCGCGCGGACCTGGTCGCGGCCGTGTTCCGGCGCGAGGTGGACGCCTGCGCCGCGAGCGCCGCCGAGCTGGCCGCGACGCACGAACCGGGGGCGGCGCTGGAGCAGTGGCTGCACCGGTACACGGAGTTCCTCGCCACCAAGCGCGGGCTCGCCGCCGCGCTGCACCGCATCGACCCGGAGGGCACGGCCCTGTCGGCGTACTTCCGGGAGCGGTTCGAGCCGGTGCTCGGCTCGCTGCTCGAGGCCGCGGCCGCCGCCGGGGAGATCCGCGCCGACGTCACCGCGGCGGAGCTGCTGCACGCGGTGGCGAACCTGTGCGTGTCCGCGCCGGGCTACGGCGCCGACCAGAGCAGGCGCATGGTCTCGCTGCTCGTCGACGGCCTGCGGCACCGCGCGGCCGCGCGCCGGGGACGATCCTGACCGGCCGCGGCCCGGACGCGGTCCGGGCCGGGCGGCGGTGCCGGCCGCCGCGGCTCAGGGCAGGCAGCCGACGTGGGCGAGGGCCTGCCGCAGCAGGACGCCCTGGCCGCCGGTCATCTCCTGCTGGACGGCCGGCGAGGCGGCCTCCTCCGGGGTGAACCAGACGAGGTCGAGCGCGTCCTGGCGCGGCCGGCAGTCCCCGGCCACGGGGACGATGTAGGCGAGGGACACCGCGTGCTGGCGCGGGTCGTGGTATGGCGTGATCCCCGGCGTCGGGAAGTACTCGGCGATGGTGAACGGCTGAGGCGAGGGCGGGACCTGGGGCAGCGCGACCGGACCGAGATCCTTCTCCAGGTGCCGCAGCAACGCGTCGCGAACCCGTTCGTGGTAGAGCACCCGGCCGGAGACGAGCGCGCGACTCACCGTTCCGTCTGCCCCGATGCGCAGCAGCAGGCCCACCCGGGTCACCACCCCGGAGTCGTCGACGCGCACCGGTACCGCGTTCACGTAGAGGATCGGCATCCGCCCGCGAATGCTCTCCAGCTCTTCCTGGCTGAGCCAGGCGGACGCGGTTTCGGTCATTTCGGTCACCCGACCGATGGTACTGGGCGGGCGCCAGGTCCGTTCCCGAAACCGCCGCGACGACGCCGGACCGCCGACGGGGGGCACGGACGGGCGCCCGTGCGCGCGGCCCCGCGGACCCGGGTCAGCGGGGCGAGAACCTCGAGCCGTCGGCGACGCTCGCGCCGCGCGGCGCCCTGATGCCGGCCTTCGTCCCCCACGAGGTGTAGCGGACCTCGGTGCGCACCGTGTGGGCCTTGACGGGCTCATAGGAGGTGACCACCCGGCGCGGGAGCCCGTCGGCGCCGGTGTGCACGGTGACGCTCACCTTCCTCTTGGCGAGGGACGGCTTGGGCGTGCCACCCCAGGTAGTGAACCTCACCCCGCGCTTGGGGGCGAACTCCCGCTTGAGCGCGTCGGCCGGCTTGGGCGGCGCGGTCGCCGCGGCGGCAGGGGCGCAGCCCAGGCCGGACACCGCGCCCACAACCCCGGCAAACCCTAATAAAAAGCACTTCATGTCAAATTCCTTCGCATATCTGTTTCCTCGCCGCGGAAGGGAATGACGGGATTCTGCACCGCGATGATCACGACACGGTCTCGCCGGCGCGATTTCCCCGCCGGATCGCCGCGCGGAATCGGCGCCGGGAAAAGCGGCGGCCGGCGCGGGCCGGATTCCCGCCGTGGCCGCGGGCCGCGCCATAGGGGCGAGGAGACGCAGGTCAGCGCCGGTGCCCGCGGCGCGGCGGCCACGTTTGAGGCAGGCGGGACGGGTAGTGGCGAACGAACGGGGACGGAAGATCACCTCGTCGACGGTGCCTTCCGCCCGCAAGGCGTGACAGGCGGTCCTCGCGACCGGCGGGGCCGCCGGATTGGGGGGAACCTATGCGCAAGGCAATCACCGGACTGGGTTTGGCGCTCTTCCTGACGATGACGCCCGCCGCCGCGGCGGCCGCCGATTCGGTCGCGGCGCCCGTGACGCACAGCCAGGTGGCGGCGCCGGAGCCGCAGCAGCGCGACGAGGGCGGCGGCAACGCCGGCCTGTGGGGTCTGCTCGGCCTGCTGGGCCTGGCGGGCCTCGCCGGGATGCGCAAGACGCGGGAGCGCACCCGGGAACACATAGGCGACCGCGGCATGCACTGAGCCGCCACCCAGCCGACAGCGAGGTGACGGCTAGGTGACAGCGAGGTGACGCGGTACAGCACGGCGCCGCCGGCCGAGGGGCACTCGCGCCGGCCGCCCGCGGCCGTACCGCGCGGCGTCGCCGATGAGTGACCGGATGGACGACCGCGTGCGACCCCGATCCCCGCCCCGGTGAGGCGCCGCCGCGCGTACGGAGCCTGCCGCCGACCGGCCACGGGCGCGGCAGGCTCCGCCGCGTGCACACGTGCGGCCGGGCTACCCCCGCGCCGCCTTGGCGTAGGCGTCGGCGAGCGTGGCCATGACGTACTCGCGCAGGCCCGGGCAGACCGCGACGGTGATCGCGGAGTCGACCGTGTGGTCGCCGCCGTCGCGGTCGAGCACGGCGCCCCCGGCCTCGCGGACCAGCAGCACGCCCGCCATCGTGTCCCAGGGCAGGTTGGACAGGATGATCGAGGCGTCGAGCTTGCCCTGGGCCACCCAGGCGAGGTCGATCGCGGCGCTGCCGAGCATGCGCACCCGGTGCACCCGCGCGCCGAGCGCGGCGAGCAGGTTGAGCCGTACCCGGTTGTTGTGCTCGGCGCCGGGGCCGACGGCGAAGTCGCCGATGGAGACCACCGCGTCGGACGGCTCCCGGGTCTCGGCGACGTGGATGCGCTCGCCGTCGAGGTACGCGCCCTGGCCGGCCGCCGCGGTGAAGCCGACCTCGAGGAACGGCAGGTCGATCGCGGCGAGCACGGCGTCGCGGCCGGACACGAGCGCGAGCGAGACGCCGCACAGCGGGATGCCCCGGGACAGGTTCGAGGTGCCGTCGACCGGGTCGAGGGTCCACCACGGGGCGTCGCCGCCCGGGCCGACGCGGCCGTGCTCCTCGCCGAGGAAGCCGATGTGCGGGGTCTCCCGGGCGAGGAACTCCCGCACCGCCTCCTCGACGGCGAGGTCGATGTCGGTGACGAGGTCCCGGTCGCCCTTGGCCCGGATCGCGCCGGGCAGCCGGGAGCGGACGATCCGGCGTGCGATCCGAAGCGCCTCGGTGGCGACGCCGAGCAGCTCCGGCAGCGACTGCGGCGGAACCGCCGGACCGGACGCCGAGCCGGAGGCGGACTCGGGCCGGGGGTCGGCGGGGGCGCCGGAGGGGGGATGGGCGGGCGGCACCGTCATGTCAGCACCCCGCGCTGCCGAGGCGGCTGTAGGCGTCGTACCCGTCGAGGTGCGGCAGGTCGTGCCCGAGCCGGTCGCGCTTCGCCGTGAGGTAGCGGATGTTGTGGGCGTTGGCCTCGATCAGCAGCGGGACCCGGGCGGCCACGACGATGCCGTGCGACTCCAGTGCCTTGATCTTGTCGGCGTTGTTGGACATGAGCCGTACCGAGCGCACGCCCAGGTACGTTAGCACCCGGGCCGCGGGGCCGAAGTCGCGGCGGTCCACCGGGTAGCCGAGCGCGGTGGCCGAGTCGACGGTGTCGAGGCCCTGCTCGTCCTGGAGCACGTGGGTGCGCACCTTGGCGACCAGCCCGATCCCCCGCCCCTCGTGGCCGCGCAGGTAGACGAGCACGCCGGTCTTCTCCGCGACGATCGCGTCGAGCGCCGCGGCGAGCTGGTCCCCGCACTCGCACCGCATCGCGCCGAAGATGTCGCCGGTCACGCACTCGCTGTGCACCCTGACGAGGACGTTCTCCTTGCCGCGCGGGTCGCCGTGGACGAGCGCGAGGTGCTCGTTCCCGTCCAGCGGGTCGCGGAAGGCGACGGTGCGGAACGTGCCACGCCGGGTCACCAGATCAGCCTCGGCGATGTGCTCGGCCGCGATGCCGTGCTCGCGCATGTACCCTCCTTGCCTCATTGCCCTGACATAGGACAGAACGGACGATCGGCCGCCGCGGATCAGTTGTTGCGCGTTCGCGTGCCGCCGGACAGGCTGGTCGGCTATGACGAACCCGGATTCGGCATCCACGGCCATGGACGGCGGCACCCCCGGTACAACGGGCCTTCCGCACGGCGCGTTCCCGCTGCCGGCCGCCACCACAGAGGACGAGCGGCGGCGCGGCGCCCGGGTGGCGCTGCTGCCGATCGGCAGCTTCGAGCAGCACGGCCCGTACCTGCCGCTCGCCACCGACACCGTCGTTGCCTGCACGATCGCCCAGGCGATCGCGCACGCCCACCCGGTGCTGCTGCTCCCGCCGGTCACGATCTCCTGCTCGCACGAGCACGCCGCCTGGCCGGGCACGGTGAGCATCTCGGCGGCCACCCTGTACGCGATCGTCCGGGACGTGGCCGAGTCGCTGCGCCGCTCCGGCGTCCACCGGCTCGTCCTGGTCAACGGGCACGGCGGCAACTATGTGCTCGGCAACGTGGTGCAGGAGGCGTCCGCGGAGGGACGGCGCATGGCACTGTTCCCGCAGCCCGCGGACTGGGAGGCGGCGTTCGCCGCGGCCGGCCTGGAGACCTCGGCGTGGGACGACATGCACGCCGGGGAGCTCGAGACCTCGATCCTGCTGCACGCTCACCCACATCTGGTCCGCCCCGGATACGAAACCGGCGATCACCTCGCGGGCGACCGCCGGCATCTGCTTACCCTCGGTATGGCCGCCTACACCGGCTCCGGCGTGATCGGCCGCCCGTCACGCGCCTCGGCGCGGAAGGGACGGGACGTGATCGACCACCTCGTCACGGCGTTCGCCGAGGTCCTCGAGGTGCTCGGCCGCTGACGCGGCCGCCGGCGGCACGGGTGCCGAACCGGTGGCCGCGGCGGGGCGGGCGCCGCGGCGCAGCACGAGCACCGCGGCCCCGGGCAGGCTCGCGGCGAAGGCGAGCACGCCGTACACGACCGAGACGGCGAGCCCCTGCCCGGCGCCGAGCCCGGCGGCGCCGAACGCCACCGCGGTGAACGCCTCGCGCGGCCCGAAGCCGCCGACGTTCACCGGCAACCCCATCACGAGCAGCGCGAGCAGCAGCAGCGGCACGAGCGTGCCGGCCGGCGCGCTCACGCCCGCGGTGCGCGCGGCCACGAGGAACAGCGTCACGTGCCCGGCGAGCACCGCGGCCGACAGGCCGAGCACGCCCGGCCAGGTGTCCCGGGCGAGCAGCCCGGCGCGCAGGTCCGCGAGCGTGCGCGCGAGCGACCGGGCGATCCGGCCGCGCCGCCGGGACCGCGCCACGAGCACGACCGCGAGCCCGGCGAGGATCGCGGCGGCGGCGAGCGCGGCGGCCGCCGCGGGGCCGGGCAGCAGGGTGCGGGCGAGCACGGCGGCCGGGGACGCCGGGGCGGCGGCGAGCACGGCCGCCGCGGCGGCGAACAGCACGATCTGCCCGGCGGTGCGCTCGAGCACCACGGCCCGTACGGCACGGCCGACGTCACCCGCGGACCGCCCGTGCGCCACCGCGCGGTGGGCGTCGCCGAGCACCCCGGCCGGGAGCGTCGCGTTGAGGAACAGCGAGCGGTAGTAGTCGGCGATCGCGGCCGGCAGCCGCAGCGGCAGCCCGATGCGGCGGGCCACCAGGCACCAGCGCCAGGCGCTGAGCACGGTGGTGAACGCGCCGATGCCGAGCGCGGCGAGCAGCGCCGGGACGGTCACCCGGCGCACCCCGGCGAGGAACGCGTCGGTGCCGAGCCGCCACGCCAGCGCGGCCAGGATCGCCACCGCGCACAGCGTGCGCAGCCACGGCCAGAGGCTCCGGCTCACCGGCCGCCACCGTCCGCGGGCAGCGCGAGCAGGTCCGCGTGCCCCACCGTGGCGCGCAGCCGTCCCGCCGCGCACTCGGCGAGCCGCCGCCGCAGGTAGGCCTCGCCCGCGGCGGCGAGCTCCGGCCGCTGCTCGCAGGCGGCGCCCACCCAGCCGCGCAGCCACTCGGCGAGCAGCGCCCGCCGGCCGGGGCCGAGCCGCCACGGGCTCGGCACGACGTGCACCGCGTACCCGTGGCGCTCGAACGCGGCGCGGGCCGCGGGCACCGCGTCCGGGCCGAGCAGGCGGCGGCCGCCGTGCTCGCGGCGCTGGTGGTCGTTGAACGCGGCGGCGAGCGCGGCGTCGAGCGGCTCGGCCGGGTCGAGCCCGACCCGGCCCACGACCGAGATCGTCAGCAGCGCGGGCAGGCCCGCCGCGGCGCAGGCCGCCGCGAGCGCCTCGACCTCGTCGGCGGTGAGCAGGTCGAGCAGCGCGGACGCGGTCACCAGCGTGGCCCCGGCGAGGTCGGCGGCGTCCAGCCGGGTGAGGTCGCCGGGCGCGGCCGCGGCCGTCACCGGGGCACCGTCGGCCGCGGCGGCGGGGAGCGCGGCAACCGCGCGGGCGAGCAGCTCGGGGTCGTGGTCGTGGAGGATCCAGTGCTGCGGCCCGGGCAGCCGGGGGGCGAGCCAGCGCCCCATCGAGCCGGTGCCGCAGCCCAGGTCGCGCACGACGATCCGGCCACCGGGCGGTACGGCCGCGGCGAGGTGGGCCCGCAGCGGGCCGAGCAGCCCGGCGGCGCGGGCCGCGGCGTCGGCGGGCTCGCGCAGCGCGAGCCACTCGGGGCTGTAGCGCGGCGCGTCCTTCGGGGGTGCGTCGGCTAGCGCAGGAGCCGCTCCAGCAGGTCCGCCAGTTGCCGTGATGTCGTCGCCCACCCGTGCAGCATGCCACGCCGGAGCCGCGCAGACGTCCGGATTCGCACCCTCAAAGCCGGATTTATCAGCCAGCGGCGCAGCGCGGCGGCGAGCGCGTCCGGGTCGTCCGGTGGCACGAGCAGCCCGGGGCGGAAGCCGTCCGGGGTGCGGCCGAGGGTCTCCGGCAGCGCGTCGACCTCGCTCGCCACCACCGGGATGCCGCGGGCGAGCGCCTCGGTCACCACCATCCCGTACGTCTCGGCCCGGGACGGCAGCACGAGCAGGTCGGCCGCGGCGTAGGCCTCCTCCAGCGGGCGGCCGGTGAGCGGGCCGGCGAGCCGTACCCGGTCGGCGAGGCCGCCGGCGGAGATGAGGCCGCGGACGTGCTCGACGTAGCCCGGGTCGCGGCCCAGCGGCCCGGCGCACACGCAGGTCCACGGCAGGTCGCGCACCGCGGTGAGCGCCCGCACCAGCACGTCGTGACCCTTGCGCGGGGTGATCGAGGCGACGCACAGCAGCCGGGACCGGCCGTCGGTGCCGGGCGCGAGCGGGGCCGGGTCGACGCCGGGGGCGGCCACCCCCACCCGGGCCGGGTCGAGCCCGTGCCGCGCGATGAGCGCGCTCGCCGCCCGCGGGCTGGTCGCCACCACGAGCGCGGCGGCCCGCAGCGTCTCCCGCTCCCGGCGGTCGAGGTCGGCGGCGAGCTCGGGCGGCAGCCCGGTCTCGGCGGCGAGCGGCAGGTGGACGAGGACGGCGAGGCGCAGCCGCCGCGCCTGCGGCACCACGATCTCCGGCACGCCGCAGGCGACCAGCCCGTCGATGAGCACCGGTGCGCCGTCGGGCAGCGCGGCGAGCGCCCGCCCCAGGTCGTCGGCCGCGGCGGGGCCGGGCAGCGGCCAGTCGCCGGGGACGGCGGTGCGGTCGACCCGCCAGCCGAGCTCGCCGAGCCCGTCGCACACCCGCAGGTCGTAGACGTTGCCCCCGCTGGGCAGGCCCGGGTCGGCCACGTCCCCGGGCAGGATCACGTGCAGCCGCGCGGCGGCGCCCGCCGCCGGCGCCACGGCCGCCTCCGTCCCGTACCGGCGCATCACAGCCCTCGCTCGTAGCTCGCCCACGCCACGTGGGACTCGTGCAGGGTGACGGTGATGCCGACCAGGCCGCGGGCCTGCTCGCCGAGGGCGCCCGCGTGCACCCGCTCGGCGAGGCGGTCGGCGATCCACTTGGCGAGGAACTCGGTGGTGGTGTTGACGCCCGCGAACTCGGGGTCGTCGTCGAGGTTGCGGTAGTTGATCCGGTCGAGCACGGCCTTCAGCTCGCGGGAGGCGAGGCCGATGTCGACGACGACGCCGTCGGCGTCGAGCTCGGGGCGGCGGAACGTCGCGTCGACGACGAACGTCGCCCCGTGCAGGCGCTGGGCGGGCCCGAAGACCTCGCCCCGGAAGCTGTGCGCGACCATGACGTGGTCGCGGACGGTGACGCTGAACAACCGGGTTCCCCCTCTTACCTGCGGTCGGTCGCCGGGCCCCATCGCCCGCGCCGGGGGACGCTATCCGGCATCCCCGGCGGAACCGTACACGACCCGGTGGAACAGCGCTGGCGGGTTCGCGGTGGCGAGCCGCGGCATCACCTCGGGCAGCTCGGCGAACGCGCACTCCCCGGCGACGAGCGCGTCGAACGCGGGGTCGGCGAGCAGGCGCAGCGCGAGCGCGAGCCGGTCCCCGTGGCTCCGCTGGCCGCGGCGGGCCGGGGCGACCATGCCGACCTGGCTGGAGCGCACCACCAGGCGGCGGGAGTGGAACGCCTCGCCGAGCGGCACGCTCACCCGGCGGTCGCCGTACCAGCTCAGCTCGAGCAGGGTGCCCTCGGCGGCGAGCAGCTCGAGCGAGCGGGCGAGCCCGGCCTCGGTGGCGCTGGCGTGCACCACCATGTCGCAGTCGCCGAGCGCCTCGCCCGGGGTGGCGAAGCCGACCCCGAGCGCCTCGGCGACCTTCGCCCGCTCCGGGTTGACGTCGACGAGCTGCACCCGGGTGCCGGGGATGCCGGCGAGCAGCCGGGCGACGCAGCAGCCGACGATGCCGGCGCCGACCACGGCGATCCGGTCGCCGATGAGCGGCGGGGCGTCCCACAGCGCGTTCACCGCGGTCTCCACCGTGCCGGCGAGCACCGCGCGGGCGGGCGGCACCTCCGGCGGCACCACCGTCACCGCCTCGACCGGCACCGTGTACCGGGTCTGGTGCGGGTAGAGGCAGAACACGGTGCGGCCCGGCCAGCCGGGCGGGCCCTGCTCGACCACGCCGACGTTGAGGTAGCCGTACTTGACCGGGCCGGGGAAGTCGCCCTCCTGGAACGGCGCCCGCATGGCCGCGTACTGGCTCTCGGGTACCCTGCCGAGGAACACCAGCATCTCGGTGCCGCGGCTCACCCCCGAGTAGAGGGTGCGCACGAGGACCTCGCCCTCCCCCGGAGGGCGCACTTGTGCGCGCCGGATCTCACCCTCGCCGGGAGAGCGGATCCAGAAGGCATGAGCATCGATCCGCATCGGCGTTCCCCGCGTTTCTTTAAAGCGACGGACACCCTCACGGCCGGCCGAGGCGGCGAGGGCATGCCGCAAAGCATAGGGAAACGCATTGGGAACACGGAGAGGTTCGCTGGGAGGCGCGGTGACCGTTGTCGATGGGCGCGGGGTGCGGGCGTCGGTGTGGGAGCCGGCCGCCGGGGTGGTCGCCCAGGCCGTGCTGCTCGCCCTGCTCGCGGTGGGCGCGGGCCTGTACCCGGTGGCGTGGCTCGTCGGCGCCGGCTACGCCCTGGTCGTGTGGGGCCTCCTCGCCGCCGCGATCACCCGGTCGGGCACGCCGCTGGGGCCGGCCGGGCGGGTCACCCTCGCCCGGGCGATCCTCGTCGGCGGGGTCACCGCGCTCGTCACCATGAACCTGATCGGCCGCGAGGCGCCCGCCGCGGTGCTGGTGGCGATCGCCGCGGTGGCGCTCGCGCTGGACGCGGTCGACGGGTATGTGGCGCGCCGTACCGGGACGGCGTCGGCGTTCGGCGCCCGGTTCGACATGGAGGTGGACGCGTTCCTCATCCTCGTGCTGAGCGTGAACGCGGCCCGCTCGCTCGGCGCGTGGGTGCTGCTCATCGGCCTGATGCGGTACGGCTTCGCCGCGGCGGCCTGGGCCGCGCCGTGGCTGCGCGCGCCGCTGCCGCCGAGCTTCGCCCGTAAGACCGTGGCGGCGCTGCAGGGCGTGCTGCTCGTGGCCTGCGGCTCCGGGCTGCCGCCGCAGCCGCTCGCGGCCGCGCTCGCCGGGATCGCGCTCGGCTCGCTGTCGTGGTCGTTCGGCCGGGACGTGCTGTGGCTGTGGCGTCACCGCCCGGCCGCCCGGCCTCCGGCCCGCGCCCTGGCGCCGGCCGCGGAGGTGGCCGAGCGCGTCCCCGTCTGACCGGCGCCCGGCCCGGCGGCCGCCCGCCGGGCGGGGTCACAGCCGGTCGAGGAAGCCGTCGACCACGTCGGCGAGCCGTCGAAGGTGCAGGTGAAGCCGTCGGCGCCTCGGTGTGCCCGAAGCCCGGGTAGCCGGGGGCGACGAGCCGGTACCGGCCGCCGATCGCGTCGATGAGGCGGCGCAGGCCCGCCGCGCACCGGCCGCCCCGGCATGTTTCATGTGATTTTTCATAGATTTCACATGACTTGCGCCTGAGCGGTCGTCGCACCCGCAATGATCATTAGTGGGACGCGTGCCCCGCTGCTCGGGGGCGGGGCACGGTCCCGCCGCCCGCGCTCCCCGCGCCGCGCGCTCAGTCGTCCGCGAACGCGTAGTCGAGGTGGTAGCGGTGCACGCCGCCCTCGATGCGCACCCGCCCCTCGCCCCGGATCCCGCGCAGCGCGCCGGTCCCCGAGTCGGCGAGGATGCGCCAGGTCATCCACTCCTCCCCGCGGTCCCCCATCGCGTCGTGCTGGAGCACGAACGTGCCCGCGCGGCCGGCCAGGGTGCCGGTGAAGCGCTCGAGCCCCACGTACCCCCGCGAACCCGCCACCGGGGTGAGCGCGATGAGGATGTCGGTGGTGCTCGTGCCGGTCAGGCCGCCGCGGTAGGTCTTGGTCAGGTGGGCGCGGGACAGCCGGGCGCCCTCCCGCTCGTCGAGCGGCCGCTCCTCCCAGGTGTCGACGTCGAAGGTGCCCTCGGCGCGTGGCATGCGTGTCCCCCTTCCGCCGGGCGGCGGCCGTCCGCCGCCGTGCTCGCCCACCACGATTCCGGGGGAACCTGACATCTTCCGTCACCTTTTACCGAGGAGGTGACGATAGGCCCTGGTCAAACCGGAGGTATTGGCGGATGGTGGAAAGCACACCCGAGTCGGCCGTTACGGGCGTGATCGGAGGGCAGCGGGATGAGCAGGCAGATCGCCACGGGCTGGCAGCGCCCGTCGGTCACGGAACTCGAGATGCGACTCCGCCGTCTGGAGGAGCAGGTCGAGCATCTCATGGTGACGGTCGAAGAGCTGCGGCGGGCCGCGAAGGCCCCGGCCGATCCGGTGCGGTGACCCGGACGCCGGGGGCACGTCCCCGCGGCCCCGCCGCCCCCGCGCCTACCGCTCTCCTCAGCCCCGGCCGATGAACGGCATCGTGGTCGCGGTGATGGTGAGGAACTGCACGTTCGTGTCGAGCGGCAGGCTCGCCATGTAGAGCACGGCGCTCGCCGCGTGCCGTACGTCGAACCGCGGCTCGGGCACGATCCGCCCGTCCGCCTGCAGCGCCCCGCGCTCCACCCCCGCCGTCATGTCGGTGGCGGCGTTGCCGATGTCGATCTGGCCGCACGCGATGTTGTACGGCCGGCCGTCGAGCGAGATCGACTTGGTCAGGCCGGTGATCGCGTGCTTGGTCGCGGTGTACGCCACGCTCGCCGGCCGCGGCGCGTACGCGGCGATCGAGCCGTTGTTGATGATCCGGCCGCCCCGCGGATCCTGTTCCTTCATGATCCGCACCGCGTGCCGGGCGCACAGGAACGCGCCGGTGAGGTTGGTGGCGACGGAGCGGTCCCAGCCGTCGAGGGACACCTCGTCCACCGCGCCGCCGACCATCACGCCCGCGTTGTTGAACAGCAGATCGACCCGCCCCCAGGCCTGGCGCACCCGGTCGAACAGGTTCGCCACCGACTCGGGCGAGGTCACGTCGCACGGCACCACGAGCGCGTCGGCGTACCCCTCGGCGGTCTCGCGGAGCGCGTCCTCGCGCCGCCCGGCGAGCGCGACCCGCCAGCCCGCATCCAGCAGCGCGTGCGCGACGGCCCGCCCGATCCCGGATCCGGCGCCGGTGACCACGGCCACCCCAGCCGCCACGGTCATCTCCTCTCTCCTCCTTGACCCGACCGGCACATTCTCGCGCCACGTCGCACGCGAACCTCCACCGCCCCTCGTGTTCAATGGTCGAAGGCCGCCCGGCCGCAGGCAGGGGACCCCGGGACGCAGGAGGGAGGGAGGCGGGATGGCGACCGCCGCCGTGGTGGGCAGCGGCCCCAACGGGCTCGCCGCCGCCGTCTGCCTGGCGCGCCACGGGGTGCGGGTGCACGTCGTGGAGGCCGCCCCGGCCATCGGCGGGGGCACCCGGTCGGCGGAGCTCACCCTCCCCGGGCTGATCCACGACGAGTGCTCGGCGTTCCACCCGGCCGGGGTGGCCTCGCCGCTGTTCCGGGCGCTCGGCCTGGAGCGGTACGGCCTGCGCTGGCGGTGGCCGGAGATCGAGCTGGCCCATCCGCTCGACTCGGGCGCGGCCGGGGCGCTGTGGCGGGACATCCACCGCACCGCCGAGGCGATGGGCGCGGACGGCCCGGCGTGGCTGGCCGTGTTCGAGCGGCTCAGCCGGGACTTCGACGACCTGGCGGCCGACGTGTTCCGGCCGGTGCTCCACCTGCCCGCCCACCCGGTCACGCTCGCCGCGTTCGGCGCCCGCGCGCTGGCCCCGGCGACCTGGGTGGCGCGGGCGTGGCGCCGCCCGGAGACCCGGGCGCTGTTCGCCGGGGCGGCGGCGCACGCGTTCGGCTCGCTGCGGGCGCCGCTCAGCTCCGCGGTCGGCCTGCTGCTCGTCGCGGCCGGGCACGCGCACGGGTGGCCGGTCGCCGAGGGCGGGTCGGCGGCGATCACGCGGGCGCTCGCCGCGCTCCTCGCCGACCTGGGCGGCACCGTGGAGACCGGGGTGCGCATCGAGTCGCTCGACGAGCTCGACGGCTTCGACGTGGTGCTGCTCGACGTCTCCCCGCGGGCCGCGCTGGCGATCGCGGGCCGGCGGCTGCCGCCGCACGTCGCCCGCGCCTACCGGCGGTTCCGGTACGGCCCGGCCGCCTACAAGGTGGACTTCGCCGTCGAGGGCGGGGTGCCGTGGCGCGACGAGTACTCGCGCCGGGCCGGGACCGTGCACCTGGGCGGCACCCTCGAGGAGGTGGCCGCGGCCGAGGAGGCGGTCGCCAACGGCCGCCTGCCGGCGCGGCCGTTCGTGCTCGTCGGCCAGCAGTACCTCGCCGACCCGTCACGGTCGCGTGGCGACCTGCACCCGGTGTGGGCCTACGCGCACGTGCCGCACGGCCACCCGGGCAACGTCACCGAGCTCGTCGTCGACCAGATCGAGCGGTTCGCCCCCGGGTTCCGGATGCGGGTGGCCGCCCGGCACATCCGCACCGTGGCCCGGATCTCCGCGGCCAACCCCAACTACGTGGGCGGGGACATCGGCACCGGGGCGATGACCGGCCTGCAGACCGTGTTCCGTCCCCGGCTCGCCCTCGACCCGTACGCCACCGGCGTGCCCGGCGTGTTCCTCTGCTCGGCCGCCACCCCGCCCGGGCCGGGCGTGCACGGCATGTGCGGTCACAACGCCGCGCTCGCCGCGCTGCGGTACCTGCGCCGCGGCGGCCGGTCGTGGCGTCAGGCGTCCAGGTCGCGGGCGTACTGCCAGAAGACCCGCTCCACCCGGGCCCCCACGGCGCGGGAGTAGAACCGCAGCGGGCCGACCCAGCCGATCTGCACGCTGGTCATCCCGGCGGCGCGCTGCTCGGCGAGGCAGCGGTGCAGCAGCACCCGGCCGATGCCGAGGCCGCGCGCGCTCGGCGCGGTGCCGGTGGGGCCGAACCAGCCGGGGCGGGCGCCCCAGGCGGCGAAGCCGAGGATCTCGCCGTCGCGGGCCGCGTAGTAGGCGCCGACCGCGTTCTCCACCTCCCAGGCCCACGCGGCGTTCCAGTGCTCGCGGACGAACGCGGCGAGCTCGGCCCGCTCCCCCGGCTCGGCCGAGGCGACGGTGACCCCGGGCGGCGGCTCGGGCGGCTCGGGCAGGCCGCGGGTGAGGTCGGCGGTCATGTTCCACGCCATGCCGTCGTGCTCGTAGCCGAGCCGCTCGGCGAGGCAGGCGGCGGGCGTGGCGCGCACGTCGATGCCCGGCCAGGCGTAGCACGGCGGGTTCCCGGCCCACCGGGCCCGCCGCACGCCCTCGCCGCGCAGCCACTCCTCGGCCGCGCGCACCAGGGCCTTGCCGTACCCGCGGCCCTGGGCGCGGGGGTGGACGGCGATCAGGTCGATGTGCCCGATCCGCGGGTCGCGGTCGTCGACCGAGGTGAACACCACGCCGTCGTTCTCGCCGAGCACGAACGCGGCCCAGCGGCGGTCCGGGGGCGGGGTGGCGAGCCGTACCGGCAGCTCGGGCGCCTCGGGCAGGTCGAGGGTGAGCGCGGCGGCGGCGAGGTCCGCCAGCGCGCGGGCCTCCGCGGGCGTGGAGATGCGCCTCATCCTGCACTTCCTTCCCGGTTCGCCGGCCGGCGTTCCCAGGTGGCCACGAAGTAGGCGACCCCGAACGGGTCGGCCGCATACCGCAGGCGGGCGGCCCACTCGCCGTCGCGGCACGCCGCGGCCATCGCCTGCCAGGCCGCGCGGCCCGCGATGAGCAGCTCGGCGCACCGGCCGGGGTCGAGGCCGAGCAGGGCGGCGGTGTCGGCGCCGGCGAGCGCGTCGCGGATGCGCGCGTCGGTCTCGGGGGCGCGCGGGTCGACGTAGCCGGGCGCCTTCTCGCCGCGGCGGGCGCTGCCGTCGGCGGCGACGACCAGCCCGGTACGGCCCGGCCGCGCGGCGATCTTCTCCCCGGCCTCGGCGGCGGCCCGGGCCGGCTCGTCGGCGCCGATCCCCTCGAGGCGCCACGGCACCGGGCAGGGCTCGAGCAGGGCTCGGCCGACGGCGAGCGCCACCGGCAGCGGGTCGGCCTCGGGGCGGCGGTCCGGGGCGGGGGCGATCCGGCCGGCCGGGGCGGGCGCGTCGGGCGGGTAGCCGCGGGAGGCCGGGGCGGCGCCGAGCACGACGATCTCGTCCACGCCCGCCTCGACCACGTCGCGGATCGCGGCGCGGGCGGCCGCGCGGAGCTCCTCCACCTCGGGCACCGGGCGTCCGGTGACGCCGGGCAGCAGCAGCGGCGCCTGCGGCACGCAGGCCACGGCGACGATCATGCCATCCCCCGCACGGCCCGGGCCGGGGGCCGCACGCCCCGGGTCACCGCCACCATGTCGACCACCTGGCGAGTGGGCTTGACGTTGTGCGCGCGGAACACCCGCGCCCCCTGCCAGGCGCACAGCGCGCTCACCGCGAGCGTGCCGTACATGCGCTCCGCCACCGGCAGGCCGAGGGACTCGCCGACGAAGTCCTTGTTCGACAGCGACACGAGCACCGGCCAGCCGGTGGCGACCAGCTCGTGCAGCCGCCGGGTCACCTCGAGCGAGTGCCAGGTGTTCTTGGCGAAGTCGTGGCCGGGGTCGATGAGCACGCGGTGCGGGTCGACGCCCACCTCGACCGCGCGGCGGGCGAGCGCGGTGGTGCGTTCGATCACGTCGGCGACCACGTCCCGGTACGCGACCCGGTGCGGGCGGGTGCGCGGCCGCAGGCCGCCGGCGTGGGTGCACACCAGGCCCACGCCGTACTCGGCGGCGACCTCGGCGAGCTTGGGGTCGGCGCCGCCCCAGGCGTCGTTGAGCAGGTCCGCGCCGGCCTGGCACACCTCGCGGCCCACCTCGTGCCGCCAGGTGTCCACGCTGATGATCAGGTCGGGGTGGCGCTCGCGGACCTCGGCGACGAACGGCGCGGTGCGCTCGATCTCCTCGGCCACGTCCACCTCGGTGCCCGGGGCCGCCTTCACGCCGCCGATGTCGACGATGTCGGCGCCCTCGGCGACCACCTCGTCGACCCGCTGCAGCGCCTTCTCCCGGGCGAAGGTCGCGCCGCGGTCGTAGAAGGAGTCGGGGGTGCGGTTGACGATCGCCATCACGAGCGGCTCGTCGCCGAACTCGCGGTCGCGCAGCCGCAGCACCGCACCACCGCCGGGTCCACCGGCAGCCTCACCCACGGACTTGCGCCTCCTCTCGGAACTCGCTCCTGCCTGCCCGCCGTCTCCCGGTCGCGCGTCCGCGAGCCTCACCTCCACCCGCTCCTGCCCGCCCTCGGGGCCCTCTTCGCACTCTAGCCCCACGATCACCGTGAAGTGATCTCGGCCTGGCCGCCGCGGGGCGGGAATGCGGACGGGCCGTGCCGCTGCTTGTGGTGTCGGCCGGGCCGTACGCGCCGCGGGGCGCGGCGGCCGTGTGAACGGTAAGGAGTTGGTTTGGGAGAGTTTCAGGTCACCTGTGATCCGGCGGAGGTCGGCCTCGACGGGGAGCGGCTGCGGAGGATCGACGCGCACTTCGCCCGGTACGTGGACGAGGGGCGGCTGCCCGGCTGGCTCGTGGTGGTGAGCCGGCGCGGCGAGATCGCGCACCTGTCGGCGTACGGGTCGCGCGACCTCGGCACCGGCGCGCCGGTCGAGCCGGACACCCTGTTCCGGATCTTCTCGATGACGAAGCCGGTCGTGTCGGTGGCGCTGATGACGCTGTACGAGGAGGGGGCGCTCACCCTCGAGGACCCGGTCGCCGACTACATCCCGTCCTTCGCCGATGTGCGGGTGTACGAGTCCGGCCCGGCCGCGGCGCCGGTGACCCGGCCCGCGGAGGAGCCGGTGCGGATCTGGCACCTGCTCACCCACACCGCCGGGCTGGTGTACGGCTGGCAGCGCCCGGACACGCTGGGCGAGATCTACCGGGACGCCGGGCTGGCCGGCCCTGATCTGCCGGGCGAGAGCCTCGCCGATTTCGCCGACCGGGTGGCCGGGCTGCCGCTGCTGTTCGACCCGGGTACCGGGTGGACGTACTCGGTCGCGGTGGACGTGCTCGGCCGGGTGATCGAGGTGGCCTCGGGGCTGCCGCTGGAGCGGTTCCTCGCCGAGCGGATCTTCGAGCCGCTCGGCATGGCCGACACCGGGTTCCACGCCGGGGAGGGCGAGCTGCACCGCGCCGCCGCCCTGTACGCCGTGGGCCCCGGCGGGCGCCTGACGCTCACCGCCCCAGGGGACGGCATGGCGCGGCGCCCGCAGGTGCCCTCCGGCGGGAGCGGGCTGATCTCCACCGCCGCCGACTACCACCGCTTCCTGCAGCTGCTGCTGCGCGGCGGCGAGCTCGACGGGGTGCGGCTGCTCGGCCCCCGCACGATCGGCTACATGACCCGCAACCACCTCCCCGGCGGCGCCGACCTGAAGGGGTTCGCGCGCACGCCGTTCGGTGAGGCGGTGCCGGGCGAGGGCTTCGGCCTCGGCTTCGCCGTGGTGCAGGACCCGGTGGCGGTGCGGGCCATCGCCTCGCCCGGCGAGTACCACTGGGGCGGCGCGGCGGGCACCGTGTTCTGGGTCGACCCGGCCGAGGAGATCACGGTGATCTTCCTCACCCAGGCGATGGGGTTCGGCTCCCGCCGCATCCGCACCCGGCTGCGACAGCTCGTGCACCAGGCGATCGTCGGCTGAGCCCGCGGCGGGCGGGCTCACCGTGCCAGGGCCGCCACCGCCTCGGCGGCCGCCGGGTGCGCGGCGAGCAGGGCGGTGACCGCCTCGGGGGTGGCCGGGCCGTCGCCGACCGGCGCGGCCCGCCACTCCGTGCCGCAGCCGAGCAGCAGCGCCACCGCGTCGGTGGCCGCGGGGTGCCCGGCGAGCAGCCCGGGCACCGGCCCGGTCGCCGGGGCGGGGCCGGTCGGCCGGGCGGCCCGCCCCTGCGCCCAGGGCGGCGTCCAGGCGTCGAGCGCGGCGAGGTCCGCCGGGAAGGTACGTCCGGCCTCGCGGATCAGCAGCGGCACCAGCTCGGCCGCCTGGGCGCGCAGCGTGGCGATCAGCCGCGGCAGCCAGGGCAGCAGCACCGCGTCGGGCAGGTGCGCGAACGTCTTCGACAGCAGCTCGACGACGAACGGGGTGAGGCCCGGGGCGAGGTCGAGCGCCTGCACGAAGCCGCTCACGTACTCCGGCACGGACGGCATGACGAGCGGGTTGCCGAGCAGCTCGTCGCAGCGGGCGCGCAGCCGCTCGCGGGGCAGCAGGCCGAGCTGGGTCTCGGCGGCCCACAGCAACGCGGTCTTCGCCGGGCCCGCCGGCCGGGACTGCCGGAGGGCGATCTCCAGCTGGGCGCGGTCGCAGCCGAGGGAGAGCGCGAGGCTCTCCAGCGTGACGAGGAAGGCGAGCATCGCCGCGACCTGCCGCGCGTCCGCCGCGTCGTCGGCGAACGCGGTCGGCAGCAGGGTGCAGTAGTGCGCGTACCCGGTCGCCACGAACGCCTGGCACCAGGCGGGCGGCTCCGGCCCGGCCGAGCGGAAGTGGGCGAGCAGGCGGCGGATGCGGCGCAGCACCTCGGGCGCGTGGTCCACGGTGCGCTCGGCGGCGAGCAGCTCCACCGCCCGCGCGCCCAGCTCGTCGGCGAGCCGCCGGGAGCCGAGGAACACCAGGGCGTCCTCCACGGCGGCGAGCGCGGTCGCCGCCGTGGCCTTCGGGTCGCGCACCGCCCGGCGCAGCCGCCGCTCCAGCACCTGCTCGACGGTGACGCCCTCGTACCCCAGCTCGATGAGCGCCCGCTGGTTGCGGCCGATGTCGAGGTCCCAGCTCTCCTGGATGGACCGCTCACCGAGCCGCAGCTCGCCCATGATCGGGCGGACCGCGCGGTCGGGCAGCAGGTAGCGCAGCATCCACAGCAGCCGCGAGCACGGCTCCAGGTGCGGGTCGGCCCGCAGGTCGAGCAGGGCCCGCTGGATGGTGCGCCGCTGCAGGTCGAGGCCGAGCGGGGCGAGCCGGTCGTGCACGTCGCGGGCGAGCGGCGGCAGCGCGTCGTAGCCGACCTGCCCGACCCGGTCGCCGCCGAGCATGATCTCGCACAGCCGGCGGATGTCGCGGCGGCCGGGCACGGTGTCCTTCTCGATGCAGGTGACCGCGGCGTCCTGGAAGTCGTACGGGGTCGGCCGGGCCCGGTCGCGCAGGTTGGCGAGCAGGATCGAGGTCTCGAACACGGCGATCGCGTCCGCGGTGCTCGCCTGGTAGCCGTTGCGCCGGGCGAGCCGGACGATCTCCACGCACCAGTCGCGCAGCTCGGCCTCGTCGAGCGGGTCGAGCGCGGGCGGCCCGGTGAGGAACCCGGAAAGCCGGTCGGTCACCGGCTCCGGCGCGGCCGGGGCGGGCGCGGCGGCGGTACGGCGGGCCGCCCGGCCGCGCCCGCCGCCCTTGGCCGTTTTGCGGTCGGCGCCGCCGCGCAGCCGGAACGGGGTGACCCCGGTGCGCCGTACCGCCTTGGCGAAGGTCGCCGCGGCGATGGAGACCGAGCCGGGGGCGAGCCCGAACTGGGCCTCGATCGCCGAGTGGCTGGACGGGATGAGCCCGTACAGCCAGCGGGTGCCGGTGCGCGGCGGGATCGGGAACGGCGGCGCGTCCGAGCCGAGGCCGAACTGCTCGACCCGGCTCGCGGCGTGGAAGGCGCCGCACACGTACATGCAGCGCTCCGGGTCGGCGCCGGTGGCGGCGAGGTGCTCGCGGATGCGGGTCCACATGTACCGCTCGCGGTCCTCGTCGACCCGCAGCCGCTCGGTGTCCTCGGGCCGCAGCCGCCGGAACAGGCTGCCGATCATGATCATGACCTGGCGGTAGGTGGCGTAGTCGGCGCCGCTGAGCGGCTGCTCGACGTACTGGTCCCACCATTCCGACCAGTGCCGCACCCGGCCGTGCCGCAGCAGGTGCGCCTCGAGGTCGGCGAACCGGGGCCGCAGGTCGCCGATCTCCACGCCGACGGCGCCGCCGTGCAGCGCGGCCTCCTCGTCCGGCTCCCCCGCCCCGGGCCCGGCGGCGGGGCCGGGCCGCGGCCCCCACTGGAAGACGTGGTCGGCGGATCGGTCGACGAGCACCAGCTCGACGCCGGGCGTCTCGAGCGCGTAGGCGATCGCCTGGTACTCGGCGGACGCCTCGGTGATCGGGGCGACCACGCTGAGCGGCGCCCACTCGGCCGGGAAGCCGTCGATCTCGGCGGCGAACGCCTGCAGCGCCACCGGCAGGCGGCAGTTGCGCAGCTCGTCGAGGAGCGGCCGCATGTCCTCGCACAGCTCCAGGTAGATGACCTCGGGCCGCTTCTCGCGCAGCCGGCGGGCCATCGCCAGGGCCGAGGCGGGCGAGTGGTGGCAGACCGGGAAGATCTCCAGCCGTTCGGCGAGGGCCCGGTCCACGTCGTCGACGATCCCGGTGAGGATCCCGGCGAGCGCGTCCGGCTCGCCGGTGAAGGCCTTGGCGGCGTCGAGCAGCTGGGCACGCAGCGCGGCGAACGCGCCGCCGCCGACCGGCCCGCCGCCGGGGCCGGCCGTCAGCGCGGTGTCGGTGTCGGTGTGCATGCGCAGGTCCGTCCCGGTGTGTCCGCGGGGTGGTCAGGACAGGGTGGCGAGCGCCTCGCGGCCGCCCTCGAGGAACGCCTGCCACGGCCCGCCCTCCCGGCCGCGCGGCTCGACGACGCCGTGCCAGTACTTGTTGAGGATCGCCAGGTCCTCGGGGCTGCGCCGGGCGAGGCAGCCGATGAGCGACCCGGCGAGGGTCTCCGGCCGCAGGGTGCGGTCGCCGAAGAAGTGGCTGTGCAGGATCGCGTCCTCCAGCACGCCGATCTGCTCGGCGGTGGACAGCGACGACTCCAGCCGCTCCTCGTCGCTCTTCGCCGAGGCGGCCGCGGCGCGCAGGTCGGCGAAGCTCTGCAGCAGGATGTCGAGCAGGCTCGGCGGCACCTCGAGCTCGATGCGGTGCCGGCGCAGCAGCTCGCTCGTGCGGAACCGGACGATCTCCGCCTCGCTCTTCTTGTTCGCCACGACCGGGATGCGGACGAAGTTGAACCGCCGCTTCAGCGCCGAGGACAGGTCGTTGACGCCGCGGTCCCGGCTGTTGGCGGTGGCGATGACGGAGAAGCCCGGCTTGGCGAAGACGATGTTGTCCTCGTCGAGCTCGGGGATGGCGATGTACTTCTCCGACAGGATCGAGATCAGCGCGTCCTGTACGTCGCTGGTGGCCCGGGTGAGCTCCTCGAACCGGCCGATCATGCCCTGCTCCATCGCGGTCATGATCGGCGAGGGGATGAGCGCCTCGCGGGACTGGCCGCGCGCGATCACCATCGAGATGTTCCACGAGTACTTGATGTGGTCCTCGGTGGTGCCGGCCGTGCCCTGCACCACGAGCGTGGAGTTGCGGCAGATCGCGGCGGCGAGCAGCTCGGCGAGCCAGCTCTTGCCGGTGCCCGGGTCGCCGATGAGCAGCAGGCCGCGGTCGGAGGCGAGGGTGACGATGCTGCGCTCGACGAAGGAGCGGTCGCCGAACCACTTCTGCGGGATCTCCCGGTCGAGCCCGTCGGACGGCTGGGAGCCGAGGATGAACAGCCGCACCATGCGCGGGCTGAGCCGCCAGGAGAACGGCTTGGGGCCGGTGTCGATCGACTCCAGGTAGTCGAGCTCCTCGGCGTACTTGATCTCCGCCGGCGCCCGCAGCATGTCAGACATTTATCGCTCTCTCCTATCCGAGGCTGAGGAAGGTCTTGAGTTCGGCGACGAGCTTTCCGATGTGCCCGGAGATCACCGGGGTGCCCATCGCCTTGAGCCGGTCGCGGAACCAGGAATCGACGCTCTGCCGGCCGGAGCTGGTCACCGAGCCGACCGGGATGAACCGCACCCCGGACCGGTGCACGGCCTCGAACTCGGCCATCAGCGCCCGCTCGTCGTAGAAGTCGGAGATCCACACCATCGCGGTGTTCCGCGGGTCGGTGATCTTCTCGCGGGCGAGCGCCATCGCGACGGTGCCGTCGGTGCCGCCGCCGAGGTTGGTGCGCAGCAGCACCTCGAACGGGTCGTGCACCCAGGGGGTGAGGTCGAGCGCCCGGGTGTCGTACGCGATCAGGTGCACGTCCACCTTGGGCAGCCCGGCGAAGATCGACGCGAGGATGGTGCAGTTGACCATCGCGTCGACCATCGAGCCCGACTGGTCCACCACCACGATCAGCCGCGCCGGGGTGGTACGGCGGGCGGTTTGGCGGAAGTAGAGCCGGTCGACGTAGAGCCGCCCGTCCTCCGGGCTGTAGTTGACGAGGTTCTTCCAGATCGTGCGGCGCAGGTCGAGGTTGCGGAAGACCCGCTTGGGCGGCACCGAGCGGTCGATCTGGCCGACGCTGGTCTTCTCCACCTGGGTGCGCAGCACCTGGGCGACCTCGTCGACGTACCGGCGGATGAGCGCCTTGGCGTTGGCGAGCGCCACGCCGGACAGGTTCGCCTTGTCCCGCAGCAGCTGCTCCACCAGGCTGATCGAGGGCGTGAGGCGGCGGGCGAGCCTGGGGTCGGCGAGCACCTCGCGCAGGTGCATGCGCTGCACCAGCTCGCCCTCGAGCCCGGCGAGCACCTCGCCGAGCTCGCCGCGGCGGGGGTGGGCGCGCAGCTCGCCCGGCGCGCGGCCGACCGCGCGCTCCAGCCAGCCGGCGTCCTGCTGCCAGCGGGCGAGCCCGGCCGCGGTGACCTCGCCGTCGCCGGTGCCGAACACGTTGAGCAGCAGCTTCGACACGAGCGCGGCGCGGCGCACCTCGGCCGGGCCGGGCCCGGCGCCGGGCTCGGCCGGGCCGAGGTTCTCCGCGGCCATCAGGCCGGGCAGCTCGTCGGCGAGCTCGGGGAAGCGCTGCACCACGGTGTCGATCGAGGTAGCCGGGTCGAGCAGGGCGGCGGGCAGGCCGATGTCGGTGAGCACCGCAAGGCTCGCCCGCTCCAGCGCCGGCTGCTCCTCGTGGTCGAACAGGCGGGCGAGCAGCCGCCAGTAGAGCACCTGCCGCCGGTTGGCGTGCGGGTTGCCGGGCCGTGCCGTCTCGGGGGTGGTCTGCGTGGTCATGGTCGCCTCACCGCCGCAGCAGCCGTCCCGCCCGTTCGCGCAGCACCGCGACCGGGTCGCCGTTGCGGAGGGCGGCCTTGGCGGCCTTGGGGTCGGTGGGGCCCTGCGCCCAGTCGCCGGTGTGCGCCGCGGTCGTCCCGCCCTTGCCGCGGGTCTGGACCGCGAGCGGCTGCACCGACCAGCGGCCGGCGTCCCAGCGCAGCAGGCCGATGCAGGCCGTTGACCGGGCGACGAGCTTCGGGGTGAGCGGGCCGCAGGCCGGCAGCCGGTCGACCGCGACCGGCAGGGCGCCGTCCGGGCCGTCCCCGTCGAGCCGGAAGGTGAGCGTGCCGTCCTCGCCGGTCACCGCGGTGTAGCCCTCGACCAGCACCGGCTCGGCGATGCGCACCGGGTGGCGCTCCAGCGGCGGTACGGCGGGCGCGGCCGCCCCGGCGAGCGCGACCCGGGCGGTGACGAACGGGTCGGCCTCCTCGCCGGCCCGCGCCCGGTCGTCGTGCCAGACCAGGTCGCCGCCGGGGAGCAGGGGAAGGCCGGTGACCTCGAGGGTGCGCCGCCCGGCGAGCGCGGCCAGCAGCACCGGGTGGGCGTCGAACAGCCGCCACAGGTCCGGGCCGACGACGGTGTCCACCTTCATCGCGCCCACCGCGGCGCGCACCAGGCGGGGCGGGCCGTCGCCCGCCTCGAGCAGCGCGTGCACCTGCAGCTGCGCGGCGGTGGGGTGCTCGTGCACGTCCACGCCGAGGACGAGCAGCCGCCCCGACACGGTGCCGACCGGCTCGGCGGCGAGCGGCGACCGGCCGTCCGGGCCGGCCTGGGTGAGCAGCAGCGCCCGCGCCCACAGGTCGGCCCAGCGGCGGGCGGGGACCCGGTCGAGCACGCCGCAGGCGGCGTGCAGCTCCGCGGCGAGGCCGTCGGCGAGCACCGCCGCCCGGCGCAGCGCGGGCTCGGCGAGCATCGCCTCGATCACCTGGCTCGCGGCTCCGGCGAGGTCGTGGCCGACACCGCGCCACCCGGCGACGGCGAGCTCGTGCAGCCACGACCGCAGCCCGGCGAGCAGGTGCCCCGCGCCGCTGGGCCCGGCCGGGGCGGGCTCCCGCCACTCGTCGCGGGTCCGCCCGAGCACGCCGTCGAGCCGGGCGAGCAGCGCGTCGTGGACCGCGCCGAACAGCGCGGTGCGCGCCCCGGCGAGAACGACGAGGTGCTCCTCGGTGGCGGCCCCGGCGGCGGCCTTGGCGGCCGCCTCGGCGACCCGGTCACCGAGCGGGGTGGCGGCCATGGCGGCGGCGAGCGCCTCGAGGGCGGCGGCCTGCTCCTCGCCGGGCCGGCCGAGGCCGTGCGCGAGCGCCCGGTCGAAGCCGTCGGCGAGCTCGAGCGCCTCGGTCACGCCCGGCGGCACGGCGCCGAGGAGTTCGCTCCACACGCCCGGCATCAGCCCACCGCCCCCGTGGCCGGGAACCAGTGCATCTCCGGCAGCGGCCCGGTGGTGCCGGGCAGCTCCAGGTAGGCGAGGTGGCGCAGGAACCGGCTGAACACCGCCTCCCCGGCCGCCGGGGTCCGGCTCCCCCGCATCCGGGCGATCAGCTGCGCCCCGGTGGTCACCTCGGCGTCCACCTCGACGCGCAGGTACCGGGCGACCCGGTCCAGCCCGTACTGCAGGACGGCCTCGTCGACCAGGGCGCGCAGGTGCTTGCACATCCCGTGGCCGAGGCCGCCGCACGGCCGGTTGTTGTTCGTGCCGCAGCTGTAGCCGTGGGTGCCGGCGGCGATCGACGAGACGTACACCCGGGCGATGTCCGAGCCGCTCGACACCACGCCCTGCAGGCGCCCGCCGGCGAGCTCGACGAAGGGGACCTTCGCCAGCTTGCGCGGCCGGACCGGCGGGATCACCCGCGCCGTGCTGCTGTGCTCCCACGATGACGACGGCCGCGCCTCAGGCGCGGCCGAATCCGCGATCACTGTTGACGACCTCCACGTCCGAGGCGATGAAGTGATCGCGAATGTAGCGGGGCGCCCCGACAAAACCGGGCGCCCCGAAGCTCACCTGCCCGGCGGGCGGACCGCCCGCGCGCGCCGGGTCAGGGCCGGCGCGGGAACCTGCTGAAGTCCGGGGTGCGCTTCGCCTTGAACGCCTCGCGGCCCTCCTTCGCCTCCTCGGTGGCGTAGAAGAGCAGGTTGGCGTCGTGGGCGAGCTGCTGGATGCCGGCCATGCCGTCGGTGGCGGCGTTGAAGCTCGCCTTCATCAGCCGCAGCGCGGTCGGCGACATGCGCAGCATCTCGCGGCACCAGGCGACCGTCTCCCGCTCCAGGTCGGCGAGCGGCACCACGGCGTTGACCAGGCCCATCTCCAGCGCCTGCCGCGCGTCGTACTGGCGGCACAGGAACCAGATCTCCTTGGCCTTCTTCACGCCGACCAGCTCGGCGAGCAGCCCGGCGCCGTACCCGCCGTCGAACGAGCCGACCTTCGGGCCGACCTGGCCGAACCTGGCGTTGTCCGCCGCGATCGTCAGGTCGCAGACCAGGTGCAGCACGTGCCCGCCGCCGATGGCGTACCCGGCGACCATGGCGACCACCGGCTTGGGCAGCCGCCGGATCTGGATCTGCAGGTCGGTGACGTGGAACCGGCCCACGCCCCGCGGGTCGGTGGGGTCGGTGAGGTAGCCGGTGTCCCCGCGCACCCGCTGGTCGCCGCCGGAGCAGAACGCCTTGTCCCCCTCACCGGTGAGGATGATCACACCGATGCTCGGGTCCTCCCGCGCGATGACCAGCGCGTCCGACATCTCGATCAGCGTCTGCGGCCGGAAGGCGTTGCGCACCTCCGGGCGGCAGATGGTGATCTTGGCGATGCCGTCCCCGCTGTAGTCGAGACGGATGTCCTCGTACTCGCCGACCTGCGACCACTTCACCGGCGCGTACAGATCCCGCGCGGCGTCACCCGACCCGATGTCCGTCATGGCACCGCAGCGTACTCCACCCCGTCCGGTGCCCGGTCACCCGGATCGGCCGCTCCGGGCGGGCGCCGCGGTCAGCCGACGCGGGGCAGGCGCGGCCGGGGCGGCAGCCCGGCGGCGCGGTAGCAGTCGTCGATGAGCGCCATCGTGGCCACCGCGTCGTCGGCGTCGATCGGCAGCGGGACGCCCTGCCGTACCCGCGCGGCGAACGCCTCCAGCTGGTAGTGGTACGTGGTGCGGTCGCCGTGGCGTTCCTCCCGCTCCCCATCGGGGGTGCGGATCACGATCCGGTTGTCCTGGTGGGCCAGCGGGAAGTTGGGCACGGTCGCCTCGCCGCGCGTGCCGGTCACGGTGAGGCTCAGGTCGCGCCCGTCGAAGGCCATGTGGCAGCTCGCCGAGGCGGTGGCGCCGCCGGGGAACTCCAGGTCGGCGTCGAGCCACTCGTCCACCTGTGGCCGGCCCGCCCGCTCCCCGGCGCGGGCCGCCACCACGCGCGGCTCGCCGCCGAGGTACGGCGCGAGCATGCGCAGCGCGTGCAGGCAGTAGCAGCCGAGGTCCATGAGCGCGCCGCCGGCGAGCTCCAGCGACCAGCGGGGGTCGTCGGGGCCGGGCCCGGGCACCTTGAACGCGGCCGTCACGTGCCGCACCTCGCCGAGCTCGCCGCTCGCCACCAGCTCGCGCAGCCGCCGGTTGACCGGGTGGAACAGGTAGTGGAAGCCCTCCATGAACACCACGCCCGCCCGCGCCGCGGCGTCGCGCACCTCGGCGGCCTCCTCCCGGTTGGCCGCGGACGGCTTCTCGGTGAGCACGTGCTTGCCCGCGGCGATCGCGGCGAGGTTCCACGGCCCGTGCAGGCCGTTGACCAGCGGGTTGTAGACGACGTCGACCTCGGGGTCGGCCACCACCTCGGCGTACGAGGCGGCGACCCGCTCCACGCCGTGGCGCTCGGCGAACTCCTTGGCCCGCTCCCGGTCGCGCGCCGCGACCACGACGATCCGGTGCCCGCCGGCCCGCGCGGGCTTGACGATCGCCTCCGGCGCGATCCGCGCCGCGCCGAGCAGCCCGATCCGCAGCGGCGCGGCCGCGTCGCCCTCCGGCCTCGGCCCGCCGCCACCCGGGACGTCCGCCATGCCGTACCCACCTCCGAGCTTCACCGAGGGACACCTGTACGGCCGGCGGGATCGGCGGCTGTGCCGGGGCCGAGCCACTCAGGCCGCAAACCCGGATTATCGCATTTTGACGGTGGATCGACCGGTGGGCGAGGCGATCCGGCGGCCCAAGCCGGCGCTCCCGCCCGGGGCGGCGCGGCCGCGGCGACCGCGCCCCGGCCGCGGTCAGGCGGCCCCGGCCGCGGCGAGGGCGCGCTCGAAGTCGGCGACGAGGTCGTCGGTGTTCTCCAGCCCGACCGCGACGCGGATCAGGGCGGGCGGCACCCCGGCCTCCTCGAGCTGCTCGTCGGTGAGCTCGATGGCCCACATGGCGGCGGGCCGTACCGCGAGCGTGCGGTAGCCGCCGAGGCTGGGGGCGCGGCGCACGAGCCGGAGCGCGGACAGCAGGCGCTCGGCCGTCTCCCGGCCGCCGTGCGGCCGGAAGCTGAGCAGCCCGCCGTACCCGGTCATCTGGCGCTTGGCGAGGTCGTGCTGCGGGTGCTCGGGCAGCCCCGGGTGGTTGACCGCGGCCACGCCGGGGTGGTCCTGCAGGAAGCGGGCGAGGGCGAGGGCGTTCTCGTTCTGCCGCCGCACCCGCATGACGAGGGTGCGCAGGCCGCGCAGCGCGAGCCAGGCGTCGTGCGGGGACAGGACCGCGCCGGTGAGGATGTGGGTGTGCCAGATCCGGTCGATCAGCTCGCCGGAGCCCGCGACGACCCCGGCGAGCACGTCGGAGTGGCCGGACAGCGACTTGGTGACGCTGTGCACGACCAGGTCCACGCCGCACTCGAGGGGGCGCTGGTTGACCGGGGTGGCGACGGTGTTGTCGGCGAGGGTGCGGATGCCGCGCTCGCGGGCGAGGCCGGCGACCGCCCGCAGGTCGGTGAGCTGCAGCAGCGGGTTACTCGGGGTCTCGAGCATCACCAGGCGGGTGTTCGGCCGCAGCGCGGCGGCGAAGGCGGAGGTGTCGGTCTGGTCGACGAAGGTGACCTCGATCCCGAGGCGGGGGGCGACGTCCTTGAGGAGGTTGAGCGTCCCGCCGTACATGCTGTGCTGGGCCACCACGTGGTCCCCGGTGGAGAGCAGCGCGAGCAGCGTGGTGGAGATCGCGCCCATGCCGGAGGCGGTGGCGAGCGCGGCCTCGGCGCCCTCCGCCGCGGCGAGGACCTTCTCCAGCCGCGTCTGGGTCGGGCTGCCGTAGCGGCGGTAGAAGCGGTCGTGCCGGGGCGTGGCGCTCAGCTCCGCGAACGCCTCCGCGCTCGGCGCCGAGAACGGCACGGCGGCGTGGATCGGGGGCGCGACGCCCGGCTCGGCGTCGTCGTCGGCGTCGGCGTACAGCAGCAGGGTCTCCAGGCTGGAAAAGTCGTCCATGCAGAGAGCCTTCCACGGCCGCCCACGCCCATGCGACATAATTGTTGACTACACCAAAATTGTTGACAATTTCGGCGACAGACAGCAAGGTGGGACCGGGCGCGATCGGGACACCCCGACCCGCGTCCGCCCCTCCCGCAGGCCGTATGAGAGATTCAGGCGTCAGTCGTTCCGCTGGTGACGGAGGTGGTGGCATGAGAGGCGTCGTGGTGACCAACCCCGAGCGGGCCCCGCTCGACCAGGTCGACGCCCTGGCGAAGTACGGCGTGGCGACCGTGCACGAGGCGCTGGGCCGCGAGGGCTACCTCGGCCCGCACCTGCGCCCGGTGAACCGTGGCCACCGGGTCGCGGGGACCGCGGTGACCGTGCTGTGCTGGCCGGGCGACAACCTGATGATCCACGTCGCCGTGGAGCAGTGCCGGCCCGGCGACATCCTGGTGGTGACCACCACCTCCCCGTGCACCGACGGCATGTTCGGGGAGCTGTTCGCCACCGCGCTGCAGCACCGCGGCGTGCGCGGCGCGGTGATCAACGCCGGGTCGCGGGACTCGGCCGAGCTCGGCGAGATGGGCTTCCCGGTGTGGTCGGCCGCGATCAGCGCCCAGGGCACGGTGAAGGCCACCGCCGGGTCGGTGAACGTGCCGATCGTGATCGGCGGCCAGGTGATCCGGCCGGGCGACGTGATCCTCGCCGACGACGACGGCGTGATGGTCGTGCCGCGGCAGGACCTGCCGCGCGCCCTGCAGGCCGCGCAGGCCCGCACCGACAAGGAGGAGGCCACCCGCCAGGCGTTCCGCCAGGGCGAGCTCGGCCTCGACCGGTACGGCATGCGCCCGCTGCTGGACAAGCTGGGCGTGGAGTACATCACCGCCGAGGAATACGCCCGCCGTACGGGGGCCTGAGCCGCGAAGGGAGCTGGGATGGCCGCGACCACCCATCCGGTGATCGAGAAGGCGATCCGCGAGGGCGTGCGCTGCATGCTCATGCGCGGCGGCACCTCCAAGGGCGCCTACTTCCTCGCCGAGGACCTGCCCGAGGACCCCGCGCTCCGCGACGAGCTGCTGCTGCGCATCATGGGCACGCCCGACCCGCGGCAGATCGACGGCATCGGCGGCGCGACCACGCTCACCAGCAAGGTCGCGATCGTCTCGCGCTCGGCCACGCCGGACGCCGACGTCGACTACCTGTTCCTGCAGCTCGGCGTGGACGAGCCGACCGTCTCCGACAAGCAGAACTGCGGGAACATCCTCGCGGGCATCGGCCCGTTCGCGGTCGAGCGGGGCCTGGTGCCGGCCGGTCAGGAGACCACCCGGGTGCGGATCCGGATGGTGAACTCGGGCAGCATCGCCACGGCCACCTTCCCCACCCCGGGCGGGGTGGTCGAGTACCGCGGCGATACCGCGATCTCCGGGGTCCCGGGCACGGCCGCCGCCGTCGACCTGGAGTTCGCCGACACCGAGGGCTCGGTCACCGGGAGCCTGCTCCCCACCGGCCGGGTGCGCGACGTGATCGATGGGATCGAGGTCACCTGCATCGACAACGGCATGCCGGTGGTGGTGGCCCGGGCCGCCGACTTCGGGCTCACCGGCTACGAGTCGCCCGAGGAGCTCGGCGCCGACGAGGCGCTGCGCGAGCGCATCCAGTCGCTGCGGCTGCAGGCGGGCAAGCTGATGGGGCTCGGCGACGTCAGCGCCGCCTCGGTGCCGAAGACCACGCTGGTCGCGCCGCCGCGGGCGGGCGGCATCATCAGCACCCGGACGTTCATCCCGCTGCGGCCGCACACCTCGATCGGCGTGCTCGGCGCGGTCACCGTGGCCACCGCGCTGCTGATGGAGGACGCGGTCGGCCACGAGCTCGCGGTGCTGCCCGAGCCGGGCGCCCCGCTGAAGGTCGAGCACCCGACCGGCACGTTCGAGGTGGGCGTCGAGCTCGACACGAGCACCACGCCGCCGCGGGTGCGCCGCTCCAGCCTGGTGCGCACCGCCCGCAAGCTCTTCGACGGGATCGTCTACGCGCGCGGCTGGTAGGCCGCGCCTCCGGTGCACCGGGCGGCGCCGGCCGGTCCGGGCCGCCCGGCGGCACCGTCGCTAAGCCTTGTCCTGCTCCGCCTGCGCGGCGAGGCGGGCGAGCAGGTCGCGGCTCGCGGCCGCGACCAGCGGCGGCACGCCGAGCTCGTCGAGCATCGCCGCGGCGGCCTCCATCTCGTGCGTCCGCCGTACGGCGTGGCGGTGGCTGCCCTCGACGAGCCGGTCGACGGTGGCCGGCCCGGCCGCGGCGAGCTCGTCGGCGATGTTCCGCCGCAGCCAGTCCTCGAGGCCCGCGGCGCGGGCCGCCTCGAGGGCCTCGACCACGGCGGCGGCCATGCCCTTGAAGAACACGCTGCGCAGCAGCTTGCGCCGGGCCGCGCTGCCCGGCTCGCCCTCGAGCACGGTGACGTTGCCGCCGAGCGGGTTGAGCAGGCGGGCCACGTCCTCGGCGCCCTCGCCGCTGACGAGCATCGGCACGCGCAGGCCCTTGCCCGGGACCGGGGCCATGATCGCCACGTCGGCGAACCGCACCCCGCGCTCGCGCGCGGCGGCGGCGAGCTCGGCCTTCAGGCCGGGCGAGGCGGTGTTGAGGTCGGCCCACACCGCGCCCTCGCCGACGCCCTCGGCCCCGTTCACCAGCGCGTCCATGGCGTCGTGGGCGCTGTTCACGCTGAGCACCAGGTCGGCGCCGCGGGCCGCGTCGGCCTCCCCGGTGCAGGCGACGAGCGGCGGCTCGGCCGGCACCTTCGGGTCGTAGCCGCGCACGGTCGCCCCGGCGGCGGCGAGGTCGCGGGAGATCGCGCCGCCCGCCTCGCCGAGGCCGAGCACGGCGATGACCGGGCCCCCACCGCTGGCTGCTGACATTTCGGCATTCCTCCTACATACGAACTTCATATGAGTCGTACAGGCTCACCGTATCATTAACAAAATTGGCGACAATTTTGCGGCCCCTGCTGAATTTCTAGTGAACGTTGCGTTCCCTACCTTCCGCGGTCTAGTGTTAGAGAACGATCCGTTCTCTAACCGCCGTGGGGGCGGCATGCACGGGCACCCGCACCGGGCACGAGCGGGGACGACGCGGATGACGCGGCACCCGGCCCGGCCGCCGCGTCCGCGCCGACGCGGGCGCCCGCCGCGCCGGCCGTACCCGCCCGGCCGCGCCACCTCCGCGCACGGCGGCACCCGCACGATCCGAAGGAGCCGGCGTTGACACCACTCGTGGTGCCGCTCACCGCGATCGGGCGCGACGATCTCGCGCTCGCCGGGGGCAAGGGCGCCAATCTCGGCGAGCTGGTCGCGGCGGGCCTGCCGGTCCCCGGCGGCTTCGTCGTGACCACCGCCGCCTACGCGGAGCTGGTCGACCGGTGCGGGCTCGCCGAGCGCATCCCGCGCCTGCTCGACGCCGGGGACGGCGCGGCGATCCGCGCGGCGTTCGCGGCCGCGGAGATCCCCGCCGCCACCGCCGCGGCGATCACGGCCGCCTACCGCGAGCTGGGCGGGGGCCCGGTCGCGGTGCGGTCCAGCGCCACCGCCGAGGACCTGCCCGGGGCGGCGTTCGCCGGGCAGCAGGACACCTATCTCAACGTCACGGGCGAGGCGGCGGTGCTCGACGCGGTGCGCCGCTGCTGGGGCTCGCTGTGGACCGACCGCGCCATCGCCTACCGCGGCCGCCTCGGCATCGGCCCCGAGCAGGTGCGGATCGCGGTGGTGGTGCAGCGCATGGTGGCCGCCGAGGCCGCCGGGGTGCTGTTCACCGCCGACCCGGTGACCGGGGACCGCGACCGGCTCGTCGTCGACGCCTCCCCCGGGCTCGGCGAGGCCGTGGTCTCCGGCCGGGTCACCCCCGACCGCTACGAGCTCGACCGCCGCGGCGGGCTGCTCGCCTGGACGCCCGGCCGCGCCGAGGTGGTGGTCCGCGGGGCCGCGGGCGGCGGGGTCGTCGAGGAGGCCGGGATGGCCACCGGGGAGCGGCTGCTCGGCGACGCCGCGCTCGCCGAGCTGGCCCGGCTCGGCGTCGCCGTCCAGGACCGGTTCGGCAGGCCGATGGACATCGAGTGGGCGCTCGCGGACGGCCGCGTCTGGCTGGTGCAGGCCCGCCCGATGACCGCGCTGCCGCCGCCCCCGGTACGGCTCGGCCTCATCCAGCGGCGGCTGGGCGAGATGCTGCTCGACTACCTGCCGAGCCGGCCGTACCCGATGGACATGAGCACCTGGGTCCCGTACGGCCCGGTCGGGATGATGGTCGAGGTCGCCCGCAGCCTCGGGGTGCGCGGCCTGTTCGAGGGCGCGCTGGAGGAGCGGGACGGCGTGGTGTACCGCATCCTGCCGCGCCGGCCGCGCCCCACGCCGAAGGCGCTCACCGCGCCGTTCCGGCTGCTGTACCGGGCCCGCCGGTACGACCCGGCGCGGTGGACCGAGGACCCGCGGTTCGCCGCCTTCCTCCGCGAGGTGGACCGGCTGCGCGGGCTCGACCCGGCCGCGCTGCCCTGGCCGGAGCTGATCCGGCTGCCGCGGCGGGCGCTGGACGCGGTGCGGCCGATCACCGAGCTGCGCCGCGACTATTTGCCCCGCTTCGCCCTCGCGGTGGTGCGGCTGGTGGCGGCGCTGCTGCCGCTCGGCGCCGCCACGATGTGGGCCGACCTGGTGGCCGGCGGGCGGACCCGCACCGAGGACGGCAACCGGGCGCTGGAACGGCTCGCCGCGCGGGTGCGCCGGGACCCCGGGCTCAAGGAGGCGGTGGACGCGCTCGACCTCGACCGGGTCAAGGGGTTCCCCGGCTTCTGGGATGAGTTCACCGCGTTCCTCGCCGAGTACGGCCACCGTGAGACCGGCAGCCCGGTGCTCGCCTCCTCGCCGACCTGGGAGGAGGCGCCCGAGGTGGTGCTCGGCATGCTCAAGGTGCTCGCCGCCTCGCCGCCGTCCCCGGCCGCCGGCCGGGTCGCCGAGGCGGAGCGGCGGCTGCGCGCCCACCCGCGGCTGCGCTCCCCGCGGCGGTGGGCCCGGATGGAGCGCCGGATCGCCGCGGCGCGCGCCGGGTGGGCGTTCCGCGAGGACACCCACTTCTACTTCACGATGCCGCTGCCGGTGCTGCGCCGCGCACTGCTGGAGATCGGCGCCCGGCTGCGCGACGCGGGCGTGCTCCAGACCGCCGAGGACGTGTTCCACCTGCGGCTGGAGGAGGTGGAGGCCGCGGGCGACCCGGCCGCCATGCCGACGGCGGCGCGGGAGAGGCTCGCCGCCACCGCGCGGGAGCGGGCGGCGCGGCGGCAGGAGCTGGCGGGCGTGCGGCTGATCGACCCGCGCGCGGTCTACCCGGACCGCGGCGACGCGGGGGACGCGCTGGTCCGCGGCACGCCCGGGGGCGGCGGCACGGCCACCGGGCCGGTGCGGGTGATCCGCGACCCGGCCGAGTTCGGCCGCCTCGCCGAGGGCGAGGTGCTGGTCTGCCCGAACACCAACCCCTCCTGGACGCCGCTGTTCCAGCGCGCCGCGGCGGTCGTGGTCGACGCGGGCGGGATCGGCTCGCACGCCGCTATCGTCGCCCGCGAGTACGGCCTGCCCGCCGTGCTCGGCACGGTCACCGGCACCACCGTGCTGACCGACGGGCGGGTGGTCACCGTGGACGGGGATGCGGGCGTGGTGCGGAGCGCGCCATGATCGCCGTGTCCCGTCGTGGCGTCCCCCGAGAGCCCGCCCGTGGAGGTGAACCGTGACCGCCGGGCGGCGGACCGACCACCGCAGGCGGCCGCGCCGCCGGGGCGCGGCCCTCGACGAGGCCATCTTCCAGGCCGTGCTCGACGAGCTCGCCGAGGTGGGGTACGCGCGGCTGACCATGGAGGGCGTGGCCCAGCGGGCGCGGGCGGGCAAGGCGTCGCTGTACCGGCGCTGGCCCACCCGGATCGAGCTCGTCATGGACGCGGTCCACAGCCGGCTGCCCGACCCGGCGGCCCCGCCGGACACCGGCAGCCTGCGCGGCGACCTGCTCGCGCTGCTGCGCGCCAACGCCGAGGCGCTCGCCGGGCCGGCCGGGGAGGCGCTGCGCGGGCTGCTGAGCGAGGCGCTCGCCGACTCCGAGGTCATCGCCCGAGTCCGCCGCAACTCCCAGGGGGCGACGCTGCGCATCATGCGGGAGATCCTCCGCCGGGCCGCCGACCGGGGCGAGATCGACGCCGCCGCGGTCACCGACCGCCGCCTGGAGACCGGGCACGCCCTGCTGCGGTACCACTTCCTGTTCAACGGCACCCCGATCCCCGACCAGGTGATCACCGGGATCGTGGACGAGGTGCTGCTCCCCCTGTTCCGCTCCCCCACGTGCCCGCCACCCACCGACCGAGCCGTCACCGCCGATGACCGACCTTGATCGGTGAAAGACCCCGGATGCGGTGGAGCGATTTCCCGTCGCGCCCGGAAGCCTCGAAGGCTTACGCTCACGGCCGCCTTCCAGCCGGCGGAACCCGACCGGCGGATTCGTCGCCCCCGGCGCCCTCGGCGAGAAAGGTGGGCGCGTCCCCGCCGGCTCGGCGTTCTTCCGCCCCAGGGCACGGCATCCGCCGATGCCGGTCGCGCCCGGGCCCACATCGGCATGCGGCGCCCAGTGTCCGATCAGACCTCCGGCCGCGGCGAAGACGACGTCGGCACCGGACCAGGGACCGCGCGGCCGGCTTCCGGCCGTTGCCGGGAGATCCTGCCGCTCCAGTGCGTCGTGTGGTGGCGGGCGTCGCCCGCATCGCCGAGGAGCCTGCCCCCCCTTCTCGTCCGGAACGGCTGAGTCCGGCGCGCGGGAGATCGCACACCGGAATTCCCTGGTCCCGGGTCGTGCCTATGCGCCGGTGAGGACTCGAGCGCGTTTCGGGTAGCGGCGGGCACGCACCTCGCCGTTGTGCGCCCAAATCCTCTCGTTGATCTGATCCGGGGAAAGCCGTGCCGTATCGGCGCCGCCGAGGACCTCCTGGCGGGAGACCGTCGCAACCGAGACCCTTTGCCGGTAGTTCCGGAAAATCTGCACCTCACCGTCGGTCGGCCCTATCGGCCAATTGGTCTCCAGATAGGCGTAATCCATTCCGCCGCGCCGCCTGGTGTCGAGCAGCGCCACGTCCACCGCCCAGTGGCGCAGACGTCTCGGCAGGCCGCGCACCACCAGCATGCCGCCGATCCGCTCGACGGCGCTTCTGCGGTCATCCGGCGCCGGCCTCCAGGCGGGCCACTCCCCGGTCTCCCAGAATCGGTGGTGGCGGGCGACCTCCTGGTCGAGTCCCCAGGCGTGCCAACGTACGGTGCCGTCCGGCTTGGTAGGGGCCGTGAGCAGGTGGCGCAGCCGCCGTGCCGCCTCCGGCGTCAGCACGGTGAGGTCGGCGTGCACCAGCGCGATCGGCGAGGCGGGCTCCGCGTCGAACGGGTTGGGATCCAGATGGGGCGGGCCGATGACCACGAGCGTTCCGGGTCTGCGCTGGAAGGACAACCCCCACAGCAGCCGTCCGAGCACGCGGGCGCCGTGGTCGTCCGACAGGATGTGCCAGGTGTCGTGGTAGCGATTGGTGGAGAATCGCACGCGGGCGTCCGGCCGTAGCGAAACGACCGTGTACTCGCGCCCGTCCGCCCGAAGAACGCGGCGATGAAGCTTGAGCCCGTCCCCCGCGCCCTTTGCGGATCGGGGCCTCATGCGTTTACGCGTCGCCACGCACCACCGTCATTCTCTCGCCATATCCCTTCGATCGCATCGCAGCTCATGGAATCGCATTCGCGGTGGTCGACGCAACACGATTCATGCACGCGGGATGGGCGCCGACTCCCCCGTTGATCGTGCGGATTCCTCCGGCCCGCTGCCCGCGCTCGCCGGACGCCCCGACGCCGGGCACACGGCCGCCACCGGGAGGGCCGCCCGCGTACGCAGGGTGAACCGGCCGGGGAGCTCGGTTCAGGGCCGTGGGCGGACGGCGACGAGCGGCGCGGCGCCGCCGGCCGCCGCGGCCAGGATCGCCTTCTCGCGCCTGCGGCCGTGGCCACGGGGTGCCCGCCGAGGTCGCGGTGCCGTACCTAGCCCGCGGAGTCCTTCCCCTCCTTCGGTTGCAGCGCCGACGGCTTGTGCACGGCGCTCTTGCCGCTCTTGGCGCTGCGCACCCGGTACTGCGGGTCCTCGGGCGAGGCGTTCACCGTGCGCCCCGCCTCCTCGGTCCGCTCGGTGAGCTTCTTCTCCACCTTGCCGGAGGTGGTGGATCCGTGGCTCCGCCACGTCACCTCGTCCCCGGCGGCGGGTTCGTCCCGCTTACGCCTGCCTGCCATGCCCCTCGACTACCCGAGGCGGCCTGCGGGACGCAGGACGTCCCGCCGCGAGCCGCGCCCGCCGAGACGCGACCGGATGCCGCCCGCGACGCCCGGGTCAGCCGATGAGCTCGGCGAAACGCGCCGCGTCGACGTTGCCGCCCGAGATCACCACGCCGACCCGCCCGGGAAGCGGCCCCAGGCGGCCCGCCAGCAGGGCGGCGAGGCCGGTGGCGCCGCTCGGCTCGACCACGATCTTCAGGCGTTCGAAGGCGAACCGCATCGCCTGCCGGATCTCGTCGTCGCTGACGAGCTCAACGCCGTCGAGCAGGCGCCGGTTGATCGAGAACGTCAGCTCGCCCGGCGTGGGCAGCGCCTGCCCGTCGGCGATCGTGCGCGGCACCTCGATGGTGACCCGCCGCCCCTCCGCCAGCGACCGCTTGGTGTCGTCACCCGCCTCCGGCTCGATGCCGACCACCCGGATGTCCGGATACAGCCCTTTCGCCGCGATCGCGCTCCCGGCGATCAGGCCGCCGCCGCCGACCGGCGCGACCAGCAGGTCGAGGCGGCCGGTCTCCTCCAGCAGCTCGAGGGCCGCGGTGCCCTGCCCGGCGATCACGTGCGGATGGTCGTACGGCGGGATGAGCGCGAGCCCGCGCTCGGCGGCGAGCGCCTCCCCCAGCGCCGTCCGGTCCTCGGAGTACCGGTCGTAGGTGACGATCTCGGCCCCGTACCCTGCGGTCGCCTCCCGCTTCGACCGCGGCGCATCCTCCGGCATGAGGATCACCGCGGTGGTGCCGAGCTCCCGGGCGGCGAGGGCGACCGCCTGGGCGTGGTTGCCCGACGAGTACGCGGCGATGCCCTTCGCCAGCCGCTCCGGCGACAGCCGCGAGGCCGCGTTGTAGGCGCCACGGAACTTGAACGCCCCCACCCGCTGGAAGTTCTCGCACTTGAGGAACACCTCGGCGCCCACCAGCCGGTCGAGCGTGCGCGAGCGGAGCACGGGCGTACGGTGCGCGATCCCCGCGAGCCGCGCGGCGGCGTCACGAACGTCGCCCAGGGTGACCGGTATGTCCGCCATGCTGCTCCTCTGTCCGCCGATTCGAGCTTCCCGCCGCCTGCGCACCCGGGCACGGGCCGCAGATGATTCCAGGGCGACAACTGTAGAAGCCGAACGCCCGGCGTGCCGCACCGCGGTACGCGCAGCCGACCGTTGCCCCTCACCACCGGGCCACCCCTTGCTCGCCGCCGTGTCAGCCGGCCGGCGCTTGCGCCCTGAGTGATCGTCGGTGACTCTGAACGCGTGACCGCGTGGGTGGTATTGGAGGAGTCCCGGGATCTCATCCGGGCGGATGCGATCGTCTCGATCACCGCAGTCCCCGCCGAAGGAGAGATCGACCCGGCGGACTGGGCACGGACGCACCCATCGAAGCGGCTGCACCCGTCCAGGCCGGCGCGCGTCATGGTGGCGACCAGCGGAGGGGTGCAGGGATCGGTGATCACCTGTCCGGGGCGGAACGTCCATCAGGTGATCTCTGAGCTGGTGGTCTTGCTCGATCGTCTGGTCGCCGAGCAAAGGCCGGGCCAGGTTCGGTTCTTGCGCGGGCGGTGGCACAACTGGATCACGCGGGACAAGAAGCCGTGGACGGTGCTGGAGGAGCTGCCCGAGCCTGACTGGGCCTACCGATGATGGACACCTCGCCTCGGCATGAGCGGCCCGTCCGCGCGGCCGCGGCGGCCGACGGCTGATCAAGGACCGGCCGGGATCGGTAGGCTCGTCCGGCCGGGCCACCCCGATCACGTGGCGAAGTGCCCGGCTCTCGTCGCAAACGAGCGCAACAGGAACGGAATCGTGCACCGGACCACACGTCGTCACGTGCCGGAGCGGGTCCTCACCCTGGTCCTCTCCCCGGCCACCCTGGTGGCGGGCCTGCCGCTGACGGTCGGCGCGGCCACCGCGGGCTGGGTGGGCGTCCTGCAGGTCGCCCTCGTCGGCACGCTTTGCGGCCTGATCCCCGCTGCCCTGATCTTCCTTGTGGTACGGCTGGCGCGCGCCGTCGGCGGCACCGCGCCCCAACCCGCCCTGCAAGAGTGGATCGCCTGGGCGATCGTCGGCCTCATCGTCATCGCACTGGGCCTGCTCCTCCTACTGGACGCACCCCACAATCTCGTGGTCACCGCCGGGGCCCTCATCGCCATCCTGGTGATCACCCAGTCGGTCCGCACCGGATGGAAGATCGGCTCGCACACCGCCCTGGCCGCCGGCTGCATGGTCGTGCTCGCGCGGCTCTGGCCGCACCTGCCGGTGTACCCCGTGGGCACCGCCCTCACGGCCCTGATCGGCTGGTCCCAGGTCCGGCTCGGCCGCCACACCCCCGCCCAGGTGACCGTGGGCGCCCTCGCCGGAGGCCTCGCCGCCTGGCTGACGATCTACTGGCTGGGCTGGGGCTAGCGCGGACGACGCCGCCACCGCATGGCGGCACCCGCCCGGCGGGCGACCCGGGGATCGTGCCCGAGGGCGGCACCGGGCGGCTCACGTAGGGCGGGCCCGCCGACGACCACGATCTTCCCTGCCGTCGGCGATGGCGGCCGCCGGACGCTAGCGGACGGGCAGGCCGGTGATCGCGCGGCCGATGATGAGGCGCTGGATCTCGGAGGTGCCCTCGAAGATGGTGAAGATCTTGGCGTCGCGGTGGAAGCGCTCGACCGGGTGGTCGCGGGTGTAGCCGGCGCCGCCGAGGATCTGGATGGCCTGTTCGGTGACCCAGACGGCGGTCTCGCCGGCGACGAGCTTGCTCATCGAGCCCTCGGCCTGGCTGAGGGGCCTGCCGTTGCGGGCCATCCACGCGGCCCGCCAGGTGAGCAGGCGGGCGATGTCGACCCGGGTGGCCATGTCGGCGAGGAGGAACGCGATCGCCTGGTTCTCGCCGATCTTGCGGCCGAACTGCTCGCGCTCGAGCGCGTAGTCGCGGGCGTACTCGTAGGCGGCCCGGGCCACGCCGACCGCCATCGCGGCGACCGTGGGCCGGGTGGCCTCGAAGGTGCGCATCGCCGCGTGGTCGCCGCTGCGCTTGCCCTCGCGGGCCCGGGCGAGCCGCTCGTCGAGCCGTTCCTTGCCGCCGAGCAGGCACTCGCCGGGGATGCGGACGTCGTCGAGGACGACCTCGGCGGTGTGCGAGGCGCGGATGCCGTGCTTGCGGAACTTCTGCCCCTGGGAGAGCCCGGGGGTGCCGGGCGGCACGATGAACGTGGCCTGGCCGCGGGTGCCGAGCTCGGGCTCGACCGAGGCGACGACCACGTGCACGTTCGCGATGCCGCCGTTGGTGGCCCAGGTCTTCACCCCGTTGAGCACCCAGTCGCCGGTGGCCTCGTCGTACACCGCCCGGGTGCGGATGCCGCTGAGGTCGCTGCCGGCCTCGGGCTCGGAGACGCAGAACGCGCCGAGCTTGACGTCGTCCACGGTGCCGAACATCTCCGGCAGCCACTGCGCCGCCTGCTCGGGGGTGCCGCTGCCGGATACGGCCGCGGCGGCGAGGCCGGTGCCGACGATCGACAGCCCAATGCCCGCGTCGCCCCAGAACAGCTCCTCGAAGGTGACCGGGATGCCGAGGCCGCTCTCCTCCATCCACTGCTCGATGAAGAAGTCGAGCGAGTACAGCCCGATCTTGGCCGCCTCCTGGATGATGGGCCAGGGGGTCTCCTCGCGTTCGTCCCACTCGGCCGCGGCCGGGCGGATCACCGACTCCGCAAACCCGTGCACCCAGTCGCGGACCTGTCGCACGTCCTCGCTCGGTTCCGGGCAGAACCCGATCGCGCTGTCACTCATCGCAATCCCCCCGCAGGTCCTGCGTCCCGCCGTGGGCGCGCCCGCCCCGCCGTACGGCCCGGCGGTGCGGGCCGGCGGGGCCGCGGCCGCGACGGCCGTGACCGGACTATCCCCCGAATCGGGGCGATTACTCGGCGTGTGCGCGGCCGGTCAGTCCTGCGCGTGCCGCTCGAGGAACGTGTAGACGTCGATCTCGTCGACGCCGGGGAACGAGCCGGGCGGCAGCGCGGCGAGCACGTGCGAGTTGGCGCGGGCCGACGGCCACACGTAGCCCTCCCAGCGCTGGGCGAGCTCCGGGGGCGGGCGGCGGCAGCAGTCGCCGGTGGGGCAGTTCGACTTGGTGCGCAGCGTGGTCTCCCGGCCGCGGAACCACCGCGACTCCTTGTACGGCACGCCGAGCGTGATCGCGAAGTCCCGCTCCCGCGACGGGTCCACGTGCGCCACGCAGAAGTACGTGCCGGTCGGCGTGTCGCAGTACTGGTAGTAGACCGAGAACCGGTCCGGCGATCGGAACACCTGCCGCCCCGCCCACCGCTGGCAGAGCCGCTGCCCCTCGATAGCGCCCTGCTCGTCGGCGGGGAACACGATGCCGTCGTTCTCGTACGCCTTGTAGATGATGCCCTCGGCGTCGTTGCGCACGAAGTGGCAGGTGAGGTCGAGGTGGTGGGTGGCGAGGTTGGTGAACCGGTGCGCCGCCATCTCGTAGGAGACGGCGAACACGTCCCGCAGGTCCTCCACCGACAGCGCCCGGTTCTGCTTCGCCTCCTTCAGGTACGGCACGGCGGCCTGCTCGGGCACGAGCACGGCGGCGGCGAAGTAGTTCGCCTCGGTGCGCTGGCGCAGGAAGTCGGCGAAGTCGCGCGGCTTGCGGTGGCCGAGCACGAGGTGGCCGAGGGTCTGCAGCAGGATCGTGCGCGGGCTGTGCATGCCGACCTGCTGGTGCTTGACGTAGATGCGCCGGTTGCGCAGGTCCATGATGGCGCGCACCGAGCGGGGCAGGTCCTGCACCGTGTGCACGGTGTACCCGAAGTGGCCGACCAGCGCCATCACCATGCTCTGGGAGAGCGCGCCGGAGCGGTAGCCGACCGCGGCGAGCGCCTCGGCCGCGGCCTTCTCGATCTCGGCGAAGTAGTTGCCCTGCTCGCGCATGCGGCGGCGCAGCTCGGCGTTGGCGACCCGGGCCTCCTCGGGGGTGGCGGTGCCCTTGGCGGCGCGCGCCTTCAGCTCCTCGTACAGGGCGAGGATGTGCTCGAGCACGTCGTTGGGCACCCGCGCGGAGACCTTCAGCTTCGGCAGGCCGAGGCTCTGGTAGATCGGGTTGCGTTGGGCCTCCTCCAGCGCGATCTCGAGCTGGGCCCGCCGGCTCGGCGGCTGCCGGCGCAGCAGCTCCTCCACGGGCACGTTCAGCGCCGCGGCGAGCGACTTGATCAATGACAGTTTCGGCTCGCGCTTGCCGTTCTCCAGCAGCGAGAGCTGGCTCGGCGCCCGGGAGACCCGCTCGCCGAGCTCGGACAGGGTCAGGCCGCGCTGCTTGCGCAGATGGCGCAGGCGCTGGCCGAACGCCAGAAGGTCCAGCTCCTGCGTCAAAGAGAGCGGTTCTTCGCCCACCAACGACCCCATGGGGGGATCTTAGGCAGAAAATCCGTCATTTTTCTAGTCGAGGGGCGTTCCGGGCGTGCCGCGCCCGCGGCCGACCGCACTCCGGCACCGGTCCCGCCTCCCGCCCGGCCCTGCCGCATCGCTCCCCCCGCCGGACCGCGCTCACCCCCGCCCCGCGGCGGGGTCACCGGTCGTCCGATGATCGACTGAGTGATCACGGTCACATGGAATTGGTCTAGTCCACAGCAGAAACTTCGCAGTTCTTCTCTATCGAAGACATTACGATCTTTCCGATTAAAGAAGAATATGCCTCCTTCTGGACTCCTTTCCTTGCTGAAGTGACTCGCCGGTACACACACTCGAAGCAGGCCCCAGGGGACGACCAGAGGGAGTTGACCGATGAATGATCGCCTCAAGGTGGCCGCAGACGAGCTGCGGCGAGAGTGGCAGACCAACCCGCGGTGGAAGGGCATCGAGCGGACCTACACGGCCGAGGATGTTGTCCGGCTGCGCGGTTCCATCCAGGAGGAGTTCACTCTCGCCCGGCTCGGCGCCAAGCGGCTGTGGCACCTGCTGAAGACCGAGGACTACGTCCACGCCCTCGGTGCGCTCACCGGCAACCAGGCCGTGCAGCAGGTGAAGGCCGGGCTGAAGGCCATCTACCTGTCCGGGTGGCAGGTCGCGGCGGACGCGAACCTCGCCGGCCACACCTACCCGGACCAGAGCCTGTACCCGGCCAACTCGGTGCCCGCCGTGGTGCGCCGGATCAACAACGCGCTGCTGCGCGCCGACCAGATCGCCTGGGCCGAGGCGGCCGACTCGCCGAACGGCGGTGAGCGGCAGACCTACTGGCTCGCGCCGATCGTGGCCGACGCCGAGGCCGGCTTCGGGGGTGTGCTCAACGCGTTCGAGCTGACGAAGGCGATGATCGCCGCCGGTGCGGCGGGCGTGCACTTCGAGGACCAGCTCGCGTCCGAGAAGAAGTGCGGTCACCTGGGCGGCAAGGTGCTGGTCCCGACCTCGCAGCACATCAAGACGCTCAACGCCGCCCGGCTCGCCGCCGACATCTGCGGCGTGCCCACCCTGATCATCGCGCGGACCGACGCCCAGGCCGCGACGCTGCTCACCAGCGACATCGACCCGCGGGACCAGAGGTTCCTCACCGGCGAGCGCAGCCCCGAGGGGTTCTACCGGGTGCGCAACGGCATCGAGGCGTGCATCGCCCGCGGCCTCGCCTACGCGCCCTACGCCGACCTGCTGTGGATGGAGACCTCCACGCCCGACCTCAGCGTGGCGAAGGAGTTCGCCGAGGCGATCAAGGCCGAGTACCCGGACAAGATGCTCGCCTACAACTGCTCGCCCTCGTTCAACTGGAAGCGGCACCTGGACGACTCGACGATCGCCAAGTTCCAGCGCGAGCTCGGCCACATGGGGTACAAGTTCCAGTTCATCACCCTGGCCGGCTTCCACTCCCTCAACTACTCGATGTTCGAGCTCGCCCACGGGTACGCGCACGAGGGCATGTCCGCCTACGTCGAGCTGCAGGAGCGCGAGTTCGCGGCCGAGCGGCACGGCTACACCGCCACGCGCCACCAGCGCGAGGTCGGCACCGGCTACTTCGACCTGGTGAGCACGGCGATCTCGCCGGACTCCTCGACCACGGCCCTGAAGGGCTCCACCGAGGAGGAGCAGTTCATCGCGGCGCACTGACGGTCCTCGGGCTCGCCACACCGCTTTGACCGACACACCGTTCTGAGCCGGCTCCCAGGCGACCGGCCCGGCCGGGGCTCCCCCGGCCGGGCCGGTTCGCGTCCGGGCCCCGGCGGCGTCCCCGGCGGGGGCGGGCGCGGGCTCAGCCGGAGCCGGACGGCGGCGGATCCGGCGCCGTGGCGCTCCCGGACGGCGAGGGCCCGGGCCCGGGCTCGGCGGTCTCCTGGCCCGGGCTCTGCGGCGGGCGGCCGCTCGGGCGGGGCGTGCCGGTCGGCGAGGCCGGGCCGCACGGGCCGCGGCGGAACCGGCACGGCCGCGGCCGCCCCTCGCCCCGAGGCGGCCGCGTCCCGATCGGCGGCCGGATGATCGGCGAGTCCGGCAGCGTCGGCAGCGGGCCGGTGCGCGGCGGCCGGGTGGGCGCGACGGGCACCTCCAGCACGGGCGGCCGGGCGGTGCGCCGCCGGCCGCGGCTCGTGTCCTCGCCGCCGGGCTTCCCGGTGCCGGCGACGCGGCTGGCCCCGCCGGTCTCCGGCCGGTTCGCGGCGGGCCGTCCCGGCCGGGTGCCGGACGGCACCGCCCGCGTGGGCACCGGCCGTCTGGTGCGCGCCCCGCCCACGGGCTCGGGCGCCGCGCTCCCCGGCACCACGTACGGCATGCGCTCGGGCCGCTCCGGCATGAGCTGGACGCGCAGGTCGTCGCGGACCATGACGAGCGTCAACACGGTGAGCGAGGCGGCGGTCACGGCGGCGAGCGCGCCGCCGGCGCGGCCGCGGCGCCACACCCCCACGCCCAGCCGCCGCGCCCGGCGGCCGCGGGCGTCGCCGCGCCGCCCCCCGCGGGTGGTCTCGCCGTCCGGCCCCGGACCGGCGCCGGGATGGGGCACCGGCCGCCACACCTCGCCCAGCGCCTCGGCGACGGCGGCGCGCAGCTCGGCGTCGCCGCCGAGGCCCGGCACGGCCCTGCCGCCCGCGGCGAGCAGCGCGCCGAGCAGCTCGCGCGCGGTGGGCCGCTCCTCGGGCCGTTTGCGCAGCGCCGCCGCGACCGGGCCGTGCAGCGGGTCGGGCACGGCGGCGAGCTCCGGCTCCTCGAGCATGATGCGGCGGGCGAGCACGTCGGCGTCGCCGGTGCCGAACGGGTGCCGCCCGGTGGCGGCGTAGGCGACGACGCAGCCCCAGGCGAACACGTCGGCGGCGGGCGTGGCCCGGCCTCCGGCGAGCCGCTCGGGCGCGACCCACCCGGGGCTGCCCATGATCCGGCCCGCCTGCGTGTACGCGGTGGCGACGTCGACGTCGGCCGCGATGCCGAAGTCGATCACGTACGGCCCGGCCGGGGACAGCAGCACGTTGGCGGGCTTGAGGTCGCGGTGCACCAGGCCCGCGTCGTGCACGGCGAGCAGCGCGGCGGCGACGCCGAGCGCCACGCCGTACGCGAGGCCGGGGTCGAGCGGGCCGTGCGCGGCCACCACCTGGGAGAGCGCGGGCCCGGGCACGTACTCGGTGACGAGGTACGGCCGGTCCCGGTCGGCGCCGGCCTCGATGACGGCGGCGGTCTGGAACGGCACGATCCGCCGGGTGAACTCGATCTCCTGGGCGAAGCGGGCCCGCAGCGTGGGGTCGAGGAGGTGGACGGCGTGCGGGGTCTTCACCGCGACGAGCCCGCCCTCCGGGTGCTCGGCGAGGTAGACCACGCCCATGCCGCCGCAGCCGAGGCGGCCGAGCAGCGGGTATCGGCCGATCACCAGGGGGTCCCCGGACGTGAGCGGGCCCACTCCCGGCGGCATGCCGCCGGGGCCAGTTCCGCCACGCGCCATCGGAAATATCGACCTCTCTCCAGACCGGGACCCCGCTCAGGACACTGTGGCCCGGCCCGATACCGGTGGTGGTCCACCGGTGACAATCGGCATCGATAGGTAAGGGGATTAAGACCTCTAGGTAAGGTCACGATGCAATGAATTGCAGTGCTTGATGGCGAAATGGCGCTAATGCCAGCGCTGGACCGAATATCCCCTAAGTGAAGATCGCCCGAGGAATGCGATCACCGGCGCGGGCCGGCCCGCCGGCGGGGACGGGACGCAGCGGGACGGGGCCCGGCGACGGGCGGGCCGGCGACCGTGCACGGCCGGACCCGGCGCCGGAGGCGACGATCCGGAGGCGACGGCAAGGGCAGGGGACGCCGGCCGGCGGCATCGCGCCGGACGGCGGAGGCCGGGCGCCGCGGCCGGGAGATCAGTGGCGCCCGAAGTACGACTCGGTCTCGTCGTAATCGTCGTCCTCATCCTCCGGGCCCGCCCACCGCGAGGGCATGAGCACCGGGACGAACAGCGCGATGCCCATCATCAGGTAGACGCCCGAGGCGAGCAGGCTCCGCATGCCGTGCCCGGCCCGGATCACGTCCTGCGGCAGGCTCGCGGCGACCGGGGCGAGGCTCATCGCCCGGTTGACGTCGAGGACGTACACGACGGTCCAGGCGAGCAGCACGATCGAGGGCACGAACACCGCCAGCGGCGAGACGCGCGTGGCGAGGACCAGCCCCACCAGCAGACCGGCGACCGCCATCACCCCCAGGCCGATGAGCGCCTGGGGCCGCTCGAGCAAGGCGGACTGCCCCACGGCCTGCTGCGCGATGCCCTGCCCGGCCCACCCCGTGCCGAGCAGCAGCGCCGCCGTGAGCAGGATGCCGCCCAGCAGGCCGAATACGTGCCGCATCTCCACCACCTCGCGAACGAGCACCCGGGGCGCGCCCGTAGGGTCGCGGCCACAGTAGCGACAAAAGCCGCAAACCGCTGGTGTTACCGAAAGCCTGGGCAATTCTGCCATCACACCGATCACGGCGGGAGAAGATCGAAAGGAAGATCCGTTTCCCGGACGGCTCGGAGACGCCTCCCGGTGATCGCGACTGCGGGCCGTACGGCGCGGCGCCGCATCGGCGAGCGGCGGAGGACGATCCGCGCACGAGATGGGGCGCGCAGGGCGGGACGCGCGCGGGGCGGAGGTTCGACAGGCTCTGGCGCTCACTGGAAGCCACGGCAAAAGGCAGAGACCGCAAGCAGAGGCCACAAAAGGCAGCGTTCCAGTGAAAACCGGTGCCGAGTGACGACGTGCGGAGAATGCGCGGCAGCGTGATCTTGACGGAGCGCGCGGACCCGATGCGTTCCCGCCCGTGACCTGTGGCCGAGGCGTGGCGGCGAAGCGGGCCCGGGTGTGGCGCAGCGGTGGAGCAGGCCGCCTGCCGGCGGCACGACCGGGTCGACGGGACGGCCTCGGCGCGGACCGGCCGCCCCGCCGGTCTCATCCTCCCACCCGGCGCCCGGCGGCTCCCAGCGCACCGCCCGGCCATGCCCAGGCGGTCTTGAAACGGTCCAAAACCGACCGGCTCTGCGGAGGGGCCCGGGTGCGCCGGGAAGCGCCGAGCTAGGCCGCGGAGCCTCGTTCCACGACCGCGAGGAAGTTCTGCGCGGCCGCGGGGAGCCGCCGCCGGGCGTGCACGATCGCGATCACCTTGCGGATCGGCGGATCCAGCGACCGGATGGCGAGCCCGGCCCGCTTCGCCTGTTCCGACAGGCCGCGGTGACCGAGGAGCGCGGCCTGCCCGGAGCGCACCGCCCCGACCCAGCCGACCCGCTCGTCGGGCTCGGGCGCGGGCGCGGGGACGACCCTGTGGTGGGCGAGAAGCTGGTCCAGCTCCCTGCGGCGGGGGGTTCCCGGAGGAGGCAGGATCAGCTTCATCCCGTTGAGCCGGGACAGCGGGACCGGATCTGGAAGGTTCCAATCCGCCGCCGCGATGAGCACCATCTCGTGACACTGCACGGGCCGGCCGACCAGGTCGGGGGGTACCGGCAGGTCGGTGAGCCCGAGCTCGGCGCGCTGCCTGCGGATCGCGTTGACCACGGCGTCCCGGCCCTCGCAGGGGACGGGGACCACGCGGACGGCCGGGTGCTCCTCGTTGTACCGCGGCACCAGCACCCTCGCCAGCCCGGGCTGGAGCGCGGGCGTGGTGGCGATGCGGAGCTCGGCACCGGCGCCGCCGGAGGCGCCGGAGGCCAGCTCCGCGATCTGCTGGACGGCTCCCAGCGCCTCGCGGGCGAGGCGCACCACCTTGCGCCCCTCCGGCGTCACGACGACGCCCCGCCCGGAACGGGCGAACAGCGTCAGGCCGAGCTCGCGTTCCAGGTCGCGGATCGCACGGGACAGCGCGGGCTGCGCGATATACAGCGACTTCGCCGCGTCGGTCATCGTGCGGTGCTCCGCAGTGGCGACCACATATCGGAGCTGCTGCAGATTCATGGAACGAAGCTAGGACAGATTCCCCCGTCGTTTCCGGAACATCGCGGAGATCACCTCGTTCGATTACTCCGCGTAATTAACTGATGCGACATGCGTGACAGGAGGGAAAACGGTACAGTTTTGCCCCAAATTCGGTAAAGATCCGCTGTAGGGATCTCAGAAGGGGGGAAACGACGTGGCGACGAATGGACCGCACCCGCCTCCGCGTGACGGTCATTCGCCGAATCCCGACTGGAACGTGCCGCAGCCGGGGGGGATTTCCGGCCAGGGTGCGTCCGACGGACGCACGCTCTCCTACACCTACGCCGCGCCGGGCGGCGACCCCGGGCTCGCGGCCGGCCCGGCCGCCCCGCCGCCGGGCGGCGGACCCGCGCCCGGCACCCCGCCGCAGCCGGGCCCCGCGGGCGCCTACCCGCCGCCCCAGCCTCCGGGATTCGGCGGCCCGCCCACGCCGCCCCCCGCACCGCACGGCGCGCCCCCGAACGCCGCGCCGTACCCGCCGCCGGGACCGCGGCCGCCCTATCCGCCGCCGGGGCCGGGCGCACCGCCCCGCCCGCCCATGCCGCCCCAGCCGTACCCGCCGGCGGCCCACCCGCTCGGCGCTCCCGGGCACGCCCGGCGGCGCGGCGGCGCGGGGGCGAGTGCGGTGATCGGCGGCTTCCTCGGCGTGCTCGCCGGCATCTTTGTGCTGGTCGTCATCGGCGCGAGCCTGATCGGTGAGGAGGACGGCCCGGACACGGTGTCGGCGCTGCCCACGCCGACCTTCACGTTCACCCCGCCGACCCCCGCGCCGTACAGCCCGCCGAACATCGAGCTCCCCAACCGGGAGACCGCGGGGGCGCGGGAGGAGACCGAGCAGCTGCCCACGCAGGTGCAGCGCAGCCCCGCGGTCAACCGGTCGCTGCAGAACAACAGCCTCTACCGCGCGGGCCGGCTGCCCGCGGTGAACTGCCCGGCCGGGTCGGTGAACATCAACAGCCACGCCCAGGTCAAGAGCCTGTTCCTGCGCACCGCCCGGTGCATGAACCGCGCCTGGGCGACGGCGCTGAGCCGGGTCGGCATCCCCCACCGGCCGCCCGGGTACGCGATCGCCGCGATCCGCGGCCGCGGCGCCTGCGGCGACTACCCGCAGCGGGGCAGCATCGTGCCCTACTACTGCCCGCGCAACACCACGATCTACGCGTCCACCACGGCGATGACCCGCGGCCTCGGCAACATGCCGGGGTACAGCACGGTCACCTCCTGGCACGGCGCGCTCACCGCGATCATGGCCCACGAGTACGGCCACCACGTGCAGTACCTGACCGGGCTGACGGACGGCTGGTGGCAGCAGACGCTGCGGGCCTCCTCGCAGAGCACGAAGCTCGCGCTCAGCCGCCGGCTCGAGCTCCAGGCGACCTGCCTCGCCGGGATGTTCATGCGCTCGGCCGCGAGCACCTACCCGGTGACCGCGCAGGGCCGCAACGTCCTCTACTACTTCCACTCGCGGGTCGGCGACCAGCCGGGGTACCCGCGTGACCACGGCACCCCCGCCAACAACCTGCGGTGGTTCCGCATGGGGTTCGACTACAACCTCGCGCGGCAGTGCAACACCTGGCGGGCCTCGGCCGCGGCGGTCTCCTGACCTCCGCGCGCCCGTCCGTCACGCGGCCGGCCTGCGCCGACGCTTAACCCCGGGGTTACCGGATGATCGCAAGTTATTGGCCTTCCGTCGATGTTGTCCGGATTTGAGGGTTAGAATCCTCCCCATTCCGTGACCCCACGGAGACGGTTATCAGGGTTTGGCCAGGTCGGCCGCGTACATCCAGGGCAAGCCGGGCGCGCCCGGCCGGGCATGCGCGTGCCCGGCCGCCCGCGCCTGGCCGGTCCCGGTGCCCACCGCAGGCACCCACGGCCAGCGCGGCCGCGACACAGTTAGGGAGCGGTGTTGACCATACGCCTTGGGCGAGCACCGGCCGAGTCCGCCGACACCGGCGGAGAGGGACAAGGGAGCCCGGTCCGGCCGAAACCGGGCGGTCCACCTCGTTTCGCCAAGGCGCCGACCACCGCCTCCATCATCGGCTGGACGGCCCTGTCGGCGGTGCTGCCCGGAATCGCGCACCTGCGCGCGGGCCGGCGCCGCCTCGGCCTCACCATCCTGATCGTCTTCGGTTCGCTCCTCCTGCTGACGGTCATCGGCGCCGTCGTGGCGGTGGCCAAGGGCGGGCTGGCGGGGCTGGGCTCCTTCGCGGTGAAGGAGAGCACGCTCATCGGCCTCACCGTCATCGCGATCGTGCTCGCCGTCGCCTGGTTCCTGCTGCTGCTGCACTCGTACGTCTCGCTGCGGCCGCAGCGGCTGCCCCGGGACGGCCAGATCGTCTCGGGCGTCGCGGTCGGGCTGCTGTGCGTGGCGGTCATGGTGCCGTTCGGCTTCACCGCCTCCACCGTGCAGACCGCCCGGGACGTCGCCAACGACATCTTCCCCACCGAGCCCGACGCCTCCACCTCCCCGATCCAGGCGCACGACCCGTGGGCCGGGAAGCGCCGGGTGAACTTCCTGCTCATCGGCGCCGACGCGGCCCGCAACCGGGAGGGCATCCGGACCGACACGATGATGGTGGCGAGCGTCGACACCCGCACCGGCAACACGGTGCTGTTCAGCCTGCCGCGGAACCTGCAGTACGTGCGCTTCCCCAAGAGCAGCCCGCTCGCCGCGCGCTTCCCCAACGGCTTCCTCGGCGACTCCGGGCAGGGCCTGCTCAACGAGGTCTGGTACTACACCGAGCACCACCCCGAGGTGCAGCGCGGCGGCCGGTACCGCGGCTGGCACGCGCTGAAGGACGCGATCGGCCACACGCTCGGCCTGAAGATCGACTATTACGCGCTCGTCGACATGTACGGCTTCGCCGCGCTCATCGACGCGATCGGCGGGCTGCGCATCAACGTCGAGCGCGACATCAAATGGGGCGGCCTGTACGGCACGGCCGGCACGATCCGGGCCGGGTACCGCAGGCTCAGCGGCGAGGAGGTGCTCTGGTACGGCCGGTCCCGCGTGGGCAGCGACGACTTCAACCGGATGGCCCGCCAGCGCTGCGTGATCGCCGCGCTCGCGCAGCAGGCCACGCCGAGCGTGGTGCTGGCGAACTTCACCAGGATCGCCGGTGCGGCGAAGCGCATGTTCCGCACCGACATCCCGCGTGACCTGCTGGAGCACCTGGTCCCGCTCGCGGTCAAGGTGAAGAGCGCCAAGATCACCAGCCTGCAGTTCGTGCCGCCGGTCATCTACACCGGCAACCCGGACTGGGCGAAGATCCGCCGGCTCACCCGCCGGGCGATCGTCGAGTCGGCCCGGTCCGGCCGGGCCTCGCAGGCGGCCCAGGCCGCCACCCCGAGCCCGGGCGCCGCGCCCTCCGGCGGCTCCCCGGCGCCCCAGGCCGGCGCGGCCACCCCGTCGGCCGCCCCGGGCACGCAGGCGTCCACCGGCGGCTCGTCCGCGGCCGCGCAGCCGCGCACCGCGGAGCCGCGCCGGAGCCCGACCCCGAACGAGCAGGCGGCCCAGTCCATCAACGAGGCCTGCGGCCTGCGCTGAGCTCGCCATATGAGCCGGCCATATGAGCCGGTACGGCGAGGCGGCCGGCCCGCGTCCACGCGCGCGGGGCCCGGCCGCCTCGCCGTACCGGCCCGCCCTGGGCCCGGAAATTCCCCGCGGACCTTTGCCGGGCTTGGACCCGAAGGCGATGCCCGCCCGTTTTCTCCTACTGGACGGCCGACGAGCGCATGCAGGAATCTTGGTCCGTCCGTTCCCCTCGCCTCGTGGTGGTGTGCATGCGGGTCATGATCCAGTTGCGCCCCGAGCCCGACGTGGTGGCCGCCGTCGCCGACCCGGGCGTGCCGACGCCGGTCTCCGACGTCGCCGACGGCCTGCCGGGCGTGGTGCTCGACGAGTCGTTCCCGCCGATCGCCGTGCCGCGGCCGGTACCGCCCGCCGGGGGCGACCCGCTGTCGCTGCACCGGGTCGCGTTCTCGATGGCCCCGCAGGACGCCACCGTGCTCGTGCGGGGCGAGATCGGCGACGACGAGGTCACCACCCGCACCGCGCTGCTCCCGGTGGCCCACCGGCAGGTGGCGGGCGTGTTCGCCGACCCGGTGATCTCCCCCGGCCTGGTCTGCGGCCAGGACCCGCCGGTCGGCGACTGGCGGCGGGTGGCCGAGCTGCTCGGCACCGCGGGCCTGCTCGCCGAGGGATGCGACGGGTCCGGGGTGCCGGTGGCGATCCTCGACACCGGCGTCAACGTGGACCACCTGCGCCGGGTGCTCGGCCGTGAGGTGCGCCTCGACGCCGAGCGGAGCCTGGTGCCGGAGGGGGTGGACGAGCGGCCCGGCGAGGCCGCGGTGGACCACGGCACGATGTGCGCGTTCGACGCGCTGATCGCCGCGCCGAACGCGACCCTGCTCGACCTGCCGGTGCTGCTGTCGCGGCGGCCGGGCGGGTCGGCGATCGACGGCCTGCTGTCGGACGCGGTGGCCGCGTTCGCGCACCTGCGCGCCGTGCTCGAGGCGATGCCGGAGGAGTCGCGCGCCCTGGTGGTGAGCAACAGCTGGGGCTCGTTCTCCCCGCGCTGGGATTTCCCGGTCGGGCATCCGGGCAACTACTCGGACAACCCCGCGCACCCGTTCAACATCATCGTGGGCAGCCTCGAGCAGGCCGGCGCCGACGTGCTGTTCGCGGCGGGCAACTGCGGCCGGGAGTGCCCGGACGGCCGGTGCGCGTTCCCCGAGCGCCCCATCGCCGGCGCGAACTCGCACGGCCAGGTGATCAGCGTCGGCGGCGTCGACGTCGACGGCAAGCGGGTCGGCTACTCCTCCCAGGGGCCCGGCCGGCTCAGCGACCGCAAGCCCGACCTGTGCGCCTACACCCACTTCGCCGGCTCCCAGGCGTACGGCGAGCAGTCCCCCGACTTCGGCACCTCGGCGGCCTGCCCGGTCGCCGCGGGCGTCGTCGCCGCGATCCGCACCCGCTGGCCGCCCTCCCGGCTCTCCCCCGCCGAGCTGCGCACCCTGCTCCAGCGGACCGCCGACGACCGCAGCGACGTTGGCTTCGACTACGAGTACGGCTACGGGATCATCAACCCGCCGGCGGTGCTGGACGCGCTGCGCCGCCTGGAGACACGGCGGGCCTGAGCCGTGCCGATCCGCTGGGCGGCGGGACCGGGCCGGGGTACCGTGAGGGCGTGGCCCTCGTGACGGTCCGGCTCGCCCGCGGCGCGACCCTCGCGGCCGCCGCGCGCAAGCTCGGGCTGTCCGAGGACGACGTCGACGTCGGCTACGGGCTGGTGCCGCTCGACCCCGCGAACGGGCTGTACGGCCTGCGCATCCGCGACGAGGCGGCGCGCCGGGTGCGCCCCGAGGCCCTCACGGAGGAGGGCGAGGGCGTGCACGCCGATCCCCGCATCGAACCCTTCGGCCCGCCCCGCCCCGGCGCCTGACCGAGCCGGCCCCTCGATCCGCCCACCCGCTCCCCTCACGGCGCTCGTCCGGTGTGACGCGGGCGGCTCTCGACGTGTGGCGCCGAACCGCGAAGACGGCGTACGACGGTTCGTTATGATCTTCCGCATCCGTTGGGGTAAGGGGGGAATGCGTGCCACTTCGCGAGCGGATCCGCCGGATGGTGGAGGCGCGCTGGTTCCAGCGGGCGATCATCACGGTGATCGTGATCAACGCGATCACGCTGGGGCTGGAGACCTCGCCCGCGATGGTCGACCGGTGGGGCGACGTCCTGTACGTGGTCGACCACGCCGCCCTCTACGTCTTCGTGGCCGAGCTGCTCGCCAAGATCTTCGCCTACCGGCTGCGCTTCTTCACCGACGCGTGGAACCTGTTCGACCTCGCGATCGTGGTCATCTCGTTCATGCCGGCCACCGGTGTGACCGTGCTGCGGGCGCTGCGCATCCTGCGGGCGCTGCGGCTGATCTCGGTGGTGCCGAGCCTGCGGCGGGTGGTGGCCGCGCTGCTCGGCGCCATCCCGGGCATGGCCTCGATCGCGCTGCTGCTCGGCCTCGTGCTGTACGTCGCGGCCGTGATGGCGACCAAGCTGTACTCGCGCACCGCCCCGGACTTCTTCGGCGACCTGCCCACGTCGCTGTTCACGCTGTTCCAGATGATGACCGGCGACGCCTGGAGTGACATCGCCCGGGAGGTCATGGCCGAGCACCCCCTCGCCTGGATGTTCTTCATCGCGTTCGTGCTCGTCTGCACCTTCGTGGTGCTCAACCTGTTCATCGCGGTCGTGGTGAGCGCGATGGAGGAGGAGCACAAGAAGGAGCGCTCGGTGGAGGACGCGATCCTCGCCCAGCTCGCCGAGCTGCGGGCCGAGGTGCGCCGGCTGCGGGACGCCGCGGGCGCGGACGGGCGGCTCGCCGGCGCGCTGGCCACGGCCGGGTCCCTCCCGAACGGCGCATCCAATGGCGCGTCGAACGGCGCGGACGGCGGCGCCGCCAAGGCGAACGGCGCCCACCCGAACGGGGGCGGCGGCCGCCGCGGGAGCCGCAAGGACCGCCGCCGCGGCCGCTGATCGTACGGCGCCGCCCGATCGCGGGCGGGGCGCGAAGCGCGCGGCTCAGCCGGTGAACGGCAGGGCCATCTGGTCGAGCAGGTCGTCGAGCACCTCGCGCAGGGTGCGGCCCTCCGGGTCGTCGATCCACAGGTGGCCGGCGAGGCGCAGCGCGCTGATGAACGCCGCCGCCATCACCCGGGGCTGCACGCGGGCGGCCGGGCCACGTCCGGGCCGGCCGGCGATCGCGTCGGCGAGGTCCCGCTCCAGGTTCGACAGCATGGCGAGCTGCCGGGCGAGCAGCGCCGGGTGGCGCTTGGCGAGCCGCATGCGCAGCGTCGAGTCCCGGTCCGGCTCGCCCACCTCCGCCCACATCTCGTCGACCGCCGCCCGCAGGCACTCCCACGGCGGCAGCTCCGGCGGCTGGGCGCGGACGCGTTCGACCAGGTCGCGGAAGCGCTGCTCGTCGCCGTAGAGGACGGCGTCCTCCTTGCCGGCGAAGTAGTTGGAGAAGGTCCGGCGGGAGATGTTCGCCGCGTCGGCGATCGCCTCCACGGTGACCGCGTCGAAGCCGAGCTCGGCGATGAGCCGCAGCGCGGCCTCGTGCACGGCCCGCCGCGTCTCGGCCTTCTTGCGTTCCCGCAGACCCAGCGGTCGGTTCATGGTCGACCCAGCGTATCTGAGTAAAAGTTGCCCAGTGCGCAAGTTTTCCCAATGAGCATATATCCTGGAATGCGTACCACAAAAGGATCAAGGAGAGGTCACCACGTGAGCGAACCCACGGCCACGTCAGCGCCTCCGGAGCCGATGTCGCGCCGGGAGACGCTCGAAGCACTCAGCGGCCTGTTGCTCGTCCTGTTCGTCTCGATGCTCAGCGTGACGATCGTGTCGGTCGCGCTGCCGCAGATCGTCGGATCGCTCAACGGGACGCAGGCGCAGTACACCTGGGTGGTCACCGCCGCGCTGCTCGCCGGCACGGCCACCACGCCGATCTGGGGCAAGCTGGCCGACCTCTTCAGCAAGAAGCTGCTGATCCAGATCGCGATCGCGCTGTTCACGATCGGCACGCTGGCCTGTGGGCTCGCCCAGAACACCGGGCAGCTCATCGGCTTCCGCGTGATCCAGGGGCTCGGCATGGGCGCCCTGCAGGTGCTGGTCCAGGTGGTGATCGGCGCGATGATCAGCCCCAAGGAGCGCGGCCGGTACAACGGCTACCTCGGGGCGATCATGGCCGTCGCGACGGTCGGGGGTCCGCTGCTCGGGGGCGTGATCGCCGACTCCTCCATGGGCTGGCGCTGGTGCTTCTTCGTCTCGGTGCCGTTCTGCGTCATCGCCTTCCTGCTGCTCAGCAAGACGCTGCACCTCGCCGAGCGGCGGCGGCCCGACGTGCACATCGACTACCTCGGCGCCACCCTGATCGCGGCCGGTGTGAGCCTGCTGCTGATCTGGGTCACCTTCGTCGACGACAAGTTCGCCTGGATCTCCTGGCAGACCGGGGCGATGGTCGGCGGCAGCGTGCTGCTGCTCGCGCTCGCCCTCTTCGTGGAGTCGCGGGCGCCGGAGCCGGTGGTGCCGCTGCACATCGTCCGCCGCCGCGTGCCCGCGCTGTCCATCCTCGCCAGCCTCTCGGTCGGCATGGCGATGTTCGGCGGCGCGGTCTTCCTCGGCCAGTACTTCCAGATCGGCCGCGGCTACTCCCCCACCGAGGCGGGCCTGCTCACCATCCCGATGATGGCGGGCACCCTGTTCTCCGCGACGATCTCCGGCCGGATGATCTCCCGGAGCGGCGCGGTGAAGTCGTACATCATCACCGGCCTGGTCACGCTCTGCCTCGGCTTCGCCGGGCTGTCCACGATCGACCACGAGACCCCGATGTGGCAGGTCATGGCGGCGATGGCGCTCGTCGGCGTCGGTGTCGGCCTGTCGATGCAGAACCTCATGCTCGTGCTGCAGAACACCGTGCCGCTGCACGAGCTGGGCGCGGCGAGCGGCGCGCTGACGTTCTTCCGCTCGCTCGGCGGCACGGTCGGCGTCTCGGTGCTCGGCTCGATCCTCGCCCACCAGGTCGCCGACGACATCGCCGCCGGGCTCGCCAAGCTCGGCATCCGGGCCACCGGCTCCGCGAACACCGGCGGCACCCTCAACCTGGACGCCATGCCCGAGCCCATCCGGGTCATCATCCGCACCGCGTACGGCGACGCGACCGGCCACATCTTCCTCATCTCGGTCGGCATCGCCGCCGTCGGCCTGGTCGCCGCCCTGTTCCTCCCCCGGGTACGGCTCCGCGAGACCCTCGACCTCGTCCCGGAGGAGGGCGGTGGCCCGGCGTCCGCCGCCACCGCCCGCTCCGAGACCACGAAGTAGTGCCCCGGCCCGCCGCGCCGGACCGGCCTCAGCCGGCGAGGGCGCGGCGGGCGTACGCGCGCACGTCGGCGTCGGAGTCCGTGGTGGCGTCCCGCAGCGCGGCGGCCACCTCGGGCCGCACCGCCCACGGGGTGAGCGCAAGCACGGCCGCCTTGCGCACGTCGAGGTTGACGTCGGCGAGCGCGCCGAGCAGCGGCCCCACCGCGGTCTCCGGGTCGGCCGCGCCGAGGCAGCGCACCGCGCCGACCCGCACCTGCCAGGCCGCGTCGTGTAGCGCCGCCGGCGCCTCCGCCACCAGCGGCTGCCCGATCGCCCCGGCCGCCTCGAGCGCGGCGGCCCGCACCAGCGGGTCGGGGGTCGGCGGCGAGCGTGCGCCGCACCGGGGCGGGCTTGCCGATCAGGCCGAGGCCCCGCGCCACCTGCACCCGCACCTCGCGGGAGCCGTCCCCGCGGCCGAGGCGACCAGGTCGGCCTCGTCGCGCGCGACCAGGCCGCGGATCGCCTCGATGCGCACCCGGTGGTCGTCGTCGCGCAGCCGCGCGGCGAACACCTCACTCCGGCCGAGCCCGCGGGCCCGCAGCACCTGCAGGGCGGTGGCCCGCACCACCGCGTCCGGGCTCGCCGCCCGCTCGGCGATCCGCTCCGCCAGGGCGGGGTGGGCGGGCAGCACCTCGACGAGCCGCGGCAAGTCCGCCCCTGTTCTCGGCGGACATAAGCCCTATCCACCAGGCAGGGAAAGGGATGACGGGTGGACTGCGCCACCAGCCGCGTGCGAACCCCTGATCCAGCGGCCTCACCAGGCACGATGCGCCACCGCGCGAGCGGCGCGAAAAGGCCCCGCGCAGAGGTGCGCGGGGCCTTCGCCGGGCCGCGGCGGATCAGCCGACGGGCGGCTCCGGGCAGTCGATGATGCGCTCCCAGGCCCCGTCGGGACGGCGGCGCACCACCTGCACCCGCCCGCCGGTGCCGTCGGCGGGGCGGGTCGAGGTGAGGGCGATGTCGCCGTACCGGAGCGTCGGCAGCGGCTCCTCCACCTGGAACGGGAGCGGGGCGTGCTCGATCAGGCCGGTCAGCACCTCGCGGATCGCCTCGCGGCCGACGGTCACCGAGCCCGGCGGATAGGCGAGCACGGCGTCGGGCGCGTACAGCTCGAGCAGGCCGTCGACGTCCTTGGCGTTCACCCGCTGCACGAACAGCCGGGCGATGTCCTCGGGGGTGGTGGCGGGCTCGGATGTCCTGCTCATATCGGGCTCCAAACGTGTCGGTTCGGCTCCCCTCCAGGGTGCGTGCGGCGGATCTATAAGTCCAATAGAAGTTACTTCTCGGTTCTAGAATCGACGGTTATGGAGCTGCGGCAGCTCGAGTACTTCGTCGCGGTGGCCGAGGAGGGGAGCTTCACCCGGGCCGCCGAGCGGGTGCGCGTCGCCCAGCCCGGGGTGAGCGCGCAGATCCGCAGGCTGGAGCGGGAGCTCGGCGCGGAGCTGCTCGACCGGTCCGGCCGCACGGTACGGCTCACCGAGGCCGGCGAGGCCGTGCTGCCGTATGCGCGGGCGGCGCTCGCCGCGGTGGCGGGGGCGCGGCTCGCGGTCGAGGAGCTTACCGGGCTGCTGCGCGGGCGGGTCGCGGTCGGCACGGTCACCGCGCACGGGGTCGACCTGCCCGCCCTGCTCGCCGGCTTCCACCGCGACCATCCCGGCGTCGAGATCACGCTCACCACGGCGAACACCGACCGGCTGCTCGACGACCTGCGCGAGGGGCGGCTCGACGCCGCGATCGTCAGCATCGGCGAGGACACCCCGCCCGGGGTGGAGATCCACGTCGTCGAGGAGCAGCCGATCGTCGCGGCGGTCGCGCCCGGCCACGAGCTCGCCGACCGCGAGGTCGTGCCGCTCGCCGCGCTGCGCGGCCACGCGCTGATCTGCCTGCCGCCGGGCACCGGGGTGCGGGCCCGCCTCGACGAGGCGTGCGCCGCCTGCGGGTTCGCGCCGCGCATCGCGTTCGAGGCCGCCGATCCGGGCACGCTCGCCCGGCTCGCCGCCCACGGGCTCGGCGTCGCCGTACTCCCCCGCGTCATCGCCGAGGCGCACGCCGGCCGCCTGCGCGTCGTCCGGATCGACCCGCCCGCGCTGCGCGGGCGCCTCGCGTTCGCGTGGCGCGCGTCCGGCCCGGTGAGCCCGGCCGCCCGCGCGCTGATCGCCCGCGCTCGCGCGGCGGTCTGACCCGCGCCGGGCGGTACGGCCCGGCGTCCCGGGCCGCCGCGCCCGCCCGGCCGCGCGGGCCGGGCCGTCAGGGGCGCGCCGCGGTCCAGGCGCGCACGCAGCGGTCGAGCTGCTCGGCCAGCGGCGGCGCGCCCAGCCGGTTGTCGATCTCGATGTGCGGCACGACCGGCGGCTCGTCCACCCGGATCGCCCGCAGGAAGTTCTCGAAGTTCGCGAGCTTCCCGGCGTCGCGGGCGAGCCCGCGCTCGACGAGCCTGCGGCGCAGCGTGGGCCCGTCCGAGCGCACCCACAGCAGGTGCACCTCGCCGCCGCCGAGCTCGTCCATCCACCGCCGCCACAGCTCGGCGTCGTGCACCTGGCCGGTGAACGGTCCGGTGAGCAGCACCGGGCAGCCGTGCGAGCGGATCTCGCGGGCGGTCGCGGTGAGCCCGGCGTACTCGTGCACCTTGATGTGCCGGTCGTACCAGGGGCCCTCCCGCTCCCCCTCCGGCCTGCCGTACGCGGCGAGCATCGCCGCGACGAAGCCGCCGTACACGGTGTCCTTGTCGAGCAGCGCCGGCACGGGGTCGAGCCGGGCGAGCAGCAGCTCGCACACGGTCGACTTCCCCGCGCCGGGCGGTCCGGAGACGATCCACAGCGGAGCGGGCATGCTCTCCAGCATCGCAGCCGCCCGCCCCGGCCGGTCACCCGGCCGCCCGCACCGCGCGCCGCGCGGCCTCCGGGTCGGGGGCGGCGAGGGCGAGCTCGGCGTTGCGGCGGCACTCGGCGAGGGTGTGCCGGGCGAGGGCGTCCCGTACGGCGGGCACGCTGCGGGCCGACATGGACAGGCTGGTCACGCCGAGCCCGACGAGCACGGTGGCGAGCAGCGGGTCGGCCGCGGCCTCGCCGCACACGCCCACCGGCTTGCCCGCGGCCCGCCCGGCCTCGGCGCACAGCGCGACCATCCGCAGCAGCGCGGGCTGCCAGGGGTCGAGCAGGTCGGCGAGCTCGCCGTGCTGGCGGTCCGCGGCGAAGGTGTACTGGCTCAGGTCGTTGGTGCCGATGCTGAGGAAGTCGAGCTCGGCCAGCAGCCGGTCGGCGTGCAGCGCCGCCGCCGGGACCTCGATCATCGCCCCGACCCGGGCGAGGCCGCGGGCGCGGGCGCGGCGGGCGAAGCCGGCCGCCTCGCCGGGGGTGGTGACCATGGGGGCCATCACCCACGGGACGGTCCCGGTGGCGTGGGCGGCCTCGGCGATGGCGTCGAGCTGGGCGTCGAGCACCTCGGGCCGGACCCGGGCGACGCGCAGCCCGCGCACGCCGAGCGCCGGGTTGACCTCCTCGGGGAGCTCGAGGAACGGCAGCGGCTTGTCGGTGCCCGCGTCGAGGGTGCGGAACACCACCGGCGCATCGGCCGGGAACGCGCGCAGCACCGCGGCGTACGCGGCGACCTGCTCCTCGTGCGGGGGTGGCGTGCGGCGGTCGAGGTAGAGGAACTCGGTGCGGAACAGCCCGACCCCCTCGGCGTCCACGTCCGGCCGGGCGTCGGCCGCCGAGCCGATGTTGAGCAGCAGCCGCACCGGGTGCCCGTCGGCGGTACGGCCCGGCCCGCTCGTCCGGCCGAGGCGCTCGCGCTCGGCGCGGGCCCGCCGCCGGATCTCCGCCGCCTCGGCCTCGCCGATGCCGGTGACGACCTCGCCGGTCTCGCCGTCGACCGCCGCCCAGGTGCCGTCGGGGATGCCGGTCGCGCCGGGGCAGGCGACCACCGCGGGCAGCCCGAGGGCCCGGGCGAGGATCGCGGTGTGGCTGGTCGGGCCGCCCTTCTCGGTGACGAGGGCGAGCACGGTGTCGGGGTCGAGGTTGACGGTGTCGGCGGGGGCGAGGTCCTCGGCGACGAGGATGAACGGGTGCCCGGGGGCGGGGATGCCCGGCATCGGCAACCCGAGCACCGCGGCCACCGCGCGGTTGCGGATGTCGTCGAGGTCGCTGGCGCGCTCGGCGAAGTACCCGCCCGCGGCGAGCAGCACCGCGCGGTGGTCGGCGCACGCCGCGTCGATCGCGTGCGGGGCGTCGAGGCCGGCGGCGACGCGCCGTTCCACCGACTCGGCGAGCATCGGGTCCTCGGCGATCGCGGCCTCCGCCTCGAGGATGTCGCGCGCCGCCGGGTCGGCCGCGCGCGCCGCCCGGCGGGCCAGCTCCGCGGCGGCCTCCTGCAGGCCGCGCAGCGCGCGGGCGGTCTCGGCCGCCGGGTCGGTGACCGGCGCGGGCGGCGGCAGCAGCGGCGGGGCCGCCATGCGGTACACCCGCCCGGCGGCGCGGCCGGGGCTGATGCCGAGCCCGCGCAGCGTGCCGGAGGTCGTCCCGGATGCCGGCTCACCCATGTCGCACCGCCTCGATGTCCCAAGGTCGCGGATGGTCGGGGCCGCCGTCCGGCGCGGCACCGCCGACGGTCGTCGCCGGTCCGCTCCGCCTGGCCGGGTGCGGACCGCGCGGCGTGCGCCCACGCGGGTTTGCCGGCCGGCGCCGCCGCGCCGTACCCCGCGCGGCAGGGGTTCCGGCGGGCACGGCCCTGAGTCACCGCCATGTTTCCGTGTTGTTGCGTTTGGTTTTATACCCGAGTATGTGGGGCGTCAAGACCCAAGACGGCCGCGATCGTCCACATGAACCCACGCATTCGGGCATACGCGATCCCGTCGAGCCCTCGATGATCCGTAACCTCACGGTCGTACTCCGGTAACGGAGACGATGCCACCACTCCCGCATAACGGTCGCATTACGACATACCGCCACGCGCTGATCACCGAGACGACCGGGCAGGTGCCCGCTCGGCGACGGATGCGCGCGTGGCCACAGATCCGAGCCGGAATAATGATCTTCGTTCAGACCCTTGACGTGCCACACATCCGGGTATAAACAAAGCTGAAACCACACGGAAACGGCGGTGAATCACAGAATGTACGCCGAAGAGCGTCAGCAGGAGATCCTGCGCCGGGCCCGCGCCAACGGCCGGGTCGACGTGGTCACGCTCGCCGAGGAGTTCGCGGTCACCACCGAGACGATCCGCCGGGACCTCACCGCGCTCGAGCGTGCGGGGGTGCTGCGCCGGGTGCACGGCGGCGCGATCCCGGTGGAGCGGCTCGGCTTCGAGCCGGCGCTGTCCACCCGGGACAACGTGATGACCGCGGAGAAGGAGCGCATCGCCAAGGCGGCGCTCGCCGAGCTGCCCGAGGACGGCTCGATCATCATCGACGCGGGCTCCACGACCCGGCGCCTGGTGCAGGTGCTGCCGCTCGACCGGGAGCTCACCGTCATCGTGAACTCGCCCCCGCTCGCCACGGCGCTCGCCACCCGCCCCAACCTGAACGTGATCATGCTCGGCGGCCGGGTCCGTCCCCGCACCCTCGCCACCGTTGACGACCTGGCGATGCAGCCGCTGTCGCAGTTCCACGTGGACGTGGCGTTCATCGCCACCAACGGCTGCTCCGTGGCGAAGGGCCTCACCACGCCCGACCCGGCGGAGGCCGCGATCAAGCGGGCCATGGTGCGCGCGGCCGAGCGCTGCGTGCTGCTCGCCGACCACACCAAGTTCACCAACACGTACCTGGCCCGGTTCGCCACCGTGGACGAGATCGACGTGGTGATCAGCGACACGGGCCTCAGCGACGAGATCGCGGCCGAGCTGCAGGCCGCGGGGCCGGAAGTGATCCGCGCATGACCGGCTCCGCGCACCGCCGGCGGCTCACCGCCGCGGCCTCGGATCCCCGATCGGGGGTGGGCTCGTGATCGTCACGATCACACTCAATCCCAGCCTGGACCGGACCATCGAGATCGCCGAGCTCACCCGGGGCGCGGTGATCCGGGCCGGGGCGGCCCGCCTCGACCCGGGCGGCAAGGGCGTCAACGTCTCGCGCGCCCTGCTCGCCAACGACGTCCCCACCTGCGCCGTGATCCCCTTCGGCGGGGACGAGGGCCGCCGGCTCGTCGAGCTGCTCTCCGACGAGGGCATCGAGATGATCATGGTTCCGGTCTCCGGGACCACCCGGTCGAACATCACCCTCGCCGAGCCCGACGGCACGGTCACCAAGATCAACGAGCCGGGCACCGCGCTCACCCGGGCCGAGCTCGACACGCTGGCGGAGGCCGTGCTCGACGCGGCCGGCTCGGCGGACTGGGTCGTCGCCTCCGGCAGCCTGCCGCCCGGCGTGCCCACCGACATCTACGCCCGCATGTGCCGCATGTTCGCGCGCGCCGGGATCCGCACCGCGGTCGACACCAGCGGCCCCGCCCTGGTGGCCGCGCTCGCCGCCGGGCCCGCGCTGGTCAAGCCGAACCGGGAGGAGCTCGCCGCGGCCGCCGGCGTACCGGTGACGACGCTGGGCGACGCGATCGACGCCGCCCGCAAGCTGCGCGCGATGGGCGCCCGCACCGTGCTCGCCAGCCTCGGCGCCGACGGCGCGGTGCTCGTCGAGGGCGACGCCGAGGAGCGGATCTGGTACGGCACGGCCGAGGCCACCGAGCCGCGCAGCACGGTCGGCGCGGGCGACGCCATGCTCGCCGGCTTCCTCGCGGCGGGCGCCCGCGGCCGGGACGCGCTCGCCGAGGGGCTGGCGTGGGCCGCCGCCGCGGTGGCGCAGCCCGGCAGCCGGATGCCCCGCCCCCACGACATCAGACGTGATGCGGTGCGGTTCCCCCCGCCCGATCCGAACCTGCCGCTGCGGACCGGGGGCTGACAGCGGCACACCCCCCGAACCGAACCGGAGCCATCGCCCGGTCACCCCGGAAGGAGACACAGATGGCCTCAGCCTACACACCGGAAGTTCAGGGCACCGGAGTCAAGGCCTCGATCCAGCGCCTCGGCGGACACCTGGCGGGCATGATCATGCCGAACATCGGCGCCTTCATCGCCTGGGGCCTCATCACCGCGTTGTTCATCCCGTCCGGGTGGTGGCCGAACGAGACCCTCGCCGAGCTGGTCGGCCCGATCATCAGCACGCTGCTGCCGATCCTCATCGGCTACACCGGCGGCCGCATCGTGCACGGGCAGCGCGGCGCGGTCGTCGGCGCGGTCGCCACGATGGGCGTCGTGGTCGGCAGCGACGTGCCGATGTTCCTCGGCGCGATGATCATCGGGCCGCTCGCCGCGTTCGTCATCAAGCTCGTCGACAGGCTGCTCGAGGACCGGGTCAAGGCCGGCTTCGAGATGCTGGTGGAGAACTTCACCGCCGGCATCGTCGGCGGCCTCATGGCGATCGCCGGCGTGCTCGCGATCGGCCCCGTGGTCGAGCGCGTGACCAACGCCGCGGGCTCGGCGGTCGGCTGGCTCGTCGACCACAGCCTGCTGCCGCTCGCGTCGTTCCTCATCGAGCCCGCCAAGGTGCTGTTCCTCAACAACGCGATCAACCACGGCGTGCTCGGCCCGCTCGGCGCCGCGGAGGCCGCGCAGCAGGGTGACTCGATCCTGTTCATGCTCGAGACCAACCCCGGCCCCGGCCTCGGCCTGCTGCTCGCCTACATGTTCTTCGGCCCGCGGCTGCTGCGCGCCAGCACCCCCGCCTCGGCGATCATCCACTTCTTCGGCGGCATCCACGAGATCTACTTCCCGTACGTGCTGATGAAGCCGCGCATGATCGCCGCGGTGATCGCGGGCGGCGTCACCGGCGTGGCCACGTTCATGGTCACCGGCGTCGGCCTCGTCGCCACCCCTGCCCCGGGCAGCATCTTCGCCTACCTGACCATGACCCCGCGCGGCGCCCACGTCGGCGTGATCCTCGGCATCGTGCTCTCCGCCGCCGTGTCCTTCCTCGTCGGCGCGCTGCTGCTCGGCTTCGGCCGGGCCTCCGGGGACGCGGCCCAGGACGGCGCCGAAGCGGCCGGGACGGCCGGCGCCGACGTCACCAGCGAGACCACCGCAGACCGCGACGCCGCCCGCCCGGACGCGCGCCGGTCGTTGTGAAGGAGGGAACGATCATGGCGACCATCGACGCCAGCACCATCAAGAAGATCGTCGTCGCCTGCGACGCGGGCATGGGCAGCAGCGTGATGCTCGCCTCCACCGTCCGCAAGCAGCTCAAGAGCCACGGCGTCGAGGTGGTGCACACCCCGGTGAACAGCATCCCGGCCGACGCCGACGTGGTGCTCACCCACGCCGGGCTCGCCGACCGGGCCCGCTCGTCCGCCCCGGGCATCCCGGTCGTGCCGTTCCGGGTCTTCATCGGCGACCCGGCGGTGACCAAGGTCGTCGACGCCATCAAGAAGGGCGGAACCTTCGATGCCTGAGGCAGCGCCGCTGCCGCTCGACCCCCGCGCCATCCGGCTGGACGCGGCCGCGTCCAGCCGGGAGGACGCGATCACCCAGTGCGGCCGGATCCTGCTCGAGGTCGGCGCGGTCGAGCCGCCGTACATCGACAGCATGCTCGAGCGGGAGCGCTCGATCTCCACGTACGTCGGGGAGGGCGTGGCGATCCCGCACGGCACCGCCGAGGGCAAGGACGTGGTACGGCACGACGCGATCTGCGTGCTGCGCTTCCCCGGCGGCGTCGACTGGGACGGCGAGCGGGTGGACGTGTGCGTGGGCATCGCCGCCAAGGGCGACGGGCACGTGCGGCTGCTGTCCGAGCTCGCCCAGATCCTGCTCGATCCCGACCGGGCCCGCCGGCTGCGCGAGGCCACGGAGGCGGACGCCGTACTGCGTCTGCTCCAACCCGCCGAAGAGGAGGCCGATTCGTGAAGGTCGCCAGATTCCACGCCCCGGGGGACATCCGCCTGGAGGACTCCCCCGAGCCGGTGGCCGGCCCCGGAGAGGTGAAGATCCGGGTCCGCAACTGCTCCACCTGCGGCACCGACGCCAAGATCTACCGGTTCGGCCACCACCACATCCGCCCGCCCCGGGTGATGGGGCACGAGATCGCCGGGGAGGTCGTCGCCGTCGGCGACGGCGTGACCGGCTGGTCGGCGGGCGACCGGGTGCAGGTGATCGCGGCGATCCCGTGCGGCGCGTGCGAGGAGTGCCGCCGCGGCCACCTCACCGTGTGCCCGAACCAGGAGTCGATGGGCTACCACTACGACGGCGGCTTCGCCGAGTACATGGTCGTCCCGGCGAAGGTGCTCCGGGTGAACGGCCTCAACCGCATCCCCGACGGCGTCGGCTACGCCGAGGCGTCGGTCGCCGAGCCGCTCGCCTGCGTGCTCAACGGCCAGGAACTGGTCCGCGTCGGCGCGGGCGACGACGTCGTGGTCATCGGCTCCGGCCCGATCGGCTGCCTGCACGTACGGCTGGCGCGGGCGCGCGGCGCCGCCCGGGTCTTCCTCGCCGACATCAACGCCGACCGCCTGGCGATGGCCGCCGACCTGGTCCGCCCCGACGAGGCGATCCGCGCCGGCGACGGCGACCTGGTGGACACCGTGCTCAAGCTGACCGGCGGCCGCGGCCCCGACGTGGTGATCACCGCCGCGGCGTCGGGCGCCGCCCAGGAACAGGCGATCCAGATGGCGGCGCGGCAGGGCCGCATCAGCTTCTTCGGGGGCCTGCCCAAGGACGCGCCGATCATCCGCTGCGACTCGAACCTCGTCCACTACCGCGAGCTGACCATCGTGGGCGCGAACGGCTCCAGCCCGGCGCACAACGCCGAGGCGCTGCGCCTCATCGCCGAGGGCGCGGTCCCGGTCGCCGACCTCATCACCCACCGGCTCCCGCTCGACCGCGTGCTCGACGGCATCGGCATCGTCACCCGCGGCGAGGCCATCAAGGTCACCGTGGAACCGTGACCCCACCCAGGAGGAAGGAAGACGGCCATGCCCGAGAGAAAAGTGACGATCGCCGCGAAGACCGGCCTGCACGCCCGCCCCGCCAAGCTCTTCGTCCAGGCCGCGGCGAAGACGGGCGTACCCGTCCGCATCCGCGTCGGCGACGGCAAGCCGGTCCCCGCCAACAGCATGCTCGGCGTCCTGTCCCTCGGCGCCACCCACGGCACCGAGGTCACCCTCGAGGCCGACGGCCCCGGCGCCGACGACGCTCTCGACACCCTCGCCGCCCTGCTCGGCAGGGACCTCGACGCCGAGCCCACCGGCGCCTGACCCCTCCGGCGAGGCCACGGGTACGGCCACCACGTGACCCCGCGCTCACGTGGTGGCCGTACCCGTGCCGTACCGCGGGTCCCCGCCGCCGACCTGCGGTTGTGACCTTCGTCCGGCGTCGGACCAAACACGGGTGAAAGCCGACGAAGGGAGTAGCGCCGGTGCGTCGCGAACCGGCGGACATCGCCACGTGTCCGGAGGCGTTCGAGGCCTGCTACCGGCGGCAGGTCGACGCGGTCACCCGCATCCTCGCCCGCCGGGTGGACGACCCGCACACGGATCTGGTGGCCGAGGTGTTCCTCGCGGTGCTCGACTCGGCCCACACCTACCGCGCCGGGCCGGGCGGCGAGCTCGGGTGGCTGTACGGCGTGGCGCGCAACACGCTCTCCGCCGAACGCCGCCGGGCGTTCCGGCGGTCGCGGCTCGCGGTCCGGGTGGGCGGGCGGTCGCGGTCCGGGTGGGCGGGCGGCGCCACCTCGACCCCGACGACCTGGCCCGCCTCGAGGAGCGGATCGACGCGGAGCGGCACGCCCGGCGGGCCCTCCAGGCCATGGCCGACCCGCCCGAGGGCGAGCGGGCCGTGCTCGGGCTGGTCCTCATCGGCCAGCTCACCGTCACCGAGGCAGCGGCCGCCCTCGGCATCCGGCCGGGGACCGCGAAGATGCGGCTGCACTGCGCCCGCCGCTCCCTGCAGGCGTCGTCGCCGATCCCGGAAGGAGCGATCTGATGGGCTTCGAGGAACGGATTCTGTTGGAGCTGAAGGCGGAGATCGCCGCGCAGGCGGCCCGGCGGCGCCGCGCCCGCGCCGCCCGCCGCCTGGTGGCGGGCGCGGCGGTGACCGGGCTCGCCGCCGCGGCGGCCGTGGGCGTGCCGCTGCTGACCGGGACGGAGCCGCCCGCGTACGCGCTGAGCCGGAACCCCGACGGCTCCATCCGGGTCCAGATCAACGAGTTCCGTGATCCCGGCCGCCTCGAGGCCGACCTCGCCCGGCACGGCGTGTCCGCGGACGTCACCTACCTCGAGCCGGGGCACCACCTGCGCGGAACCCCTGACCGGCGGCGGGCTCGACCCCCCGGAGAGGGCACGGCTGCGCGAGCAGCCCGAGGAGTGGGTCGTCCGCCTCGGCGACGACGCGGGGAAAATCGTCCTGATCGAACCGCGACGCCTCCGGCCGGGCCGGACCGTCGTCCTGAGGCTCGGCGAGGACCGGAACTCGGTCGGGCTCGGCTGGACCGTGGTCGACGCCCCCGCCCCGAGGTGCGACGTGGTCGCGGTCGAGGCACCCGCTCCCCAGGCCGTCCCCGGCGGCTGAGCGGATCACCTGCCTGCGGTGACCCGGCGTAGCCGAGCACGCGACCGGTCACGACGCCGATCGAGGTGCGGCCCCACGCGGATCGGCCGAGGGCGCCCGGATCCCCGTCTGCTGGGCCGGGCCCCTCGCGATTCAGGGTGGCGGACGAGGCGGGCACTCGGTCCGCGCCCGCTGCCGGCGCAGACCGGCGACGGCCGCCCACCGGCTCCTCGGTGAACACCGACGTCGTGCCCGCGATCGGATCAGGGTCGTTTCGGGACAAGGAAATCCCGGGGGTCAAGGGGAAGGAATTCCTTTGCCGGGCCGATGCCTTTCACGAAGCGGTCGTAGTTGGTTTCGAGCCAGCTCATGTACCACTCGTGGAAGTCCGGTCCCGGGTGGATCCCGTAATTGTTGGGCAGGTCGTCGTACCAGACCTGTCCGGCGGCCTTGCCGGTCAGCACGATGCGATAGAAGGCACAGCAGCCGTACTCGACGACGATCAGCGATCCGGTTATCCACTCGGGGGGAATTTCCTCGTCCTCATCCCAGTCCGGCGGGTCGAACGCCTCCGTGTGCGGAAACGGCGTCGAGTAGAAGGCCCGCATCTCCTCGTCGGCACGGAAACGCTCCCATTGCCGGTCGAGGCCACCGCCTTTTCGAGCTCCCAGAGCCCGGAGAGCGGCCCGGCCCCGCCGTGACCCACGTCCGTGAGGAACGTGCGGTAGGAGACGGGCAGCTCGGTGCCGATCTTCCGTTCGAACGCGATGACCTCGCGCGCCGAAAGCCGCGGTCCCGGCTTGTAGCCACCGTTCGGGAACCGCCGGTCGAGTTCGGCGAGCCGGCCGTAAATGAGATCGGCGTCTCACATGGCCAATTCCTCCGCAGGCCAGCAAGATCACCGTACGGCCCAATCATGGCCGGATTCAGCCGATTGACGCAGCTCGATAACCAGCCCTCCCGGCGGTTCACAACCAGCCCTCCTGGCGGGCGAGCAGGCGGGCGGTGTGCACGAGGGCGATGACCGGCGGGGCGGCGTGGCGGTTCCAGGAGATGGTCAGCTCGATCGGCGGCAGCTCGTCGGTGACGCTGAGGGACACGATCTGGCCGGGCAGCTGCTCGCTCACCGACCTGGGCAGGAACATGAACCCGTCCTCGTACAGGTTGAGATTGAGGTTGAGGTTGCGCAGGCCCGGCAGCGGGTTCTCCCAGATCTCGAACGTCTCACCGGTGCTGCCGAGCGCGGCGAGCACCCGGTCGTAGTAGAGGGGCGCGTAGCGGCGCGGGAAGAACCGCAGGGTCTGGCCGCGCAGGTCGCGCAGGGCCACGGACTTCCGCGAGGCCAGGGGGTGGCGGGGGCCGACGACCACGACGAAGTCGTCGCGCCGGAGCACCTCGGTGGCGAAGCCGGCGGGGATCGGCAGGTGCCTGCCGAGCAGCACGTCGAGCTCGCCGTCGGCGGCCGCGGAGACGAGGTCCATGTCCCACGCCTCCCGCGCGTCGACGCGGATGCCGGGGTGGCGCTCCCGCATCGCGGCGAACAGCTTCGGCATCTCCTCGAACGCCGCCGTCACGGTGTAGCCGACCCTGACCAGGCCGCGGGACAGGCCCGCGGCCTCGCGGGTGCGCTCGACCATGCGCTCCGCCTCGGCCAGCACCTGACGCGCCGACTCGACGAACACCTTCCCCGCCTCGGTGAGCCGGGTGGGGCGACGGTGGAACAACTGGACGCCCAGTTCCCGCTCCAAATCCCGAATTTGGCGGCTGAGCGGCGGCTGCGTCATGTGCAGCCGCTCGGCGGCGGCCTCGAAACTGCCCGTCTCGGCTATCGCGATGACATAGCGCATGAGCCGCAGATCCACCGACATACCCGCAAGGTATCGCATCTCACCAAATGGGACTTGGACCTCGAAAAAGGCCGCCCGCCATCATGGTCGGGACACCTGAGGAAAGGGACGCATGATGCCGGAATGGAACCCGACCAGACGGGAGCTCATTAAGGCCGGCGGCATCGGCGCCGCCGCCGCCATGTTGCCTTCCACCATCGCGAGCGCGGCCGCCGCGGAATCCCCCTCGCCGGAGCGGGGCGGCCTGATCACCAAGGTCATCCCGAAGACCGGCGAGCGGGTCCCGGCGATCGGTCTTGGATCTTTCATGACCTTCGACACGGTGTCCGACCGGGGACGCGACTACATCCGGAGGGTGGTGCAGGAGCACTGGCGCGCCGGCGGCCGGGTGTTCGACGTGTCCCCGCTGTACGGCCGGTCGGAGATCAACCTCGGTCACTTCCTCACCGAGCTGCGGCTCAGCGACCAGGTCTTCCTCGCCAACAAGGTCTGGTCCACCGGTGAGTACCTGTGGGACGACAGCCACGCCGACTCGAACCTGCGCCGGTCGATGCGGCGCCTGGGGCGGCGGCGGCCGATCGACCTGATGCAGTGCCACAGCCTCACCAACGTGGACGTGATGGTCCCGCTGCTGCACGCGTGGAAGAAGGAGGGCCGGGTGCGGCTCATCGGGGTCACCCACCACGAGCCGGCCTACTACGACCTCCTCGCCGACTGGGTGCGGCGCGGCAACCTCGACTTCGTCCAGGTGCACTACTCGATCCACACCCGCGTCGCGGAGGAGAAGATCTTCCCGATCGCCCGGGAGACCCGTACCGCGGTGCTGGTGAACATGCCGCTGGAGAAGGCCCGCCTGCACGCCGTGGTCGGGAACCGGCCGGTGCCGGACTGGGCGCGCGAGTTCGGCATCGAGACCTGGTCGCAGTTCTTCCTCAAGTGGGTGATCTCCCACCCGGACGTCACCTGCGCGATCCCGGCCACTTCGAACCCGGACCACGTCCGCGAGAACGTGCAGGCGATGCGGGGCCCGCTGCCGGACCCGGACACCCGGGAGCGCATGGTCCGCTACATGGAGGGCATCGAGGGCTTCGACCAGATCGCGAGCATGCCCTGGTACCCGGGCAAGTCGTACCGCGGCCTGGTCTCCCGCGCCCAGCAGGCGATCGACGACCGCAGCCCCTGGCCCAGCTGATCCTGCCGGTTCCGCGCGGCCCACCCGCCGATGCGGCGTGAGACGTCCGGTGACGGGAGCCCGGGCGAGCGCGCCGCGGGAGCCGCGACGGAGTGAGCACCCCCTTCGCTCCGGCGGCCGGCGACTCCCCTGTCCACAGCCGCCGGACACCGGTACGGGACGGCCGCCGTCTCCGGCCCCGGCGAGGAACCGGCCACCGCCCCTTCGAAGCCGACCGTCCAGGTCGCGCCGGTAATCACCTTCCACCTCGATCACCCCGGGATCCGTCCGCGCGTCGCGGTCCCCACCCGCCGCGGCGCCACGGCGGATCACCACGGTGGCCGGAACACGCACCCGTGCTCGGCTCGCGACCGTGGGGAGGGCCACGCCCGAGCGCGGGGACATGACCGGCCGGACTCGACCGGCCGGCCCTCGCAGGGTCCGGCCGGTCTCCCCGGCCGCACCGGGTCCCGCCCGTACACGGGCGGGACGGCCTCGCACCGCGAGGGGTGCCGGGGCGCACGGGGACCGGAGCCGGTCCGCTGTTCAGGCCATTCCCGTACGAGGCGGTCGCCTCACCGAGGCCCGCCTCACCGACGCCCCGCGCGGAGCCGCGGGGGCCCGGCCCGCGCCACCACCGTTCTCCACCACGGCGGCGGACCGCGCCGTCACCGGGAACGGCGCCGCCGGAGGCCGACCCGGCGGTGGTGGCCGACGGCCGGACCGCCGGGGCGTCGGCGTCGGTAGGGGGAGGTTCGGCCACCCGGGCGGCGGGTGGCCGAGCCCGCGGGCCGGCAACCGGCTGAACCCGGGCACGCACGTGGGCGGGTGCGGGGCCCGGGGATCGCGATCAGCCCAGCCGGTGCCGGGCCCGCGCCGCCGCCGGGCGGGACGCAGCCCCCGCCCGGCGGCCCTCCCGCCCGGGGCGCGGTGGTGCCGCAGACGAGGACGGCACCCCCGCGCCCCGGCCACGAGCCGGTCGGCGTGGCGTTGAGCCGCGCGTCTCGGGGTCACCCGGCCCGCGGGCCGCTCAGCCCATGGTCTTGGCTCCGTCGAGGGACTCGCGGATGATGTCGGCGTGCCCGGCGTGCTTGGCGATCTCGGCGACGAGGTGGAGGATCACGCGGCGGGCCGTCCACTCGCCCGACGGCAGCCACGGCACGTCGGGCAGCGGATGGGCGACGTTCAGGTCGGGCAGGGTCGCGATCACCTCGTCCGTGCGGCGCGCCGCGGCCTCGTAGTCGGCGAGCACGCCCGCGAACGTCTCGTCCGGGCCCAGCCGGAACCCCGCGTCGAACTCCGCGAAGTCCTCCTCGGTCAGCTCGGAGAGGTCCTTCATCGCCGACGGGCCCTGCAGGATGAAGTCCACCCACTGGCGCTCCATCGCGGCCACGTGCTTGATGATGCCGCCCAGGCACAGGTCGCTGACCGTCGTCCGCATCCGGGCCTGCTCGTCGGTGAGATCGCGGGTGGTGTACCGGAGCAGGTGCCGGTGCTCGGCCAGTACCGACAGCAGATCGGCCCGTTCCGGGTCCGGCACGGTCGGCCCGGACGTGGCGGTCCCGCTGCTCGGCGTCTCGACGGTCATCGCTGCCTCCTTCGCGTCGGGTACCGCCACGGTAACGACGGCGACCGACAATTCCGGGGGCCCGCGCGCCCCCGCCGGGGCCGCGAGGTGCGCGGTCAGCCGCCGGTACGGCCCGCCCGGCCGGCGAATCCGATCCCGCCGAGCACGGCACCCTTGCCCGGCACCAGGGAGTGCTCGCCCGGCACGGCGCCGAAGTAGCGGGCGTCCGGATCGGTGACGACCTCGCGCGGGTCGTTCCGGTCGGCCAGCGCGCGCCGGAAGAACTCGTCCATGCGGAACCGCTCGGGGCCCGCGATCTCGATCCCGCCGTTCAGCGGCGGCCCGACGGCGACCGCCGCGACCACCCGGGCGACGTCGTCGGCCGCGATCGGCTGGAAGGCGACCGGCGGCATGCGCACGATGCCGCCGTCGGTGGCGGCGTCGGCGATGCGCGGCACGAACTCGAAGAACTGGGTCGACCGGACGATGGAGTACGGGATCGGCGCCCTCTCGATCAGCCGCTCCTGGGCGGCCTTCGCGCGCAGGTAGCCGCTGCCGGGCAGCCGCCCGGCGCCCACCACCGACAGCGCGACGTGGTGGCCCACGCCCGCCTCCCCCTCGGCGGCGAGCAGGTTGCGGGTGCCGGTCTCGAAGAACTCCCGCACCGCCGCGTCCTCAAACGACGGCGAGTTCGACACGTCGACCACCACCGACGCTCCGGCCAGCGCCTCGGCGAGCCCTTCGCCGGTGACCGTGTCGACGCCGGTGCGCGGCGACGCCGCGACCGCCTCGTGCCCGTCCCCGTGGAGCCTCGCCACGACCTTCCCGCCGATCAGCCCGGTGCCGCCGACGACCACGATCCTCATCTCACGCCCCCGTGCGTTGCCCAGCCCTTCACACCCAGCCAACCCCGCCCGGTCTCGCCTCCGGCGACAGAAGCGGCGAAATCCTCGCAAAACCCAGGCAGACGACGGTTCACGCCCGGCGGCCCACGGCCCCGCCCCGGCCGCCGGCGCACGCCGGAGACATCACTGTTCGCTTCAGTTGACTGTGATGTTTACCGAAAGGTAGTTGATCTAGTTGATGCCAGATTGTGTGATCTTGGCGTGCCCCCGATTCGTGTCTTCATCGCAACCGCGCTCTCCGCCGCGCTCGCCGGCTCCCTCGCGAGCGCCGGCCTGGCCGCCCCCGCAGCCGCGGAGGCCGCGCCGTACACCCCGGTCACCGACCCCGTCCGCCACGTCGATCCGCTGATCGGCACGGCGAACGGCGGCAACACCTACCCCGGCGCGGTCGTGCCGTTCGGCATGATCTCGTGGAGCCCGACGAACACCGCCGGGGACCAGACCAGCGCCCCCGCGGCCAACGGGTACTCGTACCACACCACCCGGCTGCGCGGCTTCGCGCTCACCCATGTCAACGGCGCGGGCTGCGCGCCCGGCGCGGCCGGAGACGTGCCGATCATGCCGCACGTGGGCGAGGTGACCTCGTCGCCCACCGCGGACACCAAGGACGAGATCTACGCCGCCGACTTCAGCCACGACGACGAGGTCGCGCGGCCCGGCCGGTACACGGTGACCCTCGCCACCGGCGCGAAGGCCGACCTCACCGTGACCACCCGGGCCGGCGTCGGCCGGTTCACCTTCCCCAAGGGCTCCCCCGCCGCCCTGCTGTTCCGCGTGTCCAACTCGCTCAACGGCAGCGAGGACGCCGAGGTCGAGATCGACCCGGCCCGCCGTACCGTGACCGGGTCGGTGCTCACCGGCGCGTTCTGCGGCCGCCGGGCGAACGGCGGGGAGAACAACCGCCGCAGCTACTACCGGCTGCACTTCTACGCGACCTTCGACCGCGCCTTCTCCGGCCACGGCACCTGGGTGAACGACGAGCTGCGGCCCGGCGCGAGCACGGCCCGCGGCGGCGAGGGGTACGCCACCGGCGCCGACCGGGCCGGCCGCGGCTCCGGCGGCTACGTGACCTTCGACACCTCCCGCGACCAGGACGTGCTGGTCAAGATCGGCATCTCGTACACGAGCGTCGCCGCGGCCCGGCGCAACCTCGAGCACGAGGTGAAGCGGGACGACGACGTCGAGTCGGTGGCCGCCGCCGCCCGCCGGGCCTGGAACGAGCGGCTCTCCGCCATCCGGGTCGCCGGCGGCCCGGAGGCCGAGCTCACCAAGTTCTACACCGCGCTCTACCACGTCTACCTGCAGCCGAACGTGGCCAGCGACGTCGACGGCCGCTACCTCGGCAGCGACATGAGGGTGCACCGGCTGGAGCGCGGCCAGCGCGTGCAGTACGGCAACTTCTCCGGCTGGGACCAATACCGCGCCCACACCCAGCTGCTCGCGCTGCTCGAGCCGCAGGTCGCGGGCGACTACGCCCAGTCGCTGTACAACCTCGCCCGGCAGAACGGCGGCGTGTGGGACCGCTGGATCCACGTCAACGGCCCCACCCACGTGATGACCGGCGACCCGTCGGCCCCGGCCCTCGCCGGCTTCTACGCGTTCGGCGTGCGGAACTTCGACGTGCGCGGCGCCTTCGCGTCCCTGGTACGGCAGGCCACCGTGCCGCACCCGTCCGGCCTGTCGGACGCGGGCTGCCCCGGCCAGTGCGAGGGCCAGCGCCCCAACCTCGCCGAGTACCTGCGGCTCGGCTACGCCCCGCACGACGCCTGCCACTGCTGGGGCGGGGCCGCCGAGACGCTGGAGGCGTCCACCGCCGACTTCGCGCTCGCCGACTGGGCGCGGCGGCTCGGCCGCACGCGCGAGTACCGCGAGCTGATCCCGCGGGCCTCCTGGTGGCGCAACACGTTCAACCCGTCGGCCGGGCCGGGCGGCGGCTGGCAACAGGCCCGCAACTCCGACGGCTCCTGGCACTGGCCGTTCTCCCCCACCTCCGAGACCGGCTTCGCCCAGGGCACGAGCGCCACCTACACCTGGATGGTGCAGCACGACGTGTCCGGGCTCGCCGCCGCGATGGGCGGCAGGGAGCGGGCCGCCGAGCGGCTCGACGAGTTCTTCCACCGCCCGGACGGCTCGTGGGCGACCGGCGGCGACGGGTACCGGTACGACCCGACCAACGAGCCCGGCATCCACGTGCCGTGGCTGTACAACGCGCTCGGCAAGCCGTGGAAGACCCAGGAGACCGTGCGCGCCATGGCCGCGCTGGTGTACCGGACCGGCCCGGGCGGGCTGCCCGGCAACGACGACCTCGGCACGATGTCCGCCTGGTACGTCTGGGCCGCGCTCGGCCTGTACCCGCAGACGCCGAGCCGCGCCGAGCTGCTGCTGTCCAGCCCGATCTTCCGCAAGGCGTGGATCCGCCGCGCCGGCGGGCCCACGATCACGGTGACCGCGCCGCAGGCCTCCCCGGACAACGTCTACGTGCAGAGCGTCCGGGTTGACGGCCGGCCGTACACCCGCTCCTGGCTGCCGGAGTCGCTGGTCCACCGGGGCGGTGACGTGGTGGTGAACGTGGGCCCGGAGCCGAACACCTCCTGGGCGGCCCGGCCGCAGGACCTGCCGGTCGACCACGTCCCCGAGGCGGCCGAGCCGATCCCGAACCTGCCCGCCCCGTGCACGCCCTCCGGCGGCCACTGCGCCCAGCACCTGCAGTACGACGTCGACGGCGTGGCCACCGCCGACGCCAAGCACCAGGGCAACCTCGACGGGAAGAACTGGAGCTTCCCGGCCGAGCAGCTGCCCGAGCCGGGCCTGCGCACCGTGGCGGGCATCCCCTTCCGGATCCCGGAGACCCGCGGCACGGCGGGCAACTTCCACAGCCTGCGCGGCCAGTACACCTATCTCACGCCCCGCCGGTACGCGTCCCTCGAGCTGCTCGTCACCGCGGTCAACGGCGACCAGGAGACCGAGGTGTCGATCGGCTACACCGACGGCACCACCTCGGCCGCGCCGCTGCGGGTGACCGACTGGGCGCGGCCCGCCCGGTTCGGCGAGCGGACCGCGATCGAGGCCGACACCCGCTACCACACCGACGGCACCGCCGACGGCCGCACGGTGCGCATCTGGCACGTGAGCCTGCCGGCCGACCCGTCCCGCGAGGCGGCCTGGTTCACCGGCCCCGCGGTCCCCAACATCAAGATCTTCGCGGTGAGCGGGCGGCTCGCGTCCTGATCGCGTACCGGCCCCGCGCCCGGCCCGCGCGGCGTCCGTGCCGTGCCGTGCCGGGCCGGGCTCATAGCGCGGCCGCGACCGCGGCGCCGATGAAGATCGCCTGCAGCACCGTGCGCAGCGGCAGCGGCGTCGGCGGCCTGCCGCGCAGCGGCACCCCGCGGCGCGCGGCCGACACGTTCGCCGGGAACATGGCGGCCATCAGCACCGCCAGCCCCACCGCGGCGTACGGCGCGGCCGCCGGGACGAGCAGGGCGGCGGCCCCGCCGAGCTCCAGCACGCCGGTGACGGCGACGAGCAGGCGCGGGCCCGGCAGTCCCGGCCGGACCAGCGCGGGCGGGATCATGGCGGCGAGGGCGTCGCGCCAGCCGGGCAGGAAGTGGACCACGCCGGTGACCGTGAACATCACGGCGAGCCCGGCCCGGAGCGCGGGCTGCGTGCCGTCGAGCGCGCCGACCCCGGCGAGGCCCAGCAGGCGGGCGATGGCGGTTCCGGCGACGAGGGCGATCAGGGGGGCCATCCGTCACTCCAATCTTGTCATTGTCAAGATTGGAGTGCTCGACGGATCTTGTCAACGGCAAGATAGGATCGAATAGATGATCATGTCGGCGGCCAGTTAGGGGGTGCCACATCAGCACGTCGGGTTATCACCACGGCAACCTGCGCCGGGCCATCATCGACGCGGCCCTGGAGGCGATCGCCGAAAGCGGGCCCACCGGCTGGAGCCTGCGCGGGCTCGCCCGCCGGGCCGGGGTCTCGCACGCGGCCCCCATCCACCACTTCCGCGACAAGACCGGGCTGCTCACCGCGATCGCCGCCGAAGGGTACGAGCTGTTCGCCGACGCGCTGGAGCGCGCCGCCGACGACTTCCTCGAGGCCGGTGTGGCCTACGTGCGGTTCGCCATCACCCACCGGCCGTATGTCCTGGTGATGTTCCGGCCGGAGCTGTACCGGGCGGACGATCCGCAGGTGGCCGCGGCACGGGAGCGCGCGGCCGCCGTCCTGCGCGGCGGCGCCCGCGCGCTGGCGCCGGACCCGGCGCAGGAGCGGGCGTTCACCCTCGGCGCCTGGTCGGCCGTGCACGGTTTCGCCGAGCTGTGGCTCAGCGGCGCGTTCGCGGAGAGCGCGGACGGCGACGCCGAGTCCCTCGCCCGGGCCATGCTCGAGGCGGTCTTCCCGCGCCGGGCCCGCGGCGGCGCGCCGTGACGCCGCCGCGAGGCTCCACCAAGGCGTCCCGGCTACCACCAGGCGGTGGAGTTGCTGTGGTTGCACTTCGACGTCGGCCGGATGACGACGCAGGCGCGGAAGGCGCGGTCCTCGCTCCAGTGCGTCCGGTAGCCGGGGGTGTGGTTGTGGAACCGGGCGCGGCGCACCTTGGCGAGATCGGGCCGCCGGTCCCCGTTCAGGTCCACCTCGAAGCGGAGGTAGTCCCCCCGCTTGAAGCCGCGCAGGCGGCCCCAGCCGTAGGTCCCGTCCCCGCACACCCCGGCGCGGAGCTCGACGGTGCGGCCGTTGACGGCGACCTGCCGCACCGTCCGCAGATCCGTGCAGGTGGTCTCCGGACGGTCGACCCAGGACCGCGCCTCGGCCGGCGCCGCGGTGAGCGGTACGGCCAGGGCCGTGAGCGTGACGAGGCCCGCCAGGAAACCGGAGGTACGGATTTTCGCCGACATGCCCTTCTCCCTTTTTTCGTGCCGGTTCCGATCTTCGGCGAATGGCCGGTGATGACGCATTCGGCGTCACCAGGAGAAAGCGTGCGTCACGCCCGGGAACGATGCGTACCGGAGGCTTACAGGACGGCGTCGATTGACCGGAGGCGGCGCGTGCGCTATGGCCGTCTCACTCGGCCCGGAATCCGGCCGTGAGCTCACGCATGAAATGTGCTGATATAGCACTGGAAATCAAACGTCGGAGCAGGGCCCGCCGATACGGAAAGGGCCGGCGGCGGCGCGGCCGGGCGTCCGGGCGGCGCCCGTGTGCGGGGTGGGGGCGGGAGTGGTGCGGAACCCCGTCACCCGGCCGATCGCACCGGCGGGCCGCCGTCCGGCGCGCGCCCGTCACCACCAGCGGGTCGCGTTGCGGCTGTTGCACTTCTCGGAGCGGCTCCTGACGAAGCAGGCGCGGAAGGCGCGCCGCGAATCCCGGCTGGTCGGGTAGCCCGCCGTGTAGTTCCGGTCCCGGGCCCGGCGCACCGAGTGGGTGTCCGGTGACCGGTCGCCGTTGAGGTCCACCTCGAACCGGATGTAGTCCGGCGCATCGGAGTCGAAGCCGCGCAGGCGCGCCCAGCCGTGCTGCCTGCCACGGCAGTCGCCGTACCGGATCTCCACGATGCGGCGGGCGACGATGCGCTGCGTCGCCGTCTTGTGGTTCGTGCAGGTGCCCGGATCCTTCCACCAGAGATCGGCGTACGCGGTCCCCGGGGTGAGCGGTATGGCGAGGGCCGCGACCGTGACGAAACCCGTCACCAAACCGGCGGCACGCTTCCGCACTGACATCCCCATTTCCCCTTTCTCCGGTTCGGTCGTTGATTACCGGTGAATCACCCGGCGCGACCACGGATAGCGTGCCCGCGCGGCGGAGAACCGCACAACCGTAGGATTACAGAGGGGGTATCGATTGACCGCCGGATGGTAATCTGCTACCGACGGCCGTCGCGCCGTTGACCGCGAGGCAAGAAATCACAGGAGAAAAGCAGAGAATTGACCGAAAATAAGCACGAGTCAGCCACTGTTCGCCGTTAGCCGCACAAACCCGAAATGTCGGAAGCAGTGGACACGGCGGGGTGGGCGATCCAGGTGCCGATCGGCTACCGGGTCGGCGGCTGGGAGGTGGTCCGCCCGATCGCGACGGGAAGCTGGGCGAGCGTCTACGAGGGCCGGCGCGTCGACGGCGAGGGCGGCGCCACCGCCGGCCTGCCCGACCGGGTGGCACTGAAGTTCCTGCCGACCGGCACGCTCACCCCCAGGCAGCTCGGCCACCTGAACGAGATGGCCGCCCGCGAGCTGCGGGCCCACCGCAAGCTCCGCCACCCCCGGCTCATCGGCTTCCACCACACCCTCGTGGTCGACGACCCGGGCCACCCCGAGCTCGACGGCGCGGCCGTCATCGTGATGGAACGCGCCGCCGCCTCGCTCGCCGACGCGCTCGCCCGGGCGGCGGGCGGGCCGGTCCCGGACGCGGCCCGGTACATCGTCGAGATCTGCGAGGGCCTCGCCTACCTGCACGGCAAGGGCTGGATCCACGGCGACCTGAAGCCGAGCAACGTGCTCGTGATGGCCGACGGCTCGGTACGGCTCGCCGACTTCGGCCTCGCCGCCGAGCTCGACGGCACCCACGCCTACCTGCCGCCCGGCGGCTCCCTCGGCTACATGGCCCCCGAGCGCTGGGACGAGCCGCTCACCGAGCACGGCACCCGCTACCGCACCGCGTCCGACGTCTGGGCCCTCGGCGTCACCGCGTACCAGCTGCTGAGCGGGCGCATGCCGTTCCCCGGCGCCTCCCCGCGCGCCCGCGCCGCCCAGGCCGCCCGGTACGCCGCGGGCCACGACGAGCTGCTGTTCCCCACGACCGTGCCGCCGGGCTGGCGCGAGTGGCTCGCCGACTGCCTCGCCCCCGACCCCGCGCGCCGCCCCGGCGCGGCCGAGCTGCTCGCCCGCGCCCGGAGGCTGGCGGCCGACCCGGCGCGCGCCCGCGTCCGGCGGCGGCCGCGGCGCCGGCGCGAGGCGCTCGGCAAGAGCCTCGCCATGGCCCTCGGGATGGCGCTGGCGTGGCCGGTCACGCCAGGGGCCGGGCGGCCGGCCGATCTCCACCTGCGCGCCGACTCCGACGTCCCCGCCGCGTACCGCGATGCGATCATCGCCGCGGCGTACTGCCGGGACGAGGTCCCGGAGGTGACACCCGCGCTGCTCGCGGCGAGCCTGAAGGCACTGAGCGACTTCGACCCGAGCCTCACCGACCCGGCCAAGGACGAGTACGGCATCGCCCGGTGGACCCCGCGGGTGCTGTGGCACTACCTGCCCGAGCGGGAGCGGCCGCGGGCGCACGAGCTGGTGTACGACCCGTACGTGTCGATCCACTACATGGGCACGTACATCTGCACGCTCGCCCCGCGCGTGCTCCACCTCGCCGAGGACCCGCTGGACCGCCAGATCCTCGCCGCCACGATCTTCCAGTCGAACACCCGGGACATGATCTCGGCCCGCGGCGTGCCGCCGTACGCCCGCTGGTACGCGGACAAGGTGCGGGAGTACCTGCCGCGGTACACGCCGTAGCGGGGATCGCGCGGCGGGGATCAGGAACGCCGCGGGGGCCGGGGCAGCAGGTCGAGGTGCTCGGCCCGCACCAGGTCGAACCGGAGCGCCACCGAGACGAGCGCGGCGCGCTGCCAGTCGGCCCTCCCCGCGCCGCTCGGCTCCTTCACCCGGAGCTTCTCCCGGGCGAGGTAGTCGATGTGGAAGTTGACCGCGGTCCGGCTCAGCCCGCCGCACTCCGGGTGCCCGGCGAGCCGCTCGATGATCTGCGGCACCGTGGGGATCACGGGCGAGGACGGGTCCCGCAGCCGCGGCTCGCACAGCGCCACGAGGATGAGGAAGTACTTCGCGGTCTCGTCGAGCGGGAACGCCGACAGCGTCTCCTGCTCGCCGGGCACCGCGACCGGGGAGGCGTACACGTGCTGCGGGGCGAAGACGAGAAACGACACGGTCGGATGCGCCGCGGGCAGGATGACGCGGGAGAATTCGTACGGCACGGGCGCGTTCAGCCTTCCGGGCGGGATTTTGATGAACTCGCCCCCGCCTTCCGGGTTCTCCACGTTGTAGGTGGTGTTCCGGCTCAGGTTGCTGATCGTCCAGAAATCGTCCACCGCGCGGATCTTCCCGGCGACCCGCGGCACCGCGGGGTCGTCGATGACGATGTTCGCCCTGGCCTCAATCGCGGCACGGCTCCGCCCGAACTGGATCTCCTCACCGGGCTTGAGCTCGATCACGTCGAATTGCAGCCGGTCGCCCGCGCAGGGCTGAATCACCACCGTTCGCATCGTGGCCCTCGCCTCCACTCGCGAAACGACGACAATCCCCGGCGGAGATTAGCAGGCGGCTTCCCGCGCCACGCGGAAACGCCGTATTGCGGGGCCGGTCCCGGCAATCAAGTGACGAGATTTCGTGATAATCCGGCCGCATTTTCGTACGCCGGCCGCCGGGCCGCGGGCACCGCGCGGCGACCGGGAACGCGCGGCCCGCAGCCGTGGCCCCGCCGGGCCCTCACATGTCCCGATCCGGTCAGGTGAATCTCGCCGCACCGGCGATTGACCGGCCGGTCAATCAAGGCGGATGGTCGAGGCAGGCAGGTCCCCCCGTTGCCTAGGAGGTCGCTATGCAGGCATCACGAACGTCGGACATCGTCGCGCTCGTCGCCGGGCTCGTGGCGGTGGTCGCCACGTTCGTCTGGGCCTCGGGTGCGGACGCCGCCGCGCAGCCGCTGCTGATCCTCGGTGCGCTGCTGGTGGTGTCGGCGCTGTGGTCGCTGCTCGGTGCGGGCGGCCCCAGCTCCTGGGTCACCGCGGCGTTCGGCGCGCTGCTGTTCGTCTCGCCGTGGGCGTTCGGCTTCACCGGCGACCTGGCCGCCGCCTGGACGGCGTGGATCACCGGGGCCGTGACCGTTATCGTCGGGCTGTGGGCAGCCCTGCAAACCAAGAGCGGCACTCCGGCTCGCGTGTGATCGGGTCTTCCGTCTGGTCCCGGGCCCGCCGACGGCCCGGGACCCGTCGTGGCGACACGGGCCGGGACAAGGGCGGCGACGAACGCGACGCCCGCACCCGGATCCTCGACGCCGCCGAGGAGTTGTTCGCGGTCGCCGGCTACGAGGCGACCGCGACCGCTGAGATAGCCAAACGCGCGGGCGTGCCCAAGGGGCTCGTCTTCCACTACTTCCCGCGCAAGATCGACGTGCTGATCACGCTGGTGCAGGAGCGCACCGGCGTGGAGGAGCTCGACGAGGCCGACGCCGGCGCCGCCGAGCCGCCGCACGACCCGGCGGCGATGCTCGCCCGGCTCGCGCGCCGCGTCCCGCTGCGGGCCTCCCCCGCGATGCGCCGCATCCTGTTCCGCGAGGCCGACACCCACCGCACGGTCCGGGAACGGCTCAGCCACCTCAACCGCGAGATCGCGCGCCGCGCCCGCTTCGCGCTCGAGCTCGCGCTGCCCGGGGCGCGCGGCGACGCGGCCCGCCTGGAGGCTGCCGCCGCCACGTTCGCCGTCGTCCTCCTCTACCAGGAGAACCTCTCCCACCTCACCGGCGAGCGCATCGACCCCGACCTGCTCGCCGACCTCATCGCCAAGGCCCTCACCTGAGCGCCCGCGCCGCTCCGCCGCCGGACCGGAACCCGGGTCCGGCGGCGGCCGGGTCAGCGCGAGTAGTGCTCGACGATGAGCTGCTCGTCCACCGGTACCACGATCTCCTCGCGCTCGGGGCGGTGAAGCAGGGTGAACCGCAGGTCGCGGAGGTTTACGTCGAGGTAGGGGGCGGGGCGCTCGTCGGCGTGAATCCCTTCCGCCGCGGCGACGAACGGCTGCTTGCCGCGCGACCGCTCGCGCACGCTCACCGTCTGGCCGGGCTTGACCTCGTAGCCGGGGTAGCTCACCTTGCGGCCGTCGACGCAGATGTGGCCGTGGGTGACGTACTGGCGGGCCGCGTAGATCGACGGGGCGATGCCGGAGCGCAGCACGAGCGAGGCGAGCCGGGTCTCGAGCAGGGCGACCAGCTCCGCGCCGGTGCGGCCGGGGCGGCGCCGGGCGAGCTCCCAGTAGCGGCGCAGCGCCCGCTCGGACACGTCGTAGTACCAGCGCAGCTTCTGCTTCTCCAGCAGGCGGGTGCCGTAGTCGCCCATGGCGCGGCGGTTCGTCCTTCGCCCGTGGTCGCCCGGCGGGTACGGCCGGGCCTCGAAGTAGCGCGCCGCCTTACGGGTGAGCGGCACGCCGGCCCGCCGGGACAGCCGGACCTTGGGACCTGTGTAGCGCATGGAGACCCTCTTCAGGTTAGGTGATCCTTACTCAATTTAGGTAAGCCTAACCTACTCTGCAGCAAGGAGGGTCTGCGCGCCGACCCGCCGATCCGCCGGCTCCCCGAACGCGTCCGCGCCCGCCGCCTGCGCGTACGCCTCGATCGCCGGCTCGGCCCCGCCGCCCGTCCCGGGACGCCTCCCTCCAGGCTCGCCCCTTGACAGGCACGCATTTCCGTGATGGTGACGCGCTTGTTGTGACGTCGTTTCCGTAACGGTTCCGCCGCGCTCCGTGGGGTTCATGGGACTCAATTCGACATTTGCAACAAATGGTCTAGGGTCAGCCTCGGCGCTGTGCCGTCACCCGTGCACGGCCGCCGACAACTGAAAAACGGGGGGATGACGAGTAAAGGACAGGGGGATAAAATGACTCGTCGCGCTGGCGCTCGTGCTGAGCGCCGGTCTGCTGACTCCGCCCGCCCTCGCGGACGCGGACGATAAGAAGCCGGTGACCACCCAGGCGGTGAACGCCGACGAGCTGGCGGTCACCGATCCGGTTCCGCTGATCGAGCTGCGGACCGGTAACGGGGCGCTGTTCTGGACGCTGTCGAACCGCGAGGCCGAAAACGCGGTCGCCAACCACGGAATGACCGAGCAGCACACCCGCCTCGGGTACCTGCGCCGGCAGTCCTTCGACGGCTCTCAGCCGATCTTCCGGCTGCGGTATCCGGCGGGGGCCGCGTACCTGCTGACCGCCTCGGCGGAGGAACGGGACGCCCTCGTCGCCTCCGGCGACTGGGTGTACGAGGGCGTGATCGGCTACGCCTGGGCGAAGCAGGCCGAGGGCACCGAGGTGCTCTGGCGGATGTCGCGGAACGGCGCCTGGAGCGTGGTGCCGGACGAGCGCCGGGCCGAGTACGAGGCGGCGGGCTGGCGGCTGGACGGTCCGCTCGGGTACGTGTACCCCACGTACCACCGCGTCGGCGCCGTCTACTTCGGCACCTGGAACGCCAACACCAACGAGGTGCTGCTGGACAAGGCGGAAAAGGTGTACGGCCGCCGGGACTGGTGGGCCGGGGTCCGGGACTTCGCCGGCGTCGGTGTGGAGCGGAAGGCGTGGCACTGGCCGGACGAGGACTTCTCGCACCTCGAGCCGAGCATCGGGTACTACGACGACTCAGACCCGCACACCCTCGAGAAGCACATCGCCCAAGCGGCCTCCGCGGGCCTGGACCACTTCGCGTTCTACTGGTACTGGAACCCGGCCGACGGCGGATCGGAGAACTACGCGGAAGGCCTGCGCTCGTTCCTGCAGGCGCGGAACCGGGACGACCTCGACTTCATGATCATGCCCTGCCTGCACCCGTGGGCGAACGGGACCGTCTCGCTGCAGCTGCCCGAGGAGCAGATCGAGAAGGCCGCGTCCGTGATCGTCGACGAGTACCTGAGCCGGCCGAACTACCTGCGTGCCAACGACGGCCGCAAGGTGCTGGCCATCTGCGACCCGCGCGGTATCGGCTCGGGTGACAAGGACAGGGTCGACACCGCGGCGGTGCGCGCGTTCACCGACGCGATCCGCGCCAAGGCGCGGGAGGCGTTCGGCGAGGACGTGCTGATCACCCTCACCATCGACGTCGGCATGGACCTCGCCGCGGGGGGCATCGACGGCCGGCAGTGCCTGGCCCGGTGGGACCCCAATCGCTCGTACGTCAACTACGTCGACAACGAACGGCAGGTCTTCGCCCGCTACCCGGGCATCCTGATCCGCTGCGCCACCTCCGGCTTCGACGAGCGGCCCCGGATCGGCGTCCTGCTCGATGACCCGGGGCCGGAGAAGCTCGAGGAGACGTTCCGCTGGTACGAGGACCAGTCGCCGGAGGAGTTCGGCCGGCTGCTGGACCTGGTGGCCGCGGACATCGCGGAGTCGGACCGGCCGCAGATCGTCGACAACATGGTGCTGGTCTACGCCTGGAACGAGTGGCACGAGGGCGGCATCATCGAGCCCAACGCGCGGGACGGCTGCCTGTACCTGGACATCATCCGGGACCGGCTGTCGCTGCACGGCGGCACCGGGTGCGTGGCGAACCCGGAGCCGGTGGCGTGACCGGAAGCGCCATCGTCTAGGCCCGTCCCGGCGACGGCCTGCACGTGGTGGCGGAGCGGCCGGCCGCTCCGCCACCACACCATGCGCACGCGGATCGCCCCCGGCCGGCCGCCCTGGCACAGGCGGGAACGGCCCGGGCCGTCCGGCACCACGGTCGGTGGACGCCGGCCTGGGGTGGTACTCCGTTTCGTGGCCCGCGACGGCCCGCCGGTCGCGCTCCCCGACCGGACGAGCGCCGGCCCCATCGACCGACTCGACGAGATCGCCGGTGCCGCGCGGTGGGACGCCCAGCCGTACGACGACGTCGCCGAGCGGGTCGGCCGCCCGGCGCGGCCACCCACGCCGGGCGGCTGCGCCTCTTCTTCGACCTCCTTGACGGCCACGGGCCGCCCGCCGCCGAGCGGCGGGGCCGGTTACCAGGATGAGTTCGCCGTCCACGACCGCGCGCGGGCGTCGGGATGAGGTACCGGATCACGCCATGGTCGACGACCGTGAGCCGTTGCGGGCGTTGGCCTGGCAGGCGCGGGCCGCGGCGTGGATGCCGCCGCACCGCTCGGGGCCGCCGTCGCGGCGTACCGCCTCCGCCCGGGATGGTTCAACCGGCCGCGCGCCCCGGCGGCGCGCCGTCCCGCCCGGACGGCCGGACCTGGGACCCGGTGTAGCGCATGGAGACTCTTTGTGGTTAGGTAAGCCTTACTGAAGTTAGGCAAGGCTAACCTACTTCCACGACCGTCGTGAGGAGAGCCCATGCGCCGACCCATCGCCGCCGGCCCGCCCGCGCCCGAACGCGTCCGCACCCTCGCCGCACTCGCCGCCCCCACCCACGTCTCGATCGCCGGCTCGGCCCTGCCCGCCGGAGTGGCCCGCGGCGGCGTGGACGAGCTCGGCCGCCCCGTGCTGCTCGCCAAACCCGGCGAGCCGCTGCACATGCTCGCCCCCGGCGACGAGGCCGTCGTCACCGTCGACCTGAGCTGCGTGCGTGACCTCGGGGGCGTCACGCGCCCGCGCGGGCTGCTGAAGGTACAGGGCTGGGCCCGGGCGGTGCCCGAGGCGGAGGCCCGCACGGCCGCGATCACGATCGCCGAGCGCTGCCCGGACGAGGACCTGTTCACCGCGCTGGAACGGCCCGGCGACCCGGACTCACCGCGGCTGCTCCACGTCGACGTCGGCTTCGTCGTCTACCTCACCCCGCAGGAGACCGGCATCCTCGACGCCGAGGCCTACAACGCGGCCGAGCCCGACCCGTTCCTGCACGACGCCGAGCGGCTGCTCCACCACGTCAACAGCGCGCACCGGGACGCGCTGCGACCGGTGGCGGCCCGGCTGCTCGGCCGCCCGGCGGGCGAGGTGTGGCTGTGGGAGCTCGACCGCTACGGGGTCACCTTCCGCGAGGTCACCGTCCGGGACGGTGCGGAGGACCCCACGCTGATCCGCGTGCCGTGGCCGTCGCCCGCGGCGAACCGGCACACCCTCGAGCACGCCCTGCACCGCGTGCTGTGCGGCCGGTCCCCGGTCCCGGCGGCCGTATCCGACGGCGGCGCGACGCCGCGGCGCGACCCACGCCGCTGAGCGACGCGTCCCGCGCCTTGCGGGCTCAGCGCGGGGCGTCCACGGCCTCGGCGGACAGCACGTGGTCGATGGCGAGCAGGGCGCAGCCCGCGATGCCCGCGGCCGGGCCGAGCACGCTGCGTTCGATCCGCAGGCTGCGCGTCGCGAGGGCGGTGGAGCGGCTGTAGACGACCTCGCGCACCGCCGACACCAGCGGCTGGAACGCCTCCACCACGTCCCCGCCGAGCACCACCACGGCGGGGTTGAGCAGGTTCACCGCGCTCGCCACCACCTCGCCGAGCAGCCGCCCGGCGCGCCGGATCACGGCCATGGTCTCGGCGTCGCCCGCGCGCACCAGGGCGACCGCGTCGGCGAGCGAGGACACGTCGCGGCCCCGGGCGCGCAGGTCGCGCAGGATCGCGGTGGCGCTCGCCACCGAGTCGACGCAGTCGGTGTTGCCGCAGCGGCACAGCACTCCCCCGCCGTCCCGCACCGGGATGTGCCCGATCTCCCCGGCCGCGCCGAGCGCGCCGCGCAGGATGCCGCCGCCCGCGATCACCCCGGCGCCGATGCGGGTGGACACCTTCACGAACAGCAGGTCGTCGTACTGGTCGGCGTACACCTTGCGGTGCTCGCCCATCGCGATCACGTTGACGTCGTTGTCGACGAACACCGGGACGTCGAACCGCTCCCGGATCAGCGGCGGGATCGCGATGCCGGTCCAGCTCGCCATCACCCGCGCGCTCTCGGTCCGGCCCGCCGCGAACTCCACGGTGGCGGGCACCCCCATGCCCACCCCCCACACGTCGGAGACGGGCCGGTCGCCGAGCAGGTCGGACCAGATGTCCATGATCAGCGGGAGCACGACGTCCGGCCCCTGCTCCACGTCGATCTCTCTCTCGACCGTCGCCAGCGGCTCGCCGGCCAGGTCGCACACCGCGAGCTGGGTACGGCGTGCGCCGACCGAGGCGGCGAGCACGACCCCGGCCGAGGCGTTGAAGGCGAGCCGTACCGGCGGGCGGCCTCCGGTGGACGGGCCGTCGGCGCGCTCGACCACGAGGCCGCGGCGCAGCAGCTCGCCGACGCGGAGCGCCACGGCGGGCCGGGACAGCCCGGTGACGCGCCCGATGTCGGCGCGGGTGACGGCCTCGCCGCTGCGGATCAGCTGGAGCACGTCTCCGCTGGTGGCGAGGGCGGAGGCGGTTCGTCGCGTCATGACCGGTCCCGAAGAGTCGGTGACGATCAAGTCAACCATATCCCCGGATCGGTAACGCCCGAGCCACCCTTTTGTCATCGGGAATTACCAAAGTCGGCTTGTCTAAAGCGAAACTCGGCGCTAATGTCCCGATCGTCCCTTGTTTCGTGCTTTGACGGGAGCAGAGCGATGAACCCGACGGTCGCCGAGGTGACCCGACGCATTGCCGCGCGCAGCCGCGCCACCCGCGCCGCCTACCTCGAGCGGATCACGGCCGCCGGGGAGGAGGCCAGGCGCCGCGGACCGGCCCGTGGCGATCTGCCCTGCGCCAACCTCGCCCACGGGCTCGCCGCCTGCTCGCCCTTCGACAAGCTCGCGCTGCGCGGCGCCACCCGGCCCGGGGTCGCGATCGTCACCGCGTACAACGACATGCTCTCGGCGCACCAGCCGTACGAGACCTACCCGCGGGCGCTGAAGGAGGCCGTGCGGGAGGCGGGCGGCGTGGCCCAGGTCGCGGGCGGCGTGCCGGCGATGTGCGACGGCATCACCCAGGGCCGGGCGGGCATGGAGCTGTCGCTGTTCAGCCGGGACGTGATCGCCATGTCCACCGCGATCGCGCTGTCCCACGAGATGTTCGACGCGGTGCTGCTGCTCGGCGTGTGCGACAAGATCGTGCCCGGCCTGCTCATCGGAGCGCTCCACTTCGGTCACCTGCCCGCCGTGCTCGTCCCGGCCGGGCCGATGCCGAGCGGGCTGCCGAACAAGGAGAAGGCGCGCGCCCGGCAGGCGTTCGCCGAGGGCCGGATCGGCCGCGCCGAGATGCTCGACGCCGAGCTGCGCTCGTACCACGCGCCCGGCACCTGCACCTTCTACGGCACCGCGAACTCCAACCAGGTGCTCGTCGAGGTGATGGGCCTCCACCTGCCGGGGGCGACGTTCGTCAACCCCGGCACCCCGCTGCGGGAGGCGCTCACCGCGGCGGCCGGGCGGCGCGCGGTCGAGATCACCGCGCACGGCGACGAGTACACGCCGATCGGCCGGGTGATCGACGAGAAGGCGATCGTCAACGCGGTGGTCGCGCTGCTCGCCACCGGCGGCTCCACCAACCACACGCTGCACCTGATCGCGATCGCCGCGGCCGCCGGGATCGAGCTCACCTGGGACGACTTCGCCGACCTGGCGAAGGTGACCCCGCTGCTCACCCGCATGTACCCCGGCGGCGAGGCGGACGTGAACCACTTCCAGGCCGCGGGCGGCATGGCCGTGCTCATCGGCGAGCTGCTCGACGCCGGGCTGCTCCACCGGGACGTGCTCACCGTCGCCGGGCCCGGGCTCGACCGCTACCGGTGCGCGCCCGTGCTCAAGGAGGGCGAGCTCGTCTGGGAGGAGCGCGCCGAGGGCAGCACCGACACCGCGGTGCTGCGGCCGGTCGCCGACCCGTTCGCGCCGGACGGGGGCATCCGCATGCTCTCCGGCAACCTCGGCCGCGCGGTGAGCAAGGTCTCCGCGGTCAGGCCCGAGCACCTGGTGATCGAGGCCCCGGCGCTCGTCTTCGACGACCAGGCCGACCTGCTCGCCGCGTTCCAGGCGGGCGAGCTCGACGGACGCGACTTCGTGGCGGTGATCCGCTTCCAGGGCCCGGCCGCGAACGGCATGCCCGAGCTGCACAAGCTCACCGCGCCGCTGGGCGCGCTGCTCGACCGCGGGCAGCGGGTGGCGATCGTCACCGACGGCCGCATGTCCGGGGCCTCGGGCAAGGTCCCGGCCGCGATCCACCTCTCCCCCGAGGCCGCGCGTGGCGGGCCGCTCGCCCGCGTCCGCGACGGCGACCTCATCCGGGTCGACTCCGCCGCCGGCACGCTTGACGTGCTCGTTCCCGCCGCCGAGTTCGCCGCGCGGGAACCCGCGCCGCTGCCCGCCGGGCGCACCGAGGCGGGCTGGACGGGGTCCGGAAGGGAGCTTTTCTCCGCGCTACGCCGTACCGTTGGACCGGCCGAAGAAGGCGCGGGCGTATTCGCCCTGAGCGGTGGAGAAAGTCGCGAATGAGCGTTGATCGACTGAGCGCAGTCCCGACCGAGGAGAGTCCCTGGCTGGTCGCCGACATCGGCGGCACCAACGCCCGGTTCGGCCTGGTCCGCCGGGCGGGCGGGCCGCCGGAGGCGGTCGCCGTGCTGCCCGGCGCCGAGTACGACGGGCTGCCCGACGCCGTAGCCGCCTATCTCGGGCTGTACGGGGGCGGAGTGCGGCCGGGGGCCGCGTGCCTGGCGATCGCCGGGCCGGTCGACGGGGACCGGTACCGGCTCACCAACGCGGGCTGGCAGGGATCCGTGCGCGACCTCGGCATCCCGCGGGCGTTCCTGCTCAACGACTTCGAGGCGCTCGCGTTCTCGCTGCCGTTCCTCGCCGGGGACGACCTCGAGCCGCTCGGGGGCCCGCCGCCCGCGGCCCGCATGGTCAAGGCGGTGCTCGGCCCCGGAACCGGGCTCGGCGTGGCCGGGCTCGTCCCGGCGGGCGACGGGTGGGTGCCGGTGCCCGGCGAGGGCGGGCACGTCTCGCCCCCGGCCGTCACCGAGCTGGAGCTCGCGGTGGTGCGGGCGCTGCGCGCCGACGGCATGCCGTACGTCGACGCCGAGCACCTCATCTCCGGGCCCGGGCTGACCCGGCTGCACCGCGGCCTCGCCCTGGTCAACGGCGTCACCACGGACTCGCCGCCCGCCTCGGAGATCGTCGCGCGCACCGACGATCCACTGTGCGTGCAGACGGTCGAGGTGTTCTGCGGCATGCTGGGGACGTTCGCCGGGAACGTCGCCCTCACCTTCGGCGCGCGCGGCGGCATCTACCTCGGCGGCGGCGTGCTGCCGCGGATCGCCGACCGGCTGCGCGCGAGCGACTTCCGCCGCCGGTTCGAGGCGAACCCGGTCCTGTCCGACTACCTCGCCGGCGTCGCCACCTGCCTCATCGTCGCCGAGCAGCCCGCGCTCGCGGGCGCCGCGGCCTGGCTCGCCCAGCGGCTGTCCCACGGCGAGGACGCCGCGGACCCGGTCCCCACGGGCGACGGGGCGGCGCGGTCGCGGCGGGCGCGGGCGACCTGACGCCCGCGCGCCGGTGGTGTCCCGCCGGCACCCTCGTCCGGTAGTCGTCCCGCTCCCCGCGCTGGGGGGCGATGCCAAGGAGATCCCATGAGCCTGCTCGAACTGGCCCCGGTGATCCCGGTCGTCGTGATCGACGACGTGGAGCGCGCGGTGCCGCTCGCCCGCGCGCTGCTCGCCGGCGGCCTCCCGGTGATCGAGGTCACCCTGCGCACGCCGTGCGCGACCGCGGCGATCGAGCGCATCGCCGCCGAGGTCCCCGACGCCATCGTCGGGGCGGGCACCGTGCGCACCCCCGAGGACGTGGCCGCCTGCGTGCGCGCCGGGGCGCGCTTCCTCGTCTCCCCCGGCACCACGCCGGACCTGGTCGAGGCGATGCTCGGCAGCGGCCTGCCGTTCCTGCCCGGGGCCGCCACGGTCTCGGAGGTGCTGGCGCTCGCCGAGCGCGGGCTGCACGAGCAGAAGTTCTTCCCGGCCGAGGCCGCCGGCGGCGTGCCGTACCTGAAGGCGCTCGCCGGCCCGATCCCCGACGTGCGGTTCTGCCCGACCGGCGGCATCGGGCCGCACAACGCGGCGCAGTACCTCGCCCTGCCGAACGTGGGGTGCGTCGGAGGCTCGTGGCTCACCCCGGCCGACGCCGTCGCCGCGGGCGACTACGGCCGGATCGAGAAGCTCGCCCGGGAGGCGGCGGCGCTGCGCTGACCCCGGCGCCGCCGCGCGGCGGGGCCGGTGCCGGGACGGGGGCCGGCACCGGTCTCCTGCCGTCCGTGAGAGAACGCGCGCGGCGATCCCGCGCGCGTTCTTTCACGTTTCTTTCATGCCTTTCCTGACGTACCCCGGCCCGGCCGGGGGCGGGATGGCATTCCGCGGGCGGATTTTGCCAGCCTTGGCGAGTCGGCCAGGTTCCCCGACCCGCTGTGGAGGTTCGATGTCGGCCCGCTCGCTCGACCCCGAGATCGCCGCCTTCTACACCGCGCAGAGCGCCTTCTCCGACCCCGGCGTCTTCGCCCCGCGGTACGCCGGCCTGCCCGCCGAGCCGGTACGGCTCGCCGAGGCGGCGCGCGGCCTGATGATCCACCGGCTCGAGGGCCCCGTCTTCGGCTACGAGATCCCGCAGGACCGCCTCCACCGCGACGCCGAGACCCGGTACGTCGACGAGATCCTGCGCATCATCCTCGACCGCGACGACGCGCCGCTGCACCGGCCCCGCGCGATCGCCGACCGGTTCGTCGGCGTGTGCCGCGACTTCGCGCTGCTGCTGTGCTCGTTCCTGCGCCATTTCGGCGTGCCCGCCCGGCTGCGCATCGGGTTCGCCGACTACCTCGGCCCGGCCGGTTTCCACTACGACCACGTGGTCACCGAGTACTGGGACGCCGAGCGCGGCTGGCGGCTGGCGGACGCGCAGCTGCTCGACCCCCGGGTCGCCGCCGCCCACGGGATCGACTTCGACCCTATGGACGTGCCCCGCGACCGGTTCCTCGTCTCCGGCGTCGCCTGGCGGCTCGCCCGCGCGGGCGAGGCCGCCCCGGACACCTTCGGGCTGCCCGACGTGTGGCCCGGCGAGTGGTGGCTCCCCCGCAACGTCCGGCTCGACCTGGCGGCGGTCAACCGGGCCGAGACGCTGCTGTGGGACTGGTGGGGCCCCGACCCCGGCCCGTTCGGCGCGATGACCGACGCGGTCCGGGAGCTGTTCGACGAGGCCGCCCTGCTCACCGGCGACGAGGTGCCGTTCGCCGCGGCCCGCGAGCGGTTCACCGCCCGCGACGACCTGCGCCCGCCGCGCACCGTGGTCACCTGGGGCCTGTACCACGGCCCGGTCGAGGTCACGCTGCGGCCGCTCAGCGGTTGACGAGCGGGCCCGAGCCGGTGGAGCCGCGCACCACCAGCTCGCACTGGAACACCAGCTCGACGTTCTGCGGCGGCTTTCCGTTGATCGCCTCCAGCAGGGAGGCGACCGCGGCCTGCGCCATCGCGTTGATCGGCTTGCGCACCGTGGTGAGCGGCGGGTCGGTGAACGGGATCAGCGGGGAGTCGTCGTAGCCGACGACGGAGACGTCCTGCGGCACCGACAGGCCCCGCTCCCGGGCCGCGCGGATCGCGCCGAGCGCCATCAGGTCGCTCGCGCACACGATGCCGGTGCAGCCGCGGTCGAGCAGCGCCCGGGCGGCGGCCTGGCCGCCCTCGACGGTGAACAGCGAGTCCTGGATGAGGTCGTCGCAGTCGGTGACGCCGAGCAGCTGCCGCATCGCCTCCCGGAAGCCCTCGATCTTCCGGATCACCGGGACGAACCGGCGCTGGCCGACCGCGATGCCGATGCGCTCGTGCCCGAGGTCGACCAGGTGCTGTACGGCGAGCCGGGCCGCGTGCCGGTCGTCCGGGGAGATGAACGGGGCCTTGATCGTCTCGTTGTAGCCGTCGACGAGCACGATCGGCAGGCCCCGGTCGATGAGGCGGTGGTAGCGCTCCATCCGGGCGGTGGTGGAGGCGTGCAGGCCGGAGACGAACACGATGCCGGTGACGCCCCGGTCGAGCAGCAGCTCGGTGTAGTCGTCCTCCTGCATGCCGCCCGGCGACTGGGTGCACAGCACGGGCGTGTAGCCGTGCCGGATGAGCGCCTTCTCCAGGGCCTGGGCGAACGCCGGGAAGATCGGGTTGTCCAGCTCCGGCGTGACCAGGCCGATCAGGCCGTTGCTGCGCTGGCGCAGCCGCGGCGGCCGCTCGTAGCCCATGATGTCGAGGGCGGTGAGCACCGCCTGCCGGGTGGCCGCGGACACGCCCGCCTTCCCGTTGAGGACACGGCTGACCGTGGCCTCACTGACCCCTGCTTGGGCGGCGATGTCGGCTAGGCGGGCGTGACCGGTCACGACCACTACTCTACGCACTACCGGCGGGTCCACCAGGCCGCCGCGTCCGGGGGGATCCGGACGGCGGCGCCGTCGGCGGCCACCGGGGCGCTCGACAGCAGCAGCTCGCCGTACGCGGGCAGCTCGACCGGCTCCGGGCCGAGGTTCACCGTGCACACCAGGGTGGCCTCGCCCTCGCCGGTGCCGCGGGCGAACACCAGCGTCTTCGACGGCGAGTCGAGCCAGGTGAGGGTGCCCTCGCCGAGCTCGGGGCGCTCCCGGCGGATGCGCAGCGCGGCCCGGTAGAGGTTGAGCATCGAGTCCGGGTCCTCCCGCTGGGCCTCGACGCTGAGCGCGGCCCAGGTGGTGGGCATCGGCAGCCAGGTGCGCTTCACGCCGGGCGGGCTGAAGCCGTACGGCGGCTCGCCGGGCGCCCACGGCATCGGCACCCGGCAGCCGTCCCGGCCGGCGTCCGGGCCGCGCAGCCGCTGCGGGTCCTGGCAGACCTCCTCCGGCAGGTCGAGCACCTCGGGCAGGCCGAGCTCCTCGCCCTGGTAGATGTAGGCCGAGCCGGGCAGCGCGAGGGTGAGCAGCGCCGCCGCCCGGGCGCGGCGCAGGCCGAGCGCGCCGTCGCCGTACCGGGTGACGTGCCGCTTGACGTCGTGGTTGGACAGCACCCAGGTGGTGGGCGCGCCCACCATGGCCGAGGTGGCGAGCGAGGCGTCGATCACCTCGCGCAACTGGTCGGCGTCCCAGTCGGCGGTCAGGTAGTGGAAGTTGAACGCCTGGTGCAGCTCGTCCGGCCGCACGTAGTTGGCGAGCCGCTCGGGGGTGGGCGCCCACGCCTCGGCCACGCCGATCCGCTCCCCGGGGTAGGAGTCGAGCAGCCGCCGCCACGAGCGGTGGATCTCGTGCACGCCGTCCTGGTCGAAGTACGGCAGCACGTCGGTGCCGAGCATGCGGGTCTGGCCGTCGCGGCCCACGTCGGGCAGGCCGGGGGCCTTCACCATGCCGTGGGCGACGTCGATGCGGAAGCCGTCCACGCCGCGGTCGAGCCAGAACCGCAGGATCGACTCGAACTCGGCGCGCACCTCCGGGTTCTCCCAGTTGAGGTCGGGCTGGGCGGAGGCGAACAGGTGCAGGTACCACTGCCCGTCGGGGACCCGGGTCCAGGCCGGGCCGCCGAACACCGACTCCCAGTCGTTGGGGGGCAGCTCGCCGTTCGGCCCCCGGCCGTCCCGGAAGATGTACCGCTCGCGCGCCGGGGAGCCGGGGCCGGCGGCGAGCGCCTCCTGGAACCAGGGGTGCCGGTCGGAGGTGTGGTTCGGCACGATGTCGAAGATCACCTTCAGCCCGAGGGCGTGCGCGTCGGCGATCAGCGCCTCGGCGTCGGCGAGCGTGCCGAACGTCGGGTCGACGTCCCGGTAGTCGGCCACGTCGTAGCCGAAGTCGGCCATCGGCGAGGGGTAGAACGGGGTGACCCACAGCGCGTCCACGCCGAGGTCGGCGAGGTAGCCGAGGCGGGAGCGCAGCCCCGGCAGGTCGCCGACGCCGTCGCCGTCGGCGTCCGCGAAGCTGCGGATGTACACCTGGTAGATCACCGCGGTCCGCCACCAGCCGGACCGGACGCGCTCCCGGCGTGCCTCGTCGAGCAGTTCGGTCATGTACTCCCCCGATTTCTCAGAGTGCGGTTTTCGGTCGGCTCGGCGCGGACGGCCGGCCGGTACGGGACGGTGGCGCGGTCCTCCCCGCGGTTCTTCCCGCGGTCCCGCTCGGGGTTCCCGCGGCGGGGGCGGGCCGCGCCGGACGCGACGGTCCCCTCATGACGGCCGTCACGACTTGGTGGCGCCGGCGGTCAGGCCGGTCACGAGGTGACGCTGGACGAGCAGGAAGACCACGGCGGCCGGTACCGCGATCAGCACGGCGGACGCGGTGAGCAGGCCCCACTCGGCCTTGTGCTGGCCGACGAACTGGGCGAGGCCGACGGCCAGAGTGTACTTGTCGTCACCGGTCATGAAGGCCGTCGCGTACGCCACCTCGGCCCACGCCGTGATGAACGCGTAGAACGCGGCGACCGCGAGGCCGGGCTTGGACAGCGGCAGGATCAGCCGCCAGAAGGTGCCGAACGGGGTGAGCCCGTCGAGGCGGCCCGCCTCGTCGATGGAGACCGGCACCGAGTCGAAGTAGCCCTTCATCATCCAGGCGCAGAACGGCACGGCCGAGGTGAGGTAGGCGATCACCAGGCCGGGGAGCTGGTTGATCAGGCCGAGCCCGGCCATGAGGTTGTAGATCGGCACGATCAGGATCGCCACCGGGAACATCTGCGTGACCAGCAGCATCCACATGATCGACCGGTAGCCGGGGAACCGGAACCGGCTCACCGCGTATCCGGTGCTCGCGGCGATCACCACGGCGATCACGGTGGTGAGCGCCGCCACGATCAGCGAGTTGGCCAGCCAGCGCAGGAACGACGTCTCGGTGAGCACCTGGACGTAGTTGTCGAGCGTGGGGTCGGTGAACAGCTCGACCGTGGTCGACTGCCAGGCGTTCCGCGGCTTGATCGAGGTGAGGATGAGCCAGGCCACCGGGAACACCGCGGCGAGGCTGGCGGCGATCAGCGTCAGGTGCAGCGCCACCGAGGCGAGCGGGCTGCGCCGGAACCGCCCGTACGGCGGGCGCGGGCGGGCGCCCGCAGGGCGGGCCGGGGTCGCGGACGCGGCCGGGACGGCGGCCATCACCACACCTCCCCCTGCCGGTGCAGCGCCCGGCGGTAGACGGATGCGAGCACGACGAGCAGCGCGAGGATCACCATGCCCCACGCCGCGGATCCCGCGTAGTCCCGGATGCCCTCGAAGGCGAGCTGGTAGGCGTAGGTCACGAGGATCTCGGTGGACCCGCCGGGGCCGCCCCGGGTGACGAGGAAGATCACCGGGAACTGGTTGAAGGTCCAGATCGTGCCGAGCAGGATCACCGTGCTCGACACCGGGCGCAGCCCGGGCAGCGTGATGTGCCGGAACCGCTGCCACGGCGAGGCCCCGTCCACCTCGGCGGCCTCGTGCAGCTCACGCGGGATCGCCTGGAGGCCGCCGAGCAGGGCGAGCATCATGAACGGCACGCCGAGCCAGACGTTCACCACGATGACCGAGATCTTCGCCCAGAACGGGTCGTCGAGCCAGGCGATCCCGGGCAGCCCGGCCGCGCGCAGCATCGCGTTCACCACGCCGTACTCGCCGTTGAGCAGGTACCGCCAGATGAAAGCGGACACGAACGACGGCACCGCCCAGGGCAGCACGAGCAGCACCCGGTAGAGCGCGCGCAGCCGCATCGGCCGGTTGAGCAGCATCGCCAGCCCGAGCCCGAGGCCGAAGTGGCAGGCGACGCAGACCACCGTCCACACGACGGTCCAGCCGAGGCGGGAGGCGAACTCCGCCGAGGTGAGGATGTCGGCGTAGTTGCGCAGCCCGACGAACTCGTAGGTGGCCGGGATCACGTTCATGCCGATCGTCCGGCCCATGTTCGCCTCGGTCGCGTCGGTGAGCGACAGGTACACGCCGCGCAGCAGCGGGTACCCGACGAGCACCGTGGTGACGATCACGACCGGGGCGCACATCGCCCACGCGTACCAGTGGGTCTGCAGCGAGCGCCGGAGCCGGCCCGGCGGCCGGGAGCCGGCGGTCGCCCGCCCCCGGCCGCGGGTCACGGCCGCGGCCGCGCCGTCGGCCAGCTCGGTGGTCATGGGTCAGAGACTCCAGCCCTTGAGCAGGCCCTGGTAGGCCTGCGCGGTCTCCTGGGTCACCTGCTCGGCCGTGGCCTGGCCGTTGGCGAGCTTCTGGTAGCTCTCGAGCAGCGGCTGGAACAGCTGGCCACCCTCGGGGATCCACGGCCGGTCGACCGCCTTCTCCATCGGCGCCTTCCACTTGGCGATCATGTCGTTCTCGGCGGCCGCGGGCAGCTCGTAGGCGGAGGCGCGGGCGGGCAGCAGGCCGAGCTTGCCGGCGATCTTCGCCTGGCTCTCCGCGCTCGCCATGAACTGGACGAACAGGTACGACGCCTGGAGGTTCGGCGAGCCGGCGTAGATCGCGTAGGTGTGGCCGCCGGTGGGCGAGCCCGCCTTCACCGAGCCGGCCGGGACCGGGGCGATGCCGTAGTTGTCCGGGTCGTCCTTGAACACCTTGCCGCTGAGGTTGTCGGCGTTCGACCACGGCCCGTTGAAGATCATCGCGACCTTGCCCTCTTTGAAGGCGGTCTGCACGTTGGTGTAGCTGTCCTGGATGGACGGCTTCGCCGCCGCGCCCGAGGTGATCAGGTCCTCGACGATCTTGACGCCCGCGGTGCTCTGCGGCGAGGCGACGGTGATCTTCTTGTTGGCCACGTCGAGCAGGTCGCCGCCCTCGCCGTAGATGAACGGCAGCAGGAAGTAGGAGTCGACGTTGAGCGCGAGGCCTTCGACCCCGGTCTTCTTCTTGACGTCGAGGGCGACCTGCTTGAGCTCGTCGAAGGTCGCCGGCGGCTCGTCGTACCCGGCCTCCTTCAGCAGCTTCTTGTTGTAGAGCAGGCCGAGGGTGTCGGTCACCTGCGGGACCGCGTAGGTCTTGCCGTCGTACTTGCCGGCGGCCGCCGGGGCGGGCAGGAAGTCCTCGGGCTTGTCCACCGCCGGGGTGCCGTCGAGCGGGGCGAGGTAGCCCAGCGAGGCGAACTCGGCGACCCAGCCCACCTCGGTGCGCAGCACGTCGGGCGCGCCCGAGCCCGCCTGGGCGGCGGTCTTGAACTTGTTCTGCGCGTCCGCGAACGGGACGTTGACGTAGTTGACCTTGATCTTCGGGTACTTCGCCTCGAACTCGGCGACAAGCTCCTTGAACGCCGGCGCCTCGGTGGTGGCGTCGGAGGTGTCCCACCAGGTCACGGTGCCGGAGACGGAGGCGGGGTCGACGGGGCTCGACGCCGGCGCGGCCGTGCCGGAACCCTGGTCGCCTCCGCAGGCGGAGATCGCCAGCGCGAGCGCGGCGGCCGCCGCGGCCGTGAGGACTCGCCGCATGATGTCCACTCCTTGCTTCGTGCCGACGGGGCGGAACGCCCCGTTCGTCGGGTAACCGGACCGTAACAGGCCTGCAAGGAGTTTGAAAGTTCTTGCGAAAGATCTCTGCAAACTTGTAACCGCGGCGCGGCGAACCGGACACCAGGGATGAAGCGTGCCATAGGGGGTCGGAGCAGCGTCGGACAGGTGTCACATACGTAGCCGGAACATGGCTGATTTCTCACGTCATGTATGGACACACCGGCCAGTAACGCGATGTACTACCTCATCAATCACGTATCCCGCCGGTGGGTGAGGTAGGTCAGCAGGGGTGGGATGGACGGGCGGACGACACACCGACGCAACCGTGTCACGCCCCGGTCCACTCGCGCCTGCCCCGGCCATGCCGGGCGGGGACGTGTGCGTGCCTCGACGTCAAGATCCAGGAGCCAGCCCGGGCGCACCGGCATCGGCATCGGCGGCCCGCGCGGGCGAGGGAGACAGCCATGAGCGAGGAGACCGGATGAGTACCGTCGTCCTCGACAAAGTCACGAAGATTTACCCCGGTGGCTACTTAGCGGTCGACCGTCTCAGCCTACAGGCAGGCGAGGGCGAGCTCCTCGTCCTGCTCGGCCCCTCCGGGTGTGGCAAGTCCACGCTGCTTCGCATGATCGCCGGTTTGGAGGAGATCACCTCCGGCGATCTCTACCTCAACGGGGAGTACGCCAACCACCTCGCCCCGCGGGACCGGGACGTGGCGATGGTGTTCCAGAACGGCGCCCTCTACCCGCACCGCACGGTGCGGGGCAACCTCGCCTTCCCGCTGGAGATCGCCAAGGCCGATCCCGCGCACGTGAAGGAACGCGTGGTGGAGCTCGCCCGCGGCCTGCACATCGACGAGATGCTCGACCGCAAGCCCGGCACGCTCTCCGGTGGCCAGCGGCAGCGGGTGGCGATGGGCCGCGCGATCGTGCGCCAGCCGTCCCTGTTCCTCATGGACGAGCCGTTGTCGAACCTCGACGCGGGCATGCGCACCGAGCTGCGCATGGAGATCGCCGCGCTCGTCCGCGCGCTCGGCGTCACCACCATCTACGTCACGCACGACCAGGTGGAGGCGCTGTCGCTCGCCGACCGCATCGCCATCCTCAACCGGGGCGTGCTGCAGGACGTGGGCACCCCGACCCAGGTGTACAACGACCCCGCCACCGCGTTCGTCGCGGCGTTCCTCAACTCCCAGCAGCTCAACCTGCTCGAGGCGATGGTGCGGACGCCGCAGAACCAGTACGTCCTGCTCGACTTCGGCACGCACCGGCTCACGATGCCGTGGAACGACCCGCGCGCGTACGCGGTCTCCCAGTTCGTGGGCCGGCCGATCCTCGTCGGCATCCGCCCGGACGCGCTCGTCCCGCTGCCGCCGCACGCCGAGCAGGGCCAGTACTTCGCGGGCCGGGTGCGCACGCTCGAGTACCACGGCCACGAGTGGCTCGCGTACCTGGAGGCGGGGCTGCCGGCGGTTCCCGTGCCCGAGCCGCCCGACCCGCGCGCGCACGCCAACGGCAACGGCCACGGCGAGGGCTCGCGGGCGAAGGCGCTGCTGCGGCGGCTGCTCCTGGGCCGCCAGGAGGCGCCCGAGCCGCCGCCGGCCACCTCCTCCGGCACGCACCGCCGGGCCGACCTGATCGTACGGCTCGGCTCCCGCCCGGTGTGGCGGGCGGGCGACCATGCCCGGGTCGCGGTCGACATGTCCAAGATCCTGCTGTTCAAGGTGGACGGCACCCGCATCGACCCGCCGCGGCGCTAGCGGCGCGGCCGGGACGACGCGGACGCCCGCGCCCGGTGCGAGAAGGCCCCGATACGGCGGCACCGTCGCGGCCGCGGCGGTGCCGCCTACGCCTGCGCAGGCGTGGTACGGCCGACCGCCGAGCGGGCGAGCAGCGTGACGATCTCGACCAGGCGCACCACCCTGTCGAGCTCGACCCGGTGGAAGGCCGGGCCCTGGGCGCGCGCCACCACCAGGTGCAGCGCCGCCTCGGGGAGCGGCACTGTGATCACGTGCAGGGAGCCGTCGCCGAACGCCGCCGGCCGGGCCGGCGGGTCCGCCGGCAGCGGCTCGGCCGGGGCCGCCCAGCTCGCGTGGACCGTCCGGCCGGTGGCGGTGTCGACCACCGCCGCCCACTCCGCACTCATCAGGTCGGGGAGCGCGTCCACCAGGGTCTGGTACGTCCGCTCGGGGTCGGCGGCGACGTGGCCGAGCAGGTCGAACTCGGGATTGGCGCCCGGCACGTCGCGGGTCGGCCAGGCTCCCTCGACCCGCGCGCCGGGCACCACGCTGACCCGCTCGCGCAGCTCGTCGACCCCGAGCACACCCGACCAGGAGACGGTGAAGTCGTCCACCGCGCGGCCGGCCGCGCGTTCCAGGACCGTCACCTGGAGGATGTCCGCGCCCAGCACCCCGAACGCCCGGGCGACCTGCCCCAGCACCCCCGGCCGGTCGGGCAGGGACACCCGGAACCGCAGCAGCATCCCCAATCACCTCCTCTCGACAGAGCCTGGCGTATGCATATTTCAGGTTTGTGCCTTATCAATGTCCGGAATATGTCAGGACCAAGATCGCGAAGGCACGTTTAGGTGCGATTCTGCCCCAGATTTGACCGGGACATGCGCCGATCGGCCACGCCGGATCCGCCGATCGGGCGGCCCGGGCCGGGCGCAGGCCCTGGTCAGGACTGGTAGGCGCCCGCGTCCGGGTGGCCGGTGGTGGTGATCGCCCGCCCGGTCATGTCGTGGGCGTGGGCGGCCCCGCCGTACCAGGCAACGCCGAGCGGCACGCCGCGCCCGATCGCCGGGGAACCGGGCCGCAGCCGCAGGTCGGTGGTGCCGCGGAACATCGGGTCGGCGAGGACCGAGCGCCGGCCGAGGGTGAAGCGGGTTCGGCGGCCGATGTAGACGCCGCCCGCGTCGTCGACCCCCTGGCCGTCGGCGTAACCGGCCACGCCGCCGACCTTGATGACGTTGTTGCGCAGCCGCAGGATCCGGCCCGAGCACCCGTCGTGGCAGGAGAAGCCGATGGTGTCGCGGCCGGGCAGGTGCACCGAGTTGTGCACCACGACGGTGCCGAGCACCGGGCCGAGCGAGCGGTTGCGCTCGCCCCGGGTCACCAAAAACGCGCCGCGGCGCCGGCGCGAGGTGACCACGTTGTGCGCGAACAGGTTGCCGGTCGCGGTGCGGCCGGGATCGTGCCCGAGCTCGGTGAAGGTCTCGTTGTCCCGGGCGATGTTGTGCACGACGATGTTGCGGTCGCCGTTGTAGATCTCGACCGCGGCGCCGTCGAAGCCGTAGTCGTGGCTCCGCGCGCGGCTGCCGGTGATCACGTTCCCGGAGACGAGGTTGTGGTCGCCGTTGATCAGGATGCCGAACGCGCCGGAGTCGTTCCCCTCCGCCCGGTCGTTCACGCTCATCCGGTTGTTGTCGGCGAGCCGGCTCGCGCGGACCACGTTGTGCGAGGAGCCGGGCGCGATCGCCACGCCCGCGATGTTCCGGTCGGCGTGCACGCCGACCAGCTCGTTGCGGGAGCCGATCAGGGCGAAGCCGGACCACCGGCAGCCGCTGGCGCGCAGCTCGGTGATCCGTACGTGCGAGCCGGTCACCACCACGCAGTCGCTGCGCCTGCCGCCGATCGTCGGGCGGGAGCCGACGCCGTACCCGCCCACGATGACCGGCCGCTCCTCGGTGCCCCGGGCGGAGATGCGCAGCGTGCCCCGCCACCGGTTGCCCCGCCGCAGCAGCAGCCGGTCGCCCGGCCCCAGGTCGGCGCGGCTCGCCCGGGCGAGCGACCGCCAAGCGGTGGCCGGGCTCGTGCCGTCGGCGTCGTCCGACCCGCCCACGGCGTCGACGTAGTAGGTGCGCACCGCGGCGCGCTCGGCCGGCGTCTCCGCGGTACGGTGCTGCGCGCTCGCGGGCGCCGCCCCCTCGGCCCACACCGGCGCCGCCACCACGGCGACCAGGGCGGCGAGGGCGGCCACCGGCCATCGCGTCCCACCCGTCATAGCGATCCCACTCGTCCCACTCGCCTCTGTCGTCGTGCCGGTCGGGGCCACCTTATCGGTCGTTTCCCCAACCATCGGTAAAGCAAATTTCAGTAAGTTTCAGAAAACCATTGCAAAGATTGCGACCGGCGAGTAACTTCCGGGCCACACCCCCGAAACAGCCCGACGCCGGAGCCCGAAGGCGATGCGCATGGCCGTGCTCTCCCGTGTCCTCGCCCGGTTCGCCGCCCTGGTGGTCCCGCTCGCCCCGGTGGTCGCGGCGACGCCCCCGGCCTCCCCCGGCCCCGCCGCGCACGCCGCGGCCCGGGCGTCCGCCGGCGCGGCGCCGCCGCACTACGCTCGCTCGCAGGACGACCGGCGAGCAGGCGAGGAGGCGGCGCCCGCGAGCGTGCACCGGGCCGACGTGGACCTCACCAGGGCACGGGCGCAGTGGATCGACCGCGCCACCGTGGCCTGGCGCGTCGACGTGTCCGGCGGGACACGGCACTACCTCGCCTACTCCCCCAGGGCCGGCATCCGCCATGACGGCGGCGAGCTGCGCGGGGACATCCGGTTGATCCGGCTCCGCCCCGGAACGCCGACCGCGGAGCAGCGGCGCCGCTACCCGCACCTGTTCGGCGGCGCGGAGCCGTACGCCGCGCTGCGGGTGGATCCGCGCGACGCGGGCCGGGTGGCCGAGGCGCTGCGCGGCCAGGTCGTCGCGGTCGCGCGGGACGCGTCCGGCGCGCTGCGGGCCGCCACCGGCGTGCAGCTCCCCGGCGTGCTCGACGACGTGCACGCCGCCGCGGCGAAGGCCCCGCTCGGCTACACCGGGGACCGGCTCGCGGTGTGGGCGCCGACCGCGCGCAAGGTCGAGCTCGCGCTGTACCGCTCGGCGACCGGCGCGGGCCGTACCGTGCACCGGATGCGCCGCGACGACGCCACCGGCGTGTGGTGGATCCGCACGCCGCGCTCGTGGCAGGGCCGCTACTACACGTTCCTCGTCACCGTGTACGCCCCGGCCGCGGGCCGGATCGTGACCAACGAGGTCACCGACCCCTACAGCGTCGCCCTCGCCGCCGACTCGCGCCGCAGCCGCCTGACCGACCTGTCCGACCCCGCCCTAAAGCCTCCGGGCTGGGACTCCCTGCGCAAGCCGGAGCCGCGGCCGGCCACCACGATCTACGAGCTGCACGTGCGCGACTTCTCCGCCTCCGACGCCACCGTGCCCGAGCGCCTGCGCGGCACCTTCGCCGCGTTCACCCACGACGGCGCGGGCATGCGGGAGCTGCGGCGGCTCGCGCAGGACGGCCTCACCCACGTGCACCTGCTGCCCGCGTTCGACTTCGCCACCGTGCCCGAGCGCCGGGCCGACCGCACCGAGCCGGACTGCGACCTCGCCGCCCTGCCGCCGGACTCCGAGCGGCAGCAGGAGTGCGTGGCCCGCACCGCGGCGACCGACTCCTACAACTGGGGCTACGACCCGCTGCACTACACCGTGCCGGAGGGCTCCTACGCCACCGACCCGGACGGCGACGCGCGCATCCGCGAGTTCCGCGCGATGGTCGCCGCGCTCAACCGGGCCGGGCTGCGCGTGGTGATGGACGTGGTCTACAACCACACCCACGCCGCCGGGCAGGACGAGCGGTCCGTGCTCGACCGCATCGTGCCCGGCTACTACCACCGGCTGCTGGAGGACGGCACGGTCGCCACCTCCACCTGCTGCCCGAACACCGCGCCCGAGCACACGATGATGGGCCGGCTCGTGGTCGACTCGGTGGTCACCTGGGCCCGGCGGTACAAGGTGGACGGGTTCCGGTTCGACCTGATGGGCCACCACCCCAAGGCGAACATCCTCGCCGTGCGCAAGGCCCTCGACGCGCTGACGCCCGCCAAGGACGGCGTCGACGGCAGGTCGATCATCCTGTACGGCGAGGGCTGGGACTTCGGCGAGGTCGCCGGCGGCGCCCGGTTCGAGCAGGCCACCCAGGCGAACATGGCCGGGACCGGGGTCGGCACGTTCAACGACCGGCTGCGCGACGCGGTGCGCGGCGGCGGGCCGTTCGACGAGGACCCGCGGATCCAGGGCTTCGGCTCGGGCCTGGCGGGCGACCCCAACGGCGCCCCGGGGAACGGCACGCCCGAGCAGCGGCGCGCCCGGCTGCTCCACCTGCAGGACCAGATCAAGGTCGGCCTCGCCGGCAACCTGAGGGACTACGCGTTCACCGCCTCGGACGGGCGGCGCGTCACCGGCGCGCAGATCGACTACAACGGCTCCCCCACCGGCTACACCGCCGCGCCCGGCGAGGCCGTCACCTACGTGGAGGCGCACGACAACGAGACGCTGTACGACGCGCTCGCCTACAAGCTGCCGCAGGCCACCGGGATGGACGCGCGGGTGCGCATGCAGACGCTGTCGCTCGCCACGGTGCTGCTCGGCCAGGGCACCGCGTTCGTGCACGCGGGCGGCGAGCGGCTGCGGTCGAAGTCGCTCGACCGCAACAGCTACGACTCCGGCGACTGGTTCAACCGGCTGCTGTGGGACTGCCGGGCGGGCAACGGCTTCGGCGGCGGCCTGCCGCCGCGGGCCGGCAACGAGGCGAAGTGGCCGTACGCCCGGCCGCTGCTCGCCGACCCGGCGCTGCGGCCCGGCTGCGACGCGATCGAGGCGGCCCGGGACCGGTTCGGCGAGCTGCTGCGCATCCGCGTCTCCTCGCCCGCGTTCGCGCTCGGCTCGGCCGCCGAGGTGCGGCGGCGGGTGTCGTTCCCGCTCAGCGGCACCGCCGGCGAGATCCCCGGCGTGATCACCATGCGCATCGACACGACCGGCCTCGATGTGCGGTGGCGGTCGGTCACCGTGGTGTTCAACGCCACGCCGGACGAGCGGCGGCAGCGCCTGCCCGAGCTCGACGGCGCCGCCGTCGCCCTCCACCCGGTGCAGGCGGCCTCCGGCGACCCCGTGGTGCGGCGCGCCGCCTTCGACCCGGCGGGCGGCGTGCTCACCGTGCCCGGCCGCACCGTCGCGGTCTTCGTCGAGGCCGGCTGAGCCCTCGCAGGCCTCCGCGCCGATGTGGCGCGCCCGCCGGCGGCCGTCCGTACCCGCGCGGCCCGGCCCCCGGACCACCCCTCGGAGGCACCCGTGCGAATGGCCGCCTCGCATCCTCCTCACGGCGCCGGTCGCCGCCGCGCTCGTCCCGCTCACCGCCGCGCCCGCCGCGGCCGCGGCGCCCGGGGGGAGAGCGGGGCGCGATCGGGAACCGGTTCATGTGGCCGTGGGACTCGGTCGCCGCCGAGTGCACGACCGTGCTCGGGCCCGCCGGATACGGCGGCGTGCGGCTGTCCCCGCCGCAGGACTCGGTCAAGCCGTCCGGCGGCCGCCCGTGGTGGGAGATCGACCAGCCCGCCGGCTAGGCGCTCACCGGCCGCATGGGCGACCGGGCCGCGTCCGGGCACCGTGTCGTACGGCGGAGCCGCCTTTACAAAGTACAACCATTTCGGGATCCGCTCCCCGGCCGACGTCCACCGTCACCCGAGCGCCGCGGCGACGCCGACGACCTCGTCCACGACGGCGGCTACACCGGCGGCGCCCGGAACGTGCAGGGCTGCGGGCCGGTGGCCTCGCCGGCCTCGACACCGCGGCACCCACGTGCGCGATCGCCTCGCCGCCCACCCCAACGACCTGATCGGCCCGGTGTGGACGGCTCCCGCATCGACGCGGCCGAGCACGTCGCCCCGGCGGCGGCCGCCGCGTGACCACGCCCGCGTCCGACGCGGGTGCCCCTCTGGGTGTCCCCGGGGCCCGGACCGGCGCGCAACGGAGATTTCACAACGGCGACGCGGAGCGTTCAGCCCGCGCATCCCGTTTCGCTTCCGGGCGGCCGTTAGCGTGCCTTGCACACTGCGAGCCGAGCCTCCCTAGGAGTCCACTTTGCGAGTCCTGGCCGTCATCCCCGCCCGCGGAGGGTCGAAGGGCGTACCGCTGAAGAACCTCGCCACGGTCGGCGGCACGCCCCTGGTCGCGCGGGCCGTCGGCGCCTGCCTGCGCGCCGAGCTGATCGACGAGGTGGTGGTGAGCACCGATCACGCCGGCATCGCCGAGGCCGCCGAGGCGGCCGGTGCGCGGGTGGTACGGCGGCCCGCCGAGCTCGCCGGCGACACCGCCACGAGCGAGTCGGCGGTCGCGCACGCGCTGGCCGAGGTCGCCGGGCCGGACGGGCCGGAGCGCGGCGAGCCCGAGGTGGTGCTGCTGGTGCAGTGCACCAGCCCGTTCATCTCCCCCGCCGACCTCGACGCGGCGATCGCCCGGGTGCTCGCGGGCGACGCCGACGTGGTGTTCTCCGGGCTGGAGACCCACGAGTTCGTGTGGAGCCGCGCGGGCGAGGTGGTCACCGGCGTCAACCACGACCCGGTGCACCGCCCGCGGCGGCAGGACCGCGCGCCGCAGTACCGGGAGACCGGCGCCTTCTACGTGATGCGCGCCGCCGGCTTCCGTGCGCACGGGCACCGCTTCTTCGGCCGGGTGACCGTGCAGCCGGTCCCGGCGCGGCACGCGTTCGAGATCGACGCGCCGGAGGACCTCGAGGTGGCGCGCGCGCTCGCGCCGTTCGTGGACGAGCCGCAGCCGATCGACGTCGACGCGGTGGTCACCGACTTCGACGGCGTGCACACCGACGACCGCGCGTACGTCGACCAGGACGGCCGCGAAATGGTCGCGGTGAGCCGCGCCGACGGCATGGGGGTGGCCCTGCTCAAGCGCGCCGGGGTGCGGCTGCTCGTGCTGTCCGCCGAGCAGAACCCGGTGGTGGCGGCCCGGGCGCGCAAGCTCGGCGTGCCGGTGCTGCAGGGCCTCGCCGCCAAGCACACCGCGCTGCGCGACTGGATGACGATCGAGGGCCTCGACCCGGCGCGGGTCGCCTACGTCGGCAACGACCTGGGCGACCTCGACTGCATGGCGATGGTGGGCTGGCCGGTCGCGGTGCCCGACGCCCACCCGCGGGTGCGCGCCGCGGCCCGCGTCGTGCTCACCCGCCCGGGCGGCGCCGGGGCGGTGCGCGAGCTGTGCGATCGGGTGCTCGCCGCGCGCGGCGCCGCGGCCACCGCCGAGGAGGTGGAACGGTCCGCCGGCCGCCCCGCCAGGGCGCGGGCCGTGCCGCGCCGGCCGGACCGGCCCGCCGGCGGCGCGGTGCGCATCGGCGGCGCGCTCGTCGGCCCCGGCCACCCGGTGTACGTGGTCGGCGAGATCGGCATTAACCACAACGGCGACCTCGAGGTCGCCCGCCGCCTCATCGACGTGGCCGCCGCGGCGGGCTGCCAGGCGGTGAAGTTCCAGAAGCGCACCCCGGAGATCTGCGTTCCGCCGGACCAGCGCGACCGGATCCGGCAGACCCCGTGGGGCGAGATGACCTACCTGGAGTACCGCCGCCGGGTCGAGTTCGGCGAGGCGGAGTACCGGCAGATCGCCGCGTACTGCGCCGAGCGCGGCATCGACTGGTTCGCCTCGCCGTGGGACGTGCCCTCGGTGGAGTTCCTCGAGCGGCTCGACGTGATCGCGCACAAGGTGGCCTCGGCGTCGGTCACCGACCACGAGCTGCTGCGCGCGATCGCCGCCACCGGCAAGCCGGTGATCCTCTCCACCGGCATGTCCACGCTCGAGGAGATCGACGCCGCGGTGGAGATCCTCGGCACCTCCCGGCTGGTGATCCTGCACGCCACCTCCACCTACCCGCTGCCGCCGGAGGAGGCGAACCTGCGCACGATCCTCACGCTGCGGGAGCGGTACGGCGTGCCGGTCGGCTACTCCGGCCACGAGCGCGGCCTGCAGATCTCGCTCGCCGCGGTCACCCTCGGCGCGGTGATGCTGGAGCGGCACATCACCCTCGACCGCACGATGTGGGGCTCGGACCAGGCGGCGTCGCTCGAGCCGGCCGGGCTGGAGCACCTCGTGCGGGACGTGCGCATCATCGAGACCGCGCTCGGCGACGGCGTCAAGCGCATCTACCCGGGCGAGCTCGCCCCCAAGGCCCGGCTGCGCCGCGTGACGGTGTGATCCAAGCCCGGGCCGCCCCCGCCGCCGAGACGCGCCGGCGTGCTCGCCCGCCTGCGGCGCGGCCTCCCGCTCGCCAGGACCTGCGGCGCGGCGGGCCGGGTGAGGGGGGGCGGCCTCGCCGCGGCGGGCGGAGAATCGCCATCCGCCCCACGGCGAAACGCTTCACCTGCGGAAATCGGCCGGATGAAAAATCGGATGCGCCGCAGCGGGCCGCGCCGCTAACCTCATTGGCGACGTCACGGGGGACGGCCCGGAAACGGGAGACGTCCCGGCCGGAACGGCCCCCAGACTCCGCGGCAGCGGGGTAAAATTCCATAGCGCTCCCCGGTGCGAAGGCTGACGGGTACTTCGGATCAGAAGGTCACAGGTTCGAATCCTGTACACTCTCTTTATGGGTGGTAGCTCAGTTTGGTAGAGCATCTGACTATTTAGCCCGCCACCGATTTGACCTCGGGGAGTCCCACCACGGCGCTCGCCCCCTTCCGGGAGCGGGCGTCGTCGTTTTTCCGGGCACCGCGCTAAAACCTTCCGTTCCGGATGTGTTCCCGGGCACGGCCGCGGGCCGAGCGCGTTGGTCTCCGCCGAACCCGGTGGGCGATCGGGCGGATCGCCTGGCGCCCGCGTCCGGGCGGCGACCGCGAACCGCCGGCCCGCCGCCGGCCGGTGATTCCCGGTGAAAGCGACGGACGACCCCTGCACCGGGACCGCAGGAAAAAATTTGATGCGCGAAGTCAGGCCCGTCCGTATATTGATCAACGTGCCTCAGGTGCGAAGGCCCCGGTTACTTCGCGTTGGAGGACCTGGAGGGAATCCACCGGTGCCAGACCGAACTCTGAGGCACCCTGACCGGCGACAACTGAAAGACTTCGTCCTGCAGCGCGGCGACGAATCCGGGAAACACCGGAGGACGAATTCGGATTCCGGTGGACCGGTCGCGCGGACGGTGCACCGGAAAACGCCGTGCGCATGCTGTGGGACGAATTGAGCATAGGCACCTCCCGGTGCGCAGATCGCGGTTACTTCTGCGGTTCGACTCCGCCAGGCCCCACCACGTGGGGCCTGAGCCCGAGGGGGCATCACCGCGGTCGGCTCGATCTCGGGAGGGCCCCTAAGGGGAATGCCCGGCGCGCGGCCGGGGACCGCCTCGCCCGCGCGCCGGGCCCGGGGTGAGCCCATCCGGCCGCCCGCCGCAGCCCGTGGCGCGCCACCCAGGCCGCCGCCCCGGGCGCCTCCCCGCGCGGCCCTCCCTGCCATGTCACCTGCGACCAGCGGAAAGGGGGGCTTCGATATGGCCAAGTTCAACAAGATCGGCGTCAAGGCGTCCGCGACCAGCCCCGTCCGGACCGAGCAGGTCCCGTCGGTCCGCACGCACGAGGGCGCGCCCGGCTACGCGCGCGATGCCAAGAGCGAGCTCTTCCTGCTGGCCGTGTCGAACATGGTCGGGGAGGACACCTTCTACGAGCGGGCGAACAAGCGCGACGAGCGCTTCCGCGAGCTCGTCCACAAGGTGGCGGTCGAGGACGTGGAGTGGCTCGCCGGCTTCCTGCCCTGGCTGCGGAACGAGGCGAACCTGCGCTCCGCGCCGATCGTCGCCGCGCTCGAGGCGGTCGCGGCCCGGCTGGCGGCCGGCCTGTCCGGCGGCAACCGGCGGCTGGTGGCGAGCGTGCTGCAGCGCGCCGACGAGCCGGGCGAGGCCCTGGCGTACTGGATGGCGAACCACGGCCGCGCCGTACCCAAGCCGGTCAAGCGGGGGATCGCGGACGCGGTGCGCCGCCTGTACAACGAGCGTTCGCTGCTCAAGTACGACAGCGACGCGCGCGCCTTCCGGTTCGCCGACGTGATCGAGCTGACCCACCCGGCGCCCGCGCCGGACAAGCCGTGGCAGGGTGACCTGTTCGCGTACGCCCTCGACCGGCGCCACGAGCGGGAGAAGCCGATCCCGCGCTCGCTGCGCATGCTGCAGGAGCGGGCCGAGCTCATGGCGCTCCCGGTGGCGGAGCGGCGCGCGGCCCTCGCCGACGTGAACCGGCTCGCCCGCGCCGGCCTCACCTGGGAGGCCCTCGCCGGCTGGCTGCAGGGGCCGCTCGACGCCGAGGCGTGGTCCGCGGTGATCCCGTCGATGGGGTACATGGCGCTCCTGCGCAACCTGCGGAACTTCGACCAGGCGGGCATCCCGGACGAGGTGGCCGAGCGGGTCGTGGCGAAGCTCACCGACCCCGGCGAGGTCGCGCGCTCCCGGCAGCTGCCGTTCCGGTTCTACACCGCCTACCGGAACGCGCCGTCGCTGCGCTGGGGGAACGCGCTCGAGCGGGCGCTGCAGCTCGCGACCCGGAACATCCCGGCCCTCGAGGGGCGGACGCTGGTGCTGATCGACACCTCGGGGTCGATGGCCGCCGCGACGCTGTCGCGCCGCTCCGCGGTCCGGCCGGTGGATGCCGCGGCGCTGTTCGGCTTCGCCCTCGCGCACCGGGGCGCGCAGGTGGAGGTGTACGGCTTCGCCGACGGGGTGTTCCCGCACCCGGTGCAGCGCGGCGGCTCGGTGCTCAAGCAGGTCGAGGAGTTCGGCCGGCGCATCGGCGAGGTCGGCTACGGCACGCAGATCGCCGAGGCGCTGCGGCGGACCTACCGCGGCCACGACCGGGTCGTGGTCTTCACCGACATGCAGACGATGGTCGACCGGAAGGGTGAGGTCACCGACGCGGTTCCGGCGCACGTGCCGCTGTACGGCTTCAACCTGGTCGGCTACGCCCCGGCGATGATGCCGACCGGCCTGCGCAACCGGCACGAGCTCGGCGGCTTCTCCGACGCGACGTTCCGCCTGCTCCCCCTGCTGGAGGCGGGCGAGAACGCGCGGTGGCCGTGGCTGTGACGCGCCACCGGCCCGGGCGCGCGGCGGAACGCCGCGGCCCCGCCGCGACGGGAGCGCCCCTCCCCCAGGGGAGGGGCGCTTTCCGTGTCCGCCCGCGGCGCGGCGGCGGCACGTGCCGGAAAGCGCGCCCGCCGATATCGGTCCGTGGCCGTTCCGTGTCCGTCTCATGCCCGTACCGTGGCTGATTCGTGGCGATTTCCCGGCCCGGCTTCCGGCCGCGTGAACGGCCCGTGACAAAACGCACCGGTTCCGTCCGGCACGCCGTGCCCGGCACCGGGCCGGCCGCCCCGCCGCGGGCGCGGCCGCTTCCCGCGCACCGGCCGCCCGCCGCCCGCCGTACCCGGCCTGACCTGGGATTATCCGACCTCTGTCGCCCGGCACCCGGCGGCGGCAGGGGCTCGGCCACCTGCTACCATGACCGCCGGACCGCCCGGTCATATCGCCGCGGTGCGCGGAGTGCGATGCGGACGGCAAATGACGGGCCGTGTTTCTCAGGTCGCCCGTCGAAATTCCTGACACGCGGCTGACGCCCGGGTGAACCGGATAGGCGAATTCAATAAATAAATGGAGGCCGGTGTGAGCCAGACGACGGCGGAGAGGGCACCGAGAACCCGCGCCCAGATCAAGGAGCGCACCCTGCGCACCGACAGGTGGTGGCGGAGCCCGCTGGTGGTCTTCCTGGCCCTGACGCTCTGGCTCCTCTACGGCCTGGTCAGGACCGCCTCGCAGAAGTACTACTACGTGGAGGGGTACGGCTACCTGACCCCGTTCTCCTCCCCCTGCGTGAGCGCCTCCTGCGTCGAGGGCGCCCGCCACTTCGGCACCTGGCTGCCCGAGTTCCCGCCGCTGCTCCCCTACGGCATCCTCGCGCTCGGCTTCCTGCTCGGCTTCCGGCTCACCTGCTACTACTACCGCCGGGCCTACTACCGGGCGTTCTGGCTGTCGCCGCCCGCCTGCGCCGTGCGCGAGCCACACGCCAAGTACACGGGCGAGACCCGGTTCCCGCTCATCATGCAGAACCTGCACCGCTACTTCTTCTACGCGGCGGTGGTGATCTCGATCGTCAACACCTACGACGCGGTCGTCGCGTTCTTCGGCGACAACGGGTTCCAGATGGGGCTGGGCAACCTCATCCTGCTCGGCAACGTGATCCTGCTGTGGTGCTACACGCTGTCGTGCCACTCCTGCCGGCACATCACCGGCGGCCGGCTCAACTCGTTCTCCCGGCACCCGGTCCGCTACCGGATCTGGACCTTCATCTCCCGGCTCAACGCCCGGCACATGGAGCTCGCCTGGATCACCCTGGGCACGCTGCTCATCACCGACCTGTACATCGCCCTGCTGTCCGCGGGCGTGATCAGCGATCTGCGGTTCATCAACTGACGTCCCGCCCTTTCCCGGGCGCGCGGCCCGGGGCGGTGCCGGTTACGGATTCCGCACCGCCCGGGCCTTTTCCTGTGCGCGCCCGGCGGCGGCCGGCGGGCGAACCGGAAATGCCCGCCCGCGTTTCCCTTCGGCCGAATCCCGCGGCTCCCTTTCTGGCCGAATCCCGCGGCCGCGGCGGGTGCCCGGCCGCGGACGGCCCGGCGGACGGACGGGCGTTCAAGCGTTATCACCGTCCATTCGGGAACGCCGCGCCCGGCCCGCTGATCGTTAGATTGGAAATATGCCCCTGCTTGGTCGGGACGTTTCCCAGGCTTCTCGCCGACCATCACCCGCGGCCGATGACACGGCCGGGCAATCCGTCCACCGGCCGGCCGGCGCGCGCTCGGACATTTCCACCGGTGCTCCCGCCATCCTCCTCCCGCCCGCGGCGCCCGCCCGCGTCCTCCGCTGGCTGCCGTGGGGCGTCGGCGCGTACGCGGTGCTGGTGTCGGCGACGCTGTGGCACGCGCTCGGCGAGGACTACGGGGCCGGCCCCTGGGCGGCGGGCCTGTGCGCCCTCGCCTTCGCGGCGGCGATGGTGCTGTGCCTGTGGCGGGCGACCGCGGGCTGGTGGCTGTCGCTCGCCGCGGCGGTGACCGGGGCTCTCGGCGCCGACGACGCGACGCTGGAGTCGGCGTGGCCCGCGCCCGTGGTCGTCGCCCACGTCAGCGTGCTCGCGCTGCGCGGGCTGCGCTCGCGGCCCCGGGCGCTCGCCGAGATGTGGCTGGTCACGCTCGCCGCCGGGCTCGTGCTCACCGTGCTCATCGAGCGCGCCGAGCCGGACGGGCTGTTCAACATGTCGCTGCTGTCCGGCGTCGTGCTCACGGTGATCGGCATGGCCCGGATGCGGGGCGAGGCGGCCGACGGGGCGGCGCGGCAGCGGCGGGACGGCGGCCCGGCCGAGGAGGCCGAGCGGGTGCTGCGGGAGGAACGCGCGCGCATCGCCCGCGAGCTGCACGACGTGGTCGCGCACCACATGTCGGTCATCGCCGTCCAGGCCGAGGCCGCGCCGTACCGGGCGCCGAACCTCCCGCCGGAGCTGACCCGGAGCCTGTCGGTCATCCGCTCCGGCGCCATCGAGGCGCTCACCGAGCTCCACCGCATCCTCGGCCTGCTGCGGGACGACGGCGGCGACCCGCCGCGGCCCTCGGTGGACCGGGTGGACCGGCTCGTGGCGCGGGTCGCGGAGACCGGGGTGCCCGCCTCGCTGCAGGTGCACGGCACGCCGGTGCCGGTCGCCGCGGCCACGGGGGAGGCGGCCTACCGCATCGTGCAGGAGGCGCTGAGCAACGCGATACGGCACGCCCCCGGCGCGCCCGTGCGGGTCGCCCTCTCCTACCTGCCGGGCGTGCTCGAGGTGCGGGTCGACAACGACCGGGCGCCGCTGCCACCGGCGGGCGGGCCGCGGTCACCGGCGCCGGGCCCGGAGCCGCGGGCCGGGCACGGGCTGGCCGGGATGCGCGAGCGGGCCGCGCTGCTCGGCGGCACGCTCGAGGCCGGGCCGCGGCCGGACGGCGGCTACACCGTGCTCGCCCGGCTGCCGCTCCGGGACGCGGACGGGTGAGCGGAGGTCCGATGCCGATCCGGGTGCTGCTCGCCGACGACCAGGCGATGGTGCGCGAGGGCTTCGCCGTACTGCTCGACGCGCAGCCCGACATCGAGGTGGTCGCGCAGGCCGCCGACGGCCGCGAGGCGGTCGCCCTCACCCACGAGCTGGGGCCGGACGTGGTCGTGATGGACGTGCTCATGCCGGTACTCGACGGCCTCGCCGCGACCCGGCTGATCTCCGGCCGCACCAAGGTGATCGTGCTCACCACGTTCGACATCGACGAGTACGTCTTCGAGGCGCTGCGGGCGGGCGCCAGCGGCTTCCTGCTCAAGCAGGCGGGCGCGCGCGAGCTCGCCGAGGCGGTGCGGACCGTGGCGGCGGGCGAGGCCCTGCTCGCCCCCTCGGCCACCCGGCGGCTGATCGCCGAGTTCGTGCGGCTCGGCCCGCGCTCCACCGCCGCCCCCTGCCGGGCCCCCGGCCTGAGCGAACGCGAGACCGAGGTGCTCGTGCTCATCGCGCAGGGCCGGTCCAACGCCGAGATCGCCGAGCAGCTCGTCGTCTCCGAGCGCACGGTGAAGTCCCACGTCAGCAGCATCCTCACCAAGCTCGGCCTGCGGGACCGCACCCAGGCGGCGATCTACGCCTTCGAGACCGGGCTGGTACGGCCGGCCGGGCGCCCGCCGGGTGAGCCGCTCCCGGGCGGCGGCCGCATCGGCCCTGCGGACTAACGGCGAATCGGTCTCCGGGCCGATGCCGACGAGGGACGCCCCGGCCTAGCGTTCCGGGGCATGAGACCCCCTGCGACGACACGCGCCGAGCGGCGCCCCCGCCCGCTGCCCGAGCTTGCGCACCGGGCGGCCTTCGCCGGCGTCTCGCTGCTGCCGCCGCGCCCGCAGGCGGCCGTGCTCCGCCGCTACTTCGACTGGTGGCACCGCAGGTCCGACCCCTGGGGGATCGCCTCCGACGCCTACGAGCGGTACAAGCACCACGCCACGCTGCGGCTCGTGCCGCGCCGCCCCTACCGGCGGATCCTCGACGTGGGCTGCAGCGAGGGCGTGTTCACCCGCCTGGTCGCGGCGGCCTACCCCGACGCCGACGTCACCGGCGTGGACATCTCCGAGCGGGCGCTCGCCCGCGCCCGCCGCGCCGCGCCGCGGCTCACCTTCGTCCGCTCCGACCTGCTCGGCTACGACCGGCCGGGCGCCTTCGACCTGGTGTTCTGCGCGGAGATGCTCTACTACCTCGGCCGGGAGGACCGGCTCGCGCTCGCCTCGGCCCGGCTGGTCCGGCTGCTCGCGCCGCACGGGCTGCTCGTGCTCGTCCACCCCTGGCCGGAGTCGGACGACCTGCACCGGCACGTCGCCGCCGACGCCGCCGTCGACCGGGTCGCCGAGCACGTCGACCACACCGTGCACCGGCCCTTCGCCGTCGCCGTCTACCGCCGCCGGGCGAACCCCGGGACCGGCGACGCCGCTGCCGCCCTCACCGCAGGGCGCTGAGGTAGCGGCGCATGCGGCGCTTGGCCCGGTAGCCCGCCCGCAGCACCCGCGGCGGCACCTCCAGGCGCATCCGGGCACGGCGCCGGGCCGCGGCGTGCGCCGGGCCGGCGAGCAGCGAGCGGGCCGGCCCGAGGCGGCCGAGCCGGGCCTGCGCCACCAGGGCCCGCATCCGGGCGACCGCGTCCGAGGCGGACGGGTCGTGGAAGTAGTTCGCCCGGCACCAGCCCGGGTCGGGGGTGCGGAACCGCGCGGCGACGAGGTCGTCGAGCGTGCCGAGGCAGCCGCTGCCCTCGAACACCACGTTGATCATCTCGGCGCTGACCCCGAAGTCGGAGAGCACGAGCAGCGGCACCCCGTGCCGGATCGCCTCCAGCGTCGCGGTGGAGCTCACCGTGACGAAGCCGGCGGCCGCGGCGAGGTGCTCGTGCATCGGGCCCGCCGCGAAGGTGAGCAGCCCGTCGTCGCGCACCCGGCCCGCGGCGACCAGCGACCGCCACAGCCGCTCGTACGGGTGGCGCTCGTTGTGGGTCTGCCGCTCCCCCGCCAGCGCGCGGAGCTTGACCACCACCTCCAGGTCGGGCCGCCGCTCCGCCAGCCCGGCGAGCGCGAGCAGGATGCGCTCGCGCTCCTCCCGGCGCCGGGGCACCTTCGCCTGGGGGGCGAACACCACCTTGTTCCGCGGGCGGGGCTCCGCCGCGCAGGCGGGCGCGGGCGGGTCGAGGTACGGCAGGCGGGCGAGGGCCACCGTGCCGCGCACGCCGAGCTCGGCGCCGATCCGGGTGAACTCCGCCACCTCACGCCCGCTGTGCACGATGAACAGGTCGCAGCCGCTGCGGTACAGCCACGCCTTCTCCGTGGCCGGGATGGAGATGCCGGGCAGCCCGGTGACGAACACCGGGCGCGGCGCCAGGTCGCCGAACACGTCGGCGACGAGCACGTCCACCACCGGCCCGGTGCAGGCGACGAGCACGATGTCCGGCCGCATCCGCCCGGCCGTACGGCGCAGCGCCCGGGCCGGCAGCACCGGCGGCGCCTGCGCGGCGCGGGTGCCGCTGACCGCCGCCCGGATCTGGGCGGGGGACGGCGCGATCGGCGTGCGGACCACGGTGAGCAGGGTGGTCCAGTCGGCGGGAAGCGTGTCGAGCAGACCGGCGGCCCACTTGAGGTAGGAGTCCGAGTCGGCCACGGCCAGAAGCTTCAATCGGTGCCCCCCGGTTCGTGACGGGTGAACATCTGCAGGTGGGAGCGGAGGCCGGGGGTGGCGAGCGGGGTCCACCAGTCGCCGGGCACCTCGACCGCGTCCACCCGGACGCCGCGCGGGGCGAGCAGCACGCGCAGCGACGTCACGGCGGTGGACGGCAGGCTCAGCACCCGCTGGCCCGGCGCGAGGGCGCGCAGGGTCAGCTCGACCGGCACGCCGGCCGGGTGCAGCGCGACCCCGGGCAGGTCGCCGATCCGGGCCAGGTCGGCGGGCTCCTCGCGCCGGTGCGGGTAGTACGCGATCGGCTCCTCGGCGCCGAGCCGCGCCAGCCAGTCGAGGTACCGGTCGCGGCGCACCAGGCCGTTGCGCACCAGCGAGGTGCCGAGCACGACGGTGCGCTCGCGCGGCGGCGGGTGGCCGACCGGCTGGGCGCGCAGCCACGCGAAGTCGTGGGTGCGGATCGCCGCGCCCCGCTCGGCCGCGGCCTTGCGCAGCCGCTCGGGCACCGGGAGCGCGGTGAACACGGTGACCCGGCCGGCCGACGCCGCGGCGCGCAGCCGCAGCGCCGCCGCCCGGCCCAGGGCCCGGCGGGCGGGGCCGGCCCGGGCCCGCGCGCGCAGCAGCGGCGGGCGGTCGGCGGCGGCGAGCAGCTCGAGCATGTGGACGGTGGCGAGCCCGTCGTCGACGATGACGATGCGGCCGGGCGCGGTGGTGAGCCAGGTGACCTGGACGCGGCCGGAGAACGCGTCGCCGAACACCCAGGTGCCGCCGCGCCGCGGGCGCGGCATGCGGCGGTCGGCGGTGGCGAGCTCGAGGCCCTCGGGCAGGTCGAGCCGCAGCAGCTCGGTCCGGGTACGGCGGAGCGCGGCGAGCCCGGCCCGGCAGACCACCCGGGTGCCGGGGCCGACCAGCCCGGCGTGCCGCGCCTCGACCACGCACAGCAGTTGCAGCGGGGACTCCGCCCAGGCGACGGCGGGCCGCTTCTCGTCCACGCGGCGCGGGCCGCCGTCCGCCACGCCGGTCACGGTGGTGTTCACGACGCGCTCACGGTAGCCCCGCCCGCTGACGAGAACCGGAACGGCGGATGAACGGGCGGTCAAGCGTTGCCGGAGGGCAAAGTTTTGATCCTCCTGATATGGGAGCGCTCCCAAACACACCAATGCGGCGCTTCGTCACCTTTGTTCCTGTTTGTCCACCTTATGAGAGCGCGCGGTAACAGTTCTGTTTCGGCGTATTGACGGCGGCATTGCCCATCCGCGACTCTTCGTGGGAGCGCTCCCAAAGGAAGTCAGGCCTCCGGCGGAGCGCCACCTAGCCGGCCGTGTGTTCGGGGGCCCGGCCTGCACTGTGACGTGAAGAACACGAGTCAGCACCCCTGACCACCACCTCGGAACCACCGGAGAGGGGTTCGGAATGAAGCACACACGGCGCCGCGGCAGGCTCGCCGCCGTGGCCGCGGTCACCACGGCCGCCCTGGCACTGTCGGCGTGCGGCACCTCGAGCGACTCCAGCGGCAGCACCGCGTCGGGTGAGCCGAACGAGAAGGTCACGATCACCGTCCAGACCTTCGGCGGCGGCAAGAACTTCGGGTACGACGAGGCCATCGCCAAGTGGAACCAGGAGCACCCGAACATCCAGATCAAGCACGTCAACCTGACCGACCAGTTCGAGCAGGTCTACTGGCCGCAGATGATCCAGTGGCTGCAGGCCGGCAACGGCGCCGGTGACGTCATCGGCATCGACGAGGGCGGCATGGGCCTGGCGAAGGCCCACCCCGAGTGGTGGGTCGACCTGGGCGAGTACGGCCTCGACAAGCGTAAGTCGGACTTCGCCGAGTGGAAGTGGCAGAACGGCATCGACAGCTCCGGCAAGCTGTTCGCCCTCGGCACCGACATCGGTGGCATGAGCATCTGCTACCGGCGCGACCTGTTCGAGAAGGCCGGCCTGCCCACCGACCGCGAGGAGGTCAGCAAGCTCTGGCCCACCTGGGACGACTTCCTCGAGGTCGGCAAGCGGTTCAAGGAGAAGGTCAAGGACGCCGCGTTCGTCGACGGTACCAACACCATCTACAACGTGGTGCTGGTGCAGGAGGCCGCCAAGCACGGCAACGTCACCTACTTCGACACCGACAACAACCTGATCGTCGACAAGAACCCGGCGGTCAAGAACGCGTTCGACTACGCGGTGAAGCTCAGCCAGGAGGGCCTCACCGCCAAGCTCCGCAACTTCACCGACGAGTGGAACACCGGCTTCAAGAAGGCGCAGTTCGCCACCCTCGGCTGCCCGTCCTGGATGCTCGGCGTGGTGAGCGGCAACGCCGGTGACGAGCAGAAGGGCCTGTGGGACGTCGCCGCGGTGCCCGGCGGCGGCGGCAACTGGGGCGGCTCCTGGCTCGCGGTGCCGAAGCAGACCAAGCACCCGCGCGAGGCCGCCATGGTGCTCGACTACCTGACCGGCAAGGAAGCGCAGGTCAGCGTGTTCAACTACGCCGGCAACATGCCGAGCAACACGCAGGCCCAGCAGGACCCGTCGGTCCTGAACGCGAAGGACGAGTACTTCAACGACGCCCCCAAGGGTGAGATCTTCGCCAAGTCCGCCGCCGAGCTGCAGCCCGTCTTCCTCGGTGTGAAGCACACCCAGGTGAAGAACGCGGTCGAGCAGGTGATCTCCGCCGTCGACGACGGCTCGGTGCCCGCCGACCAGGCCTGGCAGAAGCTCGTGGACGACGCCACGAAGGCCGCGGGCTGACCTCCGCGCTTCCCGGCGCGTCTTTCCGAACAGGTCCGGCCCGCCACCGGGCACCCCGGTGGCGGGCCGGGACCTGCCTCTCGCGAAAGGTGAACCATGAGCCTGCACACCGAATACTCCGGGCCGCACGCCCAGGCCCGCTCCGGGCCGCAGGTCGCCGCCCCGCCCCCGCGAAACTCCCGGCACGCCGCCCCCGGCGCCGCCCGGCGGTTCCTCTCCTGGCTCGACCTGAAGGCGGCCCCCTACCTGCTCGTCTCGCCGTACTTCCTGCTCTTCGCCATCTTCGGGCTGTTCCCGCTCGGGTTCACGCTCTGGTACTCGCTCTTCGACTACGAGCTCACCGGCGAGCAGGAGTGGGTCGGCCTCGGCAACTACTCCGAGCTGCTCGCCGACGACCAGTTCTGGAAGGTCGTCGTCAACACGCTCGCGATGTTCGTCATCGCGACCGTGCCGCAGCTGCTGCTCGCGCTCATGCTGGCCAACGCGCTGAACAAGCGGTTCCGGGGTCAGCTTTTCGTACGCATGGGCGTGCTGCTGCCGCTCGTCACCTCGGTCGTCGCGGTCGCGGTCGTCTTCACCCACCTCTACGGCCGCGACTGGGGCATGGTCAACTGGCTGCTGGGCCTGTTCGGCATCGACCCCATCGACTGGAAGGCCGAGCGGCTGCCCGCCTGGCTGGCGGTCTCGACGATGGTCGACTGGCGGTGGACCGGCTACAACGCGATCATCTTCCTCGCCGGCATGCAGACGATCCCGCGTGACCTCTACGAGGCCGCGGAGATCGACGGCGCCTCCAAGCGCCGCCAGTTCTGGCAGATCACCATCCCCATGCTCCGGCCCACGATCATCTTCGTGGTGCTCAACTCCACCATCGGCGGGCTCACCCTGTTCGCCGAGCCGATGATGTTCTACGGCGGCCGTATCCAGGGTGGCTCGGACAACCAGTTCCAGACGGTCGCGATGTTCATCGTCGAGAAGGCCTTCAGCAACTTCCAGTACGGCTACGCGTCCGCGGCTGCCTGGCTCCTCTTCCTGATGATCCTCATCGGTTCCGCCATCAACTTCATGCTCATCCGCCGGATCGGGGGTCGCAAGTGACGACGCTGACCGTGCGCCGGGACACGCCCGGCGCGAGAAGAAAGCGGACCCACCGCGGCGGGGCGGGCTCGCGGATCTGGGACGCGACCCCGCTCACCAAGGTGATGCTCGCCTTCACGATCATCGTGTCGGCCTTCCCGATCTACTGGATGATCGTGATCGCGAGCCGGACCAACTCCGACGCGGTCGACATTCCCCCGCCGCTGCTGCCCGGCGGCAACCTCGGGGAGAACATCGTGCGCGTCCTCAACGACCCGGACGCGCAGTTCCTCACCGGCCTCACCAACTCGGCGATCGTGGCCGTCTCGGTCACCGTGTCCGTGGTGATCATCTCCACGATGGCCGGCTTCGCGTTCTCCCGCCTGCGCTTCCGCGGCAGCCGGGTCCTGCTGCTCGCCGTGCTGCTCACGATGATGGTCCCGATCCAGCAGATGGGCGTGGTGCCGCTCTACCGGCTCATGGTCGAGCTGGAGTGGACCGGGCAGCTCAAGGCGGTGATCCTGCCGTACCTGCTCAACGCCTTCGGCGTGTTCCTCATGACCCAGTACACCGAGCAGGCGGTGCCCGGTGAGCTGGTCGAGGCGGCCCGCGTCGACGGCGCCTCCACGCTGCGCATCTGGTGGAACATCGTGCTGCCCGCGGTACGGCCCGGCATGGCGGTGCTCGGCATCAACACCTTCATGATCACCTGGAACGACTTCATGTGGCCGCTGATCGTCCTGGCGGGCAACCCCACGGTCCAGGTGGCGATCCGCAACCTCAACGCGCAGCACTCCACCGACTACGTGATGATCTTCACCGGCACCACGTTGTCGGTCCTCCCGCTCATCGTCGTGTTCCTCGTCTTCGGCCGTCAGATCATCGGCGGCCTCATGGAAGGTGCGGTCAAAGCGTGACAACGCAGGAAGCACATCCCAAGACCGGTGTCACCGAGCTGAAGTTCCCGGCCGACTTCGTCTGGGGCGCCGCAACCTCGGCGTACCAGATCGAGGGCGCCACCGCGACCGACGGCCGGGGGCCCTCCATCTGGGACACCTTCGTCCGCCAGCCGGGCCGGGTGGTGGGCGGGGACACCGCCGACGTGGCGGTCGACCACTACCACCGCTACCGCGACGACGTGCGCCTCATGGCCGACCTCGGCCTCACCGCGTACCGGTTCTCGGTGTCCTGGCCGCGGATCCAGCCGACCGGCAGCGGCCCGGTGAACCAGGCCGGGCTCGACTTCTACCGGCGGCTCGTCGACGAGCTGCTCGAGCACCGGATCGAGCCGTGGCTCACGCTCTACCACTGGGACCTGCCGCAGGCCCTGGAGGACGCGGGCGGCTGGCCGGAGCGTGACACCGCCAAGCGGTTCGCCGACTTCGCCGCGCTCGTGCACGAGGCGCTCGGCGACCGGGTGCGCAACTTCAGCACGGTCAACGAGCCGTGGTGCGCCGCGTTCCTCGGCTACGCCTCGGGCGAGCACGCGCCGGGCCGGCGCGAGCCCGCCGCCGCGGTACGGGCCGCGCACCATCTGCTGCTCGCGCACGGGCTCGCGGTGCAGGCGATCCGCACGCAGAACGCCGACACCCGGATCGGCGGGTGTGTGAACCTGTACGCGGTCTCCCCCGCCACCGACAGCGACGCGGACCGGGACGCCGCCCGGCGCATCGACGGCCTGCAGAACCGGTACTTCCTCGACGCCCTGCTCAAGGGCGAGTACCCGGCCGACGTGCTGGAGGACCTGCGCGCGGTGTGCGAGCCGGACCACATCCGGCCCGGCGACCTCGAGGTGATCTCCTCGCCGATCGACCTGCTGATGATCAACTACTACAGCCGGTTCACCGTGTCGGGCGTGGCGGGCGGCGCCGCCTCGGCCTCGGCCGCACCCACCGGGGCCGGTTCGCCGTGGGTGGGCAGCGAGCACGTCTCGTTCGTCAACGGCGGCCGCCCGGTGACCGCGATGGGCTGGGAGATCGACACCGACGGCCTGCTGGAGATCCTGCTGCGGGTGGCCCAGGAGTACCCGCCGATCCCGCTCGTCATCTCGGAGAACGGCGCGGCGTTCGACGACGTGGTGACCGGCGACGGCGCGGTGCACGATAGCGAGCGGCTCGCTTTCATCGCCTCCCACCTTCGCGCCTGCCACGAGGCGATCTCCAAGGGGGTGCCGCTCAAGGGCTATTTCGCCTGGTCACTGATGGACAACTTCGAGTGGGCCTGGGGGTACGGCAAGCGGTTCGGACTGGTGTACGTCGATTACGAAACCCAGGAGCGCATCCTCAAGGACAGCGCTCTGTGGTATGCCGAAACCATCCGGCGTAACGCTTTGTCACTTCCGGCAGAATAGGTCGAACGACAAGGAGGGGCAGGGTCTTGACCAACGTGCAGCGCCGCCCGGGGCGGCGGCCGACACTCGAGGCGGTCGCGGCCCGAGCCGGGGTCGGCCGCGGCACGGTGTCGCGGGTGATCAACGGCTCGCCGAAGGTGAGCGAGCGCGCCCGCGCCGCGGTGCTGCGGGCCATCGAAGAGCTCGGCTACGTGCCCAACCGCGCGGCGCGCACACTGGTCACCCGGCGCACCGACACCGTCGCGCTCGTCGTATCCGAATCCGAGCAGCGGGTGTTCGACGAACCGTACTTCGCGGGGGTGATCCGCGGCATCGGCACGGCGCTGTCCGAGACCGGGCTGCAGCTCATCCTCGCGATGGCGCAGACCCGCGAGGAGCACGCCCGGCTCGAGCAGTACCTCAGCGGGCAGCACGTCGACGGGGTGATGCTGATCTCGCTGCACGGCGCCGACCCGCTGCCCGGCAGGCTGGAGGAGATGGGCGTGCCCACCGTGGTCGGTGGCCGGCCCGTCGGCATCACCCCGTACAGCTACGTGGACATGGACAACCGGGCGGGGGCCCGGCAGGCGGTCAAGTACCTGATCGGCAAGGGGCGCAGGCGCATCGCCACCATCGCCGGACCGCAGGACATGGGCGTGGGCGTGGACCGGCTCGCCGGGTACCGCGACGCGCTGATCGCCACCGGGGTGCCCGAGTGTGTCGCCTTCGGCGACTTCTCCCAGGAGAGCGGCGCGCGGGCGATGCGCGAGCTGCTCGCCAGGGATCCGGAGATCGACGCGGTGTTCGCCGCCTCCGATCCCATGGCGATGGGCGCGATGCAGGTGCTCAAGGAGACCGGCAGGCGCATCCCCGACGACGTGGCGGTGATAGGGTTCGACGACTCCAGCGTGAGCCGCCTCTACAGCGACCCGCCGCTCACCACGGTCCACCAGCCAACGGAGGAGATGGGGCGGCAGATGGCGCACCTGCTCGTCGCCCGGATCAACGGCGAACCGCTGGAACAGCCGGTCGTCATCCTCGACACCCACCTGGTCATCCGCGGCTCGGCCTGACGCCGCGCGGTCCGGCACTCGCCGAGGGGTGCACGCGGGGGCGGGAGCGCTCCACCGCGTTGATGGGAGCGCTCCCAGCACCCCTTGGGGGCACCGGGGCCTCCGTCCCGGCGGCTCCCACCGGCGCGATCCCCCCTCGACACCCCAGGAGTCACCGTGAACGCAACCCGCCAGTTCCCGCCCGACATCATCCTCGGGGCCGCCACCTCGGCGTACCAGATCGAGGGCGCGGTCGACGCCGACGGGCGCGGCCCGTCGATCTGGGACACCTTCGCCGCGATCCCCGGCAAGGTCGCCGGCGGCGACACCGGCGAGCCGGGTGCCGACCACTACCGCCGCTGGGCCGACGACGTCGAGCTGATGGCCGCGCTCGGGCTGCAGAGCTACCGGTTCTCGATCGCCTGGCCGCGAATCCGCCCCGACGGGACCGGGCCGGTCAACCGCAAGGGCCTCGACTTCTACCGGCGGCTCGTCGACCGGCTGCGCGAGCGCGGCATCCGGCCGATGGCCACGCTGTTCCACTGGGACCTGCCGCAGGCCCTGCAGGACAAGGGCGGCTGGGAGAACCGGGACGTCGCCTACTGGTTCGCCGACTACGCGCAGATCGTGTTCGACGCGCTCGAGGTGGCCGACTGGATCACCATCAACGAGCCGAAGACCGTGGTTGACGCCGGGTACCGGCACGGCATCCACGCGCCCGGCCACCGCGACGACGCCCGGGCCTTCGTCGCGTTGCACCACCTGCTGCTCGCCCACGGGCTCGCGGTGCGGGCGCTGCGCGCGTCGGGCGGCGAGCGCCGGATCGGCCCGGCGCTCAACCTCAGCCCGGTCTACCCCGCGGACGACGGCCCGGCGGCGGACCCGGCGGCCCTCGCCGCGGCGGTACGGCACGCCGACGGCCTGGAGAACCGGCTCTACCTCGACCCGATCCTCACCGGCCGCTACCCGGAGGACACGCTGCGCTGGATCGCCGGGCGCAGCCCGATGCCGGACCGCATCGCCGACGGCGACCTCGAGATCATCTCGGCGCCGATCGACATGCTCGGCGTGCAGTACTACTCGCCGCTGTACGTCACCGCGGACGGCGAGCGCGCCTTCCGGCACCCGCGCACCCAGGCGTGGTGGCAGGAGATCCACCCCGGCGGCCTGTACGACCTGCTGCGCCGGCTCGCCCGGGACTACGGGGACGTGCCGCTCGTGATCACCGAGAACGGCATGCCCGCCCCCGACGAGGTGGACCCGGACGGGGCGGTGCGCGACCCGTGGCGGGTGGCGTTCCTGCGCGACCACCTCGACGCGGTGCGGCGCGCGGTCGCCGACGGGGTGCGCGTGGTCGGCTACCACGTCTGGTCGCTGCTCGACAACTTCGAGTGGGCCGAGGGGTACCGGGAGCGGTGGGGCATCGTCTACGTCGACTACCCCACCCAGCGCAGGATCCCGAAGGACAGCGCGCTCTGGTACCGGGACCTGATCGCCAACCGGGTCCTCGGCTAGGCCCGCCGCGAGCCGGGGGCGCCGCCGGTGACCCCCTTCCCCCCCGTCCCGGCGGCGTCCCCTTTCCATGCCCATTTACCTATGAGGGTGGGTTTGGCATGTCGAGCCGGGAATGTCAGGATCGGAATGTGCGGAAGGTTGACGCGGTCGACGGGTCTCCCTAGCGTATACGGACTTGGGAGCGCTCCCACACGGTTGGGGGCGCAGCGCTCCGCCCGTCCCGTCCACGCCCTCCCGGCCGCGGCACGCGGCCGGCCGACGAAAGGATGCTGGTGAGCTCCGGTTCCCTCCGTTGCGGTGACCTGCACGCCGAGATCAGCACACGCGGCGGCGCCCTGCGGGTGCTGCGCGCGGGCGAGCGCGACCTCATCGTCTCCTGGCCCGAGGACGGCCCGATCCCCTTCTACAGCGGCACGCTGCTCGCGCCGTGGCCGAACCGGATCGCCGACGCCGTCTACACCTTCGCCGGGGAGCGGTTCGAGCTGCCGGTCACCGAGCCCGAGCGCGGGCACGCGCTGCACGGGCTGGTGACGGAGGCGCCGTGGGAGTTCGCCGAGCCCGTCTCCGGCGAGGAGGCCTCGGCGCGGCTCACGCACACGATCGAGCCCACCCCCGGGTACCCGTTCCGGCTCGCGCTCGAGGTGCTCTACACGCTCACCCCGGACGGGCTCACCACGACGCTCACCGCGCAGAACATCGGCGACCGCCCCGCCCCGTACGGCTGCGGCCCGCACCCGTGGCTGCTCGCCGGTGACGGGCCGGTGGACGGCTGGGAGCTGGAGCTGCCGGCGAGCCGGGTGCTGCTCGTCGACGAGCGGCTCGTGCCGCGGGAGCTGACCGACGTGGCGGGCACGCCGTACGACTTCCGCAGCCCGCGCCTGATCGGCGGCACCGCGATCGACCACGCCTTCACCGGGCTCGCCGCGGACGCCGAGGGGCTCGCCCGGGTACGGCTGCGCGGCCCGGCGGGCGGCGTGGAGGTGCGCTGGGACCCGCGGGTGCTGCCGTGGGTCCAGGTGTGCACCGGCACCGGGCTCGGCCACCGCGGGCTCGCCGTGGAGCCGATGACCTGCCCGCCCGACGCGTTCAACTCGGGCACCGACGTGGTCGTGCTGCAGCCCGGCGAGAAGCACGAGGCGAGCTGGACGATCGCGCCGCTGTGATCCCCCGGTGCGGCGGCAAATCCCTGGTGAGGGAAACTCCACGAGCGTTTGACGGGGCGCATTCGTGGTGCCGTGAGTGCAATAACCTGATGTGTCGTGACCGAGCGAACCACCATTCATCACGCGCCGGGGACGAGGCGGTCTCGGCCGGTTGAGGAGGCCATGTGACCGCGAATTCCATCGATCTCGACGCCTGGCGCAAGCTGCCGGCGGCGCAGCAGCCCGACTGGCCGGATCGTGCCGTGCTCGACGAGGTCGTCGCCGAGCTGTCGACCCTGCCTCCCCTCGTCTTCGCCGGGGAGTGCGACCAGCTCAAGGAGCGTCTCGCCGCCGCCGCCCGAGGCGAGGCGTTCGTCCTGCAGGGCGGTGACTGCGCCGAGACCTTCGCCGGCGCCACCGCCGACGCCGTCCGCAACAAGCTCAAGACGCTGCTGCAGATGGCGATCGTGCTCACCTACGCGGGCAGCGTCCCGGTCGTGAAGATCGGGCGCTGGGCCGGGCAGTTCGCCAAGCCGCGCTCCAAGCCGGTCGAGGTGCGCGACGGCGTGGAGCTGCCCGCCTACCGCGGGGACATGGTGAACGGCTTCGAGTTCACCCCCGAGGCGCGTACGCCCGACCCGCGGCGGCTGCTGCGGGCGTACCACTCCTCGGCGGTGACGCTCAACCTGTGCCGGGCCTTCACCAAGGGCGGGTACGCCGACCTGCGCCAGGTGCACGCCTGGAACCAGGACTTCGTCGCCGAGTCCCCCGCCGGGCAGCGCTACGAGCGCCTGGCGAAGGAGATCGACAAGGCGATCCAGTTCATGCACGCCTGCGGCGCGGACTCCCCCGAGTTCCACACCGTGGAGCTGTACTCGTCGCACGAGGCGCTCATCCTCGAGTACGACCGGGCGCTCACCCGGATCGACTCGCGCACCGGCCTGCCGTACGACGTGTCGGCGCACATGGTGTGGATCGGCGAGCGCACCCGCCAGCTCGACGGTGCGCACGTCGAGTTCTTCAGCCGCATCCGCAACCCGATCGGCGTGAAGCTCGGTCCGACCGCCACCCCGGAGGACGCCCTCGCGCTGATCGAGCGGCTCAACCCCGACAACGAGCCCGGGCGGCTCACCTTCATCACCCGCATGGGCGCCACCCGGATCCGGGACGTGCTGCCCCCGCTGGTGGAGAAGGTCACCTCGAGCGGGGCGAACGTGCTGTGGGTCTGCGACCCGATGCACGGCAACACCTTCGAGGCGCCGAGCGGCCACAAGACCCGCCGCGTCGACGACATCTTCGACGAGGTCGCCGGGTTCTTCGAGGTGCACCGCGCGCTCGGCACGCACCCCGGTGGCATCCACATCGAGTTCACCGGCGACGACGTCACCGAGTGCATCGGCGGCGGCGACCCGATCGAGGAGTCCGACCTCAGCCTGCGGTACGAGACGGCGTGCGACCCGCGCCTCAACCGCAGCCAGTCCCTCGACCTCGCGTTCCGCGTCGCCGAGCTCTACCGCTCGGCCTGACCGCGGCATTCCCCAGGCTTCCCGGCCCGGGGCGGCCACCAGCCGCCCCGGGCCGTGGTGTGCGCTCAGCCGCCCTCGCACACCTGCGGGCACGCGTCACATCGAGGCCGAGGCCCGAGGACCGCCGTCCGTTGGTCGCCGAAGGCACCGCCGACGGTGGGCGGCGGGATGCACTCCTGGATCTCGCGGCGGTGTGCACGATGGGCCGGAGCGAGCCGGTGATGCTCACGCCGGTGAGAAACGACACCCTCCCGGCGGTCGCCGCCTCGCCCGCAGCCGCGACGACCCGCCTGCCCGGCCGGGAGATCGTGCCGGCCGCTGGGGACGAAGTCGCCCGTCTCCGAGGGCGGTCGCGGCCGGAGGCCGCAGACCGCCGCTCCGGGCGCAGGTCGTGCGCGCTGGGCGGTCGGAACCGGCCATCCGGTGAATGAACAGGGTTCCCGGCCGGTCCGAGGGGCCGAGCCGGGCCGGGGCACGGACCGGCGTCGGACCGGTGTGCGGTGCGCAACGGGGCGAAGACGCCGGCCGCGCCCCGGCCGTCATTACGGACGGCCACTGACCCCGACGGTGCTGCCGGCCGGCGAAGGCCCGTCGTGCCCCAGCCCTCACCCCGGCGGGCGAACCCCGGCTTCCAGCGGCACCAGCGTGACCATTGATGATCCTGCGCTCAATCGTCCGTTGCCGATGGGACCGATGGCCGACCTGCCCTCACGTCCGGCCGAGGTTTCGGCCAGACCATTTCTCCATTCGGAATTTTCCCGCAAATTGCTTCGTTTTCAGATCATCACGGCCGCGCCTCTGGGCATGGATCTCGCGCGCCTGCGCATTCGGCGATCTTGCGGGAGATGCGGCTGTGACCGCAGAGATCAACTCCGTTGGTGCCTGCAGAGGAGCGCTCGATGATAGAGGCTCTCCCCCTCTCCCGGACCGAGCAGCGCGCGCGCCATCGCTCCTTATCCTCGAGACTCACGATCATCCTCGTCGCACTCCTCGCCGCGACCCTTCTCACCGCGTCGGCCTGCTCATCCCAGAACGTCGAGGTCTCGTTCCAGCCCTTCACGCTCCCGGTGAAGATCACATGGAAGAAGGGCGAAATCGAGATATCGGGGGAGCGGGATATCGTCACCCCTGTCGGCACGATCAAGATAAACGCAGGCGTGACCCTCGAAGAACCGGACGAGGAATTCTTCTACGTGACGCTGCGCGACAAGCAGCGAGACGTCGACCACGTCTACAAGGTCAACGCCGGCGCCGGGGCGTTCCACACCGTCGTGAACGGGACCACCCACATCCAGGCCGAGAACCGACACGTCCTCATCACGGTCAAGGAAGGCGAGATCAAGACCATCGAGTTCCGGAAGGCCCAGTCGACGCTGAGCCAGGAGAAGCCCGGTCCGGTCGACAAGGTCATCGATCACATCGTCGGGCGATGGAATGAGTACTGGGAGTCGACCTGGCACCCGCCGTTCGCCTGGGCCCGGTGGGCGTACGACGACTCCACGATGGGAGCGGTCCCGCCGTTCGGGTTCCTGTGGTTCCTGGTCCGCCTGGTGGCCGCGATCATTCTCGGCCTGATCGATCTGGTTCTCCTCGCGCTCTGTTTCCTCGCGGCGATCGCCTTCATCATCGGCGGGACCGTCTTGATGAACATCGTCTACGGCATCGCCGCGCTCATCGGCCTGTTCATACTCTTCTTGCTGGTGTTGGCACTGTTCGAATAGCGGCCGCAGGCCGCCGGTCTCCCCATCACCCCTGGGGCGCGGACGGCCTGGCGTCCACCCGCCGCTGGGCGGCGGACACGCCAGGCCGTCGGAGCGCCGTCACGCCTCCCCAGGTCACGGGCGGAGCCGGGGGCGCTTTCTCGCCGGCGGGATGGGCACCCGCTCGACACCGGCGACGACGGTGTTGCGGATCGAGCCGATGCCCTCGACGGTCAGCTCGACCACGTCGCCGGGGCGCAGCGGGGGCGGGTCCTGCCTGCCGCGCAGGCCCCACAGCTCGCCGAGGCAGCCGCCGTTGCCGCAGGTGCCGGAGCCGAGCACGTCGCCGGGCCGTACCCAGGTGCCGCGCGAGGCGTACGCGACGAGCTCCTCGAAGGTCCAGCTCATGTTCGACAGCAGGTCGCGGCCGACCACGGTGCCGTTGACGGCCGCGGTGAGCGCGAGCCGCAGCAGGCCGTCCTCGTCGCGGTACGGCTCCAGCTCGTCGGCGGTGACGAGCCACGGGCCGAGCGTGGTGGCGGTGTCCTTGCCCTTCGCCGGGCCGAGGCCGACCTGCATCTCGCGGGCCTGCAGATCGCGGGCCGACCAGTCGTTCATGATCAGATACCCGGCGATGTGCTCCCGGGCCGCCTCCGGGGTGAGGTCCCGGCCGGGCCGGCCGATCACGGCGGCGACCTCGAGCTCGAAGTCGAACGCCGCGCAGCCGGGCGGCACCGGCACCTCGTCGTAGGGGCCGACCACCGCGTACGGGTTGGTGAAGTAGAACGCGGGCGCGTCGTACCAGGCGTCGGGGACCGTGCCGGTCGGGTCGTGGCCGCGGCGCATGCCCTCGACGTGCTCCTCGAAGGTGACGAAGTCCCGCACGGTGGGCGGCTGGAACGGCGCGCACAGCTGTACCTCGGCTAGCGGGACCGGGGCCTGGGCGAGGCTCGCGGCCTCGCCCAGGCGGTCGTCGCGCAGCAGGTCGAGGAGCCCGACGCCGTCGGGGAACGGCCGGACCGCGTCGGCCTCGACGATCCCGGACCGGGTACGGCCCTCGTGAGTGAAGGTTGCGATACGCATCGGATCAGACAGGTCTCGGCCGGGGGATCACACGGGCGGGGCGACGAAGACGCCGCGGTCGACGTCGTTGAACGACTCCCTGGTGATGACCTCGTCGATCTGGTTGGCGGTCCCCCACTGGTCGCTCACCTCGGGCTTGGTGAAGTCGTGCACCGAGGGGTGCCAGGTGTCCTCGTCGAGCTCCTCCAGCTCGGTGGTGTACTCGACCGTGTTGCCGTGCGGGTCGAGGAAGTAGGAGAAGGTGTTGTCCCCCGCCAGGTGGCGGCCCGGCCCCCAGATCATGCGGACCCCGGCGCGCAGCAGCCGGCCGGTGCCGAACATGAACTCGTCGACGCCGCGCAGCTCAAAGCTGATGTGGTGGAGCGAGACGTGCGGGCCGCGGGCGATGGCGAGGCTGTGGTGCTGCGGGTTGCACCGCATGAAGTGCATGACCTCGCCGATCCGCGGGTGGCCGAGGGTGTCGGAGAGCGCGAAGCCGAGGTGGGTCTCGTACCACTCGCGGGTGGCGTTGATGTCGGGCGAGTTCACCACGACGTGCGACAGCCGGACCGGGATCGACTCGCGCGGCTCGATCTTGCGGTGCCTGCGGGGGGCGACGTCCGCGGAGACCTCGACGGTGCGCCCGTCGATGTCGAAGAAGCGGAAGCCGTACCCGCCGCCGGGGGTGGCGAGCTCGCCCGGCTTGGAGATGAGCTGCACACCCGCCTTGCCCAGCCGCTCGGCGAGGGCGTCGACGTCGGCCGGGCTCGCCGCGCCGAAGGCGATCAGGTCGAGCCGCTTCTCCTCGGCCTTGCGCAGCCGGATGATGTACTGCTCGGGGGAGCCCTCGGCGGCGAGGAAGCTGAGGCCGGTGTCGGTGGCGACCTCGGTGAGGCCCCACACCCCGGCGTAGAACTCGCGCTGCTTGTCGAAGTCGGGCACGGCGAGGTCGACGTGCCGCAGGTGGGTGATGAGTCTGGTCATGACCGTCCTTGGGGGATTCAGTGCTTGAGGTCGAAGAGCCTGAGGGCGTTGCCGCCGCGGACCGCGTCGAACTCGGCGGCGTCCGGGAGGGCGGCGCGCAGCCGGTCGAGCGGGTCGGGGACGCCCATGTCGAAGGGGTGGTCGGAGCCGAGCACGACCTGGGAGACGCCGACGGCGTCGATGAGCGCGCGCAGCGCCTCCGGCCGGTAGACGAGGGAGTCGAACCAGATGCGGCGCAGGTACGCGCTGGGCGGCTCGGCGCAGCCCTTGGCGTCCGGCCGCACCTGCCAGCCGTGGTCGGCCCGCACGATGTACGTCGGCAGGTAGCCGCCGCCGTGGGCGGCGAGCAGCTTCAGGTTCGGGTGCCGGTCAAGCACGCCGCTGAAGATGAGGTGGGACAGCGCGACCGCGTTCTCCACCGGCTGGCCGACGATGTTCGACAGGTACCAGCGGTCGAGCCGCTCGTCGAGGGTGCAGCCGAACGGGTGGAGGAAGACCACCGCGCCGGTCTCGGCGGCGTGCGCCCAGAACGGCTCGTACGCCGGGTCGGACAGCTCGCGCCCGGGGGCGTGCGAGGAGATCATCACGCCGCGCAGGCCGAGGCCGAGGGCGTGGTCGAGCGCCTCGACGAGCAGGTCCGGGTGCTGGAGCGGGACGATGCCGAGCCCGTGCAGCCGGTCGGGCGCCTCGGCGCAGTGCGCGGCCACGCCCTCGTTGGCGAGCCGGTACACGGTGCGGGCGAGGCCGGCGTCGCCGGCCCAGTAGTGGTAGTGGGACGGCGACGGGCTGACGATCTGCACGTCCACGCCCGCGGCGTCCATGTCGGCGAGCCGTGCCTCCACCCGGGTGAGCCGCGGCAGGATCTCGGCGATCACGCGGCCGTTCACCTCGAGGGCGGCCGGGCCGTTGCGCCGCGCCTCCAGCGCCCGGTGCTCGGCGTGGCCGGGGTGGTCGGCGACGGCGCGGTCCACCTCGGGGAGCAGCACGTGCGCGTGCACGTCGATCGTGACGGTCACGGCCGCTCCGAGACGATCGCGTTGATCCGGCCCGCCACCGCGGCGACGTCCGCGTTCGGGTCGCGGTTGAGCTGCCACTCGGTGATCTGCAGCGACCCCTCGACCACGGCGCGCACCCGGGGCAGGCGGCGGTCGGTGAAGGCGTCGAACAGCGCCTGGTCGAGCCGGTCGGCGGCGAGCAGCATCTCGGCGAGGACCACGGCGTCCTCCAGGCACTGGGCCGCGCCCTGGGCGAGGGTGGGCGGGCAGGCGTGCGCGGCGTCGCCGATGAGCACGACCCGGCCGCGGTTCCACGGGCGGTCGACGAGCAGCGTCTCGAACCAGGTGTAGTTGATCCGGTCCGGGTCGGTGATCGTCTCGCGGATCTCGGTCCACGGCCAGCCGTACCCGGCGGCGAGCTCACGCATGATCTTGGGCTTGTCGGCGTCGGCGATCGACTCCCGCGGCCGGGCGTCCTCGACGAGGTAGGCGTACATGGTGTCGGGGCCGGTCGGGCAGTAGCCGGCGATGTAGCACGGGCCGCCGTAGATGAGGTCGGTGCGCTCGATCTCGGGGGGACGGCGGGTGTGCACCCGCCAGATGCCCATGCCGACCGGCCGCGGCTCGACGTCGATGCCGATCATGCGGCGGATCGAGGAGCGGATGCCGTCGGCGCCGACGACGAGGTCGTAGTCGCGGGTGGTGCCGTCGGTGAGGGTGACCCGCACGGTCTCGCCGAGGTCGTCGAACGACTCGACGGTCACCCCGTAGTGGATCCGGGCCCCGGCGGCGGCCACCGCCTCGGCGAGGATCCGGGCGAGGTCGGGGCGGTACATGCCGACCGTGGCGGGCAGGTCGGGCCCGCCGGTGCGGGAGTCGGGGACCTCGGCGAGCAGGGTGCCGTCGGGGGCGCGGAAGCCGAGCGAGTTGAACGGGAACCCGTGCGCGAGGACCTGGTCCCAGACGCCGAGGTCGCGCAGCACGCGCAGGGCGTTGCCCTGCAGCGTGATGCCGGAGCCGAGCGCGGTGATCTCCGGCTTGATCTCGACGACGTCGACGGACACGCCGGCGCGGGCGAGCAGGATGGCGAGGGCGGGGCCGGAGGTTCCGGCGCCGACGATGAGGACGTTGCCTACTGCGGGCATGGTGGCCTCACTTGATCGCGAGGGGGTTGATGGGGGAGCCGACCGCGCCCGTGATGGGCAGCGGCTGGGCGACGAGGAAGAACTCGTAGACGCCGTCGGCGGCGCAGTCCTCGGCGAGCGCGTCGAGGTCCCACATCTCGCCGACGAGCAGGCCCATGTGCGGGATGACGACCTGGTGGAGCGGCTGGAAGGCGTTCTCGAACTCGTTGGGCCGCACCTCGAAGCCCCAGGTGTCGGTGGCGATCGCGGCGATCTCGGTGCGGTGCAGCCACCCGGCGGTCCAGAACGACAATCCGGGCGCGGGGCCGCCGGCGTACTCGCCCCAGCCCTCCCGCTTGGCCCGGGTGAGCTGGCCGGTGCGCACGCACACGATGTCGCCGCGGCCGATCTCCACGCCGTGCGCCTCGGCGGTGGCCTGCAGGTGCTCCTCGGTGATGGCGAAGCCGTCGGGCAGCTCGCCGTTATCGCCGATCACCCGGCCGACGTCGAGCAGCACGCCGCGGCTGGCGACCGGCGAGGCCAGGTTCTCGATGCCGGTGACCTTGTCGCCGTCGGTGGTGACCACCTTGTCGGCGGGGCGGCCGTTGTAGGCGACGCCGTGGTCGAAGATGTGGCCGAGGCCGTCCCACTGGGTGGCGCACTGCAGCGGCATGATGATCATGTCGTCGGCGCCGCCGATGCCGTGCGGCATGTCCCGCTCGCCGTGCACCACGTCGAGCCCCGTGCCGAGCATGACGTGGACCGGGTTGTTGCGCTTGCGCCAGCCGCGCTGCGGGCCGTCGGCCTGGAAGCGCATCGACAGCGAGATCGACACGCCCTTGCGGACCAGGGTGGCGGCCTGGCGGCGCTTGGCCTCGTCGATGAAGTTCACCGTGCCGAGGACGTCGTCCTGCCCCCAGCGCCCCCAGTTGGAGTACTTCTTCGCGGCCTCGGCGACCGCGGCCTCGGCGCTGATGCGCTCGCTCATCGCTCCTCCTCCGCGACGCACCGGTTGCGCTGCACGCCCAGCCCGGTGATCGTGCCCTCCATGACGTCGCCGGGACGCAGCAGGCGGCCATGGTGCAGGCCATTCCCGGCCGGGCTGCCGGTGAGCACGAGGTCGCCGGGAAGCAGCCGCACGGTCTGCGAGACCGCGGAGACGATCCGCGCGACGCCGAAGATCATGTCCTTGGTGGACTCGTCCTGCATGACCTCGCCGTTGAGCCGCAGCGTCACCTGCAGGTCACCGGGGTCGCCGACGAACGCGGCGGGCACCAGGTACGGCCCGAGCGGGGTGAACGTCGGCGCGTTCTTGGCGCGCAGCCAGTCGGCGCCGATGTCGCCGACGTCCTTGCGGAACACCGCCTCCCGGGCGGTGATGTCGTTGGCGATCGTGTAGGCGGCGACGTGCTCCAGGGCGTGCTCCGGGCTCACCCGGAACGCCGGGCGGCCGATCACCGCGGCGAGCTCCAGCTCCCAGTCCGGCTTCTGGCACCAGGACGGGATCACCACCGGGTCGTACGGGCCGGTGATCGAGGACGGCAGGCCGAGGAACACGTACGGCTCGCCCTCGGCGGCGCGGCGGTCCATCATCGCCGCGGCCTCGGCGCGCACCTGCTCGGGCGGCCGGCCGTCCGGCGGCTCGTGGGCCACCACGAGGTCGATCACGTGGGTGCGGTAGTTCGCCCCGGCCTGGAACATCTGGCGGGGCTCGATGGGGGCGTGCACCCGCAGCTCGGACCACGGCCGCCACTCCCCCGCGGCCGCGCCGGCGGCCTCGGTGAGCAGCGGCAGCACGTCGTCCCAGCGCTCCAGCAGCGCGCGGGTGGTGGGTTCGGGCAGGTCGAGCTCGGGCACGGTACGCAGGTCGAGGACACGGCCGTGCGCGACGAGGCCGGGGAATGCCGGACCGTCTCCGGCCGAGAAGGTGCCGAGCGCGAACGGGCCCGCAAACGACGGAGATGTTTCCACGACGTTTCCCTCCGATTGCGGTGCCCTTAACCTTGGACCCAAACGCACCGATCAGGGAAATCGATTCTTAGGATCACCGTCATCCATCGCATGGATGATGCGGTGGCCGGAGCGAAGGGCTGCCGTGAACCTGGAAAGGCTCGACCTCAACCTGCTCGTCGCGCTGCGCGCCCTGCTGGAGGAACGCCACGTCACCCGGGCCGGGGCCCGGATCGGCCTGAGCCAGCCCGCGATGAGCGCCGCGCTCGCCCGGCTGCGCCGCCACTTCGCCGACGAGCTGCTCGTCCGCAAGGGCAACCGCTACGAGCTGACCCCGCTCGGGGCGGCGCTGCGCGACCCGGCCGCGAACGCGTACGCGATGCTGGAGCGCCTGTTCGCCGCACGCACCGGGTTCGACCCGGCCACCGAGCGGCACGAGTTCACGCTGCTCTCCTCCGACTACGGCGTCGCGGTCTTCGGCACCGCGCTCGCCCGGGCCGTGCAGCGGGTGGCGCCGCGCGTGACGCTGCACTTCCGGCAGGTGACGCCGGAGGCGGTGGACAAGCCCGAGAGCGGGCTCGGCGGGGTGGACGGCATGCTCATGCCGCACGGCATCGTCAGCGGCCTGCCCGCTGTGGACCTGTACGAGGACGAGTGGATCTGCCTCGTCGCGGCGGACAACCGCGAGGTCGGCGAGCGGCTCACCATGGACGACCTGGCCCGCCTGCCGTGGGCGGTCTACCAGCGCGCGTACGACACCCCGGTCAACCGGCAGCTGTCGATGCTCGGGCTGGAGCCCCGGGTGGAGGTGTCGGTGCCGAGCTTCCAGCTGCTGCCCTCGCTCGTCGCCGGCACCCGCCGGGTCGCCATCGTGCAGCGGCGGCTCGCCCACCAGCTCCGCCACGTCGCGCCGGTGCGGCTGCTGCCGTGCCCGTTCCCCGCGGTCACGCTGCGCGAGGCGCTGTGGTGGCACCCGGTGCACACGCACAACGCGGCCCACGCCTGGCTGCGCGGCATCGCCGCGGAGACCGCCGCCACCCTGCCCGATCTCGCCACCCTTCCCCCGCTCGACTGACCGGCCCGGCCCGCCGTACGGCCGGCGCGACCGGCCCAGGGCTCGAGGGCCGCCTCGGTCCGGCGTGGCGGAGGCCGGGTGACGACCGAGTGACGCCGCGGCGACATCCGGCGTTTGTACATTCGTACATGTACATGTGTACATGAGGGAGGACCGGATGCCGCTCGTGTTCCTCACCCTGGCGATCTGCGCGGAGGTGCTCGGGACGACCCTGCTCAAGCTCAGCGCGGGCTTCACCCGGCCGTGGCCGGCGCTCGGCTCGCTCGGCGCGTACGGACTGTCGTTCGCGCTGCTCGCGCAGGCGCTCCGCGGCATGGGGGTGGGCGTCGCCTACGCCATCTGGTCCGGGGTGGGCACCGCGCTGATCGTGCTGATCGGGGTGGTGTTCCTGCGGGAGCCGATCACCCTCGTCAAGGTGACGGGGGTGGCGCTGGTGGTGGCCGGGGTGGTCACCCTTCAGCTCGGTGGTGCACATTGACCCACGTGCGACGCAACCCGGAGGAACGGAGACGCCGGATCATCGAGGCGGCCTGCGAGCTCATCCCCGAGGTGGGCGTGGCCGGGCTCACCCACCGGCTGGTCGCCGCCCGGGCGGGGGTGCCGCTCGGCGCGACCACCTACTACTTCAGGTCGCTCGACGAGCTGGTCGAGGCCGCGCTCGCCGCCGCGGCCGAGGTCACCACGGCCTGCCTGCGCGAGTGGGGCGAGGCGCTCGCCGCGAGCCGCGACGTCACCGCCACGCTGGTCCGGCTCGTCGCCGACTACCTGCAGGACCACGTGCGCATGCGCACGTGGAACGAGCTGTACGCGGCGGGCGGCCTGCGGCCCGAGCTGCGGCCGCTCGCCCGCCGGTGGAGCGACGGGCTGACCGAGCTGCTCGCCGAGCACGTCGACACGACGGCCGCGCGGGCCGCCGCGGTGTTCATCGACGGCGCGCTGCTGCACGCGCTCATCCACGACCGGCCGATCGACGGGGAGACCCTCGGCCGCTCGCTCGCCGCGATCCTGGGCACCCGCCCGGCGTGACGGGGCACGGCGGCGGCCATGCCCCTTCGCGGCGCCCCTGGCGGGACGCGCGGGAGCGCCCCGCGGACGCTCAGACGCCCTTGGTCTCGCCGTCGAGCTCGGCGGCGATCTCGGCCCGGATCGCGTCCATGTCGAGGGCGCGCACCTGGCCGATCAGCTCCTCGAGCGCGTGCGCGGGAAGGGCGCCCGGCTGGGCGAAGACCACGATCCCGTCGCGGATCGCCATGATCGTGGGTACGGCGGTGATGTCGAAGCCCTCGGTGAGCGCCGGCTCCGCCTCAGTGTCGATCTTGCCGAACTTGATGTCGGGGTGCTTCTCCGAGGCCTCCTCGAAGATCGGCGCGAAGGCCTTGCAGGGGCCACACCACGAGGCCCAGAAGTCCAGCAGGACGATGCCCTCGTCGGCGATCTCGTTGAAGTTGCCCTCGGTTACCTGGATCGTCGCCACAGCGACTCCTGTCTTGTGTGCGTTGCGTTCGAGTGTGCTGCGCTCGAAGGCTTAACCCTTACCCGTGCGCGCGCATTCCATCCTTCCCTACGGCGCGGCCGGGCGAGCCGAAACGGTGGATTCCGCTACCCGCGAACGAGGCCGCACGCGGCGCGGCCACCCGTCTCGCGCACCGGGCGCCGCGGGCGCGCCGGCGCGGCCGGATCAGGGACGGGGCCGCGCCACGGGGGGAGGATGCCGGAGGGTGGCCGCGGGACCGCGGCGCGCCCACCCGGCCGGCCGTTCCCGAGCCGCGGGCCTGCCGCGCCGGCGCCCCACGAACCGTCCCGCGGTGCGGCCCGCCGCGACATCCGGCGCGGCAGCGGGGCATGCCCGGCGGGACGCGCGCGGCCCGGGGCACGGGAGGACGATCGGGAACGGGGCGCGAGATGCCGGGCGCGATCGACGACTTTGTGGCCGCGCTGGGGCGCCGGCTGCGCGGGCCCCGCCGCCTCAAGCGCGACCTGCTCGCCGAGGCCCGCGACGGCCTGATCGACGCCGCCGAGGCGCTGGAGGCCGCGGGGCTCGGCCGCGCGGAGGCGGAACGGCGGGCGGTCGCGGAGTTCGGCGAGGTGGCGGAGGTGGCCCCCGGCTACCGGGCCGAGCTCACCGCCCGCCAGGGACGCCACACCGCCGCGCTGGTCTTCCTCAGCGTCCCCGCCACGACGCTGATGTGGAGCGAGCTGTGGCGCGGCTACCCGTGGGACCCCGCCTCGCTCACCGCGACCCCGGCCTGGTTCCTGCCGCTGGCGCGGCTGATCGACTGGCTGCAGATCCTCACCGGGGTCGCCGGTGGGCTGGCGCTGCTCGCGTTCGGCCACCTCGCCCGGCGGGCCGGACCGTCCGCTCAGTGCGCCCGGCCCTCCTCGCGTGCGGGGGCGAGCACGCTGCCGATCGCGGCGGTGAACCGCTGCCAGGCGGAGCGCTCCCCGGCGAGGGCCTTACGGCCGGCGGAGGTGAGGCGGTAGGTGCGCCGGCGGCGGCCGCCGACGGTGCCCCGCTCGCTGGTCAGGTAGCCCATGCGTTCCAGGAACACGGCCCCGCCCGCGGCGGCGGCCGGCTCGCGCTCTCGGCCGCGGTCGCCGCGCTCCCCGCCGCGGTCTGCCTCGCGGCCGTCGCCCCCTCGCTGGCGGCGAGCGCCGCCCCGCCCGAGACGCTGTCGGTGCTCGCGCTGGTGGTGCTCCCGTTCACCCCCGTGCTGATTGGCGCCCAGGTGTGGGTCTGGCGTACTTTCGGGCCGAGGACCCGAATCGGGGACGGACCCACCGCCCGGATACCGTCGTTCTTCTAGAGGGTTCTTCCGACAGGCTCGGTCGAGGCCGGGCGGCCCGCGCCGCCCGGCGCCGCGTTCGAGGGGGCGATGCACAAGGACCTGGTACGGCTCGCGCGGGCCGAGCGGGCCGTCCGCACCCACCTGGCCGTCTGCCTGGGAGCCGCCGTGCTCACCGGGCTGCTCGTGCTGGTCCAGGCCGAACTGCTGGCGGGGGTGCTCTCCGGCCGGTTCGCCACCGCCGTGCTGTTCCCGCTCGCCCTGGTGATCGTGGTGCGCGGGCTGCTCACCTGGCTGCAGGGCATCGCCGCCGGGCGCACCGCCACCGCGCTGAAGTCGGCGCTGCGGGACCGGCTGCTCGGCCGGCTGCAGGAGCTCGGCCCGGCCCGGCTCACCTCGCACCGCTCCGGCGAGCTGATCACGCTCACCGGCCGCGGGCTCGACGGGCTCGACCCGTACGTCACCGGCTACTTCCCCGCGGTGGCGGTCGCCGGGGTGGTGCCGCTCGCCGTGCTCATCCGCATCTTCGCCGCCGACCTGAGCAGCGCGCTGATCATCCTGGTGACGCTGCCGCTGCTGCCGCTGTTCGGCGCGCTGATCGGCATGCACACCAAGGCGGTGACCGAGCGGCAGTGGCGCGCGCTGTCCCGGCTCGGCGGCCACTTCCTCGACGTGGTGCGCGGCCTGCCGACGCTGCGGGCGTTCAACCGGGCCCGCTACCAGGCCACGGTGATCCGCTCGGTGGCCGACGCGCACCGCTCGGCGACCATGCGCACGCTGCGAGTGGCGTTCCTGTCCGCGCTCGCCCTCGAGCTGGTGTCGTCGCTGTCGATCGCGCTGGTGGCGGTGCCGATCGGGCTGCGGCTGCTGTCCGGCGCCATGGATCTGCACGTCGGCCTGCTCGTGCTGCTGCTCGCCCCCGAGGCGTACCTGCCGGTGCGCATGGTCGGGGTGAAATTCCACGCCGCGATGGAGGGCGTGGCGGCCGCCGACCAGGCGTTCGGCGTGCTACACGAGCGGCTCGACGGCGAGACCGCCCCGCCGGACGGCGAGACCGCGAAGGCCGGCGCCCCGGCCCGGCGGGCCGTGCCGGGCGGCGACGAGGTCCCCGAGATCCGGCTGGAGCACGTCACCGTCCGCTACCCGGGCCGGGACGAGGCGGCGCTGGAGGACGTGTCGCTCACCATCGCCCCCGGCGAGCGGATCGCCCTCGTCGGGCAGAGCGGCGCGGGCAAGAGCACCGTGCTCAACCTGCTGCTTGGCTTCGTCACCCCCGCCTCCGGCCGGGTGCTCGTCGACGGCGTCGACCTGCGCGAGCTCGACCTGGAGGCGTGGCGGGCCCGCCTCGCCTACGTGCCGCAGCGCCCGCACCTGTTCGCGGCCACGGTCGCCGACAACATCCTGCTCGGCTCGGCCGGCGGGCCGGACCGTGACGAGCGGGTGCGCGCCGCGGCCGAGCAGGCGCAGGCGGCCGAGTTCATCGCGGCGCTGCCGCAAGGGTACGGCACCGTGCTCGGCGAGCGCGGCGCCGACCTGTCCGCCGGGCAGCGGCAGCGGATCGCGCTCGCCCGCGCGTTCGTCCGCCCGGAGGCGAAGGTGCTGCTGCTCGACGAGCCGACCGCCCGCCTCGACGGCCGCAGCGAGGCTGCGATCGTCGCCGCCACCGACCGGCTGGCGCGGGGCCGTACCGCGGTGATCGTGGCGCACCGCCCGGCGATGATCGAGCTCGCCGACCGGGTGGTGCGGATCGAGGACGGCAGGATCGTCTCCGACGAACCGGCCCGCCGGCCCGCCCCGGCGGCCACCGACCCCGCCGGAGAGGTGCGATGAACCAGCGGGAACGCATCGACGGCACGGCGCGCCCGCCCGCGCGGGACGGGCTGCGCTCCCTGATCGACCTCGCCGGGATGAACCGGCGGCTGCTGCTCGCCGGGCTGCTCGCCACCGCCGCGGACCTGGCGTCGCTCGGCCTCATCGCCGCCTCGGCGTACCTGATCACGCGGGCGGCCGAGCAGCCGCCGCTCACCGCACTCAGCATCGCGATCGTCGGGGTGCGGGCGTTCGCCACCGGCCGCGGCGTGTTCCGGTACGGCGAGCGGCTCGCCGGGCACGACGTGGCGCTGCGCGCCCAGGCCACCACCCGCGAGCGGCTCTACCGGGCGCTGATCCCGGCCCGGCCGCTCCCCCAGCGCGGCGCGGACCTGCTCACCCGCATGGTGGACGACACCGACGCGGTGCAGGACCTGCTCGTGCGCGTGCTGCTGCCCGGCATCGCCGCGGCCGTCACCGGGCTGGCCGCGATCGGGATCGCCGCGTTCCTGTTCCCGCCCGCGGCGGTCGTGCTGCTCGCCGGGCTCGCCGTCGCCGGGATCCTGCTCCCGGGCCTGGCGACCGCCGCGGCCACCCGCTGGTCGGCCCGGATCGCCCCGGCCCGGGCCGAGCTCGCCGCCCGGGTGGCCGACCTGGTGCACGGCGCGGCCGACCTCGCCGCCTACGGCGCGAACCGCGAGGCGCGCGCCGCCGCCCGGGAGGCGGACGCGCGGCTCGCCCGGCTGGAGCGCGGCCAGTGGTGGATCAACGCGACCACCTCGGGCGCGGGCATGCTCGTCCAGGGCCTCACCGTGGTGCTGGTGACGCTGTCCGCCAAGGCCGCGGGCGTGGACCGGGTGGCGACCGCGGTGCTCGCGCTCAGCGCGCTGGTGGCGTTCGAGCCGGTGCTGCCGCTCTCCGCCGCGGCCGAGCGCCTCACCGGCATCGTCGCCGCGCTGCGGCGGCTGCGCGAGGTGCGGGCCACCCCGCCCGCGGTGACCGCGCCCGCCTCCCCCGCGCCGCCGCCCGAGCCGCCGCTCACCGTCGAGGTGCGCGACCTGGTGGTCCGGCACGCCCCGGGCCGCCCGCCCGCGCTCGACGGCGTGAGCCTCACGCTCACCCCGGGCAAGCGGGTGGCGCTCGTCGGGCCGAGCGGGGCCGGCAAGAGCACCCTGCTCGCCGCGCTCATGCGCCTGGTGGACTACGAGTCCGGGGAGATCCGGATCAACGGGGTGGACGTGCGCGACCTCGACCCGGAGGACGTGCGGGCGCGGATCACCGGCCTCACCCAGGACCCGTACGTGTTCCGCGCGACGCTCCGCGACAACCTGCGCCTGGCCGGGCCGGAGGCCGATGACGAGGAGCTCGCCGCGGCGGTGCGGCGCGCCCGGCTGGAGGAGTGGGTGGCGCGCACCGGCTGGGACACCGAGCTCGGCGAGGACGCCCGCACCGTGTCCGGGGGCCAGCTGCAGCGGCTGGCGCTCGCCCGCGCCCTGCTGTACGACCCGCCGGTGCTCGTGCTCGACGAGCCCGCCGAGGCGCTCGACGAGATCACCGCCGACGCGCTCATGGCCGACCTGCTCGACGTCACCCACGGCCGCACCACCCTGCTCGTCACCCACCGGCTGCGCGGCCTCGACCAGGTGGACGAGATCGTGGTACTGGAGAACGGCCGGGTCATCCAGCGGGGCCGCCACGAGGAGCTGGTGGCGACGGACGGCTACTACCGCGACCTGTGGCGGGCGGAGGCGATGACCGCCCGGTCCGCCCGCTGAGCCGCGCGCCGGGGCCGGGTCAGTTCCCGCCGCGCTCGGCGAGGGTGACCTCGGCGGTGCGGGTCTCGTCGTCCCGGACGTAGGTGACGGTGATCCGGTCGCCGGGCTTGAAGCCGCGGATCATGCCGACCACCGCGTCGGCGTCGGCCACGTCGGTGTCGTTGATCTTGACGATGCGGTCGCCCTGCCGGAGCCCGGCCTGGTCCGCGGGGCTGCCCTCCTCCACCGTGTTGATCACCGCGCCGTTGACGCCCACCGCGTCGGCGAGGCCGACGCCGAGGTAGGCGTGGGTGGCCCGGCCGGTGCGGATCAGCTGGTCGGCGACCTGCTTGGCGGTGTTGCTGGGGATCGCGAAGCCCACCCCGATGTTGCCGTCGCCGCCGTTGGTGATGATCGCGGTGTTGATGCCGATCACCTGGCCGGCGGCGTTGACGAGCGCGCCGCCGGAGTTACCGGGGTTGATCGGGGCGTCGGTCTGGATCGCCCCGGTGATCGTGGCCTGCGACCGCCGCCCGCCGAACGGCCGGTCGTCGCCGACCGGGATGGTGCGGTTGAGCGCGCTGACGATGCCCGCGGTGACCGAGCCCTCCAGGCCGAGCGGGCTGCCGATGGCGAGCACCGGCTCGCCCACCTGGAGCCGGTCGCTGTCGCCGAGGGTCGCCGGGGTGAGGTCCGACACGCCCTCGGCGCGGATCACGGCGAGGTCGGTGAACGGGTCGGTGCCGACGATGCTCGCCCGGGCCGACCGGCCGTCGCTGAACCGGACGGTGATGTCGCCGCCGCCCCGGCCAGCGCCCTCGACCACGTGGTTGTTGGTGAGGATGCGGCCCTCGGCGTCGAGGATCACGCCGGAGCCGGTGCTCCCGCCGCGCACGCCGCGCACCTCGATCGACACCACCGACGGCTGCACGGCCCGCGCCACGTCGGCGAAGTTCGGCACCGCGGCGGTGCCCCCGCCGGTGGCGCCGCGGTCGGCGGTGGCGGGCGGGGTGCTCGCCGCCGGGCTGGAGGCCGCGACCGGCCGGGTGCCGCCGCCGCTGAGGCCGGTGGCGACGTACGCGCCGGTGATGCCGCCGCCCACGGCCATCGCCACGAGGGCGAGGCCGACGCCGAGCTTCTGCCTCCCGGTCATGCCGCCGCGCGGCGGCGGTGGCACGATCTCGCTCCCGGCGAAGTCGTACATCCGGGCGTCGCCGTCCCCCGCCGAGGGGGGCCGGAACGTGACGCCGAACGATCCCTCGCCGCCGCTCGAGCCCGACCCGGCGGTGGGGAACACCGACGTCCTGGCGGACGGGTCGTCGTCCGGAACATTCCCGCGCGGGTCATTAACGGTCATCTCATCCCCCAGAAATGCTCAGGCTTTCCCCTGTTCGGCGGCAGCGTGGTGCGCCGGCATCCGCCGGCA
>Ga0066870_100005_pt1 | contig 188313 bp, 170 predicted proteins | sample CeladaPassage60A_FD_62237 | JGI IMG/M metagenome (GOLD analysis project Ga0066870, IMG submission 62237) | Cellulose-adapted microbial communities from the Joint BioEnergy Institute, USA - Passage3 60A | ecosystem: Engineered > Bioreactor > Continuous culture > Unclassified | place: USA... | reverse complement strand
CCTGTACACCTGCAGCACCGTGGTCCTGTAGGCGTTGTGCGCGAGCTCGGCGATCCGTCGGGCGTCGACGGGTCCCTTCTCGGCCTCCTCCCTCTCCAGCAGCCCTGTCGGCAGGGCCTTCCGCAGGGACTCCTCGCCCACCAGAAGCCGCAGCTTCTCGGGCAGATCCTTCGCCTGGCGGACCCGCTGCAGACGCTCGTTGCTCCGCTGCTGTTCCCGCCGTTCGAGGATGCCCTTGCAGCCGGCCGGGCCGAGGTTGAGCTTGAGCGCCCGGTCCACGGTCTGGAGCACCTGAAGGTCATCGACCGGCATCCGGACGAGGATCTGTCGCTCTTGCGGAAGTACCGCCATCGGGATGGTCTCCGTGCGCATGCCGTTCGGGGTCCGGATGATCTCCTGCAGGTCGCCGCAACGTACGGTGGACCACCCTTCGACCTGAGACCGCCGCACCATCTTGAGGTGGGGGAACTCTTCGAGGAGTGGTACGGGGTCCGACGGCTCGACGCGCTGGATCTCCTTCTGGATCACGTCGGAGGGCGCGAGCATGCCCCACTCCTCCCGCATCCGTTCTGCGAGATCGTCCGAAGGAACCAGCAGGGCGGGAATCCGTTCGCGGATGAGGGCCTCGTATTCCTTCCGATTCGCGGTGACGACGATCTCGCTGTCGTCCACGTCGCTGCGCCACTCGTCGCCGACCCGGCAGCGCGTGGTCTCTTCCTCCGGGAAGGCCGCGCCCGCATCGAACAGCAGCGCATAGACCCGGCCCGGGAAAGTGTCGTCGGTGGAGGCGGACGCCTCCGCGACGATCTCCTTCCAGTGACCGTCCGTCAGCTCGTCGAGCCGAAGCGGCAGCCTCAGCATGGTGGCGATGCTGTCGGACACCTCCGCGACCGGCAGGATGTCCCGGTACATGCGCAGACCCGGTCCGACGCATTCGGTGACCTTCCGCAGCCCACGCGAGGTCTGCAGGTAGCCGTGCCGGCGCGCCATCCAGCGGATCGGAGAGGGGATCGTCAGTCGGCTCGCCGCGCCCTTGTTGCCCGGCTGCATCGTCCAGTTCAGTACTGCTCCGCCGGACGGGATGTTCTGGAGGAAGGCCGCCCGCCCCTCCGGGGAGAGCAGCTCCAGGAAGTGCAGTGGCCCTGCCGGACGGGACCCGGAGAAGTGCATCTTCGCCAGGGTCGGGCGGGACTCCGAGGCAGGCAGCCTGGCCACGTACAACTTCCAATAGGCCTCTTTATAGGCCTCGAACCAGCTCTCGCCTTCGGGATCGACATCGGTCTTCGGCACTTCGAGGAGCCCGAGTTCGAGGAGGGCCGTCCGGTCGTCACGGTGGAAATCCATGTCCACTGCGACGTGCTTGTCCCGCGAGCCGTCCCTGGGCACCACGCGCCCGGGCAAGAGGCAATCCTTGATCGGGCGGAAGTCACCCGCCATCGTGCGAACCCGGACGACCTTGTCCGTGTCGTCACGCCCGTGGAACGCGGCCCGCACCCCCGCGGGCCCGGCCAGCCGGACGAGCTCCCAGAACGCGGTCCAGTCGCGGTCGCCGTATCCGTGGAATCCCCGCTCCACCACGGAGGCCAAACGGCCGGCGGGATCGGCCTCGCGGATGCCCAGGACGTCCAGAGCCCTGATGACGGCGGGGTTTCCCGTGTACACCCGTTCGTCGACATAGATCGTCGTGTCCGCGAGGCCGTCGTCGGTGGAACGGCGGAAGATCCGATTCGACGGCGCGACCATGCCCTCGGATTCGGTGAGGACGATGCGGGCGCGCAACGCGTTGTCGGCTTCCTTGTGACCGGTCTCCTTCATGCCGGCGGCGATCAGGATGGCCCTGGCCGACGCCTCGGGGGAACCGTCGGAGACGAGCGCTTCCAGCCATTCCTGGGCGTCGGCCGCGGAGATCTTGGCATGCTCGAGGATCCGGTTGACGCTGTCTCGCCGACGCTTGCTCTTATCCACGGAGTGGTGGATCCAGTTCGTCGGACGTCCCGGGTACCCGGCCCACAAGTCGAGCCACTCGGGGCGCAGGTTCTCGGGGTGTACGCGCACCTCTCTCGGCGTGCCGAAGTGCCCGTTCTGATCTGGGAAGACGCGGCTACGCGCCGCCGTCTCCCAGATCTTCGCGACGAGGTCGCGCGCGGCCCACTGAGGTTCTTCGCGGCCTCGGGCCGGCGCGTACTCCAGGTATGCGGCGGGGTCTCCTTCCCGCGCGAGGCGCGGGAAGGAGTGTACGACCAGCTCGGCGACCTCAGTGATCAACTCGGTGTTGTATCGGTTGCCGGCATAGAGGTTCTGGCGGTCCGTGCCGGTCTTCCACGGCGCGTTGACGATGCCCCGGAGCGTGAGCGTGTAGTTGGTCGGGAAATAGGCCCAGAACTCCCCACGTTCCCGAGCGCGTTCCGGGTCCTCGGGGACGGCCCAGGCGATGTCGATCTCGGGGCGGTCATGGAGTTCGCCGGCGTCCTCCAGCGCCTCCCGCGAGGGACGGTAGATATCGGTGAACACCCGCCACGCCTCGCTGTGGCTCTGCTCCTCCTCCCCTTCGACCTTGACCTTCTGCAAGCGGTGTCGGTCCCCGTCGACGTGCTGGAAGATCTGCCAGGTCGCCTTCTTCTTCCGGCTGACGCGCCGATCCTCCAGCGTGACGGTGCCGACGTGGGGGGAGAAGAGCGCGAACTCGGCGGGGAAGTACTCGATGTCCCTGGCAAGCCGCTCGACCGCGGACGGCTTCAGAGGCAGCCGGACGACCGTCGTGGCCCAGCTCAACAGCTCCTTGAGAACCGGGTCGGCGGCGGCCTCGCGGTCGCGGTCGAGGGGACGGGCCATCCGCAGGACGGGCGTGTCCTTTGCCGCGGGCTGGACGCGTCTGATCTCCTGAGCCGCCCACTCCTTATCGAAGCCGAAGCTCTTGTCGTCCTCGCGACTGAAGAATTCCGGCGTGTCGGTGACGCTCAGGTACGACTTCACCCCGACACCGAAGCGGCCGATCTGGCCGCCCCGCTTACGGGACACGCCCATGCGCAGAATGGTGTCCACGCCCTCGGGAGTGATCGCGGTTCCCTGGTTCGCGCAGTACAGGTGCGTGTCGGTGAGAACGACGGCGATCTCGCCTCCGCGATCGTTTCTCAGCTCGTCGGCCCCGTTCTGGACGAGCTCATAGATCTGACGGTCGCCGTAGCCGCCTTCCTTGATGTTGCGTTCGGCGTTCGCGTGCTCCTGGATGAGTCCGGGATCGATCCGGTACGTCTCCAATACGCGCGCGGTCTGCTCGTGGATGAGCTGCAGTACGGTGGGCCTCTCGGTGCTCATTGCTCGACACACCTTGCCTTAATCCGCATGTGGGAAGGAGGGGAATGCGTCTTGCTTACTCAAACAGGTGAGCGAGGAGATCGAACAGGCTCAGCTCGGCGATCCTGGCCAGCAGCACGGCCCCTAAATGGCTCTTCCAGAACGTCGCCGAACCACGTCCTTCCCGATTCTTCTCATGCACTTCCTGCTGGTTCGCGGGCTTGGCGGATTCCTCCTGCACGGCCAGGGAGGAGTGCGACGTCGGACAAAAGACGCCGTGCTTCTCGGGGACACGCATGTCCGCCTCCCGCTCCTCCTGCGTGTTGATCTCAATAATGGCCGTCACCTGGCTCGTACCGATCCCGGAGAACCAGAGACGGACGTGCGTGTGCGTCGCCATGGACTTCTCCTCTCCCGCCCGGAAGGGCTCTCTTTGTGCATGGGGGAACCTCGGGGTGGTCGCGCCACCGCAGCCCGGAAAGGGCGAAGGATGCGCTCGATCACGGGGGTAGGACGGTCGTTTGTTCAGCCCTTCCTTGCCCCATGGGGAAGCGCACCGGAAGGATCCGGTCGTTCCCGGAATACGCCTTCGCGAGCTCGGCCCTCGGTCCTCCTTGCCGTTCGCTAGGAGATTTCGTTTGGCCGATAGCCTTCCATATCGCGCTCACATTTGTCAAGGGCTGTTTCCAGGCTTGAAAATCGGACGGTCGGACACGAAATGGGTCTGCAGGGGAAAATCCGGCGTCGGGGGTGTGGGTCGGGGCGTAGAAGGTCTTTCGTTTTGCGGAAGTTCACGGGTGATGCTAGCGTAGAAAGCTTATCTTTCGTCGTGAGGCGCTTCTTTGCTCGGTCGGGCTTATGGTGGTCGTCTCTACTTGGGGTGGTGTTCGTCGGTCGTATCCAGGCGGATCGGGGTTTCCGGCCGTCCGCGACCGGACGGATCTCTCTCACCTGGGTACGGAAAGCGGTTTCCGCTGGTCGCGCCTGGGCCCCCGCAGGCCGTCAACGGTCGATCGCCGCCGAGGGTGGCAGCACTTGGGACGTTTTGTCCGACTTGTCCAAGTATGTTGCCTTGGGGGCGCTGTAAGGCCTCCGCGGTCGCGGGGCCCGCAGCCCTATATATAAGAGGTATGGTGTCAAGCATCGTTTGACGCTAAGCTCTGCTGTCAAATAGCTCCCCTCCAGTCGGAGAGATCCCGATGACGCAGGACGGCATCACCCAAGACCCCGAGGCGTTCGGCGCCTGGCTGGCGCGACAGCTGCGCCGCAAGGGCATGAGCCAGTCGGAGCTGGCGGCGAAACTCGACGTCACACGCGCCGCCGTCTCGGCCTGGATCACCGGGCGGGCCATGCCACGGATCGAGAAGATCCAGGCGATCGAGGAGGTCCTCGGGCTCGCCGCCGGCGCATCCGTGACGCGTGACGAGGCACCGGAATCCAGCGGTTTCATCAGATGGCAGTACCGCCCGGCCCACATCGATGGTGGGAGGGAGCTCGGGAACGCGGCGGCGTTCGCCTTCGACTCCTCGTTGGCGGTCACCGCACGTGAGGCCGCTCAGAACAGCCTTGACGAGCGCTTCCACCCCGATCGTTCGGTCCGGGTACGCTTCACACTCCACGAGATCTCGGGGGAGAGACTCCGACGGTTTCAGGAGGCCATCCTTTGGGACGACCTCGTCCCTCACATCAAGGCGGCGGGCGACACGTCCCAGAAGGTGGGCCGGGTGCTGGCGAACGGTCTGCGGGAGCTCGGCGAGAACGGCACCCTGTTGCTTTTGCGCATCGACGACTACAACGCCCACGGCCTCACCGGCCCCGAGTACGACGACGGTCGGTTCGCCGCCGTGGTCCGGCGCCAACTGGACAGCCATAAGAAAGGAACGGCGGGCGGTTCCTTCGGCCTGGGCAAGGCCACCATCTGGGGTGCCAGTCAGTTCGGCCTCGTGATCATGAACAGCACCCTCTCCGAACCGTTCGAGGGCCGGCGGGAGCGTCGCGTCATCGGACGGATCGATCTGCCCTGGCACAAGTTGGACGGTGAGGAATACGCCGGGCCCGCTTGGCTGGGGGAACCGGATCCGACGCGCGGGGAGGCGGCCGCCCGATCCTGGTGGGCGACCGAGCGTACCGTCCAGGAACTGTATCTCGCCCGGGAGAGTTCCGACCCGGGCACCAGTTTCCTTATCGTGGGCGCTTACGACCCTGCCGGTGAAGCGACCACGCTGGAGAAGCTTCACGCGACCCTGGTTCAGGCCCTGGCCACCAATTTCTGGGCGTCGATGGTGTCGACGGAGGGCACCGCGCCCCCGCTGGAGGCCTCCGTGGTGGCGCTCCGCAACGGCGATGTCGTCGTCCCCGAAGAGCGGGTGAACCCTCACCGGTACGAACCCGCGAGGTCGCGCGCGCTCCGTGCCTTCCTCGAGGGCAAGACGATCAAACGTGAGGGCGACGCCGACGTACGGATCACGAATGCCGATGACGTCGTCGAAGTCGCCGTGACGCTGCGCGTACCGCGGCGGAAGACGGAGGCGAAGGGCGATCCGATCGAGCACCGTGCCGTCCTGCTGGTGACCCCGACGACCGACTCCGACGAGCGAGCGAACCACGTCGTCGGAATGCGGGGAACACGCATGACCGTGTTGGACCGGACGGTCAGCAGGTTGCCGTTCGGAGCCGTGCCGTTCCAGGCCGTGCTGCTGGCGGGCACCGCGACAGGACGAGACCTGGACGAGGACGCGCGGGCCGAGGAGTTCCTCCGCGCCGCCGAACCCCCCGAGCACAACGCCTGGAAGGCCACCGAGGACCTGACCACCACCTACGCCCGCGGGGCCGCGACCCGGCTGCGGGATTTCCTCGGTGAGGTCTATGCCGAGGTTCGCAGGGTGGTGACTCCGAGCGAGAGAGCCGCCTCCGACGACGGCCCGCCGGCCGTGCTTCGAGAACTGATGGGACTCCACCCGACGCCGCCGCCTCGTAGGCCCGGTTACCCGACGGTACGGAGCGTCACCGGAGAGCTGAACGACGAAGGAGCCTGGCGCCTCCGGGTCGAGATCAGACTCCCGGAGGAGCGGCGGGATCCGTGGTTCCTTCGTCCCATCCTTCGCTTCGCGACGCGGTCCGGGCCGAAGCCCGAGGCACGGTGGGCGAAGCTCGTGGCGGAATCCCACTGTGAGGTGAGCGGAGACGTGCTGATATGCGACCCGAATGAGCGCGTCGCGGTGTTCGCCGGCGTGAGCGACGTGAGCAGCCATCCGGTGCCCGCGCACATGGCGATGGCCGAGGTCGACGTCGTCCAGGCCAAGGACGGTGGACGGTGAGGCGGATCGCCCCCTACCCGGTGCTGGCCGACGAGGTCACGCTCACCGTCCACGAGGTGCGCCTGGACGACGTACCCCTTCCGTACGAGTCGACGGTTTCGGAACGCGACAGAAGGATCGCACTCCACCTCGTGGGGAAGGACTGGAGCACCGTACGCCTTGTCCTCCGTGCGGCGGCGCCGCGGCACGAACTCGAGGCCGGCCCGTGGAAGAAGGCGGCGTTCGTCGCCACCGCGTCCGAGCGTCGCACGAATGTGCACACCGCCGTGAAGCTCGACTGGGGCGGGCCCGCCGAGTGGGTCGGAGAGGTGGAGCTGCACCGCGACGACCACGTCGACCGGGTCCTGATCTCCGGGCACCTCGTCGCGACCGTCGACGATGTGGAAGGACGCGTGATCGCCGACGTGGCGCGTCCCTGGACGGTCGACCTCCAGGCGAACTCACCCACACCGCGTGACGAGATCGCCGTCCGCTGGGCCGATTTCGCCAAGGTCCCGCAGCTCAAGAGGCATGAGGAGAGCCCATGGACGGTCTCCGTGACGGACGAGGCACCGATCCTGTACCTCAACAGCGGATTCGAAGGGCTTCGCGCCGTGCTGACGGGGACCAAGGCGAGCGATCGGCCCGCGCGGGAACTGCTCGCCTCGCAGATCGCCGTGAGCCTGTGGACGACGTTGTTCAACGAGGCGATTCGTCACGTCGAGGGTACCGATTGGCCGGACGGCTGGCGCGGCATGGCGCTTCGCCGCATGCTGCCGGATGTCTTCCCTGAGCGTTCTCCCGATGACGCGTTGCGTGAAGTGGGGAGAGGAACGACTGCACCCGACCTGCCCACCCGCGTGCTCCACGCGGCGATCAAGCAGGCCAAGGCCCCGCGTTCCCTCGCCAACTTCATCCGCTCGCTGCAGAAGACCGGATCGGAGGACCGGTGAGCGACGTACCGAGCAAGCTGGGGCTGTTGCCCGATGAGGTGGCCGGGAGTTTCCTCAATGCGGGTGTGCTGCAGAACGCCGAGCCGCTTCCCCAAAACGAGATCGAGCGGGCATCGACCCTGATCGATCGAGACGCTGAGCCCGTCAGGGAGCTGTTCGACGAGGCGATGGGGCGTTTCCTCTCGGATGAGCGGACGGCGGCCGATGCGTGGCTCGCACCGGTGCTTCACGCGACCCTGCGTCTCACCCGCCGCGAGGCCGCGGACTCGGGGCTGTGGAACTACTTGGCGCTTCGGCTCGCCCCCGACTACGTGTACTGGCGCCACCTCAGTCGAGAGGCGGCACCCACCGTCGCCCGTAACCGCTTCGTCGGTCCCTTCCACACCCAGGCCTTCGCCCGGCTCTGGTGGGCGGCCGAACTCTTCCGGGACGGTCCTGATTATGGGCCGGTCAAAGTGGCGTGCGGCAACCAGGACGTACTCAACACGGTGCTGCGCCTGGAGGTCATCCGGCATCGGCCGACGGCTCAGGCGATCATCAGGCTGCTCGAGACCGGAGTGGTCCGCACCGGCCGAGAGGTCAACGCCCTGGCACAAGCGGTCAACACCGCCGGCACGACCTTGTCGTACGAGGCACTCGCGCCGGACGAGCCACGTGATACAGACGCCTACCGCGATTGGGTCGAGGCGGCGGATGAAGCGGTGGTGCCCTTCGACCGTCTGCCGCGTGGGCCGGAGGATGGGCGGATCCCGAAGGGGTCGGTGGACACTTTGGCGAAGTTGTTCGAACGGTTGTTCGCCGACTCTCCGGCGGCCGACGCGACGTCCGAAGAGTCATAGCACCTGCGCCGTTGGCGGTGCGCCCCCAATCTCGTGATCGACTCGCTCTGAGGAGACGAGCGGCATGAACGGCCGCTTCACCAGTTTGGAGATCGGCGCCGGAGTCGGTGGTCAGGCTCTGGGGCTGGAACGTGCCGGATTCGATTCGGTCGTCCTTATCGACAACGACGCACACGCATGTGCCACCTTGCGTGCGAACCGGCCGCACTGGCGAGTACTCGAGATGGATTTCAAGGAGTTCGTCGGTGCGGAACACGGCGTCACCACCGTGGACCTGCTGTCCGGCGGCCTACCGTCGACCCCTTACACGGTCGCCGGCAAGCAGGAGGGCACGAAGGATCGTCGCGATCTCCTCAAGGCCGCGATCTGTCTCGCGATCGAGCTGCAGCCTCGCGCCATCCTGTTGGAGACCACGCCGGCGTTGCTGTCCAAACAGTTTGTCGCCGTGCGGGATGACGTCGAGGCAGAGCTCAAGCACCTTGGCTACCAGTGGGAGTGGAAGGTGCTCGACGCACAGCACTTCGGCGTCCCGCAGACCAGGCGCAGTTGTCTGCTGGTCGCGATGCGACCTGCGGACTTCGCACGGTTCTCCTGGCCCGAACCCACGCACGAGCAGGGGCGTCCCGTCGGCGAGGTCCTGCGGGATTCGATGGCAAGCAGAGGGTGGCCGGATGTCGACCGGTGGGTCCGACTGGCCAACCGGGTGGCGCCCACCATAGTCGGCGGGTCGAAGAACCATGGCGGTGCCGATCTCGGTCCGACGCGGAGCAAGCGCCAGTGGCAGGCGCTCGGGGTCAACGGGCACGGGATTGCGGATGACGTGCCGGATGAGAACTTCGCCCTACGGCCGGAACTCGGGCATCACGGCCTACCGAAGTTGACGGTTCCGCAGGTGATGAAGCTGCAAGGGCTACCCGACGACATGGTACGTCTCCGGGCGGAAGACCGCGCGCTACAAACAGGTCGCGCAGGCGCTTCCACCGCAGCTCGCCGAGGCCGTCGGTCGTCGGATCGCTGTGGCCCTGTCCTGATCACTCGGTAAGGTGATCCCCATGACCCCCGGCATCACGCGTACCATCAATATCGTCGATCTGTTTGCCGGGTGCGGAGGCTTCACTCAAGGCTTTCACACATTCCGGCCGGAATCGTCGGATGTCTCCCCCTTCCGCACAGTCGGCGCAGTGGAATGGGATATCGCAGCCGCCTCGACCTACGCCGTCAACTTCGCGGATGAGGCCGGCGGAACCGACCACATATTCGCCGGTGATATCAAGGACTGGGATCCGAGCATGGTGGATTCCAGTGTAGACGTCATTCTCGGTGGCCCTCCTTGCCAAGGATTCTCCGGCCTGGGTAAGGAAGATCCAAACGACCCGCGCAATCGGCTCTGGAAGCAATATGTCCGTGTGGTTCGGGCACTTCAGCCGAAGATCTTCGTGATCGAGAACGTGGACCGCTTCTTCCGCTCCAAAGAATTTGAGCTGATGAAGGCCTCTGCAGGCCCTGGTGGTGATCTCCACGACTATGCATTGGAATGGAAGATTCTCAACGCCGCAGACTACGGCGTTCCCCAGGCCCGTAAGCGTGCGATCGTGCTGGCCACCCACAAGGATCTGGTCGCAACCCACCCGGAGCGCAGGCCTCTAAGACACCCTACGCCCACTCATCAAAAGCCGGGAAAAGGTGAGGACGGCGTTCTTCCTCTGTCCGAGATCAAGGAGATCAAAGAATGGGTGCCCGCAGGCGTCGTATTCGCGGACACACCCAAGGAAACCGAGACCACGGAATTGCCGGCCCGTACGTGCAGTCCTTTGGGGCGCGTCCTTCCGGGAATTTTTCAGACGCATGAACTGCACATAGGACGCAAGCCGACAGCACTCTCCTTGGCTCGCTACAGGGCCATTCCCGAGGGTGGAAATCGTCACGATCTGCCCCCACACTTGTCGACGCCCAATTGGCTCCGGCATCGCAACGGGTCAGGCGACGTAATGGGCCGGATGTACTGGGATCAGCCGGCCGTGACGATCAGGACGGAGTTTTATAAGCCGGAGAAAGGGCGTTACCTGCATCCGCGTGCGGATCGGCCCATAACCCACATGGAGGCGGCGTATCTGCAGGGTTTCCCGCCTGACTATCGATGGGTAGGTAACAAGATTCAGATAGCCAGGCAGATCGGAAATGCCGTTCCCGTGGGCCTGTCCACGGCCATTGCAGCCTCCCTCTATAAGTACCTGCAAGAGGTGGGATGTGGATCATCCTAGTTCAGTTCGGTCTGTAGCGGATTTTGATCGGTGATACTTCTGGGATGGGATCATAGGCGGCGACATTTGGTTGACCGCCTCATCTCACATATGGCGTCTCCGGGGATCCGGAATCTGGCACTCAAACTCCCGTCAACACGTAAGTGGATGATTGAGTCATAGGAAATCGGCGATCCTGGAGGATGGATGGGAAGGAAGCTTCGCGTGGGTGAGGTCCTTCGCTATCCACGCGAGAAAGACGGCGCTCAGGAGGTAATCGGAGAATATAGAAACTTCTACTATGTCACGAATACGCCCGGTCGATCGAGAGTTCTCCTGGAAGCGGGAATCAATGGGATCGCCAGAGTGAAAATCGGAGGAGGGTCTCGACGTCCGGCTGTGTTGATCAGGTCCAGCCCATGGAAGGCCGGGTCGGAAGTGACGCCATGGCACGACGACTTCGATTTGGACAACGGCCATGTCCGCTATTTCGGGGATCATAAAGTAGGGCTGGAGAAACCGGTCGGCGCCACCGCCGGCAACAAAGTGCTCCTTGAAGCGTTCGATTACCACCAGGCACCTACCGCGGAAGGACGTGTCGGGGCGCCTCCGCTCCTCATATTCCGTTCGGTGTCACGGAACGACGCGGTCAAGGGATATGTCGAGTTCTGCGGCGTCGCCTTGATCGAGCGAGCCGAAAGGGTAGTGCAATGGGCCGGTTCCGATCGGACCACCTTCACGAATTATGTGTACGATCTGGCGCTACTTGATTTGACCCAAGAAGATGACCGGCTGGACTGGGACTGGATCAGCGCCCGCAGAGATCCCACCGTCAGTGACGAAGAGGCATTAAAGCTTGCCCCCAAATCCTGGCGCGAGTGGGTCCGTCAGGGGAATTCGGCATTGCCAAGGCTTCGTAGGCGTGTCGCGAAACACCGTGTGGTCAAGGTTCGTGACCAGAGGCCGGAGCCAGGCGGTCGACTCGCGGCCGACCTTGAGGTCGTCTATCGTCGTTTTGACGGAGACAAGCATGCTTTCGAAGCGCTGGCCTCGGCGGTAACCGCACGCGTGATGCGGGCATCCGGGCATGGTTATCATGAAGGGTGGCTGACCCAAAGATCCGGTGACGGTGGAGCCGACTTCGTCGGTCGTTTGGACTTGGGTTCCGGGCTCGCCGGCACACGGCTGGTGGTCCTCGGACAAGCGAAGTGTGTTCGGCCCGACAGTTTGATCTCGGCTGAGCAGATCGCTCGCGTCGTCGCTCGGTTGCGGCGCGGTTGGATCGGTGTTTTCGTAACCACCGGATCTTTTTCCGAGCATGCCCATCTGGAGATGGTCGAGGATCAGTATCCGATCGTCCTCATCAACGGGCTGGAACTCGTGAAGATTCTACGAGGGATCGCCAGCGAGGACCACGGCGGAGATTTGTTGTCCTGTATCGATCGCCTGGTTTCCGACAGATCCTCTACGGTCACGAATCGTAGACCCGAAGAAATATTGCTACATTGAAGTACTCGTTGACGGTTTGCGGACTCGTTGTCGGGCTGTTCTACCACCGACCTCGGTGACACGGGATTCCCGCCACGAATGGAGGCGTAAGCGCTCCGCAAGGGCGCCTGGATGCAGCTTCGGTGTCGTCGCTGTAGCTGCTCTTACACCGAGGCATCGGTACGTATGCCGCTGAGGAATGCACGCCAGCCGCTCTTGCTTACCTCGAGTACGGGGCCAGTCGGGTTTTTCGAGTCGCGAATACCTATGTGGCCTGAGGGGAGGACGCCGACCTCGACGCAGTCGCCGGTGTCGCCACTGTAGCTGCTCTTACGCCAACGTGTGGGGCTGGGCGAACGATGCATGTCAGGCAGATTCATAAGTATCACGCTAAAGCCGGTCGGCGGCTGTGGCAATGAGCCGCATCGAGTCGTCCGTGGGGAGGGCGGAGGCGCGTAGGTGGTTGAAGGCTAGGTCGTATCTTCGGACCTCGTCCTCGTGCTCGAGGTAGAGGCCGCCGGTCAGGTTTTCCAGGTAGACGACCTCGGTGACGCCGGGGCCTGCGAACCGGAGTGTGGTGAACGGGCCGTACATCCCGGTCGTCGCGCCGGCGGTGAAGGGGAGGACCTGGATGGTGATGTTCGGGCGGGACGCCATCTCGACGAGGTGGTGAAGCTGGTTGCGGGTCACGTCGGTGCCGCCCACGCGCTGGTGGAGGACCGCCTCGCCCAGGATCGCCCAGAAGGTCACGGGGTCCTCTCGGGAGAGGATTGCTTGGCGTGCGGCTCTGACCTGCACGAACTTCTCGACCTCGTCCCGGTCCTCCCATACCTTGCTCGAGCCCACCACGGCGAGGGCGTACTCCTTGGTCTGCAGCAGGCCGGGTACCAGCTGGTTCTGGAAGGTGCAGATCTCGTGGGAGTCGGTCTCCAGGGTGATGAGGTCCGCGAAGGCGTGGGCGAGGGTGGCGCCGTAGGCGTGCCACCAGCCGCGTTCGCGGGCGCGCTTGGCCAGGGCGATGAGGGCTTTGCGTTGGTCGGGGTCGGCGAAGCCGTAGAGGTCGAGGAGATCTTGGATGTCGCCCCAGTGGGCGCGGATCATGCCGTTTTCTATTCGGCTGATCTTGGATTGGGGCCAGCCGAGGCGTTCGGCGGCGGCTTCGATGGTGAGGCCGGTCTCTTTTCGGATTTTGTTGAGGGCGTTGCCGAGCCACTTGAGGCGGATGGTGTAGTTCGGCATCGAGTCCTCCGAGGGGGTTCACACCGAGATCGGCGATGCGGTGGGCAACTTTTCCATGCAAATGGCTTGCGAGTCGTGAAGCCTTCGGTCATTGTGACAGATATGGTCACTGATCGTGCTTGAATGCATTCATTCAGTGACTGCATTGTTCATGTCTGGGATGGGGTGACCGAAAGCCGCGCCCTGTCGGTCGCTCGGCCAGACCATCGAGCGGTGCCTGCGAAGGGGTCGCGATGGTGAGAACCGTGTGGGAGGCCGACGGGATCGAGGCGGGAACGTCGGCCGGGTGGGGGTTGGGACGGCCGCCGGCACGGAACGCGGGTGAGTGGCGAAGGGGGTACGGCCCGGCAGGCGGCGCGGTGCGCCGTCTCGGCCGTGCGGCATCGAACACCCAGGGCCGCCGGGGCCGGGCCGTGCGGCGCCTTCCGGACGGCGACGCCGAGCGGCCGGGGTGGTGGTCTAAGGCGCGTTTCCCCAGGCGGAACGGGCGGTTTACAGGCGCCGACCGCGGATGGCGGGCCCTGCCGTCAGAGTGGTATCGGCGCGCGGGTAGCCTCATCGGTGCGGGCGGCCCAGGAGAGCCGGAGCCTTTCCGGCGGATCGAGTGGGTTCGTCCGCGGTTCGACCAACGCAGGGACGGCCCGTCGCGCACCGGCTCGGCGGACCGGAGGCCGAGGTCGTACGGCGGGCCGGACCGGTGCACGGACCGCGCGGCCGACGGGCGGTGCCGGGCATGAAGGGCGCGTTGTCGCAGATGGCGACGCGCGTCCGGGGGATGGGGCTCGCCGTCGAGGCCGTCGTCGTCCGGTTCCGTCGGAGGCGGACGCGGCGCCGACGCTACACATCCGGTACGGCCGCACCGTATCGGCGGGGGAAGCAGGGGCGGGTGCCGGTGACGATCAGCCGAACGTTCGCTGCGGCGTATGAGCAGGTGAAGGCCGCACGGGAGTTCGTGCGAGAGCAGGTGGGCGACGACCACCCGCGTGCGTACGACCTCATGCTCGTCACCAGCGAACTCGCGGGCAACGCCATACAGCACGGTGGGCGGCGCGACGGCACCGCGCAGGAGTTCGTGGTGTCGGTGACCGTCACCCCGGACCGGGTGATCGTGGCGGTGCGGGACGGCGGCATGACGGGCATCCCCCACGTGCTGCCGTACGACGAGGGCTCGATCGGCGGGCGCGGGCTCGCCCTGGTGGAGATGCTCTCGAAACGGTGGGGATTCGAGCGGGACTCCGACGGCACCGTGGTGTGGGCCGAGCTCGACGAGTACGGCGGCGGCCAGATGCCGGAGATCATCCCCTGGTGATCTCGCACGTGGGCGCGCGGCGCCGCCGGGCGGGCCGGCGTGACGCAGCGGGGACATCGGTACGGCGACCGCCCGGTGACCGAAGTGCAGGCACGGCGTCGATCGGGCTTCTCGCCACTCGAGGAACCGAAGGCCGACGCGCGCCCCTAGGGAAATGAGCAGGGAGAACGCGAACCGGAGAATGCGGCGAACCCGGGTGGCCCACGTCGGCGGGGCTGCGCCGACTCCGGGCTCGGCGGCCTGCCCGTCGGCCGGGTCACACGCTGTGGGCCGAGCGCGATGAGTGCGGCGAGGGGCTCGCAACCCATCCTTGTGTGATGCCGGGCATACGCGGCGTGGGCGAGCAGGCGTGACACGCCTGCAGCGACGATACGGCGGCCGCCCGAGGCTCGAACGCGCCGGCAAGGTGCCGGCCCGGTCGTCTACTGCTGAACGAACCGAAGGCCGGTGCGCGCATTCTCGGGGCCACGAGCAGGAAGAACGCGGCCCTCGGTGAGCGGCGAACCCGGGCGATCACATCGGCACGGGGGGTCTCACGCCGGGCATGGGCAGCCGCCTGCCTGCCGGCCCGATTACCCACGGTGTGGGCCGAGCTGGACGAGTGCGGCCGCGGGAGCGTCGGGACCGATCACGCCTTGCCGATCCCGGGCATGAGCGCGCGGCTCAGCGGCGAGGCAGGCCGGTGTGACGCGTCAAGGACGTTCGATACGACGCGCCCCGGCGAGCGAACGCGCCCGCCGGCGGAGGGCCCGGACCGCCCGCTACTCGAGGAACTTGACGGACAGCGCGAGCATCCCCAGGGCCACGAGCAGGGAAAACGCGGCCCCCAGCAGGCGGCGAACCCGGGCGGCCCGCGTCAGCGCCGGCGGGGACACGCCGTCCGCGGCCTCGGCGGCCTGCCCGTCGGCCGGGTCACCTGCGGGGACGGACCGCTCGCCCCCGCCCGTCCGGCCGGACGGCCGCCGGTCATCGACGCGGTCGCCAGGTTCGCCGGGTTCCCGAGGCTCGACCCCCTCAGCCACACCGCCTCCCGGCACGACTCTCCCTCACCTGCCGCCGTCCTCGCGGCCGACAGCACTGTAACCGCTCGGCTCCTCCGCCGGCCCCGATTCGGCCGAGCCTGCGGCCGGCCCGTAGGCCCAGGTCGTGCCCGCGTCCGGCCGGGCGAAGCAGCCGCGACGGTACGGCGCGGCAGGCGTGGGCGATGGACGCGTACGGCCGGCGGCCGTCAGCGAACGATCGCGCCGTACACGTGCTCGACCGCGATCTTCACGAGCACCCGGCGCTCGGAGACCATGGCGGCGCGGTACTCCTCCCAGTCCGGGTGCTCCCCGGCGGCGTTGCGGTAGTACTCCACCAGGGCCTCGACCTCCGGCCCGTACGGGTCGGTGCCGGGGCCGATGAGCGTCGCCACGCCCTCGGCGGTCGCCCACGACCAGCCGTCCCGGCTGGTGACCGAGAGCGCCGCCCGCGGGTCGCGGCGCAGGTTCTTCGCCTTGACCCGGTCCGCGGTGGTCGACACGTAGATAACGTTCGCCTCGCGGTCGTAGTACGGCGTCACGGGGGAGAGCTGCGGACGGCCGTCGCGCTTGATCGTCGCCAGCACGCCGAGCCGGGCCTGCGCGAGCAGATCGCGGAGATCGGTGGACGCGTCACTCATGTCCGGAGCAACAGCGAGATCGCGCCGGCTGTTCCGGGCATGCGCGCGACGCGGCCCCGGCACCGGCCCACCGCCCGGCGGCGCACTCGAAGCCGGCGGCCGGTCACCCGCCGCTCGCCGTGACGGGCGGCCGGGCGGGCGACCGGCCGGTGAGCGCGGCCGCGAGCCGTACGGCCGGGCCGGGTCAGTCGAGGCAGAACTCGTTGCCCTCGGGGTCGGCCATCACGATGTGGCCCGCGTCGAGCGGGGGCCGGGGGTCGTGGCGGCGGATGCGCTTGGCGCCGAGCGCGACGAGGCGGTCGCACTCGGCCTGCAGGGCCGCCATGCGCTCCTCACCCTGCAGCCCGGGGGCGACCCGGACGTCGAGGTGCACGCGGTTCTTCACCTCCTTGCCCTCGGGCACCCGCTGGAAGAAGATCCGCGGCCCGCGCTCCTCCGGGTCCTCGATCGCCGACCGCGCGTTGCGTTCCTCCTCCGGCACGCCGATGCGGGCGAGAAACTCGTCCCAGGCGGCGAGCGGGTCGGCCCCCTCGGGCAGCTCGACCCCGGGCGGGGCCGGGTGCACGTAGCCGAGCACCTCCCGCCAGAAGATCGACAGGGCACGCGGGTCGTGACAGTCGAACGTGATCTGCATCTGGCGGCTCATCGCGTCACCCCCGTGGTGGCGGTCGAGTGCAGGTAGAGGTCGCGCAGCAGGCACACCTCGGCGAGGTGGTGGATCAGCTCGCGGTGGATGTGCAGCACCAGGTCGGCCATGGTGAGCTCGGGGAGGAACTCCTTCTCGCCGACCGGGGTCAGCAGCTCCTCCTCGCTGAGCCCGCGCACCCCGGCCAGCCACGTGTCGATCTGGGCGTCGAGCTGCTCGAGCGCGGCCGCGGCCGTGCCCGCGTACTCCCAGGTCTCGTACGACGCGGGCGGCGCGCCGAAGTGGGCGGCGTTGCGCACGGCGAGCACGCCGACGATGACGTGGCCGAGCCGCCACGCGATCGTGGTGAACGGCGGCGGGTCCGGCTGCGGGAAGGCGTAGTCGATGGTGTAGTCCCCGGCGCCCGCCTGCACGGGGGCGGTCGAGGTGCCGCGCGGCCGTACGCTCCACGCGTCCGGCACCGGGGACCAGAAGTACTCGTCGTCGGTGAGGCCCGCGAGCCGGTCCCGGACCTGATGCGTCCAATGCCATTCCCACTGGTCGCGCAGGACGCGGTTCCAGGCGGGTGCGTTCGTGTCCATGCGGCCACCCTTCCCGGTGTAGCGGACAGGACCGGTCCGCTATGGTCGGCGTATGAACGGCACGGCGGCGACGGCGGGCGACGAGCGCGGCACCACCGAGCGGGTGCTCACCCTGCTCGGCCTGCTCCAGCAGCGTCAGGTGTGGACCGGCCCGGAGCTCGCCGAACGGCTCGGGGTCACCCCGCGCACGGTACGGCGGGACGTGGAACGGCTGCGCGCGCTCGGCTACCCGGTGCACGCCGAGCGCGGCGTCGGCGGCGGCTACCGGCTCGGCCGCGGCCAGGACCTGCCGCCGCTGCTGCTCGACGACGAGGAGGCGATCGCGACCGCGGTGGCGCTGCTCGCGGGCGCGGGCGGCACGGTCGCCGGCGCCGGGGAGGCCGCGCTGCGCGCGCTGACCAAGCTCGACCGGGTGCTGCCCACCCGGCTGCGGCACGAGGTGCGCGCGCTCGCCGCGTCGGTCGAATCGTTCGGCGGCGGAGGCCGTGTCCCGGTGGACGCCGAGACGCTCATGACCCTGGCCCGGGCGTGCCGGGACGAGGTCGAGGTCGAGTTCGACTACCCGTCGAGGGGCGAGGTGCGCCGGCGGCGGGTCGAGCCGTACCGGCTGGTCACCTCCGACCGGCGCTGGTACCTGTTCGCCTACGACCTCGACCGCGACGACTGGCGCAGCTTCCGGGTCGATCGCATGTCCGGCGTCGCCGCGCGGACCTGGCGGTTCCGGCCGCGCCCGGCCCCGGACGCCGCGGCCTACGTGCAGGAGAGCGTGACCAGCCGCGTCTACCCGCACCAGGCGCGGTTCCTCGTGCACGCCCCGGCCGAGGCGGTGCGCGCGCAGATCCCGCCGTCGGCCGCCGTGGTACGGCCGAGCGGTCCCGGCCGGTGCGAGGTGCAGGCCGGGGCCGCCGACCTCGACTACCTGCTCGTGCACATGGCCCTGCTCGGCCACGACTTCGCCGTGCTCGACCCGCCCGAGCTCGCCGAACGCTGCGGGGTGCTGGCCCGGCGGCTGCTCACCGCGGCGGCACGGGCCCCGGAGCCCGCGGCGCGGGCCGGCGCCGCCGGGTGAGCCCGGCGCGGGGTCACGCCGGCCCGGCCGGAGGCTCGCAGGCGAGCGCCTCGACCCGGCGCAGGGCCCGGGGCGGTGCCGGCCGTCCGGCACCGCGCGGCCGATCGCGTGCGCGTCGCGGGCGGCGGCGCGGCCGCCCCGTGCCGGCCGCCGCCCGGGGAACGAGAGCGGCGGTGCCCGCGACCGGGCGGCCGGACGGTGCTCGCGGCCGCTTCGCGGTCGATTTCGGAGGGATGGCGGATCGTGGCGTGTCACGCCGTGTCAGACCGGCGTCACCCCCGGTCAAAGCGACGACGGGAGCGGATCCGCGGGTGTGGCCCACTTTTTCGCCGCCGTGATTAACCGATGCCGGGACGACGGTTGAGGACGGCTCGCCGTCGACCGTGATTCCGCCGCGGCACCTGTCCCGTACTCGAGATCAGCCGCTTGACGTGCTGCGATGTCGCGCGAAGGCGATGGTGCCCGCGATGTGCGCCACCGCGTACCCCCACGGAACGGGCGCGCCGAGGCCTGACCGGGTTGGCGGCGTGAATGCGGCGGCCGCCGGCGCAATTTATCACAGGAAACGCGGAACGGCAACTCGAATATTTGGGGGCCTGCAAAAATCGTTTCACCGTTGAGAGAGATTTCCCATATATATCGAATATGAACACGTCGGAGCTGCTCACGCATTTCCGCACGCACGGCACGCCGTTGACGCTTTCGCGCCGTGGCGAACTGACCTGGGACGACGCGGACCTGCACCGGGAGGCCTGGGAGGCCGACCCGGAGGGGTACGCTCTGCTCGCGCTCGTCCCCGGCGTGCGGGAGTGGCAGCGCGCCCGGGTGCTGCTGCGCGTGCTCGCCTCGTCCCAGGCGCACCTCGCCGAGCCCGCCCGCGCCGTGCTCGCCACGGCGACCCGGGCGCTGCTGTTCGGCCTCGCCCCGAGCACGGCGATCACGGCCCTGCTCGCGGTCCGCCGCCTGCGGGCGAACCACAAGCACACCACGCGGGCGATGGTCGCGTTCGCGCTGGAGCACCCGGACGGCGACGCCCTCGTCGCGGCGCGCCGGCCCGCGCTCGTCGACTGCCTCGAGCACGCGCTCGGCAAGGCGACGGCCCGCGCCTGCGCCCGGCTGATCGCCGAGGGCGACACCGGCTCGCCGTACCTGCGGAGCAGGCTGCTGCGGTTCACCCGGGACCCGGAGACGGCGATGCGCCGCGTCCGCGCCCTGTACGGCCCGGGCGTGCATGGCGCGCCGGCGCCGCAGGAGCCGCCGGTCGCGCTCGACCCGCCCCGCGAGAACCCGCAGGTCGTGACGGTGACCAACCGGGGCGACATCGCGGCGACGCTGGTCCACCTCTACCGGGGCGGCTCGGAGTCCGAGCTGCGGCCGGCGCTCGCCCGCTACGTCGCCGAGGCGACGCGCGGCCTGCCGCGGCTGGCCGCGCACGTCGCGCTCGTGCTCGACACCTCGGCGTCGATGCGTGGGTACGGCGAGCGGGAGTGGGCGCTGATCTCGCAGGCCGAGGCGCTGCGCCTGGTGCTGGCGGAGGTGTGCGAGCGGCTCACCGTGATCGAGACCGGTGGCCCGGCGGCCGCCCCGGCGGGCGCCACCGACCTCGCCACCGGGCTGCTCGACGCGCTCGCCGCCGGGCCGGACCTGGTGGCGATCGTCACCGACGGGTACGAGAACACGCTCCCGGGCGACCTCGCCCGGGTGGTGGCGAGCCTGCCGGGCGCGGGCGTCACCACGCCGGTGGTGCTGTGCCAGGCCGCCTTCGCGCGCAGCGACGACCTGACGTTCCGTACCCCCGCGCGGAACCTGCCGCGCGCCTCGTTCTGGCACCAGGACGACTTCGCCGAGCTGCTGCCGTGGCTGTTCGGCCACTGCGCGGCCGGCCGGGACTGGATCCGGCGGACGGTGCTCGACCGGCTGTCCGGCCGCGTCACGGCCCTGGAAGGAGGACGTGCATGACCGAGCTCGCGACCCTGATGCCCGCGCCGGTCGACCTGGCGGGCTACCGGCTCGGCCCGCCGCAGCAGGCCGGCGCGCTCACCATGGTGCCGGTGTACGGGCCCGAGCACGAGGGCTTCGTGTCGCCGCGCACCGGGCTCAAGCTCAACCGGGTCGTCAGCTACGGCACCGTCGAGCTGCAGAACGGCGCGGCGGAGGGTGTGGTGATCGTGCCGCTGCACATCGGCTACATCCAGCACGCCGCGCAGAACCACGCGCTCTGCTCGGCCGCGCTGATCGCGGCCGGGCAGACCCGCCAATTCGAGACCGCCTGCTGCGTGCAGCAGACGCAGGGCGGCCTGCTGCAGGGCCGCGACCAGTGGTTCTTCGTGCTGCCGCTCGAGCTGCGGCGCGAGGCGCTGGAGCTGCGCGACGTCCGCGACTTCGCGAAGCTGTGGTCCGCCATCGCCCGGCTGAACGCGGCGTACGGCCTGCCGGGCCGCGGCCACCTGGAGCAGATCCTCACCCGCAAGCGGCCGATCCTGAACCAGTTCCGCAACCGGCTGGAGCCGCTCCCGGGCCAGGTCGGCGCGCTGTTCTTCATCGGCGAGGCGTTCGCCGGCATGGAGATCGCGCCGAGCTCGCGGTACTTCGCCGACCTGTGGATGCCGCTGGTGTGCTTCGCGTACGGCGTGGCCGCCTGGCAGGCCGAGCCCGAGCCGGCTCCGGCCCTGCCGTACCGCGCCGGGAACCTGGCGGAGCTGCGCGCGGAGCTGGAGCGCGACCGGGCGGCCCGCATGGAGCGGGTGGCATCCTGGCTCGCCGAGCCCGCGGTCGGCGGCGAGTGGTCGGTCGCCGAGGAGGAGCGCTACCTCGACCTGCGGCTGTCCACCGTGACCGGGGATGGGATCGCCGGGCAGGTCGTCACCCGGGACGGGCGGCCGGTCTACGCGTCCCTGTTCTCCACCCGCTGGGAGCGGTGAGCCGCAGAAAACCGGTTGCGGCCGGGCAGCGGATCGGGTTGCATGATCACTGCGGGAACTGCGCCGGGCATGGCGGTTCCACTCCACTCATTCCACGTGAGGTTCGCGGGCGGTCTCCCCGCTTTTTCGTCAAACTCTGGAGGCTGTTCGGGGGAGTCCGCCAGGGCGCCGGCCGCCCGTCCCGCACCCGATCCGCCCGCTCGGGCGGCGGGAACCGCACCCGTGGCCCGGGGATCACCGGGCCACCCGGCTCTCGCACGTCGCGGTCCCGCCCGTCCTGTGGGTTCCCGCAGTGGCGGGCGGGAGGAGCGCGGCCTGCGGCCGCCCGGCGCGGCCTGGCGGCGGTGCGCCGGGGCGGAAAACGCGTTGCGGCCGAGGCGGCGGATCGGGTTCCATGATCACTGCGGGAACTGCGCCGGGCATGGCGGTTCCACTCCACTCATTCCACGTGAGGTTCGCGGGCGGTCTCCGCTTTTCGCCGATCTTTGGAGGTCGTTCGGGGGAGTCCGCCAGGGCGCCGGCCGCCCGTCCCGCGCCCGCCCCCGCGCGGGCGTTGAGGGCCGAAGGTGGCCCGACGAAGGGTCACCGGGCCACCCGGCTCACGCATCCTGCTCCAGCAGGTCGCGGTACCGCTCGTACTCGGAGTCGGCGGGGTCGAGCAGCTCGGCCTGCACCATCGCCTTGCCGAGTTCCTTTTTCAGGTCCTCGTCGTCGCATTCGAGGCTGCTCTGGATGATTTCCGCCACGATCGTGGTCGTCCCGGCCTCGAATATGGCGCCGGAGTCCTTCTGGTAGAACCACGCCTCGTAGACGACGACGTCATCGTCGACCACGTCCCAGAGTTCCACGAAGTTGAGGACGCTTTCCCCGTCCTCGCCCGGAGTGAGCAGCTCTTCGGCGCTCAGGTCCGAGCCGTCGTAGGCGTTCCCGCAGGCCCGGAGCTGCTCGGCCTGGTGAGGGCTGAGCTGGTCCGCGGAAGTGACCTCACGTTTGTTCGTGAACTCGAGCATGGCGGCACATTAACAGCCTTTCCGCGGCCGTTGAAACGTTTGTGGAACGGAGCACGGCATCGCTTGGCGAAGCGGCGGCGAGCCGTACCGTTTGGGCCGTTTACCGCTTCTTACTGTGCCACGGTGAGGCGACCTGAAGGAAACCGTAAGGGGTGCCCGGCAGGCTCGGAGACGTCGGCGGGGCGGCACCGGGCCGCCCCCACGGGCCACAGGGAGCCGGTCATGCGCAAGCTCATCGAGTCCACCTTCGTCTCGCTCGACGGCGTCATCGACGACACCACCCCGTCCACCGTGTCCCGCGCGGAGCCGCAGCACTGGGGCCACCCGTACTGGGACGAGCAGCACGCCGCGTACTCGGCCCGGCTCATGGCCGAGGCGGACGCCCTGCTGCTCGGGCGGGTGACGTTCGAGGCGTTCGCCCGGTCCTGGGGGTCGATGGACACGCCCGAGGCGAAGCCGATGAACGAGATGCCCAAGTACGTCGCCTCGCGCACGCTCACTGAGATCGACACCTGGAACGGCACGCTCATCAAGGGCGACGTCGCCGAGGAGGTCGCCAAGCTGAAGGAGCAGCCGGGCGGGAACATCCTCAAGTGGGGCACCGGCGAGCTCGACCGGACCCTGGTGCGGCACGGCCTCGTGGACGAGTTCCACTTCTGGTACTTCCCGGTGATCGTCGGCGCGGGCAAGCACCTGTTCGAGGGCGCCGGCTTCGACACCACCCACCTGCGGCTCGCCGACATCGAACGCTTCGACTCCGGGATCGTCGTGCACATCTACGTCCCCAAGTGATCGGCCGTGCGCCGGTACGGCGGGGCCGCCGGAGCCCGCGGGGATCGCCCGGCGGGTGCCGTCCGCCGGGCGGCGCGGCCGCACGGGGCCGGCCTGCGGGCTCGGCGATCGGCCCGCGGGCGGCGGCGCGGCTCGGGCCACGCGGCGGTGCGCCGCCGGGCCGCGACCGGGTCAGGCGGGCGCCGCCGGGCCGGGCGCGCCGAGGCCGGACGGGCCGGCGGCGGAGGCCGCGGGGCCCGGTGCGTCGAGCAGGTCGCGGGCCTGCTCCGGGGTGAGCCGCATGCCCGCGGCGAACAGCTCCGGGAAGCCGGGCGCCGCGGCCTCGACGGCCGCGGTGATCCGGGCCAGGTCGTCCCGGTCGCGGGCGGCGAGCCGCTGCCCGGCGGCCCGGCGGGCGGCCTCGGCCGCGCCGAGCAGCAGCGCGGCGAGGCGGGGGCGGCCATCCGGCACGAGCGCGGCCGCCATGCCGACGAGCGCCCACGCCATCTCCGGGACCGAGCCCAGCTCGCGGGCGACCGCGAACCCCTCGCGGAACCGGTCGAGCGCCCCCGCCGCGTCGCCCCGCCCGACGGCGAGCAGCCCCAGCTCGGCGAGCACCATCGCCAGGTACGGCGGCGGCCCCTCGCCGTCCCGACGCCGGGCGGCATCGAGCAGCCCGCGCAGGTGCCCCTCGGCCTCGGCCGGGTCCCCGGCGCGACGGGCGGCGACCGCGAGGGCGAGGCGGGCGAGCACCTCCTCCTGGTGCAGCCCCTGCCGGGCGGCGAGCCGCCGCGCCCGCTCGCCGTACTCCCGGGCGCCCGCGACATCCCCGGTCCGCGCCGACAGCCAGGCGAGCCAGCCCAGCCGCCCGGCCACGTCCGGCCACAGGCCCAGCTCCTCGGCGAGCCGCAGCCCGTCCCGGCAGAGCCGCATCGCCTCGGCGTGGTCACCGGACAGGTCGGCGAGGCCGATCAGCCAGTCGGTGCCCCGCAGCACCCCCCACGCGTCGCCGAGCTCGTCGAACAGCTCGGCGCTGCGCCGGGCGTCGCGCTCGAGCGCGGCGAGGTCGTGCCGCATGTGCGCGAGCATCGCCCGGGTGCTCAGCGCCGCCGCCTCACCCCACCGGTCGCCGGCGGCGCGGAACGCGGCGAGCGCGTCCGCCAGCGGGCCGGCGGCGGCCGCCCCGTCCCCGAGGCCGGCGCGCGCCATGGCGAGGAACCACTCGGCCCGGGCGCGCTCGGCCGGCCCGGCGAGCCCGCGGTACGCCGCCAGCGCATCGGCCGCCCGCTCCGGCCCGGCCTGCCCCTGCCAGATCGCGAGCCCGGCGTGCCACACCCCGCCCGCCGCCCGCAGCCCGTCCGGGGCCGGGCCGCCGATCGCGAGCGCCGCCTCCAGGGCGCGGCGCGCCTCGCCCACCCGGCCGCGCAGGAACCGGTACCAGGTGAGCGCGAGCGCGAGCCGCAGCGCCGGCTCGGCCGCCCCGCAGCGGCGGAAGGTGTCGAGCGCGGCCCGCAGGTTCGCCGCCTCGGCGTCGAGCCGCTGCAGCCACTCCCGCTGGCCGCGGCCGCGCAGCAGCGGATCGGCCCGGAGGGCGAGCGCCAGGTAGTGCTCGGCGTGGCGGCGCCGCCCCGCCGCCTCCTCGCCGCTCTCCCGCAGCCGGTCGAGGCAGTACGCGGCGACCGACTCCAGCAGCCGGAACCGCGGCCCGTCGCCGCGCACCACGAGCGAGCGGTCGACGAGCCCGGCGAGCAGGTCGAGCACCTCGGCCCGGTCGACCCCGTCCCCGGCGCACACCGCCTCGGCCGCCTCCAGCGTGCAGCCGCCGACGTGCACGGCGAGCCGCCGCAGCACCGCCCGCTCGGCGTCGCCGAGCAGCCGCCAGCTCCAGTCGATCACCGCGGCGAGGGTGCGCTGCCGGGCGGGCGCGTCCCGCGGCCCCCGGCCGAGCAGCCCGAACCGGTCACGGGGAACCTGGAGCCGGGCGGCGAGCTCGGCCACCCCGAGGGCGGGCACCCGGGTGGCGGCGAGCTCCAGGGCGAGCGGGATCCCGTCGAGCCTGCGGCACACCTCGGCGATCGCGCCGACGTCGGCGTCCCCGTCCAGGCCGGCCCGCGCCGCGAACAGCCGTACCGCGGGGCAGGCGGCGAGCCGCTCCGGATCGTCGGTGTCCGGGACCTCCAGCGGCGGCACCTCCCAGCGGGCCTCGCCGCGCAGCCGCAGCGGCTCCCGGCCGGTGGCGAGCACGTGCAGCCCGGGCGCGGCGGCGAGCAGCGCCGCGACGAGGCCGGCCACCGGCTCGACCACGTGCTCGCAGTTGTCGAGCACGAGCAGGGTGCGCCGCTCGCGCAGCACGGCGGCGAGCCGGTCGGCGGCCGGGCGGGTCTCGCCGGGGGCGTCCGGTACGGCGAGCGCGGCGAGCACCGGCTCGGCGGCGTCCCCGGATCCGTCCCAGGTGGCGAGGTCGACGAGCCACACGCCGTCCGGGAACGCGTCGACGAGGGAGCGGGCGGCGGCCACGGCCACGCTGGTCTTGCCGACCCCGCCCGGGCCGGTGAGCGTGACCAGCCGCCCGGCGCCGAGCAGCTCGCGCACCCGCGCCACCGCGTGGTCGCGGCCGATCAGCTCGGTCACCGGGGCGGGCAGGTTGGTGGCGGGCCGTGCCGCGCGCGCGGCCGCGGGCGGCGGGTCCTCGGCCGGGTCGCCGCGGAGGATCGCCTGGTGCAGCGCGGTCAGCTCCGGGCCGGGGTCGAGGCCGAGCTCGTCGGCGAGCAGCCGCCGCAGCCCGGCGAAGTCGTCGAGCGCCTCGGCGGTGCGGCCCGACCGGTGCAGCGCGCGCAGGTGGGCCGCGCGCAGCCGCTCCCGGAACGGGTGCCGGGCGACGAGCTCGCCCAGCTCGGCGACGAGCTCCCGGTGCTCGCCGAGCGCGAGCCGTACCTCGGCGTGTTCCTCGACGGCGGCGAGCCGCCGCTCCTCCCAGTGCCGTACGGCGTCGCGGGCGAACTCCTCGTCGGCGAAGTCGGCGAGGAACGGCCCGCGCCACAGCTCCAGCGCGGCGGCGAGCAGCGCCGCCCGTTCCCGTGCGCCGGCGGCGGCCCGGGCGCGCTCCACCAGGGCGGTGAACCGCGCCGCGTCGACCGCGCCCGGCCCGGGCCGCAGCGCGTACCCGGGCGGCTGGGAGACGACGAGGTCGCGCCCGCCCGGCTCGGCCGCCTCGAGCGCCCGCCGCAGCTGGGAGATCCGCACGTGGAGGGCGGCGGCCGGGTCCGCGGGGGCCTCCTCCCCCCACAGGTCCTCGACCAGCCGGTCCCGCGACACCACGTGTCCCTCGTGCAGGAGCAGGTCGGCGAGGAGCGCCCGCACCTTCCGCCCCGGAATCGTCACCGGCTCGCCGTCGTCGGTCCACACGGCGAGCGGCCCCAGCACGCCGAATCGCACCACCCCACGCTACGGAACGCCCGGCCGCCCGGCGACCCCTTTGGCCGATCATTCCGCGCCGGGCCCTCGCGCCGCGCCGGTAGGGGGTACGGCGGCGCGGCCGTGCCTCGAGCGGACAGGATTGGGCGCATGCAGACGTCCGCGTGGGAGAAGCTGGTCCGGGACCGGATCCCCGAGCTGTATGCGGAGGGGACGTATCGGGTGGCGGAGCCCGGCGAGCGCGCCGCGCTGCTCCGCGCCAAGCTCCTCGAGGAGACCGAGGAGTACCTCGCCGCCCCCGACCCCGAGGAGCTCGCCGACGTCCTCGAGGTGGTGCGCGCGCTCGCCCGGGCGCACGGGATCGACCTCGCGGAGCTGGAGCGGCTGCGCGCGGAGAAGGCCGCCCGGCGCGGCGGCTTCGACGGCGGCGTCGTGCTGCGCGAGACCCGCCCGGTACGGCAGAGCGCCCGCGCCGTCCTGCTCGACGGCGGCGACCTGATCCTCTTCCGCCGGGTACGGCCGGGCCGGCCCGAGCCGTACTGGGTCACCCCGGGCGGCAAGGTGGAGCCGGGCGACGCCTCGCCCGAGGCGGCGCTGCGCCGGGAGCTCGACGAGGAGCTGGGCGCCACCGCCGGGCCCGCCCTGCCGATCCTCGTCCTCGACGAGCCCGGCGCGCGGCACTGGTTCTTCGCCTGCCGGCTGCGCACCCTCGACCCCTCCCGGCGGCGCGGGCCCGAGTTCGGCGACCCGGCCCGGGGCCGCCACGAGATCGTGCGGGTGCCGTGCACGCCCGACGCGATCCGCGCCGTCAACCTCGTGCCGCCCGGGCTCGCCCGGTTCCTCGCCGCGAACGCCGCGCTCCTGCCCGGCCTGCTGGACGCGGCGACCTACGCCCCGGGCCGGTACCGGTCCGTCGTCGACGTGCATCTGCTCGTGCTCGACGGCGACCGGGTCCTGCTCGGGCGCAGGCGGAACACCGGGTACGCGGACGGCGAGTGGCAGATCATGCCCTCCGGCCACCTCGACGAGGGCGAGTCGGTCGTCGACGCGGTGATCCGCGAGGCGAGGGAGGAGCTCGGCCTGCACGTCGACCCCGCCGACATCGCGCCCGCGCACGTGCTCCACCACCGCAACCCCGGCGGCACCGCCCGCGTCGGCTTCTTCTTCGTCGCCCGCCGCCCGCTCGGCGAGCCGGTCAACGCCGAGCCGCACAAGTGCGCCGAGCTCGCCTGGTTCCCGGTCGGTGACCTGCCCGCGGACATCGTCCCGTACGCGGCGGCGGGCATCCGCCGGGCGCTGCGCGGGGCGGCGTTCTCGCTGCACGGCTGGGGCGATCCGGGCCCGGCCGAGCTGCGGGCCGAGGCCGCACGGGCCGGGTACGCCGAGCTGTCCGTCGCCGTCGTCGCCCACCGCGACGGTTCGGTCCTCGTCCTCTCCGACGAGCACGGCGACCGCCTCCCCGAGACCGTGGTACGGCCCGGCGAGCCGGTGGACCACGCCGCCGCCCGCCTGTGCCCCGGCCCGGCCCGCTACCTCGCCGCCGAGGACTACGTGTCCCCGGCCGGAACCCCGGCCCGCCGCTTCGCCTTCGCCGTCCCCCTCCCGCCGGACGCCCCGCTCCCGCCGAACGGCCGCCTGCTCCCCGCCGGCGCCCAAGCCCGACTCACCGCCGCCCAGCGCCGCTTCGTCGACGCGTGGCGGGCCTCCGGCGCACCCGGGTCCGGCCGCTGAGGCCGGCCGCAGGGGCGCGGCTGTCACGTCTGCGAGCGGCGGGCCGCCGCGGTGTGGGCACGGGCCGCAGGGCACGCCCTACCAGCGGGCGGCCGGCGCGCCGGGCCGGGGAAGCGGTCCGGGGCGTCCGCTACGAGGTGGCCGTGGTCGGTTCGGGGTGGGACGTGCCGCCGACCGGGGTCCGGCGGAGGAAGACGACGGCGAACAGGGCCGAAGCGGCGAGGAGGACGGCGGCGGCGATCGCCGCGGCGTGCATGCCGGCGGTGAACGCCTCGCGGGCGGCCGTGCGCACGGCCTCGCCGGTCGCGGCGGGCAGGTGCTCGGCGGCGGTGACCGCTCCGGCGAGGGTCTCGCGGGCGGCGTCGGCAACCTCGGCGGGGAGGCCGGCCGGGAGGGCATCGGCGGTCCGCCGGGTGTAGACGGCGGTGCCGATGCTGCCGAGGATCGCCATGCCGAGCGCGCCGCCGAACTCGGTGGTGCACTCCAGCAGCGCGGAGACCGCGCCGGCCCGGTTCGGCGGGGCGACGCTCATCACCATCTCGTTGCTCTGCGTGGTCACCACGACGAGGCCGATCGCGTACCCGCCGACGAGGAGCAGGAAGCCCCACAGCGGCGAGTCGGGGGTGATCCGCGTCATCCCCGCGAAGCCCGCCGCGGCGACGAGGAACCCGCACCCGACGATGTAGGCGCGGTCGAGGCGCCGCGCGAGCGCCACGCTCGCCGGTGCGGCGCCGGCGACGGCGACCGAGGGGAGCACGCTCCACAGCGCGGCCTCGAGCGGGCTCATGCCGAGCACGGACTGCAGGAACTGAGTGGTCTGGATGGCGAACCCGATCATGGCGAACATCGCCGGCAGGCCGACGAGGAGCGACCCGCCGAACGCGCGCCGCCGCAGCAGGCCCAGGTCGATCATCGGGTACGGGATCCGGGCCTGGCGCCTCAGGAACAGGACGGCGACGAGGAGCCCTGCCGCGATCGCGGCCACCGGCAGCGGCCGGTAGCCGTCCTTGGCGAGCTCCTTGATCCCGTAGCTGACCGGGAGCGCGGCGGCGAGCGACAGCACGGCGCTGAGCAGGTCGAACCGGGCCGACTCCGGCGCCTTGGACTCGGGCACGAGCAGCGGCGCGAGCACGAGCAGCAGCGCCATCACCGGGGTGTTCACCAGGAAGACCGAGCCCCACCAGAAGTGTTCGAGCAGCAGGCCGCTCATCACCGGGCCCACCGCCACGCCCGCGCTGAGCACCGCCGTCCAGATCGCGATCGCGGTGCCGCGCTGCCCGGGGTCGTGGAACATGGCGCGGATGAGCGCGAGCGTCGAGGGCATGAGGGTGGCGCCGCCGACGCCGAGCAGGGCGCGGGCGACGATGAGCAGCTCCGCGTTCGGCGCGTACGCGGCGAGCATCGACGCCGCCCCGAACGCCGCCGCGCCCGACAGCAGCAGCCTGCGCCGCCCGATCCGGTCGCCGAGCGCCCCCATCGTGATGAGCAGCCCGGCGAGCACGAAGCCGTAGATGTCGAAGATCCACAGCTGCTGGGTGGCGGTCGGGGCGAGCTGCCTGCTGATGAACGGCACGGCGAAGTAGAGCACTGAGACGTCCATCGAGACGAGGAGCAGGGGGAGCAGCAGCACCGTCAGGCCGATCCACTCGCGCCGGCCCGCCCGGGGTCCGGGGCCGGTGTCCGTCGAGGTCATACCGATCTCCAGGTCAATCGGAAGCAGGGGAAAGGCGGCGACGCGTGGGGCACGCCGGCCGGCGATGCGGCCGCTCACCTGAATACACTGTACGCATGGATGCGTACATGGCAAGCCGAGGTCGGAATTTCCTTTGCGAACTGCGACTTCATGGTGCCGGCAAACGCCTCGTGTACTAGTACACCAGCCGAATCCGCCGCCTGTGGGGATGTGCCGGTCGCCGATCGCATCGCATGTGACCTGCGGTGACGCGTGATGGGTCGGCTACAGGTGTACTAGTACGCTAGGGGCCGCCGCGCTCGTGCCCTCAGCGAGAGGATGTCGGGGTGACCGCGTCAGCCAGGAGACCCGAACCGCCGTACGCGCGGATCGTCACCGAGATCCGGCGTCGCATCGAGGCGGGCGAGCTGCGCCCGGGCGACCGCATCCCGTCGGCCCGTCAGATCACCAAGGAGTGGGGCGTGGCGATCGCGACCGCCACCAAGGTGCTCGCCGTACTGCGGCAGGAGGGCCTCGTGCACCCCCGGCCCGGTGTCGGCACCGTCGTCGTCGCGCCACCGGCCCCGGCACCGGCCGCGGCACCCGGCGCGCCGGGCGCCGTCGCCTCCATGCCCGGGTCGCGCTCCGCGGAGGCCGGGCTCCGCGGGCCTGGACCGGCGCCGCGCCGCGCCGGTCGCCACCCCGACCACGAGCTGACCCGGGACCGCATCGTCCGGGCGGGCATCGAGATCGCCGACGCCGAGGGCCTCGCCGCGCTCTCCATGCGGCGCATCGCCACCGAGCTCGATGTGGCGACCATGTCCCTCTACCGCCACGTGCCGAGCAAGGACGAACTCGTCATCCTCATGTACGACGCCGTCTTCGGCGCCGCCTCCTACCCCGACCCGCCCCCGCCGGGCTGGCGGGAACGCCTGGAGATCGGCGCCCGCACCCAGTGGGAGGTGTACCGGCGGCACCCCTGGGTGGCCCAGGCCGTCTCGTTCACCCGGCCCGTCCCGACCCCGCACGCCGTCGTGCACACCGAATGGCTGCTGCGGTCGATGGACGGGCTCGGCCTCTCCGACGAGCAGATGCTGTACATCGCCGTCACCGTCGCCAACTACGTGCGCGGCACCGCGGTCAACTTCGTGCTGGAGGCCGAGGCGCGCCGGGACACCGGCCTCACCGACGAGGAGTGGATGGCGGAACACGACCCCGTGATCGAGGAGGCCTTCACCGACGGCCGCCACCCGATCATGGCCCGCATCGCCCAGCGGCCCGGCCTCGACCTCAACCTCGACAGGCTCTTCGAGTTCGGGCTCGCCCGCCTCCTCGACGGCATCGAGGCCCTGGTGGCGGCGGAGGCCCGCCGTACGGGCCAAGGGTGACGGGCCCATGCCGCGCGCCGCGCAGCGAGCCGGAGAGGCTCGCCGGCGGCGACGAGGCTTCTTGGCGCTCGGGCCCTCGCCGGCCCGGCCTCGATACCGGGTGCCGCCCAGGCGCCCGGCGAGCAGCCCGACCGCGTCGACCGGACGGTCTCGGTGCGGAGCTCGCGGCGTGCAACGCCGGGTCGCCGCCGCGCTGCGGCGCACGCGGCCACCGCCGAGCACCGGGAGCGGCTCGTCTCCGCCCTGATCGGCCTGCCCCACGGCGCGGTCCGCCGCCACCTCGCCGCGGGCGAGCCTCCCCGCCGATCGGCGACGAGCCGATCGCCGAGGCGTGCCGGGCCGTACTCGGTCGCACGGGCCGGTGGGCCGGAGCCGCTAGCCGCGCGGCCGCCGCTCGACGATCATCACCTCGTTGGCGTCCGGGTCGGTCGCCTTGATGTAGGTGCCCCACGGCTCCTCGACCGGGTCGGTGACGTTCACCCCGGCCTCGCGGAGCTGCCGCGCCGTGGCGTGGATGTCGTCGCAGGCGAAGGTGAGGTAGGCGCCCTCGCCCGGCCGCTTGCCGAAGTCGGCGGCGGAGGACAGCACGATCGCGGTCTGCGCGCCGCGCGGGGCCACCTCCAGCCAGCGGGCGCCGGGCCACATCTCCTCGTCCCGCAGCACCTCGAAGCCGAGCTTGTCCACATAGAACTCGCGGGACGCCTCCTGGTCGGCCACGTACATGACGGCCGCGTTCACATGGGTGATCATGAGTCCTCCCGTCCGCCGGACCCGAGCATTGTTCGAATATCTGTTCGAAGTACGGCTCCTATGTTCTCTATCCCCACCCGGCGGGCCGAGGCAAGGGATTCCGCGATTACGGGTGCCGTCGTCGCGGGCAGAGGGTGTGCCCGGGTGCCAGCCGGAATTCCGCGCGGCACGGCCCGCCGCCGCTGCGTGCGGCATTAACGCCGTGGTTCCGGCGGGCGAACCGAACTCGTGGCGCTCGCCCGGCCGCGTGCCGGGTTCGGAGGCGGTGGCGCGGACGGGGAGCCGGTCCACGTGGCGAGGCCGTTCCACCTGGCACGCGCCGGACGCCGCCCGGGCCGCCGGGTACCCGACGGCCCGGCCAAGGGGCGAGCCCGCCGCCCGCCCGCCGGATCGGGGCACCGCCCGAATATCGCGCGAAATCCGCGTCACCGGGCCCAATACCGGTTCAGCCCTTGTCCCGGCGGCGATTTCAGCCGCGAAGATCGGCGTTTTCGGGCCCGGACGCCCGACGGTCGTACGGCGGCGCCGTACCCGGCCGGAGGCGCTGGACGGGATCCGCGGGAACGGTGATTTTCAGCCGGCTATGCCTGGCCTGCCCGCCGTTCGGCCGCAGCACGGCCGTCGTCAGGCGTCGGCGGGCGGGTCCTTCGCGACGTCCTGCTGGAGCAGGTCCTGCAGCTCGAGTGCGGTGAGGTCGACCGCCGCGAGGGTGAAGATGTTGGCGACCCGCGAAGGGGAGAGGCCGGCGTCGGTGAGCTGGGTGAGCGCGACGGCGGCGCGGAGCATCACCCGGCCGATCGTGACCTCGTCGACGTCCTCCAGGTCGGCCCGCCACAGGTCGGCGAACTGCTGGCCCAGTCTGCGATCGCCGTCGATCCGGGGATCGTTCAGCTCCGGGCTGGACAGGATTCGAGCGAGGTCTTCGCGCTCCTCCCTGGAGAGTTTGCTCATCGGCCCTCTCGTTTCCCACCGTTTTCTTTAGGCTCACCCACTTCACTGATCGTATGCGCCGGTATCGAGCCGTGCGGAGTTTGATGGGCGATCCGCCCATTCCGCGGGTGGGGGTTCGGCGCGCCGATCGCCGTTCACCGGTGCCCGGACGGCCCGTGACGCCGCGCCGCCCGGGCCCGCCGCGACGTCCGGAATCGTCCCGCGGTCCCACGGCGCAGGGGGCCGCCGCGGCGGGGCCGTACCGCTGCCGCGCCGACGCCGGCGCTAGAGTGCACCGGCGCCCGCTGCGCGGTTCCTCCCCGGCGGCGAACGCGGCGCCGGCTCCGCAGCGTGCTCGGGGATGAACCGGTCGTCTACGTCGGCATGCCGCGAACCCGACGGATAACGCGTACCAGTCACTCGGCATGCGGCGACGCGAGACCATAAGAGCCGGGCCGTTACTCGGGGGGCCTGGGAGGAGTTGCCGTGAGTGAGCTGACGCCTGAGCAACAGGCCGAACTCGCCCTCGTGCGTGCCATCGCCGACAGCCTTCGCAGGCGCATGCCCGACCTCAACGACCGCACCCTCGGCCGGGTCGCGTTCCACATCGCCGACCTGCTCAACGGCGTCGCGATGGTGCTCACCTCGGACTCCGGCGCCGTCGTGCCCACCCGCACCGGGCCCGCGCGCACCCCGGGCACCCCGCCCACGGGCACGCCCGCCTACCCGGCCACGCCGCGCCCGCAGCCGTACGACGTCACCGAGCCCATGCCCCGCGCGACCGACCGGCCGCCCGCCCGGTACGGCACGGCCTGGGGCACCGGCGCCACCACGTACCGGACCGGCGAAGCGCAGCCCGGACGCACCTCCGGCGAGTTCCCCGCCCAGCCGGTGGGCCCCATTCCGGGCGCGGCCCCGTTATGGTCCGCCCCGGACGACACCACCACCCAGCTCCCCGCGATCCAGGCGACCGGCGAGATCCCGATGGTGCCGCCCGACGCGTACCCCGCAGGCCGGCGGCCTGCGACCGGCGACCACCCGGCCGTACGGCGCACCACCGGCGACTATCCGGCGGTGCGGCGCACCACCGGCGAGTACCCCGCGGCCCGGCCGGCGACCGGCGACCACCCCGCCGTGCGGCCCACCACCGGCGACTATCCGGCGGTGCGGCGCACCACCGGCGAGTACCCCGCGGCCCGGCCGGCGACCGGCGACCAGCCCGCACTGCGCCGCCCGGGCGAGCCGGCCGCCCAGCGGCCGGGCCGGCCGCGGATCCGGTTCCCCTCGGCGGAACGGCGGACCGAGCCCCCGCGCCCGGCGCTCCCGCCCAGCGAGCCGGCCGACGGCGACTACCTCACCGAGGCCCCGAAGGGGCCGTGGGTGGCCGAGTTCTTCCAGCTCGACGGCACGCCGCTGGAGGAGGCCCAGTGGGCCGAGCGGGACCAGGCGCTCCGTGGCATCGCGGGCCGGATCCGCTGGCTCGCCTTCGACGGCACCGAGGTCACCGTACGGCTGCGCGGCCCCGGCGGCATCGACATGGATCACGAGGCCGTGCTCGCCGCGATCGAGCGCATGCGCCGCGGCTGACCCGCCGGCCCGCGCCGGGCGGTCAGCCGCGCGGGGTCAGCGAGTGCACGAACACCACGTTGGGATAGGCCGGGTTGTCGGTGTAGCCGCGCACCCCGCCGAGGTAGGCGCGCTGGTGCACCACCACCCAGGGCACCGCGACCACCGCCAGCTCGTCCACCAGCCGGGTCTGCAGGTCGGCGTACGCCTTCTGGGCCGCGGTCCGGTCGGTGGCGAACAGGCTCGGCAGCGCGTCGATCCGCTCGTCGGTCTTCTCGTCCTTCAGGTAGGCGAAGTTGAGCGACGACGGGTCGTCCCCGTGGAAGAGGTTGCGGTACCAGGAGTAGGCGTCGGCGTAGTCGGGCCGCCAGTACATCACGAAGATGTCCTGCCGCCGCTCCGGCTCCTTGGCCCGCGCCCGGGCGAGCTGGGCCTGCCAGGACAGCGCCCGCGCCTCCAGCCGCACGTTCAGCCGGCGCAGCGCCACCGCGAGCCGCCGGACGAGCAGGCGCTGGTCGGCGTCGCCCGCGGCGTAGGTGAGGGTGAGCCGCAGCGGCCTGCGGCCGGGGCCGTACCCGGCCTGGGCGAGGAGCCGCGCGGCCTGCGTCAGGTTCTGCCGCGGCCTGCGGTCGCGCACGTGGCCGACGAGCCCCGGCGGCACGAGCCCGGTGGCGGGCGCGACCGCCCCGTCGAGCGCGTCGACCACGCCGCGGTAGTCGATCGCGAGCTGTACGGCCCGGCGCAGCCGCCGGTTGCGCAGCGGCCCCGAGGCGGTGTTGAACAGCAGCAGCAGGTTCTGGAAGGACTGCGTGCTCACGCTGCGCACCCCGGGGGTGTTCTCCGCGCGCCGGAAGTACGGCGGGGTGACCCGGGCGAGGAAGTTCACCTCGCCCTGCACCAGCCGCCGCCAGGCGCTCTCCTGGTCGGGCTCGACCCGGAACACCACGTTGCGGTAGCGCGGGCCGTCCCACCCGCCCCAGTAGTCGTCGAACGCCCGGAGCGTGAGCTGGGCCACCTTGCCCTCGTTCCACTCCGCGATCGTGTACGGCCCGGAGCCGGCGTCGCGGCCGCTCGCGAACCACCGCTTCAGGTCGCCCGAGCCCGCCGCGGCCGTGTCGTAGATGTAGGCGGCGTAGCCGGAGGAGGCGATCAGGTCGAGCGGGGCCGGGCGGCTCAGCTGGAACACGACCGTGGTGGGGTCCTCGGCTGTGATGCTCTGCACCGGATCCCAGATGTACGCGGCGGGGCCGCCGAGCCGCCGGGTGCGCTCGATCGACTGCCGCACCGCCTCCGCGTCGAGCGGCCTGCCGGTGTGGAAGCGCACGTTGGGGCGCAGCCGGAAGGTCCAGGTGCGGCGGTCGGCGGAGGACCGCCAGGAGATCGCCAGGCGCGGTCCCGCCTTGCGCGTCACCGGGTTGTAGACGGTGAGCGTCTCGTAGATGTTCTGCAGCGCGATGATCTCGTTCCCGTACGCGGTGGCGGGGTCCCAGTCGTCGATCACATCGCTGCCGGTGGTGTAGACGAAGGTCGCCTCACGCACCGAGAAGTCGGGGCTGGGGGGCGGGATCACGCCGCTGCCCTCGCCGGTGCACGCGGCAAGAAGCAACGCGATGAGGATCGCGCACGCTACTGCCAACCGCGAGGACCTGCGCACGAGGACCGAACTTACTCCACGTATCACGCAATGTGCAGCATGAAGGGGTATTTACCGCCTTCTGCCACCTGAATGTCAAATTCCGTGGGCGCTGCTAGTCTCGTCAATTGTCTCCTCGACGCTGCGATGAGGTTGTGATGGGAGTGCCCGGCCGTACCCGGCGCAGGACGATCAGATTTAAGATCTTCGGCCTGCTCCTCGTGCCGGTCGTCTCCATGATGGCGCTGTGGGCGGTGATCGTCGGCGTCGCCACCCGCGACAGCCTCGAGCTCCGCACCTACACCACGCTCTGGACCACGCTGCGCGTGCCCGCCGACCGGCTCGCCGTGGAGCTCCAGCACGAGCGGCTCACCGCGGCCCGGTACCTCGGCGGCCAGGGCGGTCGCGAGGAGATGCTCGCCCAGCGCGGGCACACCGATCGCGCGCTGCGGAACTTCCGCCGGCTCGCCCGGGACCAGGAGGCCGCCGGAACCATCACCTCGGTGATGCGCGAGGACCTGGAGGACCTGCTCGACCGTACGGCACGGCTCGAGGCGATCCGGGGCGACATCGATGCGGGGCTCACCTCGGTAATTCCGGCTATGGAGGCATATGACGCCATTTCAGATGCGGTGTTCCTCCTGCAGCGCAGTCTGTCGCGAATCGAGGAAATTCCGATTTATCAGCAAACCCGCATCGTGATCAACCTGGCGTACGCCAAGGAGCTGCTCGCCCGCGAGCAGGCGCTCGCCGCCGCGATGCTGCGGCCGGACCGCGGGCCGATGCCCGAGGCCGAGCTGAAGCTGTTCACCCAGATCGCGGGCAACCGGCGGTTCATGATCGACCAGGCGCTCGCCGAGCTCGACCCCGAGCTGCGGGCGTACCACGTCAACCTCATCGCCTCGCCGGAGTACCAGCGGCTGCGCCTCCTCGAGGAGAGGATCTTCACCAACCGCCCGCCGAGCTACACCGAGTGGCAGACCGTCGCCGGCCGGCTCGCCACCGCGTTCCAGCAGGCCCAGGACCAGGCGGGCGCCCGCCTCGCGCAGCGGGCCGAGCCGGTCGCCGACGACGTGCTCACCCGCGCCCTCATGCTCGCCGGCGCCGGGCTCGGCATCGTGCTCATCAGCGTGCTGGTGACCCTGCGGCTGGGCGCGCGGCTGTCGGTGGAGCTCGCCGCGCTGCGCCGGGCCGCCCAGGAGGTGGCCCAGGTGCGGCTGCCGAACGTGGTGGACAAGCTCCGGCAGGGCGAGCAGGTGGACACCGCGGCCGAGGCGCCGCCGATCCACACCGCGAGCACCACCGCCGAGATCCAGGACGTGGAGGAGGCGTTCTCCGCGGTGCAGCACACCGCGATCGACGCCGCGGTCGGCCAGGCCCGGCTGCGCGCCGGGGTGAACCAGGTCTTCCTCAACCTCGCCCGGCGCAGCCAGGTGCTGCTGCACCGGCAGCGCATCCAGCTCGACGAGATGCAGCGCCGGGCGACCGACCCGAGCACGCTCGACGACCTGTTCCGCCTCGACCACCTCACCACCCGGATGCGGCGGCACGCCGAGGGCCTGATCATCCTCGCCGGCGAGCTGCCCGGCCGGGGCTGGAGCAAGCCGGTCCCGATCTTCGACGTGTGCCGTGGGGCCGCCGCCGAGGTGGAGGACTACGCGCGGGTGACCGTGCACAACATGTCCGACCACGCCCTCGTCGGCGAGGCCGTCGGCGACGTCATCCACCTCGTCGCCGAGCTGATCGAGAACGCCACGGTCTACTCCCCGGCGCACACCCAGGTGCACGTGCGCGGCGAGATGGCGGCGAACGGCTTCGTGATCGAGGTCGAGGACCGCGGCCTCGGCATCCCGCGGGAGGCGCTCGAGGAATTCAATGATCGTCTTGCGAATCCACCCGAATTCGACCTCGCCGACAGCGATAGGCTCGGTCTGTTCGTCGTCGGCCGCCTCGCGGCCCGGCACAACATCCGCGTCACGCTACGCCCCTCGCCGTACGGAGGAACCACCGCTATCGTGCTGATTCCGCTCGACTTGATCAGCACCCCGCAGCCCCCGGACACGCCACGCGGGCTGGCGCAGCTCACGCTGATCCCCGTCGACAACGACACGGACGCAGGAGAGGAGGGCGACCGATGACGCACGAACGCTGGCTGGACGAGGACGCCGGCCCGGTGGTGCCCGCCTATCTCCTCACCCGTGGGCGGACCGAGTCGTCCAGCAAGGAGATCGACCTGGTCGCCGTCATCGTGACCGAGGGCGGGATCACTCCGCCGGCGGGGCTCGGCCCGGAGCACCTCATCATCCTGCACCGCTGCACCCGCCCCACCCCGCTGGTGGACGTCGCCGCCGAGCTCAACCTGCCGATCGGCGTCGTCCGTGTGCTCGTCGGCGACCTGCACGAGCAGGGGCTGGTCCGGGTCCGCCGTCCGTCCCCCGCGGCCCGCACCCCCAGCGAAGGCCTCCTCAGGGAGGTCATCAACGGTCTGCGCGCCCTCTGACCGCGCGCTCCGCGACCCGCGCGCCGCTCGCGCGCGCCGCATCCGCTGAACCCGTCGCCCTCCCGCTCCCGCGTCCTTCAGGTGGGTGCCGCGCGGCCCCCGGGCATCCCGCCGCCCACCCGCCGACCGGTCTCCGCGACCGGGCGACATCCCCGTTGTGAGCCGTGCGCCTCCCGGCTCGCGTTCCGCGTGATTCACCCGGCGACGACCACATGCCCGCAAGGGCTGTGGGTAGGGGCGTGACTCGTCAGGGTGTTGCGAGCGCGTTACGCGTGATGAGGGGATTGCGATGCCGGGCAACAGGGCCGTTATCTACAAGGGACCGGGCAAGGTCGCGGTCGAGGAGACGCCGTACCCCGAGTTCGAGCTCAAGGACGGGCCGGGGGTGAACCCCGCGAACGTCGGCCGCAAGGTGCACCACGGCGTGATCGTCAAGGCGATCGCCACCAACATCTGCGGCAGCGACCAGCACATGGTGCGCGGCCGTACCACGGCCCCGGTCGGGCTCACCCTCGGGCACGAGATCACCGGTGAGGTCGTGGAGACCGGCCGCGACGTGGAGTTCATCAAGGTCGGCGACCTGGTGTCGGTGCCGTTCAACATCGCCTGCGGCCGGTGCCGCAACTGCAAGGAGGGCAAGACCGACGTCTGTGAGAACGTGAACCCCGAGCGCGCCGGGTCCGCGTACGGGTACGTGGACATGGGCGGCTGGGTGGGCGGCCAGGCCGAGTACGTGCTCGTGCCGTACGCGGACTGGAACCTGCTCAAGTTCCCCGACCGGGACCAGGCGATGGAGAAGATCCTCGACCTGGCGATGCTCTCCGACATCTTCCCCACCGGCTTCCACGGCTGCGTCAGCGCCGGGGTCGGGCCGGGCTCCACGGTCTACATCGCCGGGGCCGGGCCGGTCGGGCTCGCCGCCGCGTGCTCGGCGTTCCTGCTCGGCGCCGCCGTCGTGATCGTCGGTGACCTCAACAAGGAGCGCCTCGCCCAGGCGCGCAGCTTCGGCTGCGAGACCGTGGACGTGTCGGCCGGGGACCCCAAGGACCAGATCGAGCAGATCCTCGGCGTGCCCGAGGTGGACTGCGCGGTCGACGCCGTCGGCTTCGAGGCGCGCGGCCACGGCCGCGAGGCCCAGCAGGAGCGTCCGGCGACCGTGCTCAACACGCTGATGGACGTCACCCGGGCGGGCGGCGCGCTCGGCATCCCGGGCCTGTACGTCACCGGCGACCCGGGCGCCGCGGACGAGGCCGCCAGGCACGGCTCGCTGTCGATCCGCATCGGCCTCGGCTGGTCGAAGTCCCACTCCTTCGTCACCGGCCAGTGCCCGGTGATGCGCTACCACCGCCGGCTGATGATGGCGATCCTGCACGACCGGGTCCAGATCGCGAAGGCGGTCAACGCCACGCCGATACCGCTCGAGGCGGCGCCGCGCGGCTACGCCGAGTTCGACCACGGCGCCGCCCGCAAGTACGTCCTCGACCCGCACGGCATGCTCGCCGCGGCGTGACGTCCGGCCGCCGGAGGGGGGCCGCGTCTTTCCCGCCCGGGCACGAGGGTTCTCGCGCCCGGGCGGGCTCGCCGGGGCGCCGGACGGACGCCCCGGCGCGAACCGCACGTGACCCGTGGCGGTACGTGCGGTTTGCACAGCGTCTACGCCGGCCGCTGGCGTGCCCGGCCTGCGCGCATCGGTCCGGCTTCGCTGGCCGTGCGGGCCGGTGCGTTGTGCCGAACCAGGACGTCGGGCTGCACGAGTTCGCCCAGGGGATCGACCTCAAGCTCGCGACGTTGGGCGGTCGCGCGTTCGACGACGACGTGCCGGACGGTGGGGCCGAGCCCCTGCCGCCGCCGTGACGCCGGTGGCCGGTCGGCTCCCGGCCGGCCACCGGTCGCGGTGACGGACACGGGTGTGGTCGTGGGCTTTCCCGATATCCGGGCGTTGAATCCCCGCGTCCGCACGTGGACAGGCAAAACGACCATGGCGGTGCCCCGCCTCGTGGCCGGGCGGGGCACTCCGCTGGAAAGGGTCACGAAAGGCATACGGTTCGCTTAACTTCGCCCGGCCCATGCCGACGCCGGACGGGCCGGGGACGCGGCGGGCCGGGCACTCCGGCTGCGCAGGGGCGGGTGAACCGCCCTGGTAGCGCGGACCTCCGGCGGCCGCCGACCGGGCGTGAAGGCCGTCCGAGCCGCCGCTCACCGGCGCCGCCGCGGCCGCCCCGCGTCAGCCATCCGTGCCGAATTCCGTCCCCGGGCCAAGCGGGAAGGCAATAACCTGGATGACATGCCAAATCGGGGAAAAGGTCCGGCTTGGGGCGGGTCAACGGTGGTGCGCCTGTTGGGGGCGGGCGCGGTCGCGGGGCTGCTTGTCGCAGGCATCGCGTTTCCCGCCGTTGGTGGCGCCGGACTGGGCATTCGCACCGTCGCTGACGAGCTCAACCTCAAACCGGAGGAGCTCAAGGAGCCGCCGCTCGCGGAGAAGACGACCGTTCTCGACGCGACCGGCAAGCCGATCGCGCAGTTCTACGAGCAGTACCGCGAGGTCATCCCGCTCAGCGAGGTCGCGGACGTGATGAAGACCGCGATCATCGCGATCGAGGACGAGCGCTTCTACGAGCACGGTGCGATCGACCTCGAGGGCACGATCCGCGCGGCGATCAAAAACATCTCGTCCGGCGGGGTGAGCGAGGGCGGATCCGGTATCACCCAGCAGCTCGTCAAGCAGATCCTGCTCAACCAGGCCGAGACGCTCGAGGAGAAGAACAAGGCGGTCGAGGCGAGCCTCGCGCGCAAGCTCAACGAGCTGCGCTACGCGATGGCGATCGAGCAGAAGTACACCAAGGACCAGATCCTCGAGAAGTACCTCAACATCGCCTACTTCGGCGCGGGCGCCAACGGCATCGAGGCGGCCGCGAAGCGCTTCTTCGGCAAGCGGGCGAAGGATCTCAACCTGGTCGAGGCGGCCACCCTCGCGGGAGCCGTACAGGATCCCAACCGGACCGACCCTGAGCTGGGCAAGAAGAACCGGGACCGGCTGCTCGCACGGCGCAACATCGTGCTCGACAAGATGGCCGAGCTCGGCAAGATCACCAAGGAGGAGGCCGAGGAGGCCAAGAAGCAGAAGCTCGGCTACAAGGGCACGCCGCTGCCCGGCGGGTGCGGCGCGAGCAAGTACCCGTACTTCTGCCTCTACGTCCGGTACGAGATTCTCAACAACCCGATCTTCGGCAAGACGCGGAAGGCGCGCGAGCGCCTGCTCAACCGCGGCGGCCTGACCATCAAGACGACGCTCGACCCGAAGATGCAGGCCGCCGCCGAGAAGGCGATCCGCAAGTGGGTGTACCCCACGGACAAGCCGGTCGCCGCCGAGGCGCTCATCGAGCCCGGCACGGGCGCGATCAAGGCGATGGCGGCGAGCCGTAAGTACGGCACGAACAAGCGCAAGAACGAGATCTCCTACAACCTCGTCGCCGACGCCGCGCACGGCGGTGGCATCGGCTTCCAGAACGGCTCCACGAACAAGGTCTTCGCGCTGATCACCGCCCTGAAGAAGGGCATGAAGATCAACGACGGGATCACCGTCGGCGCCAGCTACAGCGCGCCCGGCTACTACGCGTTCAAGAACTGCAAGGGCAACAACGTCGGCGAGCCGAGCCACGTGGTCACCAACTCCGACGGCGGCGGCGCCGGCTTCTATTCGCTGCAGACCGGCACCTGGGCGTCGTCGAACACCTTCTTCATGGCGCTGGAGCAGCGGGTCGGCCTCTGCGACACGATCAAAACCGCCAAGTCGCTCGGCCTGAAGCGGGCCGACGGCCAGCCGCTCACCGAGTACTCGACGTTCGTCCTCGGCACGAACGAGACCGACCCGGTGACCGTGGCGAGCGCGTACGCGGCGATCGCCGCGCGCGGCAAGTACTGCCAGCCCATGGCGATCACCGAGATCATCGACCGGTACGGCAAGAGCACCAAGTACCGGCCCAAGTGCAAGCAGGTGCTCGACCCCGAGATCGCCGACGCCACCTCCGCGATCCTCTCCGGCGTGTTCACCAAGGGCACGATGCGCGGCGTGGGCGGCATCGGGCGGCCGGCGGCCGGGAAGACCGGCACCACCGACGCGTACGCCACCGCCTGGTTCGCCGGGTACACCCCGAACCTCGCGGGCGCGGTGAGCATCGGTGACCCGCGCGGCGCGAACGTGCACCGGCTCAGCAACGTCACCATCGGCGGCAGGTACTACCCGGCGGTGTTCGGCGCCTCCATTCCGGGCCCGATCTGGAAGGACACCTTCATCGAGGCGCTGAAGGGCGTGCCGCCGCAGGACTTCGTCCCGATCAACTCGGCGCGCTTCGGCGGGTGCAGCACGGGCTGTGCCCCGAAGCGGAAGGAGCGCGACGAGGACAACGGTGACGAGGTCCTCCGCGACGGCGGCGGCGACCGCGGCGGCCCGTTCGGCGGGTTCGGCCGACCGGACCGCGGGTTCGGCCGTCCGGGCGACGGGCCTGGCCGACCGGGCGACGGGCCGGGCCGGGGACGCGGCGGCTTCGACCACTGACGGTACGGCCGGCGCCGCCCCGCGGCCACCGCGGCAGGCGGCCCGGCCGTGGCGTGCCCGGGCACCGGTCCCGTCGCTCAGCGCGGCGCCGCCGTGCCGGGGCGGTCCGCCGCGCACAGCCGGGCGAGGCGGCGCAGGGACAGCCGGAGGAAGGCGGCGCCCACCGGCCCGGCCACCCACCGGCCGAGGCGGCCGACCGGGCCGAACGGCAGGTCGAGGCGCTCCTCCCACCGGATCACCGCGCCGCCGCCGGGGCCGGGCCGTACCCGGAAGGCGCCGGTGCCGCGCACCACGCGCCCGGTGTGCCGCACCTCCACCGTGTGCGGCGGCTCCCACCGGGTGATCTCCATCGTGTCGGTGAAGCCCACCGGCCCGGCGCCGGTGAACGCGGCGAGCGCGCTTCCCACGCCGCGCCCGTCCCCGCGGGTCACCCGCGCCCGCGTCGCCACCATCCACTCGTGGTGCCGGTCCCAGTCGGTGAGCACGGCGAAGACCCGCTCCGGGCTCGCCGCGGCGGTCACCGTCACCCTCAGCACCGTCACCGCCAGCTCGGCCATGCCCTACCCCTGCCCCGCCGCGCCCGCGGCAGGCGCCTCACAGGAGCCGGAGCTGCACCTGCCGCGGCTTGCGGCGCGGCGCGGCGTCCCCGGCGACCCGGTAGGCGGACGGGTCGAGGTCCTTGAGGAACGGGGACGGCCCGGTGGCGCGGGTCACGCCCTGCCGGGTGCGCTCGGCGGCGTGGCTGAGGTAGAGGTGCCGCTGGGCCCGGGTCATGCCGACGAACAGCAGGCGGCGCTCCTCCCGAACGTGCTCGGGGTCGAGCTCCTCCGGCCGGGTGCCGGGCGGGCGCAGCGGCAGCAGCCCGTCCTCGCAGCCGACGAGGAACACCACCGGGAACTCCAGGCCCTTGGCGGCGTGCAGGGTGAGCAGCGAGATGCGGTCGGCGCGCGGATCCCAGGTGTCCACCTCGACGCCGAGCGCGAGCTCGGTGCGGAACCGCTCCAGGTCGTCGCCGCACCGCTCGGCGAGCGGCTTGAGCAGCTCGACCGCGGTGTGGATCTGCTCCGCGGTGAGCCGGTCGGGCGGCGCCTCCCCGTCCTCTTCGGCGTCGCCCGCGTCGGCGGGCAGCCGTTCCAGCAGGGCGTCCGCGGCGAGCCGTACCCGGCGCAGCACCGGCATGCGCTCCTCCGCCCCGGCCCCGGCCGGCGCGTACGCGAGCTCGGCGAGGATCCGCTCCACCCCGGGCCGGTCGGCGAGCCGGTCGTGCGACCGCTTCTGGAACGGCAGGCCGGCGTTGGTGAGCGCGGCCATCACGGCCCGGGCCTGCCGCTCGGTCCGGTACAGCACGGCGAAGTCGGAGAACCCGAGGCCCGCCGCGCCGTCGGAGTCGACCCGGCCGCTGTCGAACGCGTGGAACGACGCCCCGCCGATGAGCTGCTCGATCGTGCGGGCCACGAACGCCGCCTCGGCCTGCTCGGTGGCCGCCCGGTGCACGGTCACCGGCTCGTCGCCGCGCTCGCCCACCGGGTGCAGCTCGCGGTCCGGCACGAGCGAGGTCGGCGCGATCACCTGCAGCGCGGCGGTGAGGATCGGCGCGGCCGAGCGGTAGTTGCGGGTGAGCCGCACCTCGCGGGCGGTGGGGAAGTCCTGCCGGAACCGCAGGAAGAACCCGACGTCCGCGCCGCGGAACCGGTAGATCGCCTGGTCGGGGTCGCCGATCGCGGTGAGGTTGCCGTCCGGCGGGGCGAGCAGCCGCAGCAGCCGGTACTGCGTCTCGTCCACGTCCTGGTACTCGTCGACCGAGATCCACCGGTACCGGTCGCGGTAGGCGGCGACGAGCCCCGCGTCGGCCTCGAGCAGCGCCACCGGCAGCGCGATCAGGTCGTCGAAGTCGACCAGGTCGTTCCGGCGCAGCGCCTTGGTGTACCGCTCGGCGAGCTCGGCGACCTCGTCGCCGGCCGCCGCGCCGGTGCGCCGCCACGCCGAGATCGCGGGCAGCAGGCGGCGGGCCGTGCGCTCGTCGCCGGTCAGCTCGGCGGCGAGCGCGAGCCGGGCCCGCTCGTCGGCGATGCCGAAGTGCGGGGTGAGGCCCGCGCGCTCGTGCTGCTCGCGCAGGATGCGCAGGCCGAGCGAGTGGAAGGTGGCGGTGGTGATCCGCCGCGTGTGCCCGGGCGCGAGCGCGGCGAGCCGCTCGGCCATCTCCTCGGCCGCCCGCCGGGTGAACGTGATCGCCAGGCACTGCTCGGCGGGCACGCCGCAGGCGGTGACGAGGTGGGCGATCCGGTGGGTGAGCGTGCGGGTCTTGCCGGTGCCCGGCCCGGCGATGATGAGCAGCGGCCCCTCGGTGATCTCGGCCGCGGCCCGCTGGTCCGGGTCGAGCCCGTCGAGCAGCGACCCCGTGGCCGGTACGGCCGGCCGTACCGCGGGCGCCTCGCCGGCCTGCGGCGCCTCCGTCGGCTGCGCCGCATCCGCGGCCTCCGCCGGGGGAGCGGCGGCCTTGGCCGGGCGGCGCCGCTTGGCGGCCGGGGCGGGCGCGGCGACCGGCAGGTCGTCGAACAGCGACGGCGTGGCCACCGGGTTCGCCCGCTCCAGCTCGCCGGGCTCGAACAGCCGGATCACGCCGTACTCGCCGTCGTACCCGGCCTCGCGGATCACCTGGCCGCGGCGCAGCCGCCGCAGCGCCTCGGCGAGCAGCGGCGAGTGCGGCTCGACCTCGTCCACCGGCACCTCGCGCAGGATCGCGAGCTCCGGGCCGAGCGCCGCGGTGAGCTTGTCGATCTCGGTGGCGACCCGCTTGCTCTTCGGCCCCACCCCGAGGATCTCGCCCATGATCTCCGGCAGCGGCACGAGGCTCTCGAACCCGGCCGCGCCCTCCGGCCGGAAGCCCTCGGGCCGGTCGGCGAGGTCCTCCACCCGGCTGAGCACGCCGACCGTGAGCGGCTTGCCGCACTCCGGGCACTTTCCGCCGATGGCGCGGGTCTCCCGCGGCTCCATCCGCACCCCGCACTTGCGGTGCCCGTCGACGTGGTACTTGCCCTCCTCCGGGAAGAACTCGATCGTCCCGGCGTGCCCCGCGCCGGTGCGCAGCGCCTCCAGCACCGCGTAGTAGTCGAGCTCGGTGTCGAAGACCGTGGCCTCGCGGCCGAGGATCGGCGGCGAGTGCGCGTCCGAGTTGCTGACCAGCCGGTAGCGGTCGAGCGCGGACACCCGCCAGTTCATCGCCGGGTCGCTGGACAGGCCGGTCTCCAGCGCGAAGATGTGGCCGGCGAGGTCGTCGTAGCACTCCTCGATCGCGTCGAACCCGGACTTCGAGCCGAACACCGCGAACCACGGCGTCCACACGTGCGCCGGGATCAGGTACGACCCCTCGCCGGACTCCAGGGTGATCTCCAGCAGGTCGCGCGAGTCGAGCCCGAGGATCGGCCGCCCGTCCGACCCCAGGTTGCCGATCCGGCCCAGCCGGGCGTTGAACCGCTCGGCCTCCGCGAACCCCGGCACATAAATCAGGTGGTGCACCTTGCGGGTGCGGTCCCCGCGCTTGTAGATCGTCGAGATTTCGACCGAGAGCATGAACCGGACCGGCTCGTTCGCGAGCCGCGGGGGAAGTGTGCGGGCGATCTCCCGGTCGAGGTCGTCGCGCAGCCGGAACAGGCCCGGCTCGGCGGGGACGAGCGTCTCGCGCAGGTGCTCGAACCAGGCCGGGTGCGTGAAGTCGCCGGTGCCGACGAGGGTCACGCCCTTACGCCGGGCCCACCAGGTGAGATGTTCCAGATCGCAGTCCTTGCTGCAGGCCCTGGAGTATTTCGAATGAATGTGCAGGTCGGCGATGAAACGCACCCGCGAGATTGTGCCACAGCCGGATCAAGCCGCGCGGCCGAATGAAAACGCCGCGATATCCGCCGAGGCCGGGCCGTACGGCGGGCCGCGTCAGCCCCCGCCGTACGCGGTGCGGAGCCGTACGAACCAGGCCTGCGAGACGAGCCGGCGCTCCTCCAGCCGGTCGCCGACCCGCTCGAACAGCGTCACCCGCTCGTGCCCGCCCGGCCCGATCGGCTGCACCAGGCGGCCGCCGTCGCGGAGCTGCGCGGCGAGCGCCGGCGGCACCACGGGGTGCGCGGCCGACACGATGATCGCGTCGTACGGCGCGCGGTCCGGTACCCCGGCGCCGCCGTCGCCCACCCGCGTCTCGACGTTCCGCACCCCCAGCCGGTCGAGGCTCCGCCGCGCCCGTTCGGCGAACTCCGGCTCGAGGTCGATCGTGACCACGTCGGCGGCGAGCGCGGCGAGCAGCGCGGTCTGGAACCCGTACCCGGTGCCGACCTCCAGCACGTGCTCGGTCCCGGTGAGCCCCAGGCTCTCGATCATCGCCGCGGACAGCGACGGCTGCGTGGTCACCTGGCCGTGCCCGATCGGGATCGGCTCGTCGATGTAGGCGAGCGGCACGGACTCCCTTGGCACGAATATGGCCCGCGGCGTGCCCCGGATCGCCCGCAGCACCCGCTCGTCGGCCACCCCGGCCCGCCGTACCTCCTCGGCCAGATCCTCCGGGGTGAGGCGCCGCCCGCGCACGGCCCGTCACCCGGCCCGCAGGGCGAGCACGTCATCGGGCTCGAGCGCGACCCGCCCGCCGAGCCGCCGCCCGATACGGTCGAGCACGTTGGCGAGCCAGGCCGCGTCCGCGTGGCCGGCCCGCTCCAGCCGCATCCGCCGGGCGCGCAGCGGCACCATGCGCAGCCGCGGCGGCCCGCCCGGCCGGACCGTGACGAGGTGCAGCAGCCGCAGCTCGTCCCGGTACTCTTCGAACCCCGTGATCCCCTCGTAGTCGTCGATGAAGTCGCCGCAGCCGTACAGGATCAGCCCGTTCCGGTACGGCTCGGCCGGCCGGGGATGGTGCGACGAGTGGCCGTGCACCACGTCCACCCCGGCATCGACGAGCATGCGGGCGAACCGGATCTGCTCGCGGGAGACCTCGTACCCCCAGTTCGACCCCCAGTGCACCGAGGCCACCACGACGTCCCCCGGCCGCTTGGCCCGCCGTACCCGCTCGGCGATGAGCCGCGCCTGCTCGGCCGACGGCTCGGGCACGTACGCCACGCCGGACCGGCCCGGCGCGGCCGCCCACGCGGGCGGGATCCCGCTCGACGGCATGCCGAACGCGAACACCAGCACGCTCCGCCCGCCCGCCACGTTCACGATCGCGGGCCGCCAGGCCTCCTCCTCGTCCCGGCCGGCCCCGGCGGTGCGCAGCCCGGCGCGGGCGAGCGCGTCGAGCGTCTCCGCCAGCCCGCGGCGGCCGAAGTCGAGCACGTGGTTGTTCGCCAGCACGCACACGTCGGGCCGCGCCACCGCCAGCGCGGGCAGGTTCTCCGGGTTCATGCGGTAGTGCACCGACTTGCCGGGGGCGAAGTCGTCGCACCGGGTGACCGCGGTCTCCAGGTTCACCACCCACGCGTCGGGCGCGACCTCGCGCAGCACGTCGAGCGCCTCGCCCCACGGCCACTCGTAGCCCACCGGCCGCGGAATCGGGCCGCTCGCCTTCTCGGCGAGCGCCACGTAGTCCCGCGCGTCCCCCACGGACGGCTCGCACAGCCGCGGATCCCCCGGGCGCGGCAGGATCTGATCGACCCCCCGACCGAGCATGACATCCCCGCACAGGGCCAATGTCAGCAGGTCAGCCCCCATGTCCCCATGCTAGGTCGCCCGATTTGTCGCCTTTTGGGGGGTGGCGCGACGGCCGTGAACCGGCACGGAAGCGGGCGGGGTGTCGCACAGTGCCTCGGGACGGGCACTGTCGGCTATCCTGATGTCCCGTACCCCCATCGCCGGACGAAACCGGCACGGCCGGCCGTCCGAGCCGGCGAGCGCCGCGGCAGGGCCGTACCGGAACTCCGTCGCGGCAGGCGGGGAAGCCTTTGTATCCTTGCCATGGGGCGTTAGCTCAATGGTAGAGCTGCAGACTTTTAATCTGTAGGTTCAGGGTTCGAGCCCCTGACGCCCCACCAATTCTCTGACCGGCACATCCCTTGATCACAAAACGGGGGTGTGCCCCGTCCGGACCCCGATGCCAGACCATCGCCAGACCAGTCGGTCGATCTGGCGCGGCATCGGGGCTGACCGGCCGTCGCTCAGCAGACGGCAGACCGGCGCCGCCGCGGGATCAGCAGACTCCGCGGCGGCTTCTTCATCTCTTCGGGCGGTCGCCGTACACGTCCGGCGGGTCGGCTTCGGCGACCGCCGGTGCCACGCGGCCTGACCCGCGTGAGCCGTACGAACGACACGGTGACGCGCGGCGGCGGGCCGCTCGCCCTCCCCGCGTGCCCGCTCGTGTGAGCGTCGGCTCCGCCCGCACCGCCGGTAGGCGGCCCGGCTCACTCGTGCACGGCGCCGTCGGGCTCCCAGCGCAGCAGGTCGCCCGGCTGGCACTCGAGCACCTCGCAGAGCTTGGCGAGCGTGGTGAACCGCACCGCCTTGGCCCGGCCGTTCTTGAGCACCGCCAGGTTAGCGGGGGTGATGCCGACGCGTTCCGCGAGTTCGCCTACGGACATCTTCCGCTTGGCCAGCATCACGTCGATGTCGACGATGATCGGCATCGGTCAGATCACCCCGTCCAGCTCGGCGCGCATGCGCTCCGCCTCGACGTCGAGGGCGATCGCCTGGGCGAGCAGCATCCGCAGCACGAGCACGATGAGCGCGACCCCCAACAGTCCCACCGAGACCCCGCAGATGATCAGCACGATACCCGGTGCCACGAAGTCCTCCTGGACCCGGTGGTTGGCGCTCGCCAGGAAGGCCGCGAGGGCGAACACCAGGACGGCGGCCGCCACGAAGGCCCCGATCACGATGTGCACGTACCGGAAGGCGGCGGGGGAGAACACCGTGCCGCGGCGCACCATCGTCACGAGCCTCCACACGCAGACGATGACGACCTCGGCCGCCACGACGCCCAGGAAGAAGATCAGCACGATCGGGATGCGCAGGTACGCCACCTCCGGCGGCAGCCCTTCGAGATCGGCGGCCAGGAGCGGCACGATCATCCCCTGCGCGACCGCCGCCCCGGCGAGCAGCATTCCGAGCACGACGCGCAGCGCCAGCACCGCCAGCTGTCCCATCACCCCTCCTCTTATCGAATTTCGATAGGAAACTATCGAATTTCGATAGATGGGACAAGAGATGACCTGTGATCCCTGCATGCAGAGCCGTGGGGACCCACGACGGCGGGCGGGCGGCGCCGGCCGTCGTTGAGCCGGCGGTGGCGTGCCCGCCGGCGCTCCGGCGGCAGGTGAACGGCGACTCGAATCCGGCGGGATGGGGTGCGGCGAGTCAGGGAACGGATTCCGGTCGCGGGTGATCCGCAACGCGAGCCGCATCGTGCGGCCATGTCGTCAGGCGGCCCTCATCACTCCCGAGGCGCCGCCGGGCGGAACCAGGGGAACGGATCAGGACGGCGGGCGGACGCCGATTCCCAGGCGCATGCCGAGTTCGGGCAGGTGGGGCTGCGGCTCGGCGCGGCGCTGGAACCCGTACGCCTTGCGGCCCTTGCGGTAGGCCTCTTTGACCAGAATCCAGCCCTGCTCCTTCGTGTAGTACTCGACCAGCCGCGGGTACGGACCGGTGCTGCGCCGTACCCACCGGCGGCCGAGCCGATGGGCGTGGTCGAGGGCCCACCAGGCCATGAGGCGGCCGATCCGGCGGCCGCGGTAGGCCGGGTCGGTGAAGGCCGTGGCGAGAAAGATCGAGGGCTCGTTCCGCTCCTCCTCGTCCGGCCACAGCAGCGGCGAGGCCTGGTCGTAGAGGCTCACGATCCCGGCGATGCGGTCCGCCTCCTCGTCGATCGCGGCCCAGACCGGGGCCGTCCCACCGGCCTGCCCGGCGAGTTCGGCGGCGAGGTCGTGGAGGCGTATCCAGTCGGGCATGCCGCGGTCGCGCAGCCAGTCCGCACGGGCCCGGATCAGGGCCTCGATCTCCGGCCGGTCATCGGCCGTGGCCGGTCGCATGCTCAGCAATGTGGCCTCGCAGGTCGGGAGGGCGGGAAGCGCCACTGGTCGCGGCTGCCGTCGGATCCTAGGTTCGGGGTTCGCCGGGCCGGAGCGGGTTTGCCAAGCGTTGGCCGGTCGGCACAGGTCGTGGCCCCGGCCAGTGGTGGGAGGAGCGGCTCGGCCGTGGCCGACGCGTGTCGCAGGGCCGAGCGCGACGACACCGGGCGAGACCGGCGAGGCGTACGAACCGCCGGGCCGCCACGGCTCGTCCGGGCACCTCTCAGGTCCTTTAGCCTCTTTGGAGTGGTGGCCCGGCGGAAGTGCCGTCGTGGGGAGTGCGTGGGGCGGGGCCGAGGCGAGGAGCGGGTCCGTTCCCGTCCGTGACGAGGAGAGAACGTGAAGGTCCGTAACCGATTCGCTGCGATCACCACGCCGTTCGGCAGCGTGGTCACCCTGACCGAGCTCACCGCCAAGGAGGCGTTGGCGATCGCGCGGAAGGCGGCGAGCGAGCCGTACCGGCGGGTGAAGGCGGCCGAGGGCGAGGAGGTCGAGGAGTGCCCGCGGTGCGACGGTCAGGGCGGGGAGCTGGTCAAGGTGCAGACCCGGACCCCGCGCGGGAGCGCGATCGTCACGGACAAGTGGGTGGCGTGCAAGCCCTGTGACGGGCGGGGTGTGCTCGGCCAGTAGGCCGGGCTGAGGCCGTCCCGCCCGAGGTCAGTCCGGGGCGCCGAGGGAGCGGTACAGGGCGAGGTGGCGTTCGGCGGCGGCGCGCCAGGTGTGGCGGGCGGCGATGGTACGGCCCGCGCGGTGCCGTACCGGGTCGGGATCGGTGAGGGCGGCGTCGAGTTCGCGGGCCAGGTCGTCGACGGTGGCGGCGAAGCGGGCCGCCGGGGTGAAGACCTCGCGGAGGACGGGGAGGTCGCGGACGACCACGGGGACGCCCGCGGCCAGCGCCTCCATGGCGGCGAGGCCGAAGCCCTCCTTGACCGAGGGGAAGGCGAAAGCGGACGCGGCGGCGACGAGCGGGGGCAGGTCGTCGTCGGGGACCGGGCCGAGGACGACGGGGTCGAGGGCGAGTTCCTCGGCTCTGGCCTCCCAGCGGGCGCGGTAGTCGCGGTAGTCGAACAGGGTCTCGCCACCGGCGATGACGAGGCGCAGGTCGGGGTGGCGGGCGCGGAGCAGGGCGTACGCCTCGAGCAGGTCGAGGGAGCCCTTGCGGGGCTCGATGCCGCCGACGGTGAGGACGTAGCGGCCCAGCCGGTCGCGCCAGCGGGCGCGGGCCGCCGGGTCGGTCTCGGCGAAGCGCCGGTACGCCACGCCGTTCGGGATCACCGTGGCCTTGATGCCCCAGCCGGCGGCGAGCTCCTCCGCGACCGCCGCCGAGACGCAGACGTGCGCGTACGGGGTGACGATCGCCCGCTCGTGGCAGGCGGCGAGTTCGGGCGTGGTGAAGTGGTCGATGTGGTGCACGGTCCGGACACACGGCCCCACCGCGTTCGCGCTGATGCAGTCCTGGGCGTGCACGATGTCGTACGGCGTGGCGTCGAACGCCTCCCGCAGCACGGCGATCGACCGCAGCACCCGCTCGCCCACGCTCTCGCCCGGCCGGTCGGGGAACGGCACGACCCGCACCCGGACCGCGGGGTCGACCGGCCGGTAGAACGCGGTGTCCCCGCCGCGGCCCAGCGTCCACACGGTGACGTCCTGGCCGAGCTCGGCGAGCGCCTCGGCGAGCGCGAGGGTGTGCACCACGCCGCCGCGCGGCTTGGTCGAGTAGCTGAGCAGGGCGATTCTCATCGGTCAGGTCACCTCCGTCGGTCACCCGGCGGGGCCGGGCCGGGGTGTGGGGCGGCGGCCGCACGGTGCAGCGCGGAAGGAGGCGTCGCGGCCGCCGCCCGCCCGGCGCGCGCCGGGACGCGGGCCGCAGTGGCACCCGCCGCCGGTACGGCGGGCGCCGTGCGGGCGGGGTGTGGGGGCGTCACGGCGGCGCCCCGGCCGGCCGCCGGCACCGGTAGGCGGCCGGCCGGCGTTCATCGAGGTGGCGCAACACGCGCCGGGCCCGGGCGATCTCCGCGGCCACGTCGATCTCGGCCACGGCGAGGCCGGCCTTCGACCAGGTGCGGGCGAGGATATCGCCGCCCGGACCGACCACCTTCGCCTGGCCGAGGAACCGCATGCCGCCCATCGCCCCGGTCTGGTTCGCCGAGGCGACCACCACCTGGTTCTCGGCGGCCCGCGCCTGGTCGTACAGGTCGAACAGCCGCGCCTGCCGGTCCTGGGCCATGCGCGGGGCCCGGTTGGTGAGGCTCGCGGGCCACGCCGACAGGCAGGCGATGATCTCCGCGCCGTCGAGGGCGAGCGACCGGGCCGACTCGGGGAACGTCTTGTCGTAGTCGATCAGCATGCCGACGCGGCCGACCGGGGTGTCGAACGCGTCGAACCGGTCCCCGGGCGTGTACGCGGCGGCCTCGCCCGCGGGCAGGTGGACCTTGCGGTGCCGGCCGAGCACGCCGTCGCCGCTGACGCACACCGCCGCGTTGTACCGGGCGTCCCCGGCGTCCTCGCAGTAGCCGACGCACACCACCATCTCGGCGGCGAGCCGGGCCACCCGCGTGATCAGCGGGTCGTCGGGCCGGAGCGCGGGCGGCAGCGCCTCCGGGTCCGGGTGGCGCAGGTCGCCGAGGTAGCCGCCGAGCGCGGCGTCGGGCAGCACGAGCAGCCGCGCCCCCTCCCGGCGCGCGTCCTCGATCAGCTTGGCGATGCGGGCGAGGTCGAACTCGAGGTCGCGGCCGAAGTGGGCCGCGGCGGCCGCGATGCGGATCGGGCGGCCGCTCACCGCGGCCTCACGCGCCCGCCGCCACGAGGTCGTACGCCTCGGGCCGCCGGTCCCGCAGGTGCGCCATCGACCGCCGCGCGGCCGCCAGCGCCGCCGCCACGTCCACGTCGGCGATCGCCATGCCCGGGCCGTACCCGGTGGTGGCGAGGATCTCGCCGCCCGGGTCGACCACCTTCGCGCTCGCCACGAAGTGCAGCGACCCGAACCTGCCCGCCTGGTTCGCGGAGACCCACACGATCTGGTTCTCCAGCGCCCGCACCCGGTCGAACAGGTCGAACCGCCGCGTCCACCGGTCCTCGGCGAGGGTGGGCGCCGGGCTGGTGCGGGACCGCGGCCACGCCGAGGCGCACACCACGATCTCCGCGCCGTCGAGCGCGAGCGCCCGCGCCGACTCGGGGAACGCCTTGTCGTAGCAGATCATCATGCCGAGCCGGCCGACCGGGGTGTCGAACGCGCGGAACCGGTCCCCGGAGGCGTACCCGTTGCCCTCGCCGAGCGGCTGGTGCACCTTGCGGTGGTTGCCGAGCACGCCGTCCCCGGTGACGCACACCACGCTGTTGTACCGGGCCCCGCCCGCGGCCTCGCAGTACCCGGCGACCACCACCATGTCCCCGGCGAGGGCGGCGAGCCGCCGGATCTCCGGACCGTCGAGCTCGAGCGGGGGCGGGCCCTCGTCGAGCTCGGCGTCGCCGTCGAGGCTGAGCAGGTAGCCGCCGAGGCACGCCTCGGGCAGCGCGAGCAGCCGTACCCCGGCCTCGCGGGCCTGCTCGATGAGCCGCGCCACCACGGCGAAGTCCGCCTCCAGGTCGCGGCCGAACTCGGCGGCGACGGCCGCCATGCGAACGATGCTCATGCCTTCCCCATCCCGGTGACCGGCCCTGCCACGGCCTCGGTGATCTCTCCGTCCGGCCAGCGCAGCGCCACGCCGCGCCCGGCCACAAGCTCCCCGCACTCGGCGCTCACCGCGGGCCCGGCGGGTGGCGCGGGCGCGCCCGGCTCGGCGGCGGTGAGCATCGCGAACCCGGGGAAGCAGGTGAACCAGTCGCCCACGGTCGCCCCGGCGGGCCGGGGCACGGCGGCGACGTCGAGCACGGCGCCGCAGCCGCTCGCCTCGGCGAGCATGCCGAGCGTGCCGACGATCCCGGCCATCGACACGTCCTTGGCCGCCGCGGGCCGGGCGGCGGCGACCGCGCCGAGCATCGCCCGCAGCTCGCCGGTGCGGCGGTGCGTTGTCGAGTCCCACTGGCGGCCCCGGTAGCCGGGCCGCCAGCCGCCGCCGAGGTCGGCGGTGAGCCGCACCGCGTGGCCGGGCCGCCCGCCGCCGCCCGGCACCGGGTGGCCGGTACGGCCCAGCGCGGTGACCGCGAGCGCGGCGGGCACGCCGAGCTGGGTGTGGCCGCCGAGCACCGGCACGCCGTACGCGTCGGCGGCCCGGCGCAGCCCGCCGAGCACCCGGGCGGCGTGCGAGGCGTCCCGCGCGCCGAGCGCGTCGAGCAGGCCGACCGGCTCCGCGCCCATCGCGGCGAGGTCGTTGACGTTGACCAGCACCGCGCACCAGCCCGCCCACTCCGGGTCGCGCTCGATCATCGACGGGATGATCGCGTCGCACGCCGCGACCAGGTCGGTGCCCGGCACCGGGGCGCCGTCGTCGCCCACGTACCCCGGCCCGCCGAGCACCGGACCGGCGGCGGGCGGGACGGCAGGGGACGCGTCCGCGCCGCCGGGCGTCCCCGCGGGTCCGCCCCGCCCGGCCGCCGTCCCGGACGCCGGGGCCGTGCCGGGCCCGGGGAGGAGCCGGCCGAGCAGCGGCCCCAGCGCCGCCTTGGTCGCCGCGACCTGGGCGGCGATCCGGCCGATCGGCCACCGCATGAGCACGTGCGGCGCGCCCGCCACGGTGACCGGCCGGACCGTGCGCCACCCCAGGCGGCGGAAGAACACCTCGTTGCGGGCCTGCACGGTGGCGTCGAACCGCAGCGCGCCCTCGGCCTCGGCCCGGGCGCACGCGGCCCGCACCAGGGCCGCGCCCACGCCCATGCCGCCGCGCCGGGCCGCCGGTTCGACCACCAGCCGCCCGCCGGCCCACCAGCCGATGTCCGGGCCGGGGCCGGCGGGGCCGAGCCGTACCCCGCCGATCACCTCGCCGTCGCGGTCGCGGGCGACGAGCACCACGGTGCGCGGGTCGTCGTCCCGGTCGTCGAGGTCGTGCCCGTGGAACAGGCCCTGCTCGTCGACGAACACCTTCCGGCGCAGCCGCCGGTACGCGGCGTGCGCGGCCGCGTCGGCGGCCTGCTCGATGCGGAAGGCGGGCTGCCGGGCGAGCGTGGCGTCGTCGCCGAGCAGCAGCAGGATGTCATCGCCGGCCTGCGCGCCGGTGGCGGCGGGTCGGTGCGCCATCGCCGTCACCCGCCCGCCGCGCTCAGCACACCGCACGCGCCGCAGGCGGCGCAGCCCGCGCGCTGGTCGGCCCCGCGCATGCCCGCGGCCCGCAGCAGCGCGGCCACCCGCTCGGTGACGTACCGGAGCAGCTCCGGCGACGGCCCGCCGATGCCGTCGCGGGCGGCGAGCGTGCCCGGCATCGGCCGGAACGGCACCACGAACGGGTACACGCCGCGGTCGATCAGCCGTCCCGCGCCCGCGATCAGCTCGTCGGGGTCCTCGCCGAGGCCGACGAGCAGGTACGTGGACACCCGGTTACGGCCGAAGACCCGGACCGCCTCGTCCCACGCCGCCTCGTACTCGGCGAGCGGCACCTTCGACTTGCCGGGCATCCAGCGCCGCCGTACCTCGTCGTCGAGCGACTCGACGTGGATGCCGATCGAGACGGCCCCGGCGTCGCGCAGCTCGCGGATCCAGGCGAGGTCGGCGGGCGGCTCGCACTGCACCTGGATCGGCAGGCCGGGCACGGCCTCCAGCACCGCGCGCACGCACCGGGCGAGATGCTTGGCGCCGCGGTCCGGCCCGGCGGTGGTGCCGGTGGTCATCACCATCTGCCGCACCCCGTCGAGCCGGACCGCCGCCTCGGCCACCTCGGCGAGCTGGGCCGGGGTCTTCGCGGCGACCGTGGTGCCCGCCCGCAGCGACTCCTCGATCGTGCAGAACCGGCAGCGTTCCGGCTCCGCGTACCGGATGCAGGTCTGCACCACGGTCGTGGCGAGCACGTCGGCGCCGTGCAGGCGGGCGATGTGCTCGTACGGCACGCCGTCCGCGGTGGACAGGTCGTAGAACCGGGGCCGCCGCACCGGGGTGAGGGTGAGCCCGGTGTCGGCGTCGCCGAGCAGGACCCGGCCGTCGCGGACCGTGTACGGGCTGGCCGGGTTGATGGGCAGGGCGGCGTTGCCGCCGTCGACGAGGACGTGGCCGTCGTCGCTCGGGCCCGCGCCCTGCGGCCGCCGCAGCGGGATCGGCCCGCGGACGCCGTACAGGGCCAGCTCGGCGCGAGTCCGGATCCGCACGTCCACCGTGGTGCCGGTGGCGCCCGCCGCCGGAGTGCCGACGCTCACGTGATCACCTCAGATCTGGAAGACGGAGTTGATGATCGCGCCCTTGCGCGCGTAGTGGATGAGCGCGTCCTGCACGTCGAGCGGGTGGGTGGGGATGACGCCCTCGATGAGGTCCTCCTCGCGGGCGCCGTGCAGGGAGAGGCCGAACCGGCAGCAGTACACCTTGCCGCCCTCGGCGATGAACGTCTTGAGCTGGTTGTTGATGTTCAGCTCGCCGGGGAACGCGGCGTTGCCGGTGGTCGGGTAGCCACGGGTGGCGAGGCAGTTGAGCGCGCCCGGCCCGTAGAAGTAGATCGCGCTCTCGAAGCCCTTCCGCAGCGCCCGGGTGGCCTGCAGGATCGCCACGAAGCTCACCGAGGACTCGTGCGCGATGCCGTGGATGAGGGTGAAGTACGCCTCGCCGTTCTCCGCCTTGTAGTCCGGGAACACCTTGGTGCTGCCGTACAGGCTGGAGCCCTCGGGCAGCGACGGGTGCGGGATCTCGTTGAGGGACTGCTTCTCCAGCTCGGTGAGCTCGGCGCGGACGGCCTCGGACATGGATGCCTCCTTTTGTGGCTCTGTGTGTGGTTGTGCCGGTGCGCAGGGGTTTGGGAGAAAGCCGGGACGGGGTCGTCGTACGGGAGGGGTCAGTCGTAGAGGGCGGCGAAGGTGTCGTGGAACACCCGCTTGGCGAGCTCGCCGTCGCCGAACGCGGCCACCGCCCGGGCGTGCTCGCCCGCGAAGTCGCCCCACGGCCGGTCGCTGGCGAACAGCACCCGGTCGTGGCCGATGCCGCGGCGCTCGATCTCCCGGGCGAGCCAGTACGGCGCGAAGCCGATCGACCAGGACAGGTCGGTGTAGACCCGCTTGCCCGCCGCGATCCAGTCGAAGAACCGGGATCCGGCGAGCTTGATGTGGCCGCTCATGCCGCCGCCGAAGTGCACCAGGTGGATCGGCACGCGGTCGCCGTACCACTCGACGAGGTGGCCGACCTCGTCGATGTCGGACGCCGCGCCGGGGGAGGTGTGCACGTGCACGACGAGGCCGTGGCGCTCGGCCGCGTCGAAGATCCGGTCCAGGTGCGGGCGGCAGCCGGGGTCGGTGGGACGGCCGCCGAGCAGGAAGCTGAGCTTGAGCGCCCGCACCCCCGGCTCCCCGGCGAGAGCGAGCGCCGAGGCGGTGCGCTCGGTGTCCCGGGGCAGCGGGGACACCCACAGCCCGGCCCGGATGCGGTCGTCGGCCTGGGCGGCCTCGAGGGCGAGCGCGTTGAGGGAGAACGCCACCTCCGGGTCCGGCACGCCGTAGTTCGGCAGCACCAGGGCGCGCTCGACGCCCTCGGCGTCGAGGTCGGCGAGCAGCTGCCGGACCGTGCCGCGGGCGGTGACGTCCGGGTTGACCGGCGGGCCGCCGTAGAACGGGTACGCCGGGAGGATCCCGATGTGGCGGTGTGCGTCGAAGACCATCGCCCGCCTCCGCTCAGCCCGCCGCCGCACCGGTGAGGACCTGGCAGACGTCGGCGGGCCGTGCCCGGTCGGCGATGCGGTCGGCGAGGTACGCCGCGTCGCGGCCGACCGCCTCCAGCCGGCCCGAGCCCCAGGTGTGGAGCCAGGGCAGGCCGAGGAAGTACAGGCCAGGGCAGCCGGTGACGCCGCGCCAGTGCACCACGTCGCCGCGGCCGTCGAAGACCGGCACCTCGATCCAGCGGTGGTCGCGGGTGAACCCGGTCGCCCAGATCACCGTGGTGATCCCGGCCTCGGCCAGGTCGAGCGTGCGCGGATGGTCGGCGGGCGGCTCCCACACCGGGACGTACCGCGGCTCGGCCGGGGCGTCGATGCCGTTCGCGGCGATGTGCGCGTCGATCGCGTCCTTGATGCCCTCGGCGACCGCGTCGGCCCGGTCGAGGTTCTCCTTGAGGTCGCCGGCGAACTCCAGGACCGTGCCGCCGGGGCCGGTGGTGATGCCGGTGAGGTGGCCGTACAGCCGCATGCCGTCGCGGGCGAAGGCGCGCAGGTCGATGTCGCGCCCGCCGTCGCGGCCGGTGACGTAGTGGTTGGCCCGCTCGCGCACCTCCTCGGGGTCGTCGAACTCGTCGATCGTCTTGGCGTAGTGGCCCATCTCGTCGAGCCAGGCGACGCAGTCGCGGCCCCGGTAGAACCGGGCCACCCGCGGGGCGCTGCCGACCGCGAGGTGCACCTGCCGCCCGGCGAGGTGGAGGTCCTCGGCGATCTGGCAGCCGGACTGGCCGCTGCCCACCACGAGCACCGCGCCCTCCGGCAGCGCGTCCGGGTTGCGGTACTCCGAGGAGTGCAGCTGGGTGACGGTCGCGGGCAGCCGCTCGGCCATCCGGGGGATCTTCGGGCCGTGGTACGGGCCGGTGGCGACCACCACCTGGTCGGCGGTGAGCGTGCCCGCGGTGGTGGCCAGCTCGAACGCGCCGGACACGGCGCGGCGCAGCCGGGTGACCCGCACGCCCTCGGCCAGCGGCGGCCGCACGAACGCGGCGTACTCCTCGATGTACCGGATGATCTCCGCGCGGTTCATGAACCCGTCGGGGTCGGGCCCGCGGTAGGGGAAGCCGGGCAGGCGGCACTGCCAGTTCGGGGTCACCAGGAAGAAGTTGTCCCAGCGCCGTTCCCGCCACTCGTACGCGACCCGCTCGGCCTCGAGCACGATGTGCCGGATGCCGCGTTCGCGCAGGTGGTAGCTGATCGACAGGCCGGCCTGGCCGCCGCCGACGACCGCGACCGGGTAGCGGGCCCCGGCCACGCGCGGCGCGCTCACCGGGCGCTCCCGCCTGGAACGTTCCCGCCGGGGGAGTACAGCCGCTCCACGGTCACCGCCGCCCCGGGGGCCGAGCCGTACCCGGCGGCGATCCGCTCGATCTCGGCGAGCTGGGCCTCCGCGGCGGTGCACGCGACGCCGAACTTGGCCCGCACCCGTTCGCTCGCGATCCGCAGCGCGGTCCAGCTGCGTGCCACGAAGTCCGCCACGTCGTACGACTCACCCGGGGCCAGGTGGTCGGCGACGACGGTGGAGGGGGAGTAACAGCGCTGGGTCCGGCCGTCCGGCCAGCGCACGTCGAAGTAGAGCTCAGGCATGGTTCCTCCACGCGCGACCTGCCTCGCCGTCGCGCTGAGCACTACTTCAACCTGCGGCGATTACCGAACGGGGTCATCCGGAATAACCCGCTGTTACTCGACCTGACGCGACGTGACGGGAGCGTAACGATGATCTTGCCTGCGCAGGATCGGGGCTGTGCGGGCCGTCACAACGGGATCCACACCGCGGTGGCGTCGTCGTGGACCTTCGCCGTGCCGCGCGGCCCGTGGGTGCGCTCGGCCTCGCGTACCAGCTCGACGAGCCGGGCCGGGCCGTACTTCTCCGCGATCGTGACAACCTGCGTCCAGGTGTGGCCGTACCACTCGACCAGCCGGTGGACGCCGTCCGTGCAGACCAGCACGCCGTCGAGGTCCGTGACCGGCACCGCGCCGGTGAGCGCCTCGCGGGCCGCCTCCGGCTTGGTCGAGGCCACCCAGAACCCGCCCGGCCGGTTGCGCATCTCGTCCACCAGCCCCGGCGGGTACGGCCGGCCGCCGGGCAGCCGGGCGGTGCGGTCGTCGAGCACCACCCGCACCGACCCGTCCCGGTGGCGCAGCACGATCGGCGAGTCGCACAGCGCCAGGTAGTCGAGTGTGTCGCCGCGGCGGCGCACGATCGACACCGTGGCCGACGGGGAGCGCGGGTTGGCCAGGTCGCAGGTGCCGGCGTGGGCGGCCATCGTGTCCCGGATCGCCTGCTCGAGGATGTCGGCGAGGCCGGCCCGGGTGCCGGAGGAGAGGGCGAGGGCGAGCGCGCCGCCGAGGCGGCCGACCAGCCACGGCACGCCGTGGCGGCACCCGGAGTCGGCGCCGGGCGCAGGGGTGGCCCCGTCGAGCACGACCGCCCAGTCCGGGCCGCAGACGACGTGATCCTCGTTGGGGCGGGGCGGCGTCGCCGGGGCGGCCTCGGTCGTGTAGCAGATGGTCATCCGTGCCCTTCCGTTCGCGTGCCTGCCGCGGGCGGCGGCGGAGCGGGCGGCGCCGTCCCCGCCGGCCGTCCGCGCGGCGCCGTACGGCTCGGCGCCCCCACCGGCATACCCCGCGGCGGGCGCGGGCATGGCCGCGCGGGGCCGGGGAAGTGTCGGACCCGTGTGCGAGGCTGCGGCCGTGAAGGTCGTGTTCGATGCCGAGCTGTGGCTCTGGGACGCCCGGCGGGACGAGACGTGGACGTTCGTCAGCCTGCCGGTGGACGCCTCCGAGGAGATCCGCGAGCGGTTCGCCGGGCTGCGGCGCGGGTTCGGGTCGCTGCGGGTGCACGCCGCGATCGGCGGCACCAGGTGGACGACCTCGATCTTCCCGGGCGGCCGGGAGGGCGCCTACGTGCTGCCGATCAAGCGCGCGGTGCGCGAGGCCGAGGGGATCGAGGCCGGTGACGTCACCACCGTGACCGTTGAGGTGCTCGGCCGCTGAGCCGGGCGTCAGGACATCGTGATGACCTGGCCGGTGACCCGCCGCGCCTGCTCGGAGGCGAGGAAGACGATCACCTCGGCGACCTCCTCCGGGGTCGCCACCCTTCCGGTCGGGGTGTGCTCGCGCACCGCCGCCTCGACCTCGGGGGTGACCCATCCGGTGTCGGTGACCGGCGGGTGGACGACGTTCGCGGTGACGCCGTGGCGGCCGAGCTCCGCGGCGGCGGACATGGTGTAGCTCACCTGGGCCGCCTTGGCCGCGCCGTACGACACCTCCTGGGGGAATCCGGAGGGGCCGCCGGAGGTGAGCCCGATGATCCGGCCCCAGGTGGCGCCGCGGCGGATGTGGCGGCGGGCGAACTCGGCGATGAGCAGGGCCGGGGCGCGCGCGTCCACCGCGAACTGCCGGTCGTGGGACGCGGCGTCCACCTGGCGCAGCGCGCGGCCGAACCGGTCGCGGGTGTCCGGCAGGAAGGTGTCGGCGAGCCAGCCGCTGGCGTTGTTCACCAGGATCTCCACCGGGCCGAAGGCCGCCTCCGCCCGGTCGAACAGCATCGGCACGGTCGCCGGGTCGGCGAGGTCGGCCTCGACCGCCTCGGCCCGGCCGCCGTTCTCCCGGATGCGGGCGAGCACGTGGCCGGCGTCCCGGGCGCGCAGCTCGCCGTACTCGGGCGGGAAGGCCGGGTCGGCGGCGTGCTCGGCCGGGTCCAGCCGCTTGTAGGTGAGGAGGACGGCGGCCCCGTGCGCGGCGAGGGCGATCGCGGTGGCCGCCCCGATGCCCTGGTTCGCGCCGGTGATCAGCGCCACCCTGCCCGTCAGGCCCGGATCGATCATGGGTCCCAGTCTCGCAGCGGGTGGGCGGGAGCGCCTACCGGTTTTCCGGGTGCCGTACCCGGGACGCGGGGGTCTGTGTATGTACCAAGAACTTCCTTTCCGCCCGATAGAAAGACGGGTTCGGGAATTTCGGCAAAACCGTTCAATGGGGCCGCAGGGCGATATCGGGATCCGCCGGTTCCCGGCCATCAGGGCACGTCACCGGCCTGGACACGGGAGTACACCACCAATGACGGTCGCCGAACCCCAGGTCCCCGCCATCACGGGCGCGCTCAGCTATCTCTCCCCCGAGTCCACGGTGCTGCGCCGCTTCACCGCGCCCGGGGCGAGCGTCAACACCGGTGTTTACGAGACCCATGTGATGACGATCCACAACGGGCGGCCGGTCGCCGACCGGTTCACCCTCGACCGCAACGGCTTCGAGCTCATCGAGCACCGCTCGGCCGTACGGGACTTCACCGATCGCGAGGAGGTCGATCGGGTGTACGTCGGCGAGGTGGTGGAGTTCGTCAAGGCGTACACCGGGGCCGACCACGTGGTGCCGATGGGCTGGGTGCTGCGCCGCGCCGCGGACCCGGCGGCGAACGCCTCCCAGCCGGCGGCGGCGCTGGTGCACGACGACTTCTCGGTGCAGGGCGCGCACGAGCGGGCCGCCGCGCTGTACGCCCGCCACTTCCCGGGCGGGCCCGGCTACCGGCGGGCGCTGATCACGAGCCTGTGGCGGGTGTTCAGCCCGCCGCCGCAGGACTGGCCGCTCGCGATCTGCGACTTCACCAGCGTGCGCGAGGGCGAGGGCATCCCGAACCGGCTCTACTTCGTCGATCGCATCCCCGACGACCTGTTCCAGGAGATGCCCGAGGACCACCCGGGGGCGAGCGGCTTCGAGTTCCTGCACCAGCCGTACCACAAGTGGTGGTACTTCCCGGACATGACCCGCGACGAGATCCTCTTCTTCAAGCTCAACGACAGCGACCGGTCGCGGGCCTGGATGGTGCCGCACTCGGCGTTCCACGACCGCACCGTGCGGGCGACCACGCCGCGGCACAGCATCGAGTTCCGCAGCGTCGCGTACTGGGAATGAGCCGCGAAACCGCGTTTCCGTCCCACGGAACAGCCGGTATTCCCGGCAAAACGACGCGGTAAGGTCCTCGCATGACCGAGAAGGCGACGATCCCCGACGAGTACAAGGACCTGCTCGACGCGCCGGTGGCCATCCTCGCGACCAACGGAGCCAGCGGGCGGCCGCAGGTGTCGGCGATCTCATTCCTCTACGACACCGAGGACGGTCTGATCAAGATCTCCCTCAACGACACCCGGCAGAAGATGAAGAACCTGCGCCGGGACCCCAAGTGCACGCTGCTCATCGTCGACCCGCAGACGCCGTACCGGACCCTGGAGATCCGGGCCGACGCGGAGATCCGGCCCGACCCCGACTTCTCCTGGTGCGCCCGCATCGGCAAGGGCAAGTACAATGCGGACTTCCGCGTGCACGACAAGCCCGGGGAGACCCGTTCGCTGGTCATCCTCCACCCCAGGCGCATCGTCGGCACCGACCTGCGGCGCTGAGCGGGTGCCACCGGGCCGGGCGTGACCACGACGACCGCCCGCCCGGGGAGGCGGGGCCCGCGTCGCCGGAAACGTCGGCGGTCCGGCGCCCCGCCCGCCGTGACCGCGCCGCCGCACCCGGCCGCCGGGCCGCCGTCGTCACGTGCGCGTACGCCTCCGGTGCGAACCGTCACATCACGGATTTCGGTTATTGCGGATGCGCACATCCGCAATTCGGGCGCGGTTCACCTTTTCAGGTGCAATTGTTCACGTCATCCCGTGCGCTTGCCGAGCCATTCCCCGGCATAATCGCCGCCCCGTGCCGACGCGTCCGGTCGCGCATCCGTACGGCCCGCCGTACCGCGCCACGTGACGACGATGCCCGCTTCCCCATTCCGTCGCGGCCGCGGATCGCGCCCACCTCGCCCTGATTTGGCCCGTCGGGTTGCCGGGATTCGGTCGTGACCATGCGCTGAATATTTCGGTACGGAAACAGAGAAGCCGATTTCGGTGGGCGTACGGGCCGGAAGCCGGTATAAGGGCAGTCGGCCCGGACGAAGATCGGCGACCACCGGTGTGCCGGGCCGGGTGACTCGGGGGCCTTCGCGCCTGCCTCGCCCACCGCGCACCACGCTGCGGGCGGAGCCGGCGTTCACGGATGGCGGGCGACTTCGGTCGCGTGACGGACGGCTACGAGGAAGGCCGGCGGTGGATGGCGGCTGGAACGAGCACGGCGAGGACGTCGGTCGGCGCATCGCGCACTGGCGCAAGGTCCGCGGGCTCACCCAGACGGGGCTCGCCCGCGCGGCGCACGTCTCGCGAAGCCTGATCGCCCAGGTGGAGGCCGGGCACAAGCCCGCCACGCCCTCGCTGGTGGCGGCCGTGGCGGCCGCGCTCGAGGTGGAACCGGCGCTGCTGTCCGGCCGGCCGTACCGGCGGGAGAGCGGCCGCGCCGACGCCGCGCACCGGGCCATCCCGGCGATCCGCAGGGCGCTGGCGTACGCGGACCTCGCGCCCGAGGTGGACACGCCGCCGCGCTCCCTCGACGCGCTTGACGAGGAGCTCGCCGTGGCCCAGCGGCTGCAGGCGGCCGCCCAGTACGTGCGGCTCGGCGCGCGGCTGCCCGCGGTCATCGAGGAGCTCACCGTGCACGCGGTGCAGACCGGCCTGCCGCGGGCGTGGCAGCTGCTCAACCGCGCCGACGCGATCGCGGCCTCGCTCGCCCGGCGGCTCGGCTACCACGACCTCGCCCAGGTGGCGATCGAGCGCGCCGCGGTCGCCGCCCACCGCGCCGACGACCCGCACCTGCCGCGGCTCGTGCTGCTGTCCCGCGCCCTGCTCCTGCTCAGCGTCAAGGCCACGGACCTCGCCCTGGCGATGGCGGTGCGGGCGGCCGCCGAGGTCGACCGGGAGCTGCCGGGCGGGCTCGCCGTGTACGGCGCGCTGCAGCTGCGGGCCGCGGTCGCGGCCGCCCGCGCCGGGCTGGCCCGGCAGGCCTGGGAGCACCACGGCGAGGCCGAGGAGGTCGCGCGGCGGCTCGGCGACCGGCCCGACCGGTACGGCCTGCAAGTGCTGCCGGGCAATGTCGCAATTCACGGTTGCGCGATCGCGGTCGAGCTCGGCGACCACGACCGGGCGCTGCGCATGGACGAACGCCTCGAGCTCTCTCCGCCGCTCTCGCCGGAGCGCCGCGCCCACCACGAAATCGATATGGCCCGCGCCTGCCTCGCGGCGGGCCGGCACAAAGAGGCGCTCGCCCGCATCCTGAAAGCGGAAAAGATCGCGCCACAAATGGCGCGTTATCACCCAACATCCCGCGAAACGGTCATGGAGTTGGAGCGGAAGTACCGCACCCTTCCGGAATCGCTGCGGGCGCTCGAGCGGCGCATGGGGCTCTGATAATCGGCTGTCAAGACGGCCGGTGTTCACAAGATGTGAACATCGGCCGTCGCGGTTATTTCTAAGGTGGCGATCGGCTCCCCTCGACGCCGGGAGCAGGTGAGGGATTACAACCGCCGGACATCGGTTGCGATTCCGGCGGGCGACGTGCACAGGGGAGAGACGCAATGTCGAGGCCTCGGCCCACCGATGTCGACGACGGCTCCGCCGCGGCGCGGCTGCGCGCGGCCATGGTCGACGGGCTGCGGGAGCGGGGTGACATTCGCGATCCGCGCGTCGCCGCCGCCTTCGGCCGCGTGCCCCGGCACCTGTTCGCCCCGGGCCGGCCGGTCGAGGCCGCGTACGCGCTCGACCCGGACGGCCCGGCCCACGCGCACGGCGCCCCGGCCGGGCGCGTCTCGGCCGCGCAGCTCGATGCGCTGCTGCTCGAGCAGGCCGGGCTGGAGCGCGGCATGCGCTGCCTCGAGGTCGGCGCGGGCCACACCACCGCGCTCCTCGCCGAGCTGGTCGGCCCGGAGGGCGAGGTCGTCGCGGTCGACCCCGACCCCGAGGTGATCGACCTGACCGCCCGCCGGATCGCCGCGGCCGGATACCGCCGGGTGACCCTCCACCGCGCCGACGCGGAGCACGGCGCCCCCGAGCACGCGCCGTTCGACCGGGTGATCGTCACCTCCGGGGCCTGCGACATCCCACCGGCGTGGATCGATCAGCTCACCGACGACGGCGCGATCGTCGTCCCGCTGCGCATCCGCGGGCTCACCTGCGCGCTCGTGCTCGAGCGCGAGGACGGCCACCTTGTCGCCCGCTCGGCGAAGGTCTGGGGGTTCGTGCCGATGCGCGGCGCCGAGACCTGCGAGGAACACCTGGTGACGCTCGGCGGACGGGAGGTCGTACTGCGCTTCGACGGGGAACGGCCCGCCGATCCCGGCCCGCTCGCCGCCGCGCTGGCCGCGCCGCGCGCCGAGGCCTGGTCGGGGGTGCGGATCGGGTGCGGCAAGCCGTTCGAGCTGCTCGAGCTGTGGCTGGCGAGCGTGCTCGACGGCTTCTGCCTGCTGTCGGTGGACCCCGGCCGCGGCTCCGGCCGCGTCGACCCGGCGCACCGCGTCGCCTGCCCCGCGATGGCCGCCGCGGGCGGCCTCGCCCACCTCGCGCTGCGCAGCACCGGCGAGGTCGCGGAGTTCGGCGCCCACGGCTACGGGCCGGACGCGGCCCGGCTCGCCGAGGAGCTCGCCGAGCAGGTGCGCGTATGGGACAGGTACCACCGCGGCGGCCTCGGACCGCGGATCACCATCCATCCCGCCGGGGACGCGGCGGGCCCCGGGGAGGCGGGCCGCCTCCCCGACGGCCGCGTCATCGCCCGGCGGCACGTCCGCGTCGCCGTCCGCTGGCCCTCGCCGACCGGTCCGGGGTTCACGCCGCGGCAGCGGTACGGCACCCCGCGCGCCGGCTGAGCCGTACGGCGAGCGCACCCGCGCCGTCGGCCGTGGGGACCCGTCGAAGACCGGCCGACGCCCGCCGGAGCACGGCCGAGGCCGGGTACGGCCCGTCGTGCCCCCGCGGCCGCGGGTGCGCTCGCCGGGAGACGTGGCCGCGGCCCGCCCGGCGCCCGTCCGGGCGGGCGGTGGGCCCGGGCCCGCTCGGGGGTCCGGGTGGCCGCGGTCACCCCGGCCCGCCCGGCGGCTCGCCCCGCCCGATCGGCACGGCGACGGCGCGGCGTCACCCCGATCGGTACGGGCACCGCCGGGCGGCGCCGTCGGATCAGTGGCCCGGGGTGTCCGCGGGCAGCTCGATCCGATCCAGCGAATACGGCGTGCCGGCCAGCGCGTCGGAGATGATCGCCTGCATCACCGGCAGCGGCACCAGACAGTCGGCGCACGCATCCGGGCCGGCCTCGATGCGCACCACCACCTTGCCCTGGTCGTCGGCCTGCCAGCCCAGGCGGTAGCCGTCGGAGGCGAGCATCTCGGCAAACCGGCCAAGCGCCGTTTCAAGGGTCTGGGTCATTTGACGTCCTTTACCGCTGCGATGGAGGGGGCATCGCCCCGCGGGCCGAAGGTCTCGATGATCGTCGACACCCCCGCGTTGTCGGCGCCGGCCACGGCGATCAAAATCGCCTCGGGGCTGTTGAGCGCCGGCACCCGCTCGGGGGTTGCGGAGGTGGAGGCGGTGTCGGGGATGGCGTCGGGGTGGTCGGAGGGCAGGCGCCAGCGGCTGAGCCGGGAGATGGCGTCCTTGCCCACCGCCTTCAGCTCGTCGCGGGTGTTGATGGCGTTGTCATAAACGAAGCGGCGCACATCGGCCTTGGACCAGCCGTGGGCGGCAAACAGCTTGGCGTGCTCGGGGCCGAGCACGATCAGCACGCTGGTGGTCTCGTGGATCAGCGCGCCGGTGCGGCGGACGCTGTCGGCCAGGTCGCGGCCCAGCTGTTCGGGGATGCGGGTGTGGCGGGCCTCGATGTGCATGCATGAGCGGATGGTCAGCCCGGTCACCGCGCTGGTGTCTGGGTCGAGGCCGTGTTCGACGTGGAAGGGCTCCCAGGGGGAGTCTTCTTCGTTTTCGGCGATGCAGGCGCTGTATTTGCCGAAGGTGGCCTGGGTGGCCTGGTCCAGCTGGTGGGGGCGGACGCCGAAGACGTTGATGGCCGCAAGGCGGATCGCCCGGCCGATGGTGGCGTTGGCGCGAAAGCCGGAGCCGAAGACGTTGCCTTTGCTGTTGAGGCCGATGTGGTGGCGGATGGGGCCGTTGACCATCAGCAGGGGGGCGGTGCCGGTGGTCGACTGCCAGATGCCTTTTTTCGGGTAGGGCTCTTTGGCCAGCGCCTCCCAGCCGGCGAGCACGACGGGGAAGTATTGGGGCAGGCAGCCGGCCATGGCGGCGTTGATCGCGGCCAGGCGGACGGTCAGGTGGCGGTTGAGGTGCGGCATGACAAACAGCACCTCATCCGGATCGCGGGTGGTGGTGGCGAGGAATTCGGCCAGGTAGGACTCGGTGACCGGGACGACGGGCAGGCCGTCGGTCCAGCCGTTGCGGTCGTAGTGTTCCATGGCCGCGCGGATGGCGGCGGCGTCGACGACCGGAGTGTCGGCCTTGGTGCTCATGATCGCTTGTGTGCCCTTGGGTGGTGGTCAGGGTTGGGTCGGGTGGTTTGGGGGTGGGGTGCTGGATGGGGGCAAGGTCCCGTTGGGGTGGGGTTAGCTTTCCAGGCCGAGGATGCGCTGGATGTCGGGCAGGACCTGTAGTACCCGCTGGCGGAGTTCGATCTCGTCGCAGCTGGCGATGGGGTGGCGGACCGCGACGAATTCATAGCCGGCAAAGCCTTGCAGCTGGGCCATGGCGCGGCCGGAGACCAGGAATGAGTCGGAGACGATGGCGACGGCGGGGATGCCGGCGCGTTCGAGCATGATGCCGTCGGCGACGGTGGCGGCGCTGCAGGAGCCGCAGTCGCCGACGGCGGTGATGACCAGGTCGCATTCGGCGGTCAGCTTTGAGAGGACCTGCTCGCTCATGGGGGTGCCGAAGTAGTCTTTGGCGTATTCGCGCACGTCGGCGGGGCCGTGGCGGGTGGTGAGCTCGGTGGCGACGTGGCGCAGCAGGTTGGCGGCGTTGGGTTTGGTGTTGTCGAGCAGGCCGATGGTCAGGCCGCGGAGGGTGGTGGGTCGGGGGGCGAGGGTGGTGTCGGCGGTGTGGTCGGCGGTGCCGGTTGGGTCGAGCAGGTGTTCGAGTTCGGGCATGTCCCCGGACGCCTCCTGGTGTGGGTCGTTGGGGGTGCTTGGTGGTCAGCTAAGCACGCCCCGGGATGGATGACAAGATTGTGCACAATATTGCCAATCAGATCTGCGGCCCAGGGTCCGTGGAGATCGGCGCCCGCTCACGGCGCACTCAGGCGCCGGTGAGCCGGCGCAGCACGTCGGGCAGCTCGGGCGGCTCCACGTGCTCGGTGAGCGCGGCGAGCTCCGCGCGGGAGAACCAGCCGAAGCCCAGCAGGTTGCCCGTCTCCTCCGCGGTGAGCGCGGCCGGGGCGACCTGCGGCCGCTCGGCGAACCGGGCGAGATAGAACGGCTCGGTCTTGACGTAGCGCACGCCCAGCCACATGTAGTCGCGTGGCACGGGCACCCAGCGGTCGAGCACGGCGTCGCCCGGGAGCCCGGTCTCCTCGGTGAGCTCGCGCCGGGCGGCCTCGAGCGGCGTCTCCCCGGGGTCCACCCCGCCGCCGGGCGGCTCCCAGAACACGAGCCCGCTCACCGGGTCGCGCCACCGCAGCAGCAGCACGTGACCCGCACCGTCCACGCAGAGCACCCGCGCCGCGGGTCGATCGCTCGTCACCCTTCGATCGTGCCCTCCGCCCCGCCGTACCGTGTGGCCGACCCCTCGGTTGCGAGCCCGCGCGCGGGCCGGGGCCGCGCCGCCTCACCGCACCCATGCCCGGTGCGGGCGGGCGTATGACGACGGGGCCGTTGCGCGGGGCCCGGCTCCCCGGCAGGGCCGTACCGGTGGGCGGTGGAGGGGCGATCAGCCGATCGGTTGACGGCGGGGTCGACCGCATGCGTGCGCGGGTACGGCCCGGCGGCCGATGTGGCCGGGCGGGGTTCCGGGCGACGCTGGACACATGGCGATCATCGAGGTCAGCGGGCTGGTCAAGCGGTACGGCGGGGTCGCGGCGCTGGACGGGGTGTCGTTCTCCGTGCCGGAGGGGGAGATCTTCGGGGTCCTCGGGCCCAACGGGGCGGGGAAGACCACCGCGGTCGAGTGCACGGCCGGGCTGCGGCGGGCCGACGCGGGACGAATCCGGGTGCTCGGGCTCGACCCCGTCGCGGACGCGCGGCGGCTGCGCCGGTCGATCGGGGTGCAGCTGCAGCAGGCGCAGCTCCCGGAGAACATCAAGGTGTGGGAGGCGCTCGACCTGTACGCCTCCTTCTACGAGCGGCCGCGGGACTGGCGCGGGCTGCTCGCCGAGTGGGGCCTGGCGCACCGGCGCGACGCCCGGTTCGGCGGGCTGTCCGGCGGGGAGCGGCAGCGGCTGTTCATCGCCCTCGCGCTCGTCGGCGACCCGAAGGTCGCCTTCCTCGACGAGCTCACCACCGGGCTCGACCCGCAGGCGCGGCGCGACACCTGGGACCTGATCCGGCGGGTGCGCGACGGCGGGGTGACCGTGGTCCTGGTCAGCCACTTCATGGACGAGGTGGAGGAGCTGTGCGACCGGGTGGCGGTGCTCGACCGCGGGCGGGTGGTCGCGGTGGACACGCCGACCGGGCTGATCGACGGGGCCGGCGGCGGGCATCGGGTGCGGTTCCGGCCGCTCACACCGCTCGACGACGCGCTGCTGACCGCCCTGCCCGAGGTGATCGCGGTGAGCCGGGACGGCGATCAGGTGACCGTGACCGGAACCGGCGACGTCGCCACCGCGGTGACCGGCGCGCTCGCCCGCGGCCACGTCCTCGTCGCCGACCTGCGCATCGACCGGCGCACGCTCGACGACGCGTTCACCGCGCTCACCGGCCGTTCGTTCCAGCCGTAACCGTAAGGAGGCGCCATGCCGATCTCATCCGGCACCCTGCCCGCGAGCGTGGTCAAGCTCACCGCGGTCGAGGCGAAGCTGCTCGCCCGCGAGCCCGGGTCGTTCTTCGCCGTGGTCATCCCGCTCTTCATCCTGGTGATCTTCGGGTTCTCGCCCACCCCCGGGGACGCCGTGCTGCTGCCGACGACGCTCGCGATCGGCGTCGGTCTGGTCGGCCTGTACCTGGTGCCGACCACCCTCGCCACCTATCGGGAGCGGGGCATCCTGCGCCGGCTCGCCGCCACCCCGCTGCGCCCCGAGGCGCTGCTCGCCGTACAGCTCCTGCTCCAGCTCGGGCTCGCGGTGCTCGGCTGCGGCCTGCTCCCGGTGGCCGTCGGGGCCCTGCTCGGCGCGGCGGTGCCGCGGCCCGGCCTGGTGCCGTGGGCGGTCGCGGTCTTCCTGCTCGGCGCGGTGGCGATGTTCGCGATCGGGCTGGTGATCGCCGCCGTCGCCGCGAACGGGCGGAGCGCGAACGGCATCGGCGTGCTGCTCTACTTCCCGCTCGCCTACCTCGCCGGGCTCATGCAGCCCCGGCACCTCATGCCGGAGGCGCTCGCCCAGGCCGGCGAGTTCACCCCGCTCGGCGCGTTCGTGCGGTCGCTGCGGGACCTGTGGGCCGGGGACGCGCCTCATCCCGTACATCTGGGAATAATGGCGGCATATGCCGCACTGGCCGGCCTGGCGGCGGCGAAGTCCTTCCGGTGGGAGTGATCCGAGATGGTGGCGGGGGACGGGCGTCTCGAGCGATGGGAAGGACGGCTGGAGCGGCTCGCCGGGGCCGTGCCGTACGCGCTCCTCGCCCTGGCCACCCTCGTCACCGTGCTCGACGGCGGCCACGCGGCGCCGGGCGGGGCGCCGGTGACGCTCGGCCTCGCCGCCCTCGCCGCCGGCTGGATGCTCGCGCCGACGGCGGCCCGCCGCCGCGGCCGGGCGGACCTCGCCGGCCCGCCCGCCGTCGGCTACGTCGCCGGGCTCGTCGTGCTGATCGCGGCGCTCAACACCCGGTCGATCTGGTTCGCGACCTTCTTCGTCTTCGTCGGCTACCTGCACTCCTGGCGGTATCTAAGCGGTGGGTGGCGGTTCGCCGGGGTGGCCGCGACGGCCGCGGTCAGCGTCCCGCACTACCTTGGCGGGCCGCCTGACCCCGCCCGGCCCGGCACGCTCCTCACCTACCTGCTGGTCGTCGGCGTGATCACCTCGATGGTCGGGCTGTTCAGCCTCGTCGGCGAGGTGACCGCGGCGCGCAGCGCCGAGCGCAGGCGCATGGTCGCGCGCCTCGAGGAGCTGCTGCACGAGAACGCGGGCCTGCAGGCCCAGCTGCTCGTCGCCGCCCGCGAGGCCGGCGTGCTCGACGAGCGGCAGCGCATGGCCCGGGAGATCCACGACACCCTCGCCCAGAGCCTCACCGGCATCATCACCCAGCTCCAGGCCGCCGAGCGGGCCGCCGACGGCCCCGGCGCGGATCCGGCCGTCTGGCGCCGCCACCTCGGCAACGCGGTACGGCTCGCCCGCGACGGCCTCGCCGAGGCCCGCCGTACCGTGGACGCGGTACGGCCCGGCCCGCTGCGCGCGGCCCGGCTGCCCGACGCGCTCACCCACGTGGCCGCCGACTGGTCCCGGCTCTCCGGGGTGCCCGCCGAGGTCACCGTCACCGGCGAGCCCCGCCCGCTCCACCCGGAGGCCGAGACGACGGTGCTGCGCGTCGCCCAGGAGGCGCTCGCCAACGTGGCGAAGCACGCCGACGCCACCCGGGTCGGCGTCACCCTCTCGTACATGGCCGACCTGCTCGCGCTCGACGTGCGCGACGACGGCGCCGGCTTCGACACCTCCCGCCCCGCCGCCGGCCGCGGCTTCGGCCTCACCTCGATGCGGCAGCGCGCCGAGCGCCTCGGCGGCACGTTCACGATCGAGTCCGAGCCCGGCGCGGGCACGGCCGTGTCGGCGACGGTCCCGGCGATCCCGCCGGTCGCCGCGGCCGCGGACCGCCCGCCCGCCGAGGCGGTGCCCGGTGCCTGAGCCCGCCGGGCGCGCCGCGCCCATCCGGCTGCTCGTCGTCGACGACCACCCCATCGTCCGCGACGGCCTGCGCGGCATGTTCTCCGGCGACCCGCGGTTCACCGTGGTCGGCGAGGCCGGCGACGGCGCCGCGGCGGTCGACCTCGCCCGCGCGCTGCACCCCGACGTGATCCTCATGGACCTGCGCATGCCGCGGATGGACGGGGTGGCCGCGATCCGGCGGCTCGCCGGGCTCGGCTGCCCGGCCCGGGTGGTGGTGCTCACCACCTACGACACCGACGCGGACATCCTCCCCGCGATCGAGGCGGGCGCCACCGGCTACCTGCTCAAGGACGCGCCCCGAGAGGACCTGGTGCGCGCCGTCGAGGCGGCCGCCCGCGGCGAGGCCGTGCTGTCGCCCGCCGTCGCCGCCCGCCTGCTGCACCGGGTCCGCACCCCGGACGAGCCGCTCAGCCGCCGCGAGCTGGAGGTACTCGAGCTGGTCGCGAACGGCGCCACCAACCGCGAGGCCGCCGCCCGCCTCTTCATCAGCGAGGCGACGGTGAAGACGCACCTGCTGCACATCTACGAGAAGCTGGGCGTGAACGACCGCGCCGCCGCGGTCGCCGCCGCCTACCGCCGCGGGCTGCTGCCGCGCGCCCCCGGCTGACCCGGCGCGGCCGTACCGCCCGGCCCGCGCGTCAGCCGTACACGTAGACGGCGCGGCCCTGCTTGCGGGCGTCGCGGGCGGCGAGCAGCCGGGGCCGGACGGGCTCGGGGAGCAGCTCGGCGGCCTCCTCCCAGGGGAAGAAGCCGTACGCGTCGAGCTCCTCCTCCTGCAGCGTGATCTTCTCGCCGCCGGGCAGTGTGCCGCCGTCGAAGACGAAGGTGACGAGGCTGCGCGGCCGGTCGCCGTCGGGGAGCTGCCAGTGCACGACGAGCAGCTCGCCGGGGGTGATGTGCAGGCCCAGCTCCTCCAGCACCTCGCGCTCGGCGGCCCGGTGCGGGTACTCGGCGCCCTCCACCACGCCGCCGGGGATCGACCACCCGGGGCGGTAGTTGGGCTTCACCAGCAGGACGCGGTCGGCGGCGTCGGTGAACAGCACGCTCGCCGAGGCGAAGTGGGCGGGCAGGGTCGCGAACCAGGCTTGGGAATCGAGAGTCATCGGATCAACCGTACCGCCCGGGCGACGGCCCCCGGAGGGAACCGGGCCGCCGCCCGGGACGCGTGTGCCGGTACGGAGGATCAGGCGTCCGGGTCGGTGACCGTCGCGGTGGCGGTCATGACCCGGTCGAAGCCGACCTGACGCCGCGGACCGGTCATCGTGGCCTGCAGGGTCTTGCGGATGTCCGCGCTGGAGGCGCCGACCCGCAGCTCCACCTGGCCGGGGTCGACCTGCCGGACCCCGGCGACGCCGGTGTAGGAGGTCTGGTCGGCGTGGATGGTGAGGGTGACCGCGCGGGTGGCCTTCGGCGGCAGGTCCACCCGCTGGGCGGCGATGAGCTGCTGCACCGGCCGCGCGACCTCGGCCACCGGGTCGTGCAGGTACACCTGGACCACCTCGGAGACCGGGGCGTCGGCGTCGTTGCGCAGCACCACCCGCACGTCGTAGGTGCCGTCGGTCGCCCACTCGGCGGGGCCGCCGGACACCTCCACCCAGGTGGCGGAGTTGTACGACAGGCCGTGGCCGAACGGGAACAGCTGGGTGGGGTCGCTCGAGCTCACCTGGCTGCGCTGCCCCAGCGGCGGCGCGAGGTACGTGGACGGCTGCGCCGAACCGGCGCCGGGGAACCCGACGGGCAGCCGGCCGGAGAAGTCCACCCGGCCCGCGAGCAGGTCGGCGAGCGCGGCCGCGCCCTCCTCGCCGGGGTAGAAGGCGTAGACGGCGGCGGCGAGCCGGTCGACCTGCCGTGACAGCTCGTACGGCCGGCCGGACATGAGCACGAGCACCACCGGGGTGCCGGTGGCGAGCACGGCCTCCAGCAGCTCCTCCTGCCGCCCGGGCAGCCGCAGGTCGGTGACGTCGCATCCCTCGCCGGAGGTGCCGCGGCCGAACAGCCCCGCCTCGTCGCCGAGGACGGCGAGGCACACGTCGGCGTCGGCGGCGGCGCGCGCCGCGGCCGCGATGCCCTCGTCGTCACCGCCGACCACCGGGACGCCCTCCTCGTAGCGGACGTCGTAGCCGTTGGGGTCGGCGCGCAGCGCGTCCACGACCGTGGGCACCTCGATGCCGAGCTCCACCTCGGGGTGGTGGACGCCGACGTGGAGCGGGAACGAGTAGCAGCCCATCATCGCGTTCGGGGTGTGGGCGCGCGGGCCGACCACGGCGATCCGCTGGCCGGGCTTCAGCGGCAGGGCTCCCTCGTTCTTGAGCAGCACGATGCCGCGGCGGGCCACCTCGGCCGCGATCTCGCGGGCCTCGGCGTCGTCGAGCACGACGTCCTCGAAGTTCTCGTCCGCCTTGGCGGCCTCGGCGGCCTCGCGCAGCACCGCGGGCTCGGGGTCCCAGTCCGCGTCGAGCAGGCCGAGCCGGCACTTCTGCAGCAGCACGCGGCGCAGCGCGCGGTCGATGAGGGCGATGTCGATCTCGCCCGCCTGCACGGCCTGGACGAGGTCCTTGCCGAAGCAGTTGACGGTGGGCAGCTCGACGTCGATGCCCGCCTCGAGGGCGAGCTTCGCCGCCTCGGTGGGGGAGCCCGCGACGTGGTGCAGCGTCTGCAGGAACGGAATGGAGAAGTAGTCGGCGACGACCGTGCCGGTGAACCCGTAGGTGTCGCGCAGCAGCTCGGTGAGGAGCTTGGGGTTGGCCGCGACGGGCACGCCGTCGATGTCGGCGTAGGAGTTCATCACCGAGTCCGCCCCCGCGCGCAGCGCCATCTCGAACGGCGGCAGCAGGAAGTCGGCGATCTCCCGGGGTCCGGCCGAGACCGGGGCCAGGTTGCGCCCGCCGCGGGACGCGGAGTAGCCGACGAAGTGCTTGAGGGTGGCGATGACGCCCGCCGACTGCACGCCGCGCACGTACGCGCTGCCGATCACGCCGACGAGCAGCGGGTCCTCGCCGATCGTCTCCTCGACCCGGCCCCAGCGCAGGTCGCGGGTGACGTCGAGCACGGGGGCGAGGCCCTGGTGCACGCCGAGGCGCCGCATGGTCGCGCCGATCTTCGCCCCCATCCGCTCGATGAGCTCGGGGTCGAAGGTGGCGCCCCAGCACAGCGGCGAGGGGAAGACCGGGGCCTTCCAGGCGGCGAGCCCGGTGAGGATCTCCTCGTGCACCAGGGCGGGGATGCCCCAGCGCCCGGACTCGACGATCGACCGCTGTGCCGCCGCGAGCGAGGCCGCGCCCTTCACCACCGAGACGGGCCGGGTGCCGAAGGGCCGGGTGAGCTGCCCGATGCCGTCGCGCACCAGCTCGTCCCAGCTCACCGTGAGCACGCCGAACTCGTGCTGGTGGGGGGCCATCTCGCCGTCTTCGTTGTCGATGCCCACCCACACTCCGTAGAGCTGGGCGACCTTTTCGGCCACGCTCATGCGGGACATGAGCGCCTCGACGCGGGCCTCGTCCGGCACGCTCGCGTCCTTCCACACCTCCGGCGACGTGCCGGTTTCTACAGCCATGATGTACTCCGTTCGGTCGGTCCAGCCGTCCGCCGTCGGGCGGGCGGGCGCCGGTAGCGGGCCGGCATCACCGCGCCGCCAATGCCAGCTCCGCCGACGCCGGTACGGCGCGGCGGTGGGCTTTGACCAGCCGGTTCGGGAGCGCACCGGCGGCGCCCGGCAGGACCCGCGCGGCGGGGACGGCATGCCGCCGGCGCAGGCTCCGGACACCGTCCGGCCAGGTCACGGGCCGGTACGACGGGGCGTATTCGGGGTATTCGATCGTGCGGTGCCCGGCGCCATGCCACCCAACGCCGAGGATCGGGCCGGGCCGGGGACGGCGGCGGACGGCCGTGCTCGGCGAGGGCCGCGGACGCACCCGGACTCCTCGGCCGTCATGGTGGGCGGACGGCCGCGGGACGGTGACCGGACGGCCGCGTCCGTCGCCGGGACGCGGCGCGTTCGTCGCGGGCGCCGGAGACGATGCGTGGTACATCGACGCGATGCCGAAGCGGACGCCCGAGTGGTGACCACCGGGCGGCGATGCGGGGAATGCCGTGCGCCGGGCCACCGCGCCACGTGCGGTGACAGGGGGCGGCGGGGCCTGCGGTGGCAGCGGCCGCCGGGCGGCGCTGGGCCGGTGGGCGGGCGCGCGCGTACCGCGGGCACGGCACAACGGCCCGACCCGCCGGGCCGAGCCGATCGTTCCGGTACCGCCGAGGTGGACGACGGTCACCGCCGCGCTTCGACCTCGCGGCGGGCGCCGACCGCTGTCCGGACGCCTCGGCGAAAGGTCCGGCGGTCGGGGTTCGAAACTTTTCGGCATTCTTTTGAAAACTTCAGCATCGCGCCAACACGGTAGAACGGCACGTCGCCGGGCGTCAAGGTGGCACGGGGCCCGGCGGAGCACGGCCGCCCGGTCGCGCGGCGGCCGGGCGGCGGTCCCGAAACACCGGGGTGGCGGCGCCGCCGCGTTCCGCAGGACCGATCCACCCCGCCCGCGGTCGCCCGTACTGCGGTGAACCGCACCCCGGCGGGTGCGGAAGACCCGGGAAAATCGAGGGTTTTTCCCCATGCCGTGGGGAAGGGCGGGGTTTCTACCGTGACCGGCATGGCAGTGACAGGTATGAATCCCGACACGACCGCGCCGCCGCCCGACGGCATCGCGGGCTGGGCGATCGACCTCATGGAGGCCCTGGGCGAGCCCGGCGCCGCGATCGCCGTCGCCCTGGAGAATCTGTTCCCGCCCATCCCCAGCGAGGTGATCCTCCCGCTCGCGGGCTTCGCCGCCAGCCGGGGCGACCTCAACCTGGTGGCCGCGATCGTGTGGACCACGATCGGCTCGGTGGCCGGCGCGCTCGTCCTGTACGGCCTGGGCGCGCTGTTCGGCCGCGACCGCCTGCTCGCCGTGGCGGAGCGGCTGCCGCTGGTTCGGGCCGAGGACGTGACGAAGGCCGAGGACTGGTTCGCCCGGTACGGCCGGGCGACGGTGTTCTTCGGCCGCATGGTGCCGATCTTCCGCAGCGTGATCTCGGTGCCAGCCGGGGTGGAGCGCATGCCGCTGCCCGTCTTCACGCTCTACACCGCGTTCGGCAGCCTGCTGTGGAACACGCTGTTCGTCCTCGCCGGCTACCTGCTCGGCGAGAACTGGACGCTCGTGCAGCGGTACGTCGAGCCGATCTCGAACCTCGTGATCATCGGATGCGCGGCCGCGGTGGCGGCCTTCGTGGCGATGCGGATCCGCAGGATCCGCCGGGAACGGCATGCCCGGCGCGCCCGGGTACGCGTGGGCAGCGGCCCCCGCGAACCCCGGTGACCACCCCCTTGCTCCCGAAAATTTCAGCGACGCGACCCCGGCGGGCGGCCGGAACCGAGCCGGGCCGCCCGGTTTGCGATCAGGGTCCGGGTGACGGTCGGATGAGCCGTATGGGGGAGCGGACGGAACACGCTGCACGCCGCTGGGCGCGCACGCTCGGCGGGCTCACGCTGGGCGGCGCGACCGCGCTCGCCGAGCTGGCCGTGCTCGCCGTGGCCGGTCTCGCCCTGCTCCCCGTGCTCGCCTGGCCGGACGGCCGCGCCGCGGTACTGCGCCGGCTGCGCGCGGCGGCGCGCGCCCTCGCCGCGCTCAACCTCCGGCGGCTGGCGCGCTTTTGCGGCGGCCGGTACGGCGGGCCGCCGGACGACGGCCTGGGCCCGCACGGCGTGCCCGGCGACGTCCGGGCGGTGCGGTACCTGGCGGTGCGCTGGGCGGCCGGGCTGCTCGGCCTCGCCACGCTGGTGCTGCTCGCCGCCGGGCTCGTGGCGGCCGGCAGCGTGCTCGTCTCGTGGCTGTTCGGCACGGAGTGGTCCGCACTGGAGGACGAGAGCGGCCGTGCCTCGACCCGGATCGTGCTCCTCGCGGCCGTGCCCGGCGCGGTGCTGCTCTACCTCAACCTCACCGGGATCGCCGGGGTGGCCGAGCTCGACCGGCGACTCGCCCGGCACTTCCTCGGGCCGAGCCGTACCGAGCTGCTGCAGCGGCGGGTGGCCGAGCTCGCGGCGAGCCGGGCCGGCGCGGTCGCGGCGGTCGACGCCGAGCGGCGGCGCATCGAGCGGGACCTGCACGACGGGGTGCAGCAGCGGCTCGTCGCGCTCGGCATGCTGCTCGGCCGGGCCCGCCGCCAGAACGACTCGGAGCTGCTCCGGCAGGCGCACGAGGAGTCCCAGCGGCTTCTCGCCGAGCTGCGCGAGGTGGCCTGGCGGGTCTATCCGGCCGCGCTCGACACGCTCGGCCTGCGCGAGGCGCTGGAGGCGGTGGCGGAACGCGCCGGAATGCCGGTGCACCTCACCTACGAGGTGCCCGGCCCACTGCCCAAGCCGGTGGAGACCGCCGCGTACTTCGTGGTGTGCGAGGCGGTCACCAACGCCGCCAAGCACGCGGAGGCGGAGCGGATCACGGTGGACGTGGTTCAGGAAGGGGGGACGCTGCGGGTGCGGGTGCGTGACGACGGCAAGGGCGGGGCCGACCCGCTCGGCGGCGGCCTGTCCGGGCTCGCGCTCCGGGCCGCCGCGCTCGACGGGCGGCTCACCGTGGACAGCCCGCCCGGCGGGCCCACCGTGATCGAGGCGGAGCTGCCGTGCGGGTGATCCTGGCCGAGGACGCCACGCTGCTGCGCGAGGGCCTGGCGCGGCTGCTCGCCGACGAGGGGCACGAGGTGACCGCGTCGGTCGGAAACGCCGACGCGCTGCTGGCGGCCGTCGCCGCCGACCCGCCGGACGTGGTCGTCGTCGACGTGCGCATGCCGCCCACCCATACCGACGAAGGGCTGCGCGCGGCGCTCACCATCCGCGAGCGGTGGCCGCGGGTGGGCGTGCTGGTGCTCTCGCAGTACGTGGAGAAGCAGTACGCCGCGAAGCTGATCGGTGAGGAGGCCGGGGGCGTCGGCTACCTGCTCAAGGACCGGGTGATGCAGGTCGGGGAGTTCCTCGACGCGCTGGAGCGGGTGGGCCGGGGCGGGGCCGCCTTCGACCCCGAGGTGGTGCGGCGGCTGATCGCCCGCACGACCAGGACCGACCCGCTCGCCCGGCTCACCCCGCGGGAACGCGACGTGCTCGGCCTCATGGCCGAAGGGCTCACCAACGCGGCGATCGCCGAGCGGCTGCACGTGTCGCAGTCCGCGGTGGAGAAGCACGTCAATGCCATCTTCGACAAGCTCGAGCTGTTCCCCACGCCCGGGTACAGCCGCCGGGTGCTCGCCGTACTCCGCTATCTGGGCTCCTGAGCGCATTCGCCCGCCCAGCGGGTAGCGGGGGAGGGACCGCGGAACCAGGGAGGGCGGTATGAGCGTGGCGAGCCGCGCCGTGGGCGAGATCGTCGAGCGGGTGCCGAAGGAGCTGTTCATCGGTGGGGCGTGGCGGCCGGCCCGCGACGGCCGCACGTTCGAGGTGACGGACCCGGCGACGGGGGAGGCGCTGTGCGCGGTGGCGGACGCCGCCCCGGAGGACGGGCTCGCCGCGCTCGACGCGGCCGTGCGGGCGCAGGAGTCGTGGGCGCGGCACGCGCCGCGGGCGCGCGGCGAGATCCTCCGCGCCGCCTACGAGCTGATCACGGAGCGGCGGGAGGAGCTCGCCGTGCTCATGACGCTGGAGATGGGCAAGCCCGTGGCGGAGTCGCGGGCCGAGGTCGCGTACGCGGCCGAGTTCTTCCGGTGGTTCGCCGAGGAGGCGGTGCGCGTCGAGGGCGGGTACGCGGTCGCGCCGGACGGGCGGGGCAGGCTGCTGGTGATGAAGCAGCCGGTCGGGCCGAGCCTGCTGATCACGCCGTGGAACTTCCCGATGGCGATGGGCACCCGGAAGATCGGCCCCGCGGTGGCCGCGGGCTGCACCATGGTGATCAAGCCCGCGCGGGACACGCCGCTGTCGATGCTCGCGCTCGCCGCGATCCTGCGCGAGTGCGGGCTGCCGGACGGCGTGCTCAACCTGATCACCACGACCGCGTCGGGCCCGGTGATGGAGCCGCTCATCCGGGACGGCCGCACCCGCAAGCTGTCGTTCACCGGCTCCACCGAGGTCGGCCGCACGCTCCTCGCGCAGGCCGCCGGGCAGGTGCTGCGCACCTCGATGGAGCTCGGCGGCAACGCGCCGTTCCTCGTCTTCGCCGACGCCGACCTCGACGCGGCGGTGGACGGCGCGCTGACGGCGAAGATGCGCAACATCGGCGAGGCGTGCACGGCCGCGAACCGGTTCCACGTGCACGCGTCGGTCGCCGGGGAGTTCGCGCGGCGGCTCGCCGACCGCATGGCGGCGCTGCGCGTCGGCCCCGGCCTCGCGGAGGGCGTGCAGGTCGGGCCGCTGATCAACGCGGCGGCCCGGGAGAAGGTCGAGGAGCTGGTCGCGGACGCGGTGCGCCGCGGCGCGAAGGTCCTCGCCGGCGGCGAGCGCATCGACGGGCCCGGGTACTTCTACCGGCCGACCGTGCTCGCCGGCGTGCCGCGCGACGCCCGCGTGGTCGGCGAGGAGGTGTTCGGGCCGGTCGCGCCGATCCTCACCTTCGAGACCGAGGACGAGGCGATCGCCGCCGCGAACGACACCGAGTTCGGGCTCGTCTCCTACGTCTACACCCGCGACCTGAACCGGGCGCTGCGGGTGTGCGAGCGGCTGGAGACCGGGATGGTCGGGCTCAACCAGGGCCTGGTGTCGAACTCGGCCGCGCCGTTCGGCGGGGTGAAGCGGTCCGGGCTCGGCCGCGAGGGCGGGCGCGCCGGGATCGAGGAGTACCTGGAGCTGAAGTACGTCGCGATCAACCTGGCCTGATCGCGCGGATCGGCGGGACGGCCGCCGGGGACGGACGGCGGCGGAACCGGGGATGCCTCCGGCCGGGCCGTACCGTCGCCGCGGCGCCGGTCAGCGGACGGGCTCGTCCCCGGCGGGCAGCTGCTGGGCGTCGATCTCGGCCCGTTCGGCCTCGGTGAGGCCCGCGGCCGCGAACATCTCCTGCACCATCGCGTTCTTGCCGCGGATGTAGTCCTCGATGGTGGCGGCGGTCGCGGCGGCGCGCCGCTTCACCGCGGCGTACCGGTCCCGCAGGCCGGGGTCGGCGCGCAGGGTGTCGCGGACGGCGAGGTGGTTGCGGAGCGCGAGGGAGCGGTCGACGACGGGGTAGGTGGTGGGTCGCGGCGAGGCGCTCCGGCTCCCGGAACGCCCACCGCTGCGGAGGCCGCGCTCGCCCAGCGGGGTGAAACCGAGTCCGGTCAAAACGTCCGAGGCGGCCGCGACGTGCTCCTCGGCGACCACGATGTCGACGTCGATGATGGGCTGGGCGGCCAAGCCGGGCACGGCCGTGCTGCCGACGTGCTCGATCGCCACCACGAGGACACCGGCGGCCCGCAGCGCCGCGGGGTACTCGGCGCGCAACGCCTCGAACCGGGCGGGCCAGGCAGGGTCGTGGTCGACGACGCGGATCACATAGGGACCCTGGCCCACCCTGACCGGGCGGATCTCCGCCGACGGGGGCGTTATGGCAGCAAAGCGGCCGGGCGGGGCCGCCGCGCCGTTCGCGCGAAGCCGCCCGGCGGCTTGGGGCGGTGAATACCGGGCCGCCTCCCGCCGCGGCCGTGGCCCGGCGGGAGGCGCGCGGCGTCACACCTGGCGGGTGAGGCGGAAGGACGGCCTGCCCTGGGCGCTCACGTCGGCGTCGAGGGTCTTGTCCCCCACGATGCGCGCGGCCTCCGGGGAGAGGAAGACGCGCACGTCCTCGCGCGTGACCACCTCGTCGCCGGCCTGCGGTCCGCTGGTCAGCGACAGCTCGAGCGACCCGGGGTCGCTCTCCACGGCGGCGATGCGCATCCCGGCGTTCTGCGGGAGGTCCTCACCGACCAGAAGGTCGCGGATGGCCTGTACGGCGTCATCGGTCAGCGTCAGCACTACTGACTCCTTCGAGCTTGGTTGCGGGTTGCGGAATCCGGAATCGGTCGCCGTGTGTCGTGCGGACGCCGGTCCCGTGGCGAACGGCGTGATCGCGGTGGATCCTGCGGCCCTTCGCCGTCGTTCCTCTTTTTTCTGTGTCCTCTTCCGCGTGCCCCCAGGGCGGCGGCGCAAACACCCGTACCGCACTTCGTCCGGCCCCGCCGTACGGCACGGCGGGCGGTCGCGCCTGCCGTTAAGAGCGGGGCGGCCGGGGCAGGTGGGCGGTGACCGGACCTCGGGGAGACGTCGTGAGCAGGAACATGCCGGAGCCGGACCCGCACTCGCGGTTCGAGGACGAGGGGATCCCGGATCTGCAGAGCGGGACGCCGGAGCAGCAGTGGGCGGTCGACCCGCAGGAGGAGCCGATCCCCGCCGACCGGCCGATCGCCGTCGACGACTTCGGGCTCACGGCCGAGGAGCAGCGCGAGGGGGAGCCCCTCGCGGCGCGGCTCGCCCGCGAGGTGCCGGAGGAGCAGCCGATGTACGGCCCGGACGAGGTGGGCGGCGGCATGCGGTTGCCGGAGGAGTCCGGCGAGAACCCCGGTGACGAGGGTGGGCTCGAGGGCGAGTACGAGAGCGGCGGGGAGGACTGGCCCGCCCAGCCGGAGGAGCCCTCGGGCGCGGTGTGGGACGAGCCGCGCCCCGCCGGTCGCCTCGTCGCCCCCGACGAAGGGGTGCGCGGCGACGACGAACCGGACGAGGTCGCCGAGGAGGTGGGGCCGGACGCGGGCGGCTTCAGCGCCGAGGAGGCGGCGATGCGGGTGGAGCCGGAGTGAGGCCCGCCCACCGGGCCGGTCCGCGGACGGCCCGCGACGGCAAGGCCGGTGCCCCTGCGGCGGGAGCGCCGGCCGTACCCGTTCCGGGGCCCGTCGCGCGGGCGCGCACAGCACCGGGCGGCCACTACCCTTCCGTGTGTGGCAATGGACGTGACGGTGGTGGTCCGCTACCGCAAGGCCGTGACGTACGGCGTGCACGCGCTGCTCGCCGCGATGGACACCGCCGGGCTGGACTGCGAGACGCTCCTCGGTGAGACGGTCGAGCAGACCGCGGCGCACATCGCGTCGGCCAAGGCCGACCGGGTGCTCGTGCTGTGGTCGTTCTACTCGCCCGACGCGGAGAAGATGGCCGAGGAGCTCGCCGCGGTCCGCGCGCTCGCCGACGGCGACCACGTGCTGCACATCGCCGGCGGCGTGCACGCGACCGCCGAGCCGCAGCACGTCCTCGACCTCGGCTGGGACCTCGCCGCGATCGGCGAGGGCGAGTCCACGATCATCTCGCTCGTCACCGCGCTGCGCGAGGACACCCCGCTGACCGAGGTCCGCGGGCTGGCGCTGCGCGACACCGACGGCGTCGCCCTGCGCACCCCGCCCGCCCCGCAGCCGCCGCTCGACACGTTTCCGTCGTTCCCCAACCGGCGCCGCCACTTCGGCCCCATCGAGATCACGCGCGGCTGCCGGTATACGTGTCGTTTTTGTCAGACCCCGTTCATGTTCGGCGGGAAGTTCCGCCACCGTTCGCCCGCGAGCGTGCGCGAGCACGTGCGCTGGATGGCCGAGCACGGGCTGCGGGACGTCCGCTTCATCACGCCCACCTGTCTGTCGTACGGCTCGCAGGGCCCCGACCCGAACCTCGACGCGGTCGAGGAGCTGCTCGCCACCGTGCGCGAGGAGCTGCCGCCGAACGGCCGCATCTTCTTCGGCAGCTTCCCGTCCGAGATCCGCCCCGAGCACGTCACCCCCGAGGCGATGCGCCTGCTCAAGCGCTACGTCGCCAACGACAACGTGATCATCGGGGCGCAGTCCGGCTCCGACCGCCTGCTCACCGCCGCGGGCCGCGGCCACGGCACCCAGCCGGTGCGCGACGCCGTCCGCGTCGCCATCGAGTACGGCTTCCGCGTCAACGTCGACTTCATCTTCGGCATGCCCGGCGAGACCGAGGAGGACCTCCAGGCCTCGCTCCGCTTCGCCGCCGAACTCGCCGACCTCGGCGCCCGCATCCACACCCACACGTTCATGCCGCTCCCCGGCACCCCCTGGCGGGACGCCCAGCCCGCCTTCATCCCCCTGCACGCCATGCGCGAACTCGACCGCCTCGCCCAGCGTGGCTCCGCCTACGGCCACTGGCGCCGCCAGGCCGACCACGCCGCCCGCCTCGCCGAAACCGCCAAGGCCTACCCCCGGCGTACTCCGCGGCGCCGTACCGGCCGATAGGGAAGCGCCGCGATCACGCCAGGGTGCGCCGAGCCTGCCGCGGTCGCCGGCCGCCCGGACCCCGGCGGGCATGCCCGATCACCGTTTGCGTGCCGGGCCTTGGGTCACCTCACCGGCGTCTGGTTCCTGCCGTCGGGGATTCACCGGCAAGACCATGGAAACCGAGCGACGGCGGCATCGCTCACCTCGCGCGCGAGGTGAATGCGGCGGTGGAGAACGCGCCTGAGGCTCTGCAGATCCTCGCCTCCTACGAGGAACCGCAGACACGGTCCCTTCGCTCCCGGGTGGCGGGACCGGCCGGGGGAGCTCGTGCCGTGGCTTAGGACGCACCTGGGGACAGGGTGGGCTCACGGCCGTACCCAGGGGTCAGGTGGACGCGCCGAGGCGGGTCGGGGGGTGGTCGTGGGCCGCGTCCGCGGCCGGCGCGGGGGCGGGGCAGGGGAGACGGGCCCAGACGATCTTGCCGCCGGTCGCGGGCCAGCGGACGCCCCAATCGCGGCTGAGGGACTCGACGAGCCAGAGACCGCGGCCGCCCTCGTCGTAGAGGTCGACGTCGCGGCGTTCGGGGGTCTCGTAGCGGGGGTCCCAGACCTCGACGACGAGTTCGCCGTCGTCGAGGAACAGGCAGAGGCAGACGTGCTCGGGGCGGTCGGATGGCGGGCCGGCGTCGCCGGGTAGGGAAGTCGTCGCTTTTATGGCATTGGTCAGTATTTCACTGACCACGACCTCGGCGTCGTCGACGACGGCCGGTACTTCCCATTTCTCCATGAGGGTGCGCGTATGGAGGCGCGCGGTCGCGACCGATGACGTCATCGCCGGGAGGGCGACACAGCTCACAAATCGACCGTTGACGTCCCCACCGAACCCGTTCACGAGATCTCCTACCTGAGACACCGGGCCGCGATCCGGCCCGGTAACCCGCAGCTCGCGGTCGTGCGGCCACTCTGTGGTGATCGCCTCATTTGGTGGCCCGCTAACCTCGGATCTGGGCCTGCGGATACGAAATTTGGGTAAGTTTTCCGCACGTCTCGGGAATTGGCTGGCAGGATGAAGTTCCGTTTCCGGCAGGCGCCCGGCAATATGCGGGTCAGCGACGCTTATGTGTAACGTGCCGAGCCGGATGCCTTTTTCCGGGGAAGGCCGGCGGCGGTTCATGTCGCGGATTCGGATGACGAGGGCGGCGGTCGGCGAGAGGCAAAGTCCGGCTCTCCTGACGCCGCCGTCGCCACGCATCGGGCCACGAGCGGTGCGTCGGCGTCGCTGACGGCCCGGTTCGCCCGCCCCGTCCCCGCCACCCGGCCCGAACGGCGGAGGGCCGCCCCCGGACGAGGGCGGCCCTCCGGACGGATGAGCACGTCAGCCGGTCTCCATGGGGAGGGACGGGTCGGCCGTCCACTCGTTGAGGGAGCCGTCGTAGACGGCCACGTCGCCGCGGCCGAGGCGGGCGAGGTCGAAGGCGACGAAGGTGGCGGCGATGCCGCCGCCGCAGTAGGTGATGACGCGCTTGCCCTCGTCGAGGGTGCCCTTCTCGGCGAACAGGTCGCGCACCTCGTCGGTGCCGCGGACGCGGCCGCTCTCGTCGGTGAGCTCGAGGAACGGGATGTTGACGCTCGACGGGATGCGGCCGCGGCGCGGGTAGGCGTTGGACTCGCCGCGGAACGTCGCGGGGTCGAGCGCGTTCACCAGGACCGTGTTCTCGTCGTTGATCGCCTTGGCGACGGTCTCCCGGTCGGCGAGCAGCTCGGGACGCCGCCGGGCGACGAACGTGGCCGCCGGTCGGGTCTCCACGCCGCCGCGGGTGGGGTAGCCGGCCGCCTTCCAGGCGGGCAGGCCGCCGTTGAGGACCGACACCGCGTCGAAGCCCTCCAGGCGCAGGTTCCACCACAGCCGGGTCGCCCACATGGTGGCGCCCTGGTCGTAGACGACCACCTCGGTGTCCGGGCCGACCCCGAGCGCGCCGATCCGGGCGGCGAAGGTCTCGCTGTCGAGCACGGTCATCGGCACCGGCGAGTCCGGGTCGGAGAAGTCGTTGAGCAGGTCGGCGAAGACCGCGCCGGGGATGTGCTCCTGCTCGTACGTGGCGCGGCCCGAGGTGACCTTGTGGTCCGTGCCCTCGGGGTCCATGTGCAGGTACGTGGTGGCGTCGATGATCACAAGCCGCGGATCGTCGAGCCGGGCGTGCAGCTCCGCGGGCTCGATCAGGAGCGACGGTTCGGTCACTGTCCCACTTCTTTCTGGAGCGAACGGCGGTCGGGCGGCCGATCACGGCAGGTGCTCGGCCCGCCTTGGCGTGTGGTCACCAAGGCTGTACCCAGCCAAAAGAGTATTACCTACCAATTAGGTAGAAATGCCGCCGGGGTGGTGAGCGGCGGATATCCGGGTGGCCGAGAAGCGCGGGTGAGCAAGCCTCCGATCACGGCCGGGGCGACGCGACCCGCCGCAGGGCCGCCTGTGGCCGCAGACCCGACGCGATATGTGACCGTTCGCGGGCCGGTGCCGTCTTCTGGGGCGTGCACGTTTCACCTCGCACGCGGAGGCGATCATCCGCACCGGCATCGAAGAGCTGTACCGGGCCCACTGGCCCCTGGCCTGCGGCCACCTGCTGCGCCGTACCCGAGACCCCACCTCGCCGAGGACCTCGCGCAGGAGACCTTCGTCAAGGCGACCCGGGCGCTGCTCGGCCGCCGCGGCGGGTCACCGGCCGCCTGGCTGCTCAGCATTGCGGGCAACGTCCTCATCGATCACGTACGGCGCGGCCGCCGGGAGCTCCCGCTGCCGGACGCGGAGGAGCTCGGAGTGCCGGAACTCGCGGGCGACGCGGTCGCGGTCCGCGACGTGCTCGGCCGGCTGCCCGAGCCGCAGCGCCGCCTGCTCACCCTCGGCTAATTCGACGGTTTCTCCCTTACGCGGACCAGGCCGTCCCGGTCGCCCAGGCGCGGAAGATGCTCGACGATCCGGCGGTGGCGGCCGTCCGGGTCGTGGACGTCGCCTTCGATCTGGAGCTGTGAGGCGGCGTTCGCCGCCCGGGAACGGCAACGAGGGCCCCGCCAGTGGTTGTGGCGAGGCCCTCGACGCCTGTGCACCGGTGTGCGTGTCGCCTCGCGGCGAAGGCTCAACGCGGCTCCAGCCGAACGGTATTCCGCGAAGGCAAATGGGTGAGGCCCGGGGACACTGGGCACACCGGCCACGATCTAAAGAACCACCGACGCAGGCCCGATGTTCCCGAGCTGCCATGAATTTTTTGCGCCGTCCGGTACGGCAGTGCCGTCCGGGACATCGCCACGGCGCCCGCCGGGCCGCTCCGGGCACCGGGCGAGCGGCCCCGTCGCCCCTGGTCAACGGGGTTTCCCGGGGCCGGCACGTTTGCGGGCCGTACCCGGGATAGGGGGCTGGAGGACCGGCGCCGAAAGGAGGCGGAGATGCCCGCCAGGCAAGAGCTGCCGTCCACGCTGCGACGCTCGCCGAAGGAGGCCCAGGACACCTGGATCAAGGCGCACGACTCCGCCGTGGCGAGCTACGGCGAGGGGGAGCGCGCCCACCGCACCGCGTTCGCCGCGCTCAAGCACGCGTTCGAGAAGGTGGGCGACCACTGGGAGCCCAAGGCCGCCAAGGGCCCGTCCGACGCCCAGGCGCGCAAGGGCACGCCCCGCCGCGGCCGGACCGCCGAGGGCGTGAACGCCAACGCCACCAAGGAGCACCTCTACAAGACCGCGGCCCGCCTCGGCGTGAAGGGCCGCTCGAGGATGACGAAGAGCGAGCTCGTCGAGGCGATCCGGAAGGCGAACCGCCGGGCCAGTGCGAAGGCCCGCTGAGCGCGCCGGGCGGCCCCGCCCTGCGCCCGGCAGCGCGCGCGGTCAGCGGGCGGCGAGGGCGCACAGGTCGTGCACGGCCTCGCGGATCGCCCCGCGGTCGATGCCCGCGTCCTCCAGCTGCTCCCGGCTCGTGGCCGAGCCGGGCATCGCCCGTACCGCGAGCTTGACCACCTTGGCGTCGGTCTCGGCGAGCGCGTCGAGCACGGCGTCGCCGAGGCCGCCCTCGGGCCAGTGGTCCTCGACGGTGAGCACGCGGCCGGTGCGCTCCGCGGCCGCGCGGATCGTGGCCGCGTCGATCGGCTTGACCGAGTACGCGTCGATCACCCCGGCGGCGATGCCGTCTGTGGCGAGGGCGTCGGCGGCGGCGAGCGCCTCGTGCACGGTGATCCCGGCGGCGACGATCGTCACCGCGTCCCGGGCGGAGCCGCGCAGCACCCGGCTGCCGCCGACCGGGAAGCGCTCGCCCGGCCGGTACACCACCGGGGTGGGGTTGCGCGTGGTGCGCAGGTAGCTCACCCCGGGCAGGTCGGCCATGGCGGCGGTGAGTGCCACCGTCTGGTTGGCGTCGCACGGGTACAGGACCGTGCTGCCGTGGACCGCGCGGAACGCGGCGAGGTCCTCCAGCCCCATCTGGGAGGGGCCGTCGGGCCCGATCGACACGCCCGCGTGCGATCCGACGAGGCGCAGGTCGGCCCGGCTGACCGCGGCCATCCGCACGAAGTCGTACGCGCGGGTGAGGAACGCGGCGAACGTCGCGGCGAACGGGGTCCAGCCGCGCCGCCCCATGCCGATCGCGGCGGCGACCATCTGCTGCTCGGCGATGTAGAACTCGAAGAACCGGTCCGGGTGCGCGACCGCGAACGCCTCGGTGCGGGTCGAGTCCGCGACCTCGCCGTCGAGCGCGACCACGTCGCCGCGGGCCGCCCCGAGCGCGGTGAGCGCCGCCCCGAAGGCGTCCCGCGTCGCCACCGCGGTGCCGGCCTCGTACTGCGGCGGCCGGTACGGCCCGCCGGGGAAGCGGTGCGGCTCCCGCGCCGACCGCGGCGGGGCGACCGCCACGGTGATCCGCCGCGGCCCGCCGAGCTCCTCGATCGCATGGTCGGCGTCCGCGAGCGGCTTGCCGTGGAAGCCCTCGCGGTCCTCGACCGCGGCGACGCCCCGGCCCTTGCGGGTGCGCGCGAGCACGGCGGTCGGCCGCCCGCTCAGCACGGCCTCCCGGTAGGCGTGGTCGATCGCGACCGGGTCGTGGCCGTCGATCTCGATCGTGTGCCAGCCGAACGCGGCGAACCGCACCGCGTAGGCGGCGGTGTCCCAGCCGTGCCGGGTGGGGCCGCGTTGGCCGAGCCGGTTGACGTCGACGATCGCGGTGAGGTTGCCCAGCCCCTCGTGGCCGGCGTGCTCGGCGGCCTCCCACATCGAGCCCTCGGCGAGCTCGCTGTCGCCGCACAGCACCCACACCCGGCACGGCAGGCGGTCGAGCCGCCGCCCGGTGAGCGCGAGCCCCACCCCGACCGGCAGCCCGAAGCCGAGCGAGCCGGTCGCCACGTCCACCCAGGGCAGCCGCGGCGTGGGGTGCCCCTCGAGCCGGCTGTGCCGCGCCCGGAAGGTGAGCAGCTCCGCGTCGCCGATCGCCCCGGCCGCCTTGAGCAGCGCGTACAGCAGCGGCGAGGCGTGGCCCTTGGAGAAGACGAGGTGGTCGTTGCCGGGGGCGGCCGGGTCGCGCACGTCGTACCGCAGGTGGCGGGCGAGCAGCACGGCCATCAGGTCGGCGGCCGACAGCGACGAGGTGGGGTGGCCGGACCCTGCGGCGGCGGCCGCGCGCACCGCGTCCACGCGGAGCTGTGCCGCCAGCCCGCCCAGGTCGTTCGGGTTCTCGACGGCCATGCGCCGTCACTCCTTCGTCAGATGTGCCCGGTGGCGGGCGGGGCGGCGCGCCGCGCGGACGGGGCTGGTCACTCGAGGCCTTCGGAGCTGCCGCCCAGGCGGCGCTGCCGCCGTACGGCGAGCACGATGTCGACGATCGTGCCGAGCGCGATCAGGTAGAGCAGGATGCCGAGCACCGACGCGCCGAGCACGAACGCCAGCGTGCCGAAGGCGAGCGTGAACAGCAGGATGAACGAGCCGATCCGGATGTGCAGGACGTCGCGCGGGGTGGCCGGGACCATCGGTTTGCCGGTCGGCGAGCGTTCCTCGGGGATCTGGTTCATGGTCGCCTCCGTGTCGGCCGGGCCGGCCGGACGTTTCCCGCCCGGACCTGTTCGTCTACCCGGGCCGGGGCCGGCTATGCCTGGGCGCGGATGCGGTTGACGATCGCGGTGGTCGACCGGTCCGGCACGTAGTCGAGCACCCGGACCTCGCCGCCGAGCTCGCGCACGAGCGCGGCCTCGGGCAGCAGGTCGGGGTGGTAGTCCCCGCCCTTGACGTACACGTCGGGGCGGACCAGCCGGATCAGCTCGCCCGGGTCGTCCTCGTCGAACACCACCACGTAGTCGACGCAGTCGAGCGCGGCGAGCACGGCCACCCGGTCCTCGCAGGCGTTGATCGGCCGCCCCGGCCCCTTGAGCCGCCGCACGCTCGCGTCGCCGTTCACCGCGACGACGAGCACGTCGCCGAGCGCGCGGGCCTCCTCCAGGCACACCACGTGCCCGCGGTGCAGCACGTCGAAGCAGCCGTTGGTGAACACGATGCGGTCGCCCCGCTCGCGGTGCTCGGCGATCCGCCGGGCGAGCTCGCCGGGCGGCACGGCCCGCCCGCCGGCGCCGAGCTCCTGCACGAGCTCCTGCCTGCCGCAGGCGACCGTGCCGGGGCGGCGCACCACGACCCGGGCGGCGGCCTGCGCGATGTCGGCGGCCCGCTCGGGGGTCGCGCCCGCGGCGAGGGCGAGCGCGAACGCGGCGGTGAACGTGTCCCCGGCGCCGGTGCTCATGTGGTCGGGGGCGGGGACGGCGTGGGTCCGGTACGGCGGGCGGCCGGGGCGGTGCAGCAGGGTGCCCTCGCCGTCGAGCGTGGTGACGACCATCCGGGCGCCCGCGGCCTGGAGGATGCGCCGGGACGCGGCGGTGAGGTGGGCGACCCGGTCGGCCGCGCCGTCGGTCTCGCCGAGCAGGCGGCACACCTCGGCGTAGTTCGGCAGCACGGCGTCGGGGCGGCAGCCGGCCCACGGCCGCACGTCGTGCGCGTCGACCACGAGCAGCGGCAGGCCGCGCAGCGCGTGCCGTACCGCGTCGGTGCACACGCCCGCGCCGTAGTCGCAGGCGATCACGACGTCGGCGCGCGGGGCGAGGCGGCGCAGCCGGGCGATGAGCCGCCGGGCCAGGTGGTCGTCGATCGGGGTGCGGTCCTCCTCGTCGTAGCGGGCGACGAGCTGCCCGCCCGCCATCAGCCGCCGCTTCACCGCGGTGCGCCGGCCGCCGGTGAGCAGCCCGGTCACGCCGTGGCGGCGCAGCAGCCGGGCGAGCACCCGGCCCGGCCGGTCGTCGCCGACCACGCCGAGCATGTGCACGGTCGCGCCGAGCGCGGCGAGGTTCACCGCGGTGTTCGCCGCGCCGCCGGGGGCCTCCTCGGTGTGCTCGACGCGCACCACGGGCACCGGGGCCTCCTGGGCCATGCGGGTGGCCGGGCCGCGCAGCCAGGAGTCGAGCATCACGTCCCCGACGACCACGGCCCGCAGCTTGGCGAAGCGCTCGATCATGCCGGGGCCGCTACCCGGAGAAGTGGCACGAGAACGGATCGGAGCCGCTTCTTCCCGACGCTTGGTCCAGTACAGAACAAAGAGCGTGGACCAGGACGAGGTGCACTTCCTGGATGGTGGCGGTGCCCGCGGCCTCGACCGCGATCGCCTCGTCGCACACCAGGCCGAGCGGGTTCGGGGCGGGCCCGGTCATCGCCCAGGTGATCATGTCGAGCTCGCGGGCGGCCCGCGCCGCGGCGACCACGTTCGGGCTCGAGCCGCTCGTCGACAGGCAGACGAGCACGTCGCCGCGCCGGCCGTGCGCCCGTACCTGCCGGGCGAACACCTCCTCCGGCCGGTAGTCGTTCACCAGCGCGGTGAGCGACGAGGTGTCCGCGTGCAGCGGGATCGCGGAGAACGGCCGCCGCTCCTTCTCGAACCGGCCCACCAGCTCGGCGGTGAGGTGTTGCGCCTGGGCCGCGCTGCCCCCGTTCCCGCAGGCGAGCAGCCGCCCACCGGCGTGCAGCACCGACGCCAGACGGTCACCCCACGCGCCGATCACGGCGAGCGCCGGGCGGACGCGCTCGAGTGCCGTCTGCAGCCGATCGATGCACTCGTCCATGGTCGGGTAGTACCGCCCGGTTTGTCCGACAAACATCATGTTTGCCGGGGTGGCGGCCGGGTAGCCGGGGCAGCGTGTGCGCGATGGCCCAGCCCAGGCCGGACGGCCGTGCCCCCGGGCCGGCCGGCGCCGCCGACCTCGACGTGCTCGTGCCGACCAGGGACCGGCCCGAGGCGCTCGCCGTCACGCTCACCGGGCTCGCCGCGCAGACCGCGCCCGGCTTCCGGGTGATCGTCTCCGACCAGTCGGCGACCCCGGTGGCGGACGAGCCGATCGTGGCGGCGGCGATCCGCATCCTGCGGCACCGCGGCCACCCGGTCGAGGTGCACCGCCACGTGCCGCCGCGCGGCATGGCCGAGCAGCGGGCCTTCCTGCTGTCGCGGGCCACGCGGCGGGCCGTGCTCTTCCTCGACGACGACGTCTGGCTCGACGTCGACGGGGTGGCCGTGCTCGCGCACGCGCTCGCCGCGCTCGGCTGCGGCTTCGTGGGCTTCGCCGTACAGGGGCTGTCGTACCGGGACGACGTGCGGCCGCACGAGCTCGCGCCGTACGAGGAGTGGCGGGGCCGGGTGCGGCCCGAGCGGGTACGGCGCGGCGGCCCGGCCTGGGCCCGGCACCTGCTGCACAACGCGGCCAACCCGCTCCACCTCGCCTACCGGCACCGCCGCGGCCGGGCGTGGTGGCCGTACAAGGTCGCCTGGATCGGGGCGTGCGTGCTCTACGACCGGCGGCGGCTGATCGAGTGCGGCGGGTTCGACTTCTGGCCCGCCGTGCCGCCGCAGCACGCCGGCGAGGACGTGGTCGCCCAGCTGCGGCTCATGGAGCGGTACGGCGGGGCCGGCCTGCTGCCGAGCCGCGCCTACCACCTGGAGCTGCCCACCACGATCCGCGACCGCACCGCCGAGTGCTACGACTACGTGATCGCGGACGAGCCGCCATGACCGGCGAGGCGGGCAAGGTGCCCGGCGTGCGGCGGATCGCGGTGCTGCGGGCGAACGCGATCGGCGACCTGCTGCTCGCCTACCCGGCGCTGGAGGCGGTCAAGGCCGCCTACCCGCAGGCCCGGCTCACCCTGCTCGGCCGCCCCTGGCACGCCCGCTTCCTGCGCGGCCGCCCCGGCCCGGTCGACGAGGTCGTGGCGCTGCCGCCGGTGAAGGGCGTGTCGCTGCCGGACACCGAGGAGGGCGAGGCGCCCGAGGAGTTCTACGCGAGCCTGCGCCGCCGCCGGTTCGACCTGGTGCTGCAGATGCACGGGGGCGGGCGGTACTCGAACCCGTTCGTGCGCCGCACCGGCGCCCGGATCACCGCCGGGCTGCGCACCCCGGACGCCGAGCCGCTCGACCGCTGGGTGCCGTACGTCTACTACCAGCACGAGATCCTGCGCTACCTCGAGGTCGCCGCGCTCGTCGGCGCCCGGCCCGCCGGCACGCCCGAGCCCCGGCTCGCGGTCACCGACGCCGACCGGGCCGAGCTCGCCCGGGTGCTCGGCGCCCCGCCGCCCGGGCTCGTCGCGATCCACCCCGGCGCGAGCGACCCGCGCCGCCGCTGGCCCGCGGAACGCTTCGCCAAGGTCGCCGACGGGCTCGGCCGGCCCGTGGTCGTCACCGGCACCCGGGACGAGCGGGACGTGGTCGACCGGGTGGTCGCCGCGATGCGCCGCCCCGCCCGCGCGGTCGTGGACGAGCTGAGCGTCGGCGGGCTCGCCGCCCTGTACGCCGCCTGCGACCTGGTCATCGCGAACGACACCGGGCCCCGGCACCTCGCCGCCGCGGTGGGCACCCCCACGGTCGGCATCTACTGGTGCGGCAACCTCATCAACGCCGGGCCGCTCACCCGGGCCCGGCACCGGCCCCTGCTCTCCTGGACGCTCGCCTGCCCGGCGTGCGGGGGCAACCGCGTGGACATCGGCATGAAGGACTGCGGGCACCGGGTGTCGTGGGTGGCGGACATCCCGGTGGACGCGGTGGCACAGGAAGCGGCGGACCTGCTGAGATGACCGGACCGGACCCCATCGACCTGTTCGCCGCGGACCGGATCGAGCTGCGGCCGAGCAACCCGGCCGAGCCCGGCATCACCCGGCGCCGCCGCGGACGGCACTTCAGCTACCACGACGCCCGCGGCCGGCGGATCCGCGACCGGGAGACCCTGCGCCGGGTCAAGGCGCTCGCGATCCCGCCCGCGTGGACCGACGTGTGGATCTGCGCCGACCCGGCCGGCCACATCCAGGCCGTCGGCACCGACGCGGCCGGCCGCCGCCAGTACCGGTACCACGACGCGTGGCGGCGGCAGCAGGACGAGGCGAAGTTCGACCGGGTGCTCGACCTCGCCGAGCACCTCGACGCGTTCCGCGAGCGGGTCTCCGCGCACCTGGCGGGCCGCGGGCTCACCCGGCTGCGCGTGCTCGCCGCCGCCGCCCGCATGCTCGACGTCGGCTTCTTCCGGGTCGGCGGCGAGGAGTACACCGACTCGTACGGCCTGGCCACGCTGCGCGTCGAGCACATCACCTGCCACGACGGCATCGTCACCTGCCGCTACCCGGCGAAGGGCGGCAAGCGGCGCGAGCAGGTCCTCGCCGACGCGCAGGTGTGCGCGGTGGTGCGCGCGCTGTGCGCCCGGGGCGAGGGCGAGCTGCTCCGCTACCGGGAGGACGGCGTCTGGCGGGACGTGCGCAGCGCCGACATCAACGCCTACCTCAAGGAGGTGTTCGGCGAGGAGGTGAGCGCCAAGGACTTCCGCACCTGGCACGCGACCGTGCTCGCCGCGGTCGGGCTCGCCGTGTCCGGGGCCGTTCGCGGCGGCCACGGCCAGAAGCGCGCCGTGGCCCGGGTGATGAGGGAGGTGGCCGAGTACCTCGGCAACACCCCGGCCGTGGCCCGCGCCTCCTACGTCGATCCCCGGGTGATCGAGCTGTACGAGCACGGCCATACCATCGCCCCGATGCTCGGCCACCTCGGCTCGGACGTCGACCGCACCGCCGGGTCCCTCGCCACGCACGGCGAGGCCGAGAAGGCGGTCATCGCGCTGCTGCGCCGTACCCGCAGCCAGGGCTGACGGCCGGTACGGCGGGCCGTGCGAGGCCCGGTGTGGCGGGCAGGGGTACGGGTGAGCGGTCCCCGACGACGAGGAGCAGCGATGACCGGCACCGACCGCACCGACGCGGCCCCGGTGGCCGCGGGCACCGTGCAGGTGTGGTCCGACCTGCTGTGCCCGTTCGCCTACGTCGGCCTGCTGCGGCTGCGCCGGGCGCGGGGCCGGCTCGGCCTCGACGGGACCGTCCGGCTCGAGCACCGGACGTTCCCGCTGGAGCTGTTCAACGGCCCGCACTCCCGGCGCGGCACCGACACCGAGGCCGTGGCGCTCGGGCGGATCGAGCCCGAGGCGGAGTTCCGCGTCTGGACCGACCCCGACGACCGGTATCCGCACACCGTGCTGCTCGCCGCGGAGGCGGTGCACGCCGCGAGCGCGCAGAGCCTCGCCGCGGGCGAGGAGCTCGACCTGGCGCTGCGGCGCGCCTTCTGGACCCAGTCCCGGTCGATCAGCCACCGGCAGGTGATCCTCGACGTGGCGGCCGGGCTGCCCGGCGGCGTGGTGGACGTGTTCGAGCTCGCCGCCGCGCTCGACGACGGGCGGTACCGGGCCGCCGTCATGGCCGACTTCGCCGTCGCGCGCACCGGCGCGATCACCGGCAGCCCGACGTTCCGGCTCGCCGATGGCACCGCCGTCACCAACCCCGGCATCGGCGTCCACTGGCAGGGCCCGTGGGCGGCCGGTTTCCCGGTGGTGGACTCGGACGACCCCAGCGTGTACGACGACCTGCTCGCCCGGGCGGCCGGCCGCCGGGCCGAACGGTGACCGAGGCGCGGGCGCGGCGACGCCGATACCGCGGTGCCCCGCCGCGCCGGCTCGGGCGCCGAGCCCCTCGCGGCGTACGGCGGGGCCGTGATCGAGGCGCCGCGCCGTGCCCGCCGCCGGGGCCAGGACGGGGACGGCGGCCGGAAAGGGCACGGGCGGGAATTCGTTTCCGGGCCCGCTTTCCTTTTCCGCGGACAGGCCGTCAAAGGGCCTCGAGGCACAGGTAATAGAGCGTGCCCGACCGGCTCGAGATGACCTGGTAGGTCGCGTCGCTCTCCGCGATCTGGTCGCAGGTGCGATTCTCGTCCGGCTCGATCCGCTCGATCACCCGGTAGTCGGCGCTGCGGTCCGAGCAGTCGACCGCGGTCGCGTCGCCGCCCGATTTCATGTCGACACACTGGCCGACGGTGGTCGGCCGCGTCGAGCAGGCGGTCAGCGTGCCGGTGAGAGCGGCGGCGGCGAGGAGCGCGGAAACCACCGACGGGAAAACAGAACGTGTGCGCTGTTGCTCTGACAAACAGGATAATGAGACGAATGTCGCCATGGTTCCCCCGTTTTCGGGCGCGGTGCTGGATTCCATGGCAAAGTCTAGGATTTCCGTCAGCGGCGGCGACATTGATTTTCCGGCGTTCACCGCGCGTTCACCCGGCGGCGGCGAGCACCTCGGCCACGGTCACCGCGCGCGGATCCGGGCCGCGGTAGAGCACCCGGTGGCACGGCCGGCCGGGCGGCGGGCCCCAGCGCCACGGCGGCACCGGGCCGAAGATCACCACCGAGCGGGTGCGGTACGCGGTGGCGAGGTGGGCGATGCCGGTGTCGGCGGAGACGACCAGGTGGGCGCCCGCGACCAGGGCGCACAGCTCGCGCAGCGGGGTACGGCCGGCGAGCACCGCCTCCGGCGGCAGCCCGGCCGCGGCGGCGACGCGCTGCGCCAGCGGCCGCTCGGCGGCGCTCCCGGTGACCACGACCGGGTGGCCGCGGCGGCGCAGCTCGCGGGCGACCGCGGCGAACCGCTCGGGCGGCCAGCGGCGCGCCGGCTCCTTGCCGCCCGGGTGCACGACCACGGTGCCGGGCGCGGGCCGCGGGCCCGGCGGCACCGGCAGCGCCAGGTCCTCGGGGTCGGGCCGCAGGCCGTACCAGGCGAGCAGGCGGCACCAGCGGGCGACCTCGTGCTCGTCCTCGTCCCAGCCCGGCCCGGCCACCGGCACGGCCGGGTGCGCGTACGCCCACAGCCGCCGCGGGCCGAGCGCGAGCAGCCGCCCGTGGCTGAGCGGGCCCTTGCCGTGCAGGTTCACCGCGAGCTCGACCGGCCCGGGCCAGGCGATGTGCCCGAGCTCGGCGGTGGGCAGCAGCCGGTCGACCGCGCCGGTGAGCGCGGCCACCTCGCCGAGCCAGGCCGGGGCGGCGAGCACCGTGCGCAGCCCGGCACGGTGCAGCGCGCGCAGGGCGGGCACCGCGGTGAGCAGGTCGCCGAGCCCGAGCGCGCGCAGCACCAGCGCGGTCACGGCCACGAGGTCTCGGTGTCCGGGCAGACCACCAGCTCGCGCACCTCGCAGCCGACCGGCCGGGTGAGCGCGAACATGATCGCCTCGGCGACCTCGCGCGGGTCGTTGAGCCGCATGTCCGGCGGCGGCTTGTAGCGCTCGTCCCGGCCGTCGAAGAACGCGGTGCGCATGCCGCCGGGGATGACCAGGGTCACGCCGACGCGCCCGGCGGTCTCCGCGGCGAGCGCCCGGGTGAACCCGACCACCCCGAACTTGGAGGCGCAGTACGCGGTGGCGTCGCTCACCGCCCGCAGCCCCAGCGTGGAGGCGACCGTCACCACCCGGCCGTGCGAGGCGAGCAGGTACGGCAGCGCCGCCCGCACCACCGCGGCGGTGCCGAGCAGGTTCACCTTGATCACCCGCTCCCACTCGGCGCCGGGCACGTCGGCGAGCCGCCCGCAGGCGTCGATGCCCGCCGCGGTCACCACCGCGTCGAGCCCGCCCGCGGCCCGGGCGAGGTCGGCCACGGCCCGCTCGACCGCGAGCCGGTCGGCGACGTCGGCCTGCACGTGCTCCACGTCGGCCACCCCCGAGGCGGGGGACGCCGGCATGGGGGAGCGGTCGATGACGAGGGGCCGCCCGCCCTCCTTCGCCACCGCCTCGACGACGGCGGCGCCGAGGCCGGACGCACCCCCGGTGATCAGTACTCTCACGATGCCCTCCGTTCCGGCGCGCGCCCGCGCGCGGCCAGCACTCGGTCGTAGGCGGCGAGGGTCTCGGCGGCGATGCGCGGCCAGCCGTACCGGGAGCGGGCCCGGTCGGCGCCGGCGATGCCGTACGCGGTGCGCTGCAGCGGCTCGTCGAGCAGGCGGCGGGCGGCGCGGGCGACGGCGGCCGGCTGCCGGGGCGGCACGAGGATGCCGGTCACCCCGTTGATCACGGTCTCCTTCTGGCCGCCGACCGCGGTGGCGACCACGGGCACGCCGCACGCCATCGACTCCAGCGCGACCATGCCGAACGGCTCGTACCACGGCACGCACAGGGTGACCGCGGCCGACCGCAGCAGCTCGGGCACCCGCTCGCGGGGCACCCGGCCGAGGAAGCGCACCCGGTCGGCCACACCGCGCTCCGCGGCGATCCGGCGCAGCCGGATCACCTCCGGGTCGGCGTCGAGCTCCGCGGCGGGCGGGCCGCCGGCGATGACGAGCTCGGCGTCCTTGATCCCGCACAGCGCCTCGATCGCGGTGTCGAGCCCCTTGCGCGGCACGAGCCGGCCGACGCTCACCAGCCGGCGCGGCTTGCCGGTGCTCGCCGCGACCGGCTCGGGGGTGAACAGCTCGGTGTCCACGCCGCACGGCACCACGCAGGCGCGGCGGCGCGGCACCCGCATGCGCAGCAGCTCGGTGACCTCGTCCCCGCAGGTGGCGATGATCGCGTCCACGCTCCGGCCGATCATCGCCTCGGCGTTGATCCGCTCCGGCGGGCTGGTGTCCGCGTCCCCCTGGTGGCGGCGCTTCACCACGCCGAGCGCGTGGTAGGTGTGCACGACCGGCAGATCGAGGTCGCGGGCGGCGGCGAGCGCGGCGAGCCCGCTCATCCAGAAGTGGCTGTGCACGATGTCCGGCGGGTCGGTGGCGAGGTCGGCGGCGAGCCACCGGGCGAACTCCGGGATGTACGGCAGCAGCTCGTCCTTGGGGATCGGCTCGGGCGGGCCCGCCGGCACGTGCACCACGGTCACCCCCTCGCCGAGCGGCACCCGCTCGGGCAGGCCGGGGTCGTCGCGGCGGGTGTAGATCCGGACCTCGTGCCCCTTGTCGGCGATCGCCCGGGCGAGCGAGGCGACGTGCACGTTCTGGCCGCCCGCGTCCACGCCCCCGAGCGCGGCGAGCGGGCTGGCGTGTTCCGACACCATCGCGATCTTCAACGGGCAACCTCCTCGAGCAGCCGGTCCCAGTCGCCCAGGAATCGGTGGAGCGAGTAACGTTCCAGGGCCGCGGCCCGGGCGGCCTTGCCCGCCTGCCGGGCGAGGGCCGGGTCGGCGAGGTAGGTGCGCACCGCCTCGGCGAGCACCTCGGGCCGGGTGGACACCACGCCCGCCTCCGGCGGTATCGCCTCCACCGCCTCGGTGGCGGCGAGCGCGACCACCGGCATGCCCATCGCCATCGCCTCCAGCAGCGCCAGCCCGAGCGAGGTCCACCGGTACGGGTGCACGTAGACGCGGCGGCGGGCGAGCTCGCGGTGCATGCGCCACTGCGGCAGGTCGCCGTGCGGCGTGACGCCCGGCATGGCCAGCTCGGCGGTGCCCATGCCGTACACGTCGATCGGCGCGAAGCGGGGGAGCAGGTCGGTGCCCGCCACCCGCATGCGCCGGACCGGCTCGTTGATCACGGCGGCGGTGCGCGGCAGCTCCCCGGTGTAGCGGTGGCCGGGGTCGGGCACGCCGTGCTCGATCACCACGGTCCGGGTGCGGCCGGTGTCCCAGAACAGCCGGTTGAAGTGGGTGACGTGCACCAGGACGAGGTCGTCCCGGTCGGCGAGCGGATGCCTGCTCTGCGGCACGTCGCCCTTGGGGGTGTTGTGCTCCACGTAGACCATGGGCACGTCGCCGCGGCCGAGCCAGCGGCGGGCGAGGTCGATCTCGTGCGGCCGCTGCAGCACGACCACGTCCACGTGCTCGTCGCGCAGCCGGTCGGGCGGGACCTCGATCGCGTTGTCCGGCCAGTCGTAGGTGGTGGCGCGGCCGAGCCCGTTGGGGCCGCGGTTCGGGGTGACCGGGACGAGGTACTCGTGCCGGCCGTGCACGAACGCGGTCATCCAGGATCCGTGCACGTGCCAGACCAGGATTCTCACGCGGCCTCCTTGACCAGACGGATAACGGCGCGGACCACCTCGCCCGGGGTCACGGAGCTCAGGCAGGGATGGCCGGCCACCGGGCAGACGCGCGCCCGCGATCCGGCGCACGGCGCCTCGGGGTCGCCGAGGAGCACGTGCGGCACGCCGTACGGCGCCCACCGGGACGCGGGCACCGTCGGCGCGAACAGCGACACCACCGGCGTGCCCACCGCGGCGGCGAGGTGGGCCGGGCCGGTGTTGCCGGCGATCACGACCGACGCCCTCGCGAGCACGGCGGCGAGCTCGGCCAGGCTCGTCCGGCCGCCCAGGTCGAGGCCGTCGTCCCCGGCCACGCGCGCGGTCAGCGCACGGTCGGCCGGAGAGCCGGTGACGACGACCCGGAACCCCGCCTCGGCGAGCAGGCGTACGGCCCGCGCGCAGTGGCCGGGCGGCCAGGCCCTGGCCGGTACCGACGTACCAGGATGAATCACCACATACCCGTCATCTCTCACGAGATGTTCTACTTCGGGTAGGGGTTTGCGCACGGCGAGTAAACCGTCGTCGCACCGCGGGAACCCGGCCGCCGCGGCGAGCGAGAGCGCCCGCTCCGCCTCCGGCGGGTCGCCGTCGACGCGGTGCCGCAGGTCGAGCAGGGAACCCGGGTAGTCCTCGCAGATCGCCCCGATCCACGCCACCCCGGCGAGGCGCAGCAGCAGCGCGAGCGGCAGCGGCGACTGGTGGAACGAGGTGAAGATCAGGGCGCTGCGCACGCCCTCCGCGGCGACCGCGGCCACCAGCGCGTCCACCGCCTCCGCCCGCACCGGCTCGGGCTCCGGGTCGATCCACGGGGCGTGCCAGGTCAGCACGCGGTCCACGCCGGGCAGCAGCTCGGCCGCCTCCCGGCCGCGCGGGCCGGCGAGCATCACCACCCGGGACGCGCGCGCGGCGACCGCGCGGATCGCCGGGCCGGTGAGGAGCACGTCGCCCACGCTGTCGAGCCGGGCGACGAGTACCGGTGAGCCGAGATCGATGTCGGGCACCGCACCCTCCCCTCAGGCGTGACGGGGCCGAGGGAGGTACCTGCGTCGGCCGCACCGGCTCTCTGTTGCCCGTTATTCCGGATTTCGCACGTTTGAAACTGCACACTCCGGCTTCGTGACGGTTTGGGGTGCCGGGCGGTGGGCAGGCGGCTCGCCGTACCGCAACGGGTCGGGAAAGGGGGAGCACATGCCGGAGCGGACGCAGCCCGAGATGCTGCACGACGCGCCGCACTACGTGGCCGCGCGCGTGCGGGAGGCGCTCGCGGCCGACGAGCGCACCAACGAGCTCGGCATCCGGGTCGACGTGCACGGCGACCAGGTCTACCTGCGCGGCAGCGTCGGCTCCGCGGAGCGGCGCAGGTACCTCACCGAGGTCGCCCAGGAGGCGGCCCCGGGCACGACCGTGCACAACGAGTGCGACGTGGTGAGCGTGCGCACCGCGCAGGCGGAGGAGGACGAGCTGTTGTGAGCCCGGTCCGGATCGCGGCTGTCGGCGATGTGCACCTCGGTACCGACGCGCGGGGGTGGTACCGCCCCAGCCTCGCGGGCATCGAGGAGCGCGCGGACGTCCTCCTCCTCGCAGGCGACCTCACCCGGCACGGCACCCTCGAGGAGGGCCGGGTCGTGGCGGACGAGTTCCGCGGCCTGCCCATCCCGGTCGTCGCCGTGCTCGGCAACCACGACTACCACTCCGATGTGCAGCGGGAGATCGCCTCGATGCTGCGCGACGCCGGGATCACGGTGCTGATGAACGAATCGGTCGTGATCAAGTGCAACGGCACCCGGCTCGGCATCGTGGGCGGCAAGGGCTTCGGCGGCGGCTTCGCCGGGAAGTGCGCGAGCGAGTTCGGCGAGCGGGAGATCAAGGACTTCGTCGGCCACACCAAGCGCATCGCCGCCGAGTGGCGCGAGGCGCTGAAGAACGTCGTCGCCGACCGCCGCGTCGTGCTCAGCCACTACTCGCCGGTAAAGGACACCCTGCTCGGCGAGCCCCCGGAGATCTACCCGTTCCTCGGCAGCTACCTGCTCGCCGAGGCGGTCGACGCGGTCGGCGCCGACCTCATCGTGCACGGCCACGCGCACGCCGGAGTGGAGAAGGGCCTCACGCCCGGCGGCATCCGGGTGCGCAACGTCGCCCTGCCGGTGCTCAAGCGCGCCTACGCGGTCTACCACCTGCACGAGGAGGACCACGAGGAGGACGCGGAGGGCGCGCCGGAGCGCGAGCGCGAGTCCGCGGCGGCGTCCTAGCACCGGCACGGTTCACTCCGGTACGGCCGGGCGGTCCCGACGGCGGTCGCGGGTGGTGCCGGCGGCGGGAGACGGAGACGCCGTGCGGCGTGCCCGGCCGCGGGCGGATCGATCGGCCGGGACCGGACCGGCCGGTCACATCGTGAAGTCACACCGTGGCGTCACACCGCGGCGCGGTCGCCGAGCGCGCAGGCGACGGCGGTGAGCAGGTCGGGGGCGGTCTCGGGCGCGGCCGCGATCTCCTCCGGCAGGGTGACCGGGGTCGGGACGAGGATGCCGCGGGCGCCGGCCCGCGCCGCGGCCTCGACGTCGCGGCCGATGTCGCCGATCACGACGCAGTCGCGCGCGGCGACGCCGAGACGGCGCGCGGCGCGCAGGATCAGGCCGGGGCGGGGTTTGCGGCACGGGCAGCCGTCGGCCTCGCCGTGCGGGCAGATCTCCCACACGTCGAACGGGCCGAGCAGCTCCTCCACCCGGCGGTTCACCGCGGCGAGCTCCGCGGGCGTGACGAGCCCCCGGGCCACCCCGGACTGGTTGGTGACGATCCCCGTGCGCACCCCGGCGCGCCGTACCCGGGCGAGCGCGGCCGCGGCGCCCGGCATGGGGCGGACCGCGTCCGGGTCCCGGTTGTACGGCACGTCCGTCACGAGGGTCCCGTCGCGGTCGAACAGGATCGCGGCGGGCGGGGACGGCCGTTCGGTCATACGTTGAAGATGCTGACCCCGCCGGGCCCGATGAGCAGCCCGACGACGATGAGGACGATCCCCCAGAGGATGTCCCGGCGGGCGAGGAGCACGTAGATCCCCGCGATGACGAGTACGACGGCGAGTATCCAAAGCAATGTTGCCATGACCCCCTCTGCCCCCGGGTGCGTCCTTTTAACGCGACTTTTTCGGTCATGGTGGCGATTTTGACGTTTGCCCAGGTCGGCGGCGGTGCGAGGGCGGCCGGTGTTTGCCCGCACCTCCTCCGGTCACTTGGGATGGGTGACGAAAATCGGCTATTTCCTCGCGTCCGAGGAGCACGGCCCGCACGAGCTGGTACGGCAGGCCCGGCTCGCCGAGGAGGCCGGCTTCGCCGGGCTGTGGATCTCGGACCACTTCCACCCCTGGATCGACGAGCAGGGCGAGAGCCCGTTCGTGTGGGCGGTGATCGGCGCGCTCTCCCAGGCCGTCTCGCTGCCCGTCACCACCGCGGTGACCTGCCCGATCATCCGCATCCACCCGGTGATCATCGCGCAGGCCGCGGCCACCGCCCAGGTGCTGCTCGACGGCCGGTTCCGGCTCGGCGTCGGCACCGGCGAGGCGCTCAACGAGCACGTGGTCGGCGCCCCGTGGCCGCCCGCGGGCGAGCGCCTCGCGATGCTGGAGGAGGCGATCGGGATCCTCCGGCGGCTGTGGACCGGCGAGGTGGTCACCCACCGCGGCACGTACTACGACGTCGACACCGCCCGGATCTACACGCTCCCGGACGAGCCGCCGCCGATCTACATGTCCGGCTTCGGCCCGAAGGCGATCGCGCTCGCCGCGCGCGTCGCCGACGGCTACGTCTCCACCGCCCCCGACCCCGAGATGGTCGAGCGATTCCACAAGGAGGGCGGCCGGGGCAAGCCGGCCCAGGCCGGGCTCAAGGTGTGCTGGGCCGAGGACGAGGCCGAGGCCCGCCGTACCGCGCATCGGCTCTGGCCGAACCAGGGCATCCCGGGCGAGGCCGCGCAGCTGCTGCCGATGCCCCGGCACTTCGAGCAGCTGGCCGCCCTCGTCGCCGAGGAGCACGTGGCGCAGAGCGTGGCGTACGGGCCCGACCCGGAGGCGCACGTCGCGATGATCCGCCGGTACGCCGACGCCGGGTTCGACGAGGTGTACGTCTCGCAGATCGGGCCCCGGCAGGAGGAGTTCTTCGCCTGCTACGCCGAGCACGTGCTGCCCCGGTTCCACTAGCCGGACGGGGCTCGGGGGCCGGGCGGCGCGGGGTGCGCGCGGCGCCGGGTTTGCCGTGTGCGGGTGCGGGTAGTCACGCGTCCGCCGAGGTCAGGAGGCCGGGGGAGATGGGCAGTCACGGTCACGAGGTGACCGATGCGATCCTCGAGACGCTCAAGCGCGCCGGGACCGGGCTCAAGGACGTCGGTGTGCGGTTCGCCCTCGCCGGCGGCTGCGCCGCCTACGCGCGGGGCGCGGCCCCGTCGCTGCACGACGTCGACTTCGTGCTGCCCGAGGAGGAGGTGCCCGCGGCCCTGGAGCGGCTGCGCGAGCTCGGCTTCCGTACCGTGAAGCCGCCCGAGGACTGGCTGGTGAAGGCGTACGACGAGGGGGACCGGCTCGTCGACCTCATCTTCCGGATCGCCGAGCGGCCGATCACGCTCAAGGTGATCGAGCGGGCCGAGCTGCGGTCCGCGGCCGCGGTGAACCTGCCGGTGCTCGAGGCGACCGATCTCGTGGTGAGCTGGCTGCTGCCGCTGTCGGAGCACGGCTGCGACTTCGGCGCGCTGCTGCCGATGGTGCGGGCGATGCGCGAGCAGGTGGACTGGGATCGCGTCGCGGCGGTCACCGCGGACTCGCCGTACTCCTACGCATTCCTCACCCTCCTCGACCGCCTCGGCATCGCCAACCCCAAACTGCCCCCGCCGTACCAGGCGGAATGGCCCTGACTTAGGGCTGCGAACGATTGTCAGCGATTTCCGGCGGCCTCGTTTTTTGTGTCGATTTCGTGTCAAAACATGCACAACCGGTGGACGCTTGGGTAGCATTTTGTGGGAGCGCTCCCACATTCCGAGGAGGAGCAGGTGTCCCACTTTCTGGCGGCGGAGCGGTCGCGGCGCCACGGCTGCGGCGGGCTCCCATGCGCGGCGTACGGTGACGGTCACCGGGAGGGCGTCCCCGATCTCGCGGCGGGTCTCGCCCCGGCGCGCACCTACGAGTGCCCGCTCGCCCCCGACGCCGGGAGCGCGCGCACGGCCCGCGCCGCGGTACGGCGCGAGCTCGCCGCCTGGGGCGCGGCCGACCTGATCGAGGACTGCTGCCTCATCGTCACCGAGCTCGTCACCAACGCGGTACGGCACGGCGGCGGCGCGATCCACCTGCGCCTCGGCATGACCGGCCGGTGGGTGTACGGCGAGGTGTCCGACGAGGGGGAGCGCCTGCCGCGGGTGCGCTCCGGCGACCTCGACGCCACCGGGGGACGCGGCCTGCTCATCGTCGACCGGGTCGCCGACGAGTGGGGCGTCGCCCGCATGCCGCACGGCGGAAAGATCGTCTGGTTCCTGCTCGGCGCCGACGGCCCGGGTCCGCCGCCGAATACCCCGGTGGAGTTTCCCGGCCTCGCCCACTGATCGTTTTTCGCCGTGGCGATCGCGGTCATTCCGATCTGATCTATCGGTTTATTCCGGATCCCGCGCCCGGCACGTGTCCGCGCGCCGCTCACGCGGTAATGCGCGCGCCGTACGGGTGCGACGCGGGAATGATCAGCGGCGGCCGCGTTTGGCTTTTGTCCGGGTTTGTGGCTGAAACGCCATTCCGGGCGTGCCGTACCCGGGGGCGTGCCGGGTCAGCGGCGCCGCGGGCCGAGCCGCCGCGTGATGCGATCCCACTCGCTGCCGAACGGGTTCTCCTGCACCAGGTAGGTCCAGGTCGCGCTCGGCCGCAGCAGCCCGGCGGCCGCGAGGTCGATGCCGTCCTCGGTGATCTCCGACTCCTCGAAGGTGGCGACCGACCGGCGGGCGACCTCGTCGAGCAGCTCGCCGAACGCGCGCACCGACTCCTTGTGGAACTCGTCGAGCGGGTTCTGCCGCCCGAGCACCCGCAGGTGAATGCCCTCGCGCAGGTCCTCCAGGTACGCCAGGTGCTCCGACCAGCACTCGTCGAGGTGGTGGAGCACGATCTGGCGGCAGACCTTGCGCAGCACCTCCTCGCCCACCCGCTCGCGCAGCTCGGCGTACCGCTCCGGCGCGGTGGCGGCGAGCGACTCGGCCCCGGCGTCGCCGCAGAGCACCTTCTCCCGCTTCTCCAGCACCTGGGCGCGCTGCAGCTCGAGCAGCCGGGTGAACCGCCAGGTGTTGCGGTGGAGCTCCAGGTGCGCGCCCTCGGCGACCCGCTGCGCGTGGCCGACGATGTACCGGGCGTGCGGGTGCCGCACCATGCCGTCGTCGTCCGGCGGGGGCGGGGTCTCGTCCGGGGCGTACCGGGTGATCAGCTCGTCCTCGAGGCTGACGAAGAACACCGAGCCGCCCGGGTCGCCCTGCCGCCCGGCCCGGCCGCGGAGCTGGTCGTCGAGCCGGCTGCTCGGGTGGCGGCCGGACCCGATCACGTACAGGCCGCCGAGCTCGGCCACGCTCTCGCCGAGCCGGATGTCGGTGCCCCGCCCGGCCATCTGGGTGGACACGGTGACCGCGCCCTTCTGCCCGGCCCGGGCGATGATCTCCGCCTCCTCGGCGTCGTTCTTGGCGTTGAGCACCACGCAGTCGATGCCCTCGGCGGCGAGCCGCTCGGCGAGCCGCTCGGACTCGGCGACGTCGAGCGTGCCGATGAGCACCGGGCGGCCGGTGGCGTGCGCCGCGGCGACCTCGGCGACGAGCGCGCGCTCCTTGTCGGTGACCGTGGCGTAGATGCGGTCCGGCTCGTCGACCCGGATGCACGGCACGTTCGGCGGGATCACCGCCACCTGCAAGTCGTAGAACTCGCGGAGCTGCTCGCCGACCGCGACCGCGGTGCCGGTCATGCCGCACACCCGCGGGTAGCGGCCGATCAGCCCCTGCACGGTGATCGAGTCGAGGATGCGGCCGGTGTCGCTCGGCGGCAGCGACTCCTTCGCCTCGACCGCGGCCTGCAGCCCGTCCGGCCAGCGCTGCAGCAGCGCCACCCGGCCGCGGGAGGTGTTGATCAGCTGCACCTTGCCGTCCCGGACGATGTAGTCGACGTCCCGGACGAGCAGCGCGTGCGCGTGCAGCGCCAGGTTGATCTCGGTGAGCCGGTGCGCGTTCTCCTCGGCGAACAGGTCGATGCCGCCGAGCGCGGCCTCCACCGTGTCGATGCCCTTCGGGGTGAGGAAGACGTTCCGGCCCTCCTCGTCGATCTCGTAGTGGTAGCCCTTGACGAGCCGGCGCACCAGCGCGTCGGCCTCGGACGCGCCGAGGCCCCGCTCGGCGGACCCGGCGAGCACGAGCGGCACCCGGGCCTCGTCGACGAGCACCGAGTCCGCCTCGTCGACGATCGCCACGCCCGGCTCGGGCACGATCATGTCCTCCGGGTCGGTGACGAGCCGGTCCCGCAGCACGTCGAAGCCGATCTCGCTCACCGGCGCGTAGGTGACGTCGGCCTGGTAGGCGGCCTTGCGCTCCTCGCGGGTGGCGGTCTGGCCGATCCACCCGACCGACACGCCGAGCGCCTGGTACAGCGGGCCCATCCACTCGGCGTCCCGGCGGGCGAGGTAGTCGTTCACCGAGATCACGTGCACCCGGTGGCCGCGCAGCGCGTAGCCCACGGCGGCGAGCGCGCCGGAGAGCGTCTTGCCCTCGCCGGTCGCCATTTCCGCCACGTGGCCGTCGAGCAGCGCGAGGGTGCCGACGAGCTGCACGTCGTACGGCCGCATGCCGAGGGCGCGGCGGGCCGCCTCGCGCACCACCGCGCAGAACTCGGCGAGGTCGCCGATCGGCGGCTCGGGCAGCTCGGCCGCGGCGCGCACCCGCTCCTCGCGGCGCCCCGCCTCGGCCACGATCTTCTCGTATCGGCGGATGTCGACGCCGCCGGGCCGATCCAGCAGCCGCCTGATCATTCGCTTGATCGCCACGCGTCCTCCGTGCTCCGCTCCGGCCGCCGGCGCGGCCCGCCACCGCGACCTCGGTGGCTTCAACGCCGGTGCCGGTGTCCACGTTCCCACACCCGGGCGCGCCTCCGCTCGCCCGCGGCCGGCACGGCTCGCCGTACCTGACGGAAGATGGCAGGTTCGCCGCCGAGGATGGGCCCATGACGACGAACCCGACCGATGCGACGAGGCCCACCGTGACGACGGCGACGCTGCTGGGGGTGACGATCGACTGCGCCGAGCCCCGGCGGCTCGCCGAGTTCTACGCGACGATCCTCGGCTACGAGATCACCCACGCCGCGGACGAGTACGCGGCGATCGGCGACGGCGTGCACACCCTCTACTTCGTCCGGGTGCCCGAGCGCGCGCCCGCGCCGTGGCCGGGACCGGGCAAGCAGTTCCACCTCGACCTGCGGGTCCCGGACGTGCCGAAGGCGGTCGCCGACTACCTCGCGCTCGGCGCGACCAGGCCCGACTTCCAGCCCGGCGGGGAGCGCTGGACCGTGCTCGCCGACCCCGAGGGCCACCTGTTCTGCGTCACACCGCAGCCCTCGTGAGGGTCACGATGCGGTCGTGACTACGGCGTTCCCTGCAAGTGGGGTGAGCAGAGCCCGTAAGCTTGCTCCATGACCCGATCGACGTCCCTTTATGCGTTCCTGCCCGCATTCCTCGCCCGCGAGGGATGCCGATGACGTGGTTGGGGGTCTCGATCGCGCTCCTCGGGGCCTTGGGATACGCGCTCGGCGCGGCGCTGCAGCAGTACGAGGCCGTCGCCGACGGCGCGACGCTCAAGCTGGTACGGCGGCCCCGGTGGTGGATCGGCGGCGCCATCGGGTTCGCCGGGGCAGCGCTGCACGCGGTCGCGCTGAGCTTCGCCCCTCTGATCGTGGTCCAGCCGGTCAGCGTCACCACGCTGGTGTTCGCGGTACCGGTCGCCGCCTGGTTATACGGACGCCGCCCGCACCGCCTGGAGATCGTCGGCTCGATCGCGGTGACCGTCGGCCTGCTCGGCCTGGTGCTGATCGTGCCGGCGAGCAACACCCCGCCGTCGCTGAGCGACCGTGCGGCGGTGGGCTTCCTGGCGACCGTGGCGCTCATCGTGGTCGCCTGTCACCTGATCGCCCGGCGGCTCACCGGCGCGCCGAAGGCGATGGCCCTCGCCGTCGCCGCCGGGGCGGTCACCGCGTCGGTCTCCACCTTCGTACGGGTGGTGGGCGGCGGCCTGCACGGGGATCTCAGCCGCCTGCTGCACTGGTTCAGCCTCGCCATACCGGTGCTGCTCGTCTGGGCGGTGGTGCTGCTGCAGAAGTCGTACGCGGTGGGCTACTTCGGCGTCGCGTACGCGGTGGTCCAGGTCGTCGACCCGATCGTGTCGGTGCTCGCCGGGGTGCTGCTGCTCGGTGAGCCCGTGCCGACCGGCATCGGCAACGTCATCCCGGCGAGCATCGCCGCCGGGGTGCTCATCGCCGGGACCGTGATGCTCGGCCGGATGGCGCCCGACCGGATCACCAAGGATCGGTCGGCGACGCCCCCGGTGCCCGTCGGAGTGCCCTGACCGATCTCGCCGCGCCGGGCCCCGTTCCCGCTCCGGGAACGGGGCCCGGCGCTTTTCGCGCGCACCCCGGACGCGGCGTCAGGCCGCCTGCGGGGGACGCCAGGCGAACACCGCGTCGAATTGCCGGACGGCGGTGGCCGGGTCGAGCCGCCCGGCGATCGACAGGGCGAGGTCGCGTACGGCGACCGCGACCGGATTGGCCCAGGTGGCGACCCGGCCGATGGTGCGGGACCGCCGGGCGATCGCGGTGGTGCGGGGGAGCCGCGCGGCCGTGTACGCGGCCAGGTCGCCGGAGGTGGCCGCGACGTGGGCGAGCACCACGGCGTCCTCGATCGCCTGGCAGGCGCCCTGGCCCAGGTGCGGGGTCATCGCATGCGCGGCGTCGCCGATCAGCGCGATGCGGCCGGCGTGGTAGGCGGGCAGCGGGGTGTCGAGGCAGCGCAGGTCGGTGCGGATCACCGTCTCCGGCTCGGCCGCGGCGATCAGCCGCGGGATCGGGTCGGGCCAGCCCGCGAACAGCCGGGCGAGCTCGGCCCGCTCGTCGGGCGCGGTGGCCCCCTCCGGCGCCGGGGCGGTGAAGTAGCAGTAGATCCGGTCGCCGGTGAGCCCGGCCGCGCCGGACAGCAGGCCGCGGCCCCACACCTCGCCGTACGGGCACGGCCCCGGCGGCCGGGGGACGACGATGCGCCAGCTCGTGTGCCCGGTGTACACCGGACCGGGGTGGCCGGGGAACAGCTGCGCCCGGATCGCCGAGTCGATGCCGTCGGCGGCGACCACGAGGTCGGCGTCGAGGTCGCCCGCGTCGGTCTCCACCCGGCCGGTCGCCGGGTCGGCCCGCCGTACCACGGTGCCGAGGCGCAGCGCGTCCGGGGCGAGCCGGTCCGCGAGCAGGCCGACGAGCTCGGCCCGCATGAGCAGCACGATCGGCCGGCCGTACCGCTCGACGATCACCTCGGCCCGGGTTCGGTTCAGCCACCGGCCGTCGGCCCGGCGGATGCCCGCGTCGCCCTGCATCACCGAGCGGTCGCGCACGGCGTCGCCGAGGCCGAGCGACTCGAGCGCGGCGATCGCGTTCGGGGCGATGGCCACGGCCGAGCCCACCGGCTCCAGCCGCGGGGCCCGCTCGCACACCGTCACCCGCCAGCCGCGCCGCTCCAGCGCGACCGCCGCCGTGAGGCCGCCGATCCCGGCCCCGATCACCACCGCATGCTTCATGATCAGCTCCTTTACTACACCTGTAGTGTACTACATGTGTAGTCTGAGCTCGTGGTCTCCTCACGGGCGGAGCTCGTCGCGGACACGGCGCTCGCGCTGCTCGCCGAGCGCGGCATGCGCGGCCTCACCCATCGCGCGGTCGACGAGGCGGCCGGGCTGCCGCCCGGCTCCACCTCGAACGTCGCCCGCACCCGCGCCGCCCTGCTCGAGCTCGCCGTCGCCCGGCTCGTCGAGCTGGAGGCCTCCCGGGCGGGCGGGCTGGTCGAGGTGGCCGCCGCGTCCGACCTCACCGACCCCGACGTGCTCGCCGACCTCATGGCCGAGTTCGTGCACGGGCTGATCACCGTGGGCCGGGTCGCCACGATCGCCCGGTACGAGCTCGCGCTCGAGGCCACCCGCCGCCCCGAGCTGCGCCGGGTCTACGACGAGGCGGGCCGCGCCTACCGCGAGGGCGCCGTCGCCCTGCTCGCCGCCGCCGGGTCCCCCGATCCGGTACGGCACGGCCAGCGACTTGTCGCCTTCCTCGACGGCCTGGTCTTCGACGCGATCGCCGGCGCGGGCCCGGTGCCCGGCCGCGACGAGCTGCGCAGCGCGGTGCGCGAGGCGCTCGCCGGCATGCTCTCCCGCTGACCGGTCTGTCCTGGTCGTCCGGCCGCCGGGCCGTGCCGGGCGGGCCTCCTGGCGGGACATACCGGACGGTCGGTATGCTCGTGAGGGCTTTGTGACCGGGAGTGCGTGATGGGGCAGCAGCAGCCGTCCGGGCCGCCGGGACTCGACCTCGCCCGCCTCGGCCCGTACCTGGAGGCGGCGGGGGTCGCGGCCGGGCCGCTCACCGCCGAGGTGATCCAAGGCGGCATGTCGAACCTCACCTACCTGGTGCGCGACGCGGCCGGGAACCGGCTCGTGGTGCGCCGCCCGCCGCTCGGCCACGTGCTCGCCACCGCGCACGACATGGGCCGCGAGTACCGGGTGATGACCGCGCTCGCCGGCTCGGGCGTGCCGGTGCCGCGCACCCACCTGCTGTGCCGGGACGAGGAGGTGATCGGCGCCCCCTTCTACGTCATGGAGTACGTGCCCGGCATCGTGCTGCACGGCGGCGCGCCCCGGTTCGACCGCCCGGACCCGGCCGAGCGCGACGAGCGCGTGGCCCGACTGCTGCTCGAGCTGACCGACGTGCTCGCGCTGCTGCACCGGATCGACCCGGCGGAGGTGGGGCTCGCGGACTTCGGCCGCCCCGAGGGCTACCTGGAGCGGCAGGTGCGGCGGTGGAAGCGGCAGCTCGACGCCTCCCGCAGCCGCGAGCTGCCCGGCATCGACCTGCTGCACGAGCGGCTCGCCGCGACCGTGCCGCGGCCGTCCGGGCCGGGGTCGATCGTGCACGGCGACTTCAAGCTCGGCAACGCCGTGATCACCCCGGACGGCCGGATCGGCGCGGTGCTCGACTGGGAGATGGCGACCCTCGGCGACCCGCTCACCGATCTGGCGCTGTTCCTCCTGTACAGCGAGGCCGAGGGGTACGGCGACGGCCTCGCCGAGCGGTACGCGGAGGCCACCGGGCGCGAGCCGTACCGGCTCGGCTGGTACGTCGGCCTTGCCTGCTTCAAGCTCGCCGTGATCTCCGAGGGCATCCACTACCGGCACGGCCGGGGGCTCACCGTGGGCGCGGGCTTCGACACGATCGGCGACCAGGTGCTGCCGCTGGTGGAACGCGGGCTGCGGGCGCTGAAGGAGGACTGAATGGACTTCACCTTCGACGAGGTCACCGAGCGGCTGCGGGAGCGGCTGCTCGCCTTCATGGACGAGTGCGTCTACCCGGCCGAGGCGGAGTTCGAGGCCCAGGCGGCCGAGTCGGGGTGGCGGCCGCCGCCGGTGCTGGAGCGGCTCAAGGCCGAGGCGCGCCGCCGCGGCCTGTGGAACCTGTTCCTGCCCGGCGAGTACGGCGCGGGCCTCACCAACCTGCAGTACGCCCCGCTCGCCGAGATCATGGGCCGCAGCCCGCGGATCGCCCCGGCCGCCACCAACTGCGCCGCACCGGACACCGGCAACATGGAGCTGCTCGCCCTGTTCGGCACCCCAGAGCAGCGCCGCACCTGGCTGGAGCCGCTGCTGCGCGGCGAGATCCGCTCGGCGTTCGCGATGACCGAGCCGGACGTGGCCTCCTCGGACGCCACCAACATCGCCACCCGGATCGAGCGCGACGGCGACGCGTACGTGATCAACGGCCGCAAGTGGTTCATCACCGGGGCGATGAACCCGGACTGCCGGATCTTCATCGTGATGGGCAAGACCGACCCGGACGCGCCGAAGCATCGGCAGCAGAGCATGGTGCTCGTGCCCCGCGACACCCCCGGGCTGACGGTCCGGCGCGGCATGCAGGTGTTCGGCTACACCGACGCCGACCACGGCGGCCACGCCGAGGTGATCTTCGAGAACGTGCGGGTGCCGGTGAGCAACCTCATCGGCGAGGAGGGCGGCGGCTTCGCGATCGCCCAGGCCCGGCTCGGCCCCGGCCGCATCCACCACTGCATGCGGCTGATCGGCATGGCCGAGCGGGCGCTCGAGCTCATGTGCCGGCGGGCCTGGTCGCGCACCGCGTTCGGCGCGCCGCTCGCCCACCAGGGGGTGATCCAGGACTGGATCGCCGAGGCCCGGGTGACGATCGAGCAGCTGCGGCTGCTCGTGCTGAAGACCGCCTGGCTCATGGACACGGTGGGCAACAAGGGCGCGCACACCGAGATCCAGGCGATCAAGGTCGCCGTGCCGAAGGCCGTGCAGGAGATCATCGACCGGGCGATCCAGGTGCACGGCGGCGGCGGGGTGAGCCAGGACTTCCCGCTCGCCGCGCTGTGGGCGGCGGCGCGCACGCTGCGGCTCGCGGACGGGCCGGACGAGGTGCACAAGCGCTCGCTCGCCTGGCGGGAGCTGAAGCGGTACCAGGGGTGAGACGCGGGCGGGGCGCGGCGGGCCGCTACGGGCGGAGCGCGGCGAGCAGCAGGTCGGCGAAGTAGCGGCCGATCTCCTGGCCGGAGAGCGGGCCCTCCGGGTTGTACCAGATGCCGAGGTGGTGGACCGAGCCGAAGAAGAAGTCCACCACCATCTCGGCGGGCACCGCGTCGCTGAACACGCCCGTGCGCTGGCCCTCGAGCACCAGGTCGCGGAACCGCTCGTGGTAGCGCCGCCGGTCGGCCCGCACCGCCTTCTGGATCTCGGGGGCGAGCTGGTGCATCGAGCGGAAGAAGATCTTGGAGTCGTCGAGGTTCTCGATCGTGGTCACCACGACGTCCATCGCGGCGGCGTGCAGCCGCTCGGCGACCGGCGCGTCCATGTCGGCGAACCGGTTGAGGCGCTCCATCTGCATGCGGAGCACCCGCGCGTAGATCTCCTGCAGCAGGTCGTCCTTGGACGTGAAGTAGTGGTACATCGCGCCCTTGGTGACGCCCGCCGCGTCGACGATCTCCTGTACCGACGTGCGCTCGAAGCCCCGCTCGGCGAACAGCCGCGTCGCCGCGCTGAGCAGGCGCTGCCGTACCGGCTCCGCGGCCGTGGAGCCCCGGCCTCCGCCACGCGCCATGGGATCTCCCTCCTCGCCCCCGTCAAGGATACCGACTGGTCGGTTGGAAGGTTGGCGCATCTCTACAACGAATCGGCCCGTGCGCTATCGAAAATTCATCCATTCGAGGTGTTGTTTTATCACCGACGCTGGCTCACATTGATGTCCGGGGTATGTCCGCTCCGACTCACGTGTGAGCCCTAGGCGAGGGGGGCCCGAACCGTGGCCGGTGGATCGATCTATGTGTCGCAGGACGAGAAGTACAGCGGCACCGATCAGATCGTTTACGAGAATCTCTGGGCCCAGGGGCGTGAGGCTCGGCTGAAACGGCGGGGCGTCATCGCGGTGATCGGCCTGATCATCGGCGTGGTGCTCGCCATCCGGTTCTCGCTCAACTCGTTCGTGATGGCCGTGCTCGGCGCGATCGTCGCGGCCGGCACCGACTTCTTCCTCGCCTGGCGCGCCCACGAGGCCACCGCGGTGTGGCGGGGCAAGCGCCGGGGCGACGTCATCACCGGGCGCATCCTGCGCCGCACGCTGCACCGCCGCGGCTACCGCGTGCTCGACGGCCGCTCCATCCCCGGCAAGGCCTCGGTCGACCACCTGGTGATCGGCCCCGGCGGCATGTGGGTGATCGACAACGAGGCGTGGGCGCCGGACACCGACATCGCGCGGTACGGCTCGCGCCTGTTCCTCGGCGAGCGGACCGGCACGAAGGTGGCCCAGGAGCTCATCAAGGTCGCGAACGAGTTCGCCGAGCTGCTCGGCCGGGAGACCGGCATCACGGTCGAGGCGAAGCCGCTGCTCGCGGTGCACGGTGGGAAGATCACCGCCGGCGAGCACGCGCGCGGCGTCATCGTCGCCGAGGGCATCACCGTGCTCTACCCCCGGCGCATCCCGCGCTGGATCCTCTCCCACCCGACCAGTGAGCTCACCGAGGAGCAGGTCGACCTGCTCGCCCGTACCGCGGCCCGCATCCTGCGCCGCGCCTGACCGTCGCACCGCCGCGAGCCTGCCGTCCGGGCGAGGGCGTGCGGGCTCGCCGCCGTGCCGTTCCCGTGCCGTGCGCGGGGCGTCCCCGGGCCAGCCGCTCCGGCCGTCGCGTGACGCCTGCGAACGAGGCGTGCCTTCCGGCGGCGCCGGGGCCGCGGACGTGTGCATCCTGCACGTACCGAATGATGTTCTAGGTGGGATACCCCTTGTCTGGTTCGAAGCACTCTGCCGGATGCGCTACGCTTTTCGTGTCTCGCGCCGCTAGCTCAACTGGCAGAGCAGCTGACTCTTAATCAGCGGGTTCGGGGTTCGAGTCCCTGGCGGCGCACTCGCCGTACGCCGGGCATCCGTGGATTCCGCGGGTGCCCGGCGGCGTTTCTACGGCCTTTTTCCCGGCCGTTCCGGCCGGGTCCCACTGGGGCACGGGTCTCACCCGGCGATCTCGAGGACGATGTCCCGCCCGTCGCCCACGAAGGCGACGTCGCGGAGGTCGCCGATCCACAGGCCGGCGGGCGGCCGGGAACGCCCGGGCGCGGTGCCGACGCCGACCACCCGGGCCCCCGCGGCCTTGCCCGCGGCCACCCCGGCGGGGGAGTCCTCGAAGACCACGCAGTCGGCGGGGTCCACGCCGAGCGCGCGGGCCGCGGCGAGACAGCCCTCCGGATGCGGCTTGCCCTCCCGCACGTCGTCCGCGGAGATCACGACGCGGGGTTCGGGCAGCGCCGCGGCGCGCAGCCGTGTGCGCACGAGGGCCCCGCCGCCCGAAGTGACGACCGCCCAGCGTCCCGCGGGGAGCGCGCAGAGCAGCCGCCGCGCCCCCGGCACCTCCGCCAGGCCGTCCACCTCGGCCGGCTCGCGTTCCTCCAGGCGCCGCGCCTCCGCGTCCGCGCCGAGCCAGGGCGCCGCCAGCCGGACGAGCTCGACGTCCCGGCGTCCGCGCGACAGCTCGGGCACCCGCCGCGCATCCAGCCCGTGCGCGGCGGCCCACTCCCGCAGCACCCGGTCGATCACCGGCTGGGAGTCGACGAGCACGCCGTCGCAGTCGAACAGGATCCCGGCGCAGCGCAGGGTCGAGGGCATCGGCCTCCCTTTCGTCGAGCCGCCGCGAAGATCTCGAACGTCGCCGCCGGGCCCGGCCCGCGTCAACGGCGCGCCGGTCAGTCGAGCAGGCCGGCGTCGTGCACGAGGATCGCGGCCTGCACCCGGTTGCTGAGCGCGAGCTTGGCGAGCACCCGACTCATGTGCGCCTTCACCGTCGACTCGCTCATGTACAGCCGGTCGGCGATCTCCGCGTTGCTCAGCCCGCGCGCGGCCGCCACCACGACCTCCCGCTCCCGCTCGGTGAGCGCCTCCAGCCGCTTGCGCGCGGCCGCCGCCCGCGCCGAGCCGTGCGCGGTGAACTCCTCGATGAGCCGCTTGGTGACGCTCGGGGAGAGCATCGCGTTGCCCTCGACCACCGTGCGCACCGCCTGGATCAGGTCCTTCGGCGGGGTGTCCTTGAGCAGGAACCCGACCGCGCCGTGGCGCAGCGCGGTGTGCACGTACTCGTCCAGCTCGAACGTGGTGAGCATGACGATCTTCGGCGGGTCGGGCAGCCCGGCGATGCGCTCGGTCGCGGTGAGCCCGTCGACGCCGGGCATCCGGATGTCCATGAGTACCGCGTCGGGCCGGTGCCGGATGGCCTGCTCGACCGCCTCGCCGCCGTCGGCCGCCTCGGCGACCACCGCGATGTCCCCGGCGGACTCGAGGATCATCCGCAACCCCTGGCGCACCAGCTGCTCGTCGTCGACCAGCAGCACGCGAATCACGGGGAACCTCCGGCCCGGACATCCGACTTTCGTGGGGGGTCGATCGTAGACGATCGGCCGATCCCGCCGCCCTCGCTCCGCCGAACCATCGTAGTGACCTGCAACTCGGCCGTGAGGAGGGACGATGACAGGCCTGCCGGCTCCCGGCGGGGTGGCCGCGGCGGCGTGTGAGCTCACCAAGGTGTACGGCGAGGCGGCCACCCGGGTGGTCGCGCTCGACCGGGTGTCGGTGACGATCCCGGCCGGGCGGTTCACCGTCATCATGGGGCCGTCCGGCTCCGGGAAGTCCACCCTGTTGCACTGCATGGCCGCGCTGGAGCGGCCCACGTCCGGGCGGGTGCTGATCGACGGCGCCGACGTCTGGTCGCTCGGCGAGCGGGAGCGCACCCGGCTCCGCCGGGACCGCCTCGGCTTCGTGTTCCAGGCGTTCAACCTGGTGCCGACGCTGAGCGCGCTGGAGAACATCCTGCTCCCGGCCCTGCTCGCCCGCCGTACCGTGGACCGCGACTGGCTCGACCGGGTGGTGGCGACGGTACGGCTCGGCGACCGGCTGGGCCACCGGCCGAGCGAGCTGTCCGGCGGAGAGCAGCAGCGGGTGGCGGTCGCCCGGGCCCTGGTGACCCGGCCCGCGGTCATCTTCGCCGACGAGCCCACCGGCAACCTCGACGCCCGCACCGGGGCGGGCGTGCTCGCGCTGCTGCGGGACGTCGCCGGGCAGGGCGGCGCCGCGGTGGTGATGGTCACCCACGACCCCGCGGCCGCCTCCTACGGCGATCAGGTGATGTTCCTCGCCGACGGCCGGATCCGGGACGCGCTGCCGGACCCCACCGTGGACGCGGTGGTGGAGCGGCTGCGGCGGCTGGAGCCGGTGGCCGCGCGCGGGGAAGGAGGCCGGCCGTGATCCGGCTCGCGCTGGGGGAGCTGCGGGCCCGCCCGGCGCGGCTGCTCGCCACCCTGCTCTCGGTGGCGCTCGGCGTCGGGTTCGTGACCGGCTCGCTGGTGCTCGTCGACTCGGTGCGCGCCGCGTTCGACGACCGGTACGTGGACGGCGGGCGGGGCGCCGCGGGCGTGGTGCGCCCCGCCGGCGGCCTGCGGACCCAGCGGTACGCGCGGGTGCCCGGCCGGGTGGCGGCCGCGGTGGCCGCCGCGCCGGGCGTGGCCGCGGTCGCCCCGGTGCACCGGGAGACCGTGCTGCTCGCCCGCCCGGACGGGGAACGGCTCGAACCCCGGGGCGGCGGCTCCCGCCTCGACCGGGCCGGGCTGTACCTCGGTAACTGGATCGCCGACCCGCACCTCCGCGATCAGACGCTGCGCGCCGGCCGCCCGCCCGCGACGGCCGCCGAGGCCGCGATCCACCGGCACACCGCCGCGGCGTACGGCCTCGGCGTCGGGGACCGGGTGCGGCTGGTGCTGCCCGCCGCCGCGTTCCAGGCGACGATCACCGGGGTGTTCGACTACGGCGACGCCGACCCCGCGCCGAACGCGCCGCTGTTCACGCCGGGCGTGCTCGTCACCACGGAGGCGGCCGCGGCGCGGCTCGGCGACCCGGTCGAGCTGCGGGTGTCCGCCGCGCCCGGGGTGTCCGCCGAGCGGCTGCGCGGCGCGGTCGCGGCGGCGGTGGGCGATCGCGACTACGAGATCGTCCCGGCCGAGACCGCCGCCCGGGACACCTTCGAGCTGATCTGGCGGATGAACCTGGGGCCGCTCGCCACCGGGATGTCGGTGTTCGCCGGGATCACGGTGCTCGCGGCCGGGCTGATCGTGTACACCACGTTCGCGGTGACCGTGGCGCAGCGCACCCGCCGGTACGCGCTGCTGCGGCTGATCGGCGCGGGCCGCGGCCAGGTGGCCGTGATCGTGCTCGTCGAGGCGCTCGCGATCGGGCTGGCGGGCGGCGTCGCCGGGATGCTGCTCGGGTACGGCGTGGCCGAGGGGCTGCGGCTGCTGTTCGCCGCGGCCGGGGTGGATCTCGTGCTCGGGCCGGGCGACCCGACCGTGCTGAGCCCGCGCAGCGCGCTGATCGGCCTGGTCACCGGGCCGGCCGCGACCGGGCTCGCCGCGTTCCCGGCCGCGGCGCGCGCCGGGCGGGTGCCGCCGATGCGGGCGCTGCGCGAGGCCGACCGGCCGCCGCGGGCCGCCGCCGGGCGGCGGCCGGCCCTGGCCGGGCTCGCCCTGCTCGCCGCCGGGGCGGCGGCGCTCGCGGTGGCGGTGCTCGGCGGCGGGACGGCCGGCGAGACCGACGCGGGCCGGATGGCGCCGTCGGCCGCGGGCGCGCTCGCCGTCGTCGCCGGGCTGGCGCTGCTGGCGCCGCGCTGCGCCGGGCCGGCGGCGCGGCTGATCGGCGCCCCCGCGGCCGCGCTGCGCGGGCTGCCCGCGCGGCTCGCCCGGGGCAACGCCGCCCGGAACCCGGGCCGGACCGCGCTCACCGCCACCGCGCTGGTCCTCGGGGTCGGGCTGGTCGCGTTCACGCTGGTGGTCACCGCGAGCCTGGAGGCCACCCAGCGGGCGCGGATCCGGGAGATCACCTTCACCGACTACTGGGTGCGGCCGGACGGGTTGTCGAGCTTCCCGCCGGAGGCGACCCGGGCGGTCGCCGCGGTCGACGGGGTGAAGGTGGTGAGCGCGGTCCGCCCCGCGCAGGTCAGGGTGGCCGGGGCGGCGCTCACGCCGCTCGCCGTAGCGCCGCGCACGCTCATGCGGGTCATGGACGTGCCCGTGGTCGGGGGCGACTTCGCCGCGCTCGCCGCGGACGACGGCACCGGGCGGCCCGCGGTCGCGGTCGGGGAACGGACGGCGCGCAGCCTCGGCGTCGGGGTCGGTGACGAGCTGACGGTGACGTTCGTCGGCGGCGGGGCGGCGGCCGGGGAGGCGCGGGCCCGCGTGGTCGCGATCTACGACCCCGATCGCCTGCCGGAGGGGTTCCGGGCGGAGATGATGATCTCCCGGGACCGGGCGGCCGCGGTGCAGCCGCTGCAGGGCGACACGAGCACGTTCATCGAGCTCGACGACGGGGTGGACGGCGCGGCGATCCGGCCCGCGCTCGAGGCGGCGCTGCGCGGGTACCCGGTGCTGCTGCAGGACGCCGCGGAGGCGCGCGCCGCGATGGCCGGCCGGGTCGGGAGCGTGCTCGCCCTCGGCCTGGGGCTGCTGCTGCTCACCGTGGTGATCGCCGTCCTCGGCGTGGCCAACACGCTCGCGCTCTCGGTCACCGAGCGCACCCGCGAGCTCGGCCTGCTCCGCGCCGTCGGCATGAGCCGTGCGCAGGCCCGCGCGATGATCCGCTGGGAGGCCGTGATCGTGACCACGCTCGGGGTGCTGCTCGGCGTGCTCCTCGGCACGGGGTTCGCGTGGCTGACCGCCCGCGCGGTGCCGCAGGAGATCGAGGTGCTGTCCATCCCGGTCGGGTGGCTCGCGGTCACCGTGGTCGCCGGCGCCCTGGCCGCGGTGCTCGCCGCGACCGGCCCGGCCCGCCGCGCCGCCCGCGCGGACATCCTCCGCGCGATCGCCCGCGTGTGACGGCGGGCCGTACCGCGCCTGTGGCCGCACCGTGGGGACGGCGGCGCCGATCCGGTGCGCCGTCCCCGCCCGCGGGCGGCGGCACCGCGATGCGGCGGGGACGGCCGCCTCGCGCGCGGTGGGTCAGCCGTAGGGGAGGGTGGCGTGGACCTCGTAGCCGCCGTCCGGGTGCGGCCCGGCGGTGAAGGTGCCGCCGAGCAGGCGGATGCGTTCCCGCAGGCCGTGGTGGCCGTGGCCGGAGCCGGTGCGGCCGAGCAGGGTGTCGGGTGGGTGCTCGGGGGCGGCGTTGCGGACGGTGACCTGCAGCTCGTCGGCGGCGTAGCGGAGCCGTACCGTGGTCGCCGCGCCCGGGGCGTGCTTGTGCACGTTGGTGAGGGCCTCCTGCACCAGGCGGAAGACCGCGCGGCCGGTGGCCGCGGGGAGCTCGCGCCGTTCCCCCTCGGTCTCGAGCGTGACGGGCAGGCCGGCCTCGCGCGACCGCCGTACCAGCCGGTCGAGCGCGTCGACGCCCGGCTGCGGCTCGACCGCGGCGGTCTGGCCCTCCTCGCGCAGCACCCGCAGCACCTGGCGCAGCTCGGTGAGCGCCTCGCGGCCGATCTCGCGGATGGTCCCGGCCATGCGCGCGGCCGCCTCGTCGGTGAGCGTGCTCTCCAGGGCCCCGGCGTGCACGACCATGAGGCTCACCCGGTGGGCGACCACGTCGTGCATCTCCCGCGCGATCCGGGCCCGCTCCTGTGCCCTGGCCTGCTCGGCGAGGGCCGCCTGCTCGCGTTCCAGCCGCTCGGCGCGCTCCCGCAGCGTGGCGACGAGCGTCCGGCGGGCGCCCGCCCACAGGCCGAGCAGCACCGGAGTCCCGGCCACCAGGACGGTGAGCAGCAGGGCGTACCCGGCGGAGACCCGCTCGGCGAGCAGCCGCCCGAACACCAGCAGCGCGAGCGCGCCCGCGAAGGCCGCCGTCCAGCGGGTACGGCGGTGCGCGGCCGCCTCGGCCTCCGGGCCGGCGGTGGCGAGGCCGGCGGACACGGTGTACGCGGCGACCGCGAGCCCCCAGGGGGCCGTCATCACCAGCCACGCCGCCGCGCCGGCGATGAGCAGCGGGTACGGCGTGAGCCGCCGGATCAGCACGGGCGCCGCCACCGCCGCGGCCACCACCGTCTGGGCGGGCCGGCCGATCCCCCCGAACGCCCCGAACTCGGGCATGCCGCCGCCGCCCTGGTCCGCGGTGAGGACGAACACGATCAGCGCGAGGGCGGCGTCGGCGAGCAGCAGCGCCCCCCGGCGAACCGCCCGTGCCGCCACCAGGACCCGCGACATGCCCTTCAGCCTAGGGGCGGCCCGCCCGGGTCGGCGGCCGCCGCGGGACCCGGCCGGTCAGTACTCCCAGACGTCGGTGGCCGGCTCGTGCCCGTGCCAGGTGCAGAAGACCGAGGAGCCGTGCTCGCCCTTCATCAGGTCGACCCGGATCCAGCCGACGTTGCCGCTCACCCGCGCCTCGTAGCCAGCGGCGGGGGTGGCCGACATCAGGCGGCACTCGCCGTTCTCGATGGCGAACGAGACCTGGCCGCCCTTGACGTTCACCACCTTCACCTCGGCCGACGGCCGTGACCCGGGCGGGCGCCGGGTGGCGGCCGGGGTGGTCCGCGCGGCCGTGGCGCGCGGGCTCGCCGAGGTGCGCGCGGGCGTGGGCCTGCGGGTCGCGGCCGGCCGGGCGGTGGCCGTGGCCGGGGGCGGCACGGCCGGGGAGGAGGCTGCCGTGGGCCGCCGGGCGGGCCGGCCGCGGCTCGGCCGGGGGCTCGGGGTGGCGACCGGGGAGACGGGCGGGCCGGTGGCGGCGGGGGTGGGGGGACGGCCGGTGCGGGCCTCGGCGGCGGGCAGGCCCGGGTACGGCGCGTCGGTGACCTCGGCGCGGAGCACGTCGCGCACGCCGAACCAGGCCAGGCAGATCGACAGGGCGGTGGCGCCGCACCAGATCGCCAGGTATCCCACCACCCGTCGCATGCGCTGAATTATCGGTTCTTTCGCGATCTCGTGCCCTACCGTTGGGTCACATGGCGACGGTGCTCGTGGTCGAGGACGACGATCTCGTCCGCGCGGAGCTCATCCAGGCGCTCGCCGGACGGCACGCGGTGCGCAGCGCGGGGCGGGCGCTCGACGCGCTAAGGGAGATCACCCGGAACCCGCCGGACGTGGTCGTGCTCGACCTCGGCCTGCCCGACCTCGACGGCGCCGAGGCGCTGAAGATGATGCGCGGCGTCTCCGACGTACCGGTGATCGTCGCCACGGCGCGGGACGACGAGGCCGAGATCGTCCGGCTGCTGCGCGCCGGGGCCGACGACTACCTGGTCAAGCCGTTCTCCGGCGAGCACCTGGAGGCGCGGCTGGAGGCGGTGCTGCGCCGTACCCGCAGGGCGGCGGCCCCGCCCGCGGTGCTCCGGGTGGGCGGCCTCGAGGTGGACCTCGACCGGCGGGAGGCGACGCTCGACGGGGCGCCGCTGTCGCTCACCCGCCGGGAGTTCGACCTGCTCGCCTACCTCGCGGCCCGGGCCGATCGGGTGGTGTCGCGGCGCGAGCTGCGCACCGAGGTGTGGCGGCAGGCGTACGGCGAGGACCAGACGATCGACGTGCACCTGTCGTGGCTGCGGCGGAAGCTGGGGGAGACCGCCGCGCGCCCGCGCTACCTGCACACGGTGCGCGGCGTCGGGGTGATGTTGTCGGCGCCGCGGGACTGAACGGGCCGCGGTGAGACGCTCGCTGGTGCTGCTCGCGGTCGCGTGCACCGCGATGGTGACGCTCGCGTTCCTCGTGCCGCTCGGCCTGGTGGTGCGCGAGGCGGCCCGCGCGCGGGCGATCGCCGACGGGGAACGGCAGGCCGCCGCGCTCGTGCCGGTGCTGGCGATCACCACCGAGCCGGAGCGGCTGGAACACGCCATCGCCAGCGTCGGGGCGGACGGGCGGATCGCGATCCACCTGCCGGACGGCGGCGTGCTCGGCACCCCGCGGGCCGCGGCGGACCTGCTCGCCGACGCCGCCCGGCGCAACCGGGCGGTCACCACCGAGTTCGGCGACGGGCGGCTGCTGCTGCGGCCGGTCGTGCTCGACGGCGGGCGGAGCGCGGTGATCGAGGTGTTCGTGCCGCCGGAGGCGCTGACCCGGGGCGTGGGCCGGTCGTGGGCGGTGCTCGCGGCGCTCGCCGTGGTGCTGGTGATCGGCTCGGTGCTCGTCACCGACCGGCTCGGCATGCGGCTCGTCCGCGCCACCCGGCGGCTCGGCGCCGCGGCCACCGAGCTCGGCGCGGGCAACCTCGCCGTGCGGGTGGAGCCGGACGGGCCGCCCGAGCTGGTGGCGGCCGCGCGGGCGTTCAACGCGATGGCCGACCGGGTGGTGGAGCTGCTCGCCGCCGAACGCGAGCTCGTCGCCGACCTGTCGCACCGGCTGCGCACGCCGCTCACCGCGCTGCGCCTCAGCATGGGCCGCCTCGGGCCGGAGGCCGAGCCGAGCCGGGACGCGCTCGACCGGCTGGAACACGAGGTGGACGCGATCATCACCGCGGCCCGGGCGCGCAACGGCGCGCCGCCCCGCCCGTCCGGCGCGCGGCCCGCGGCCGGGTACGGCGACGGCCCGCCGGGCGAGCCGTCCCCGCCTGCGGCGGACCGGCCGGAGCGGCCCGGGACGGCGAGGCCGCCGGCCGGCGGCGCGTCCGGCTGGTGCGACGCGGCCCAGGTGCTGCGGGAGCGGCTGGAGTTCTGGTCGGCGCTCGCCGAGGACCAGGGGCGGCCCTGGGACCTGGTCGGCGCGTCCTCGCCCGTCCACGTCCCGGTGCCCGCCGCCGAGCTCACCGCGGTCGTCGACGCGCTGCTCGGCAACGTGTTCCGGCACACCGCGGAGGGCACGGCGTTCACCGTGACCCTGCACGAGGGCGCCGACACCGTGGGCATCCTCGTCGCCGACGCCGGACCCGGCATCCGCGACCCGGGGACCGCGCTGCGCCGCGGCGCGAGCGGCGCCGGCTCGACCGGCCTCGGCCTCGACATCGCCCGCCGCCTCGCCGAGTCCACCGGCGGCACGTTGAAGATCGACCGCTCGCCCGTGCTCGGCGGCGCCTCCGTCCAGCTGTGGCTGCGCACCACCCCGCGGACCGCCTCCCCGCGCCGGCTGGGCCGTCGCACCCGCTCCTAGGCCGCGGCGCGGCATGCCCGCGAAGCCCGCCGCCGGGCGGCCGGGGCGCCACCGGCTTCGCGGGAGGATTCCGTGCCGCGCCGCAGGTCGGTGCGGCCGCGCCGATCGCGTTGTCGCCCCGGGACGCTCGACGCGCGGGCGGTGCGGCAGGCCCGCCGCGCTCGGCGGCGCTTCCGCGTCGCCCGGCCCTGCGCACGGGACCGGCAGGTGCGCCGCCCGGCTTCGGCAGGTGCGGAGCCCGTGCGTGCGGGAGCGGCCCGAGCGGTTCGGAGCGGTGGCGCGCGGCGCGGCCGGTGGCCGGAGGAACCGCGCCGACCGGGCCGTCGCGCTCGGCCCGATCGGCGCGGTGGAGCGGTGCGTGACCGGTGTCGTCGCCGGTCAACGAGGTTCGGCCAATGGATCCGCGATCATGGTCTCAAGGCGTGCCTAACGCGGCCTTAACGGCGGCTTAAGAGCAAGATTTTCTTGCGCGCCGCGGGTCAGTCTTTGGGCATGCGAATCACCGGCAATGCCCGCCGTAAGGCTTCTCTCGCCGCCGTGGTCGCGGCTTCGACCGCGCTTCCGCTGGTTCCGCTCGCGCTCGCCGAGCCGGCGTTCGCGCACGGGACGATGCAGAACCCGCCGAGCCGTGCGCTCGTCTGCCGTAACGAGAACCCGGAGAACCCCAAGTCCGAGGCCTGCAAGGAGGCCGTCCGGCTCGGCGGCACGCAGCCGCTCTACGACTGGAACGAGGTGAACATCCCCGACGCGGCCGGGCGGCACCGGGAGATCATCCCCGACGGCAAGCTGTGCAGCGCCGGCCGGGACAAGTACCGCGGGCTCGACCAGGCCCGCGCCGACTGGCCCGCGACCCCGCTGACGGCGGGCGCCCGGTTCACGTTCACCTACCGGGCGACCGCCCCGCACCGGGGCTCGTTCGAGCTGTACGTCACCAAGGACGGCTACGACCCGACCAAGCCGCTGCGCTGGTCCGACCTGGAGAGCACCCCGTTCGTCACGGTCACCGACCCGCCGCTGGCGAACGGCGCCTACACGATCTCCGCCAGGCTGCCGGACAAGCGCGGGCGGCACCTGATCTACGCGATCTGGCAGCGCAGCGACAGCCCCGAGGCGTTCTACTCGTGCTCGGACGTGATCTTCAACGGTGGCTCGGGAGGCTCGGGCGGCGACCCGGCCCCGGCTCCGGGCGGGTCCGCGCCGAGCACCGCGCCGAGCAGCGCCCCCACCCGGGGTACGACCCCGCCGCCGACCACGGTGCCCGAGCCGGACCACCGGCACCCGCTTCCCAGCCCCACCCCCACCCCCACCCCCACCGCAGGGTCCGGCACGGGCACCGGTGACCCGATGAGCCGGATCACGACCGGCATCGGGGTGCACCCGGCCAAGGCGGCCCGCGGCCGGTCCGTCACGGTCTCCGCGGTGTGCTCCGCGAGCCGGGTCAAGTCCGTCGCCTCCACCGCGTTCCGGCGCCGGACCGCGGTCGCCCCCGCCGGCAGCACGAGCTGGTATCCGACCCTCCCCATCGCCTCCACCGCGCGGACCGGCCGCCACGTCGTCCAGGTCCGGTGCGCGGACGGCGGTGTGGCCACGGCGGTGGTCACCGTCACCGGGTCCCGGTCCGCGGGCTGAGCGGCGCGCGATCCGCCCACCGCGACGCGACGCGCCGCTTCGGGGTGCGGCCCGCCGGCATCCCCCGGGCCACACCCCGGCGGGGGCGGCCGCGGCGTCACCGGCCGGTTCTCATGACCTTGGCCCCTGCGCGGGCGCACGGCGCGGGCGATCCGGAGCACGGCGAGCACGGCCCCGGCGGCCGCCGCGGCGCACAGCGCGAGGAACACGTCCGGCGTCCAGGTCCACACCTGGCGCAGCGGGATGGAGCGGCCGAGCACGCGCGAGCCCGGGCACGCCGGTCGCGGTCATCCGGTCGCGGACGTAGGCGTCGAGGTCGACCCCGCCCTCGACCCGTGGCGCGCCGCGGTCCGCCTCGCCGCGGTCACCGAAGGGCTCGCGCTCCAGGTCTACCGCGACCCCGGCGGCGTGCGCGGCATCCCCGCGGCCGAGCTCGTCGGCTCGGTGCTCGCCGCCGAGCTCGCGCTCGTGTTCACCGGCGAGTGCCGCCAGTACGCCGACCGGCCCTGACCGCGGGCCCGCGCCGCGGGGAGGTACGGCGGGGCCGCCGCCGTCCGCCCCGCCGTACGACGGCGGTGAGACTTTCCACCTCCGGCCGCGTATCGGGAACCAGAAGCATCCCGTATGGAGGACTGTCATGAGCCGCCGTCGCGTGCACACTGGCAACCAGCAGCGGCCCTCGGCCGCCGGGGCGGGTCCCGGGGCGGCGACCTGGGGCGGTTGCGGACAGGAGGTTCAGGTGACGGCTGCGGAGCGCTCCCTACCCCGGCGCACGGCGCTGCCTCCCGCGACGGTGGCGACGCTCACGCTGGCGGGCCTGTTCGCCGCCAACCTGCTCATCGTGTGGGCGCTGTTCCTCACCTCGGGCGAGGGCAAGAACCCGATCCTCACCGTCGCGAAGTTCTTCGGCCTGCACGCCGCGCTGATCATGATGCTCCAGCTCGCCCTGGTGGCGCGGCTGCCCTGGCTGGACCGGCGGCTCGGCATGGACCGGCTCACCCGCTGGCACCGCTGGGTCGGGTTCGCCCTGCTGTGCACGGTGGTGACGCACGCCACCTTCGTGGTGCTCGGGTACGCCGCGCTCGACCGGGCGTCGCCGCTGCGCACGTTCCTCGCCCTGGCGGGCGTGCCCGCCTCCCTGCTCGGCATCTGCGCCGCCGCGCTGATCGTCACGGTCGCGGTCGTGTCGCTGCGGGCGATCCGGCGCCGCCTGCCGTACGAGGTGTGGCACGCGCTGCACCTGCTGGTCTACCTCGCCCTGCTGCTCGCCCTCGTGCACCAGCTGCTGGAGGGCACCACGTTCACCGCCACCCCGCTGTCGGCCGCCTACTGGTGGACGCTGTGGGCCCTCGTGCTCGCCGCGCTCGTCGCCGGCCGGGTGGTGCTGCCGCTGCGCCGCAACCTCCGCCACCGGTTCCGGGTGTCCGCGGTCGTCCCCGAGTCGCCCGAGGTCACCTCGGTGTACGTGACCGGGCGGGACCTCGACCGGCTCCCGGCCCGCGCGGGACAGTTCTTCATCTGGCGGTTCCCCGGCCACCACGGCTGGTGGCGGGCGAACCCGTTCTCGCTGTCGGCCGCGCCCGACGGCCGCACGCTCCGCATCACGGTGAAGGCGGTCGGCGCGGCCAGCGCCGGGCTGCGCGACCTGAAGGCGGGCGCCAAGGTGTTCGCCGAGGGGCCGTACGGCGCGTTCACCGCGCTGCACCGCACCCGCGAGGGGGCCGTGCTCATCGCGGGCGGCGTCGGGATCACGCCGATCCGGGCGCTGCTGGAGGAGCTCACCGGGCCGGTCGTCGTGCTCTACCGGGTGCGCAGCGTGCAGGAGGCGGTCCTCCTCGACGAGCTGCGGTCGCTCGCCGCCGCCCGCGGCACCCGGCTGCACCTGCTCACCGGGCGCACCGGCGTGGGCACGCCGCCCAACCTGCCGTTCGCGCCGCGCAACCTGCGCTCGCTCGTCCCGGACATCGCCGAGCGGGACGTGTACGTGTGCGGGCCGCCGGCGATGACCGAGGCCGTGCTGGCGAGCCTGCGCGAGCTGGGGGTGCCGCGCCGTCAGATCCACGCCGAGCGGTTCGCCCTCGCCTGACCCGGCTCCGCGTCGCGACGCCCGCCCCCGCCGCGGCGGGCGTCGGCGCTGACCTGCGGCGACACGCGCGTCCCGCATCCGGGAGGGCCGTGCCGGCGGCCGCGGGCGCGCTGCCTAGACTCTCCCACCGGTATCCACCGGAACATCACCAGACCACGATGCGAGCGGCACGTTTCGAGCAGTACCTTCGCGATCTTCTGTCCGGGAGCGCGAACCCGGCGATCAAGGACGTGGTGACCTTCGCGGACGCGGGCCACAAGGCGTCGCCGTTCGGGCTCGTGGTGACGTTCACCACCGGCGCCCGCATCTACCTGCAGATCGTGCGGACCTCGGCCCAGGGCGGGGAGAGCGCGGACAAGCCCGAGGTCGTCAAGACCGGCGACGTGCTCGCCCCGGTCCCCGACCCGGGGTTCGCGCTCGAAAGCGACCGGGTGAACGTGCGCGCGTTCGAGGCCTGGCTCGCCGCGCTCGTCACCAACAGCGGCAGCGAGGAGATCCAGGGCGTGCGCACGTTCTCCGGCAAGACCCACCGGTTCGGCGTGGAGGTGTCCTTCTACAACGGGGCGCGCGCCTTCGTCTACTTCGCCCACACCCTCGGCCCCGGCCAGGACGTGGGGGCGCACCCCGCCTTCGCGGCGAAGGACGTCATCTGACCCGCCGGTCACCCGGCCGCGGCCTGGGCGGCCTTGACCGCGTGCTCGGTCGCCCAGCGGCGGTCGGCCTTCCCGGCGGCGGTGCGCACGATCTCGTCGACGAACAGCACCCGGGTCGGCTTCTTGTAGCTCGCCAGGTGGGCGCGCACGTGGTCGATGAGCTCCTGCTCGGTCGCGGTCGCGCCCGCCCGCAGCGTCACGATCGCGTGCGGGGTCTGCCCCCACCGCGGGTGCGGCACCCCGACCACCACCGCGTCGGCGACCGCCGGGTGCTCGACGAGCACGCCCTCCACCTCCTCGGCGGCGATCTTCTCGCCGCCGCTGTTGATCACGCCGCTCGCCCGGCCGAGCAGGGTGAGCGAGCCGTCCTCGTGCAGGATCGCCCGGTCGCCCGGCACCGCGTACCGCACGCCGTCGATCACCCGGAAGGTGGCCGCGGTCTTGCCCGGGTCGCCGAGGTAGCCGAGCGGCATCCGGCCGGGCGCGGCGAGCAGCCCGACCCTGCCGGAGCCGGGCGGGACGTCGTTGCCGTCCTCGTCGATGAGCCGCGCGTTCGGCGGCAGCATGAAGCGGGCGTTCTCCGGGTCCTCGCCGCGCACCGTGATCGCGACGCCGTACGGCCCGCCCTCGCTGGAGGCGATCACGTCCATGCACCGGATGTCGGCGTGCCTGAGCAGGGCGAGCTTGTTGCCCGCGCTCCACCGCATGCCGGAGCTGCGCACCTGGCGCAGGCTCGACAGGTCGTACGGCCGGTCCGCGGCGGCCGCCCGGTCCAGCTCCGCCACCATCGGCACGCACTGCACGTCGCCGATGATCACAACCTCGTTCACCCGGCGGCGCTCCACGGTCCGCCACAGCTCCTCGGGGGAGAACGACGCCCCGGCGAGCAGCGCCACCTCGGCCCCGACGTACAGCGCGCCGAACGCGGCGAACATGCCGGTGCCGTGCATGAGCGGCGAGGCCGGCATGATCACCGGGCGGTCGCCGGACCGGGCGTGCTCGGCCACCATGCGGCGCACCTCGCCGAGGGTCGCCGGCGGCTCGAAGCCCCGCCGCCGCCACTCGTTGTCGCCGACGCCGATGAGGTCGCCCTGCCGCCACACCGTGCCCTTGGGCATGCCGGTGGTGCCGCCGGTGTAGAGGATGAGCAGGTCGTCGCCGCCGCGGCGCTCGCGCGGGGCCGGGGCCGCGGCGGCGAGCGCGTCCTCGTACCGGACGAACCCGCCGTCGAGGCGCTCGGCGGGCGGGTGCCCGGCGAGGTCGCGCACGGCGACCCGCAGGGCCGTGGCGCCGGTGCCCTCGGCGGCCTCGAGCGCGGCCGGGACGATCGCCTCGCCCACCACGAGCCCGCGCGCGCCGGAGTCGGTGAGCAGGTGGCGCAGCTCGGCGGGGCGGTAGCGCACGTTCAGGTTGACCGGGGTGAGCCCGGCCTTGGCCAGCCCGAACAGCACCTCGATGTACTCCACCGAGTTGCGCAGCCCGACCGCGACCCGGTCACCGGGGGCGAGCCCGGCGGCGCGCAGGTGACCGGCGAACCGGGCGGCCCGCTCCTCGATCTCGCTCCAGGTCCGGGAGTGGTCGCCGCAGGAGACCGCCGTGAGGTCGCCGAGCTCGTCGGCGATGAGATGCCACAGGTCGGCGAGGCCCTGCTCGTGGACCGGCGCGTCCATCAGGTCGTGCATCGGATCGCTCCAGGGGGCGGGCCGGGCGGGGCGGCGCGCGCCCGCGCACGGCGGATGGGCGGGGGTCGGTAGCGGTGGGCGACCGTCCGTGCACATCCTGAGTGGGCGTTCCGAAACCGGTCAATAGGGGTTTCCACCTATTGCAAGACCGCACCTCACGCCGCCGGCCCGGCCGCCACGCCGCCCGCGCCGCGCCGTACCCCGGCGGCGGTCACCCCGCCGTGGCGGTGAGGCGGCGGATCAGCGCGATGGCGGCGTCGATCACCGCCTCGGCCTCCGCCTCGGTGGCGCACGCCGCGACCTCGCGGCCCGCCTCGGCGATCGCGACGGTGAGCACCGCGGTGGTGAGCCGGTCGACGGGGGAGTCGCCGGCGCCGAGCAGCACCGAGTTCTGCCGCACCCACTCGCGCCCCCGGGTGCGGCGGACCAGCTCGAAGCCGGGCGGGGCGTCGCCGTCCATGAACAGGCGGGTGAGGTCCCGCTGCGCCCAGGCCTCCCGGAGGTACGCGCGAGCCCCCGCGATGAACAGCTCGACCGGGTCGGACACGCCGTCGCGGCGCGCCTCGGCGACCCCGGACGCGGCGGCCTCCTCGCTGGCGCGCTGGTGCTCCTCCCACAGCGCGAGGAACAGCTCGGCCTTGCCGCCGAAGTGGTGGTAGAGGCTGCCCACGCTGCAGCCCGCCCGCTCGACCACGTCCGCGACCCCGGCCTCGGCGAAGCCGCGCTCGCAGAACACCTGCCGGGCCGCCTCCAGCATGCCGCGCCGCGTCTCGGCGGTGCGCTGCCACTCCCAGCCGCCCCCTCGCCCGGGGGACTTGCGGCTCTTCACGGTACCTCCTACATTTCTAGACACAGATTCTAGAAAAGGTTTCGGTTCAGATGGACTTCTCGCTCAGCCCCGAAGAACGCCAGATCCGCGACACCGTACGGAGCTTCATCGAGAAAGAGATCATGCCCCTCGAGCCGGAGGTGCTGCGCAACGAGCGCGAGGGCCGGCCGTCGCTCGAGCCGGACGCGTTGCGCGAGCTCCAGCTCCGGGCGAAGCGGTCCGGCCTGTGGGGCATCGACACCCCCGAGGAGTACGGCGGCGCCGACCTCGGCCCGCTGCTCGACGCGATCATCCAGATGGAGCTGGGCCGTACCTTCGTGCCGTTCTCCTTCGGCGGCAGCGCCGACAACATCCTCTACGCCTGCACCGAGGAGCAGAAGAAGCGCTACCTCATCCCGGTGATCGAGGGGGAGCGGCGGTCCTGCTTCGCGCTCACCGAGCCCGGGGCCGGTTCGGACGCGCGCAACATCCGCACCCGCGCGGTGCGCGACGGCAAGGACTGGATCATCAACGGCGAGAAGACCTTCATCACCTTCGGCAACACGGCCGACTTCGCGATGGTCTTCGCCCAGGCCGAGGACTACGGCGTCACCTGCTTCCTCGTCGACCGGGAGATGGGCTGGACCTCCGAGCCCATCCACACGATGAGCGAGTGGTGGAACCCGGCGTCGCTGGTGTTCCAGGACGTGCGGGTGCCGGAGGAGAACATCCTCGGCGAGCTCGGCAAGGGCTTCGACCTCGCGATGAAGTGGATCGGGGCGGGCCGCTACCGCATCCCGGCGAAGGCCGTGGGCACGGCCGAGCGGCTGCTGCAGATGGCGATCGACTACGCCAAGGTGCGCGAGTCGATGGGCCGGCCGATCGCCGAGTACCAGGCGATCCAGTGGATGATCGCCGACTCCCAGGTGGAGATCGAGGCGGTCAAGTGGCAGACCCTGTACGCCGCCTGGCGGCTGCAGGAGGGCAAGGACCCGCGGCACGCCACCTCGATCGCGAAGCTCAACGGCGCGCAGATGGCGAACCGGGTCGTCGACCGGGTACTGCAGATCCACGGCGGCATGGGCTACACCAAGGAGCTGCCGATCGAGCGGTGGTACCGCGAGCTGCGCGTGCTGCGCATCTTCGAGGGCACCGACGAGATCCAGCGCCGCACGATCGCCCGCAACCTGCTCAAGGGCTACGCCCGGCTCGGCGAGATCGGCGAGTGACCCCGGCGCCCCGGCGGCGGCCCGGCCGCCGGGGCGCGCCGTGACCGGCGGCCCGCGGCGTCAGCTCCGGATCCGCGCCTCGCCGCGGTCGATCACGATCGTGCCGTCGTCCTTGGCGGTGCGGAACCACACCTGCTCGCCGTCCGCCCACATCGACACGGTGAGCGCGTCGCCGGGGAACACCGGCGCGGTGAACCGGCCGGACATCGCGGCGAACCGGGCCGGGTCGGAGCCGGCGAGGGTGTGCAGCAGGGCGCGCCCGGTGAAGCCGTAGGTGCACAGGCCGTGCAGGATCGGCCGGGGGAACCCGGCGCGCGCGGCGAACGCCGGGTCGGAGTGCAGCGGGTTGCGGTCCCCGGACAGCCGGTAGATGAGCGCCTGCTCCGGCCGGGTGCGGTAGGTGACCACGTGGTCGGGCTCGCGCTCCGGCACCTTCCACTCCGTGCGCGGTCCCCGGTCCCCGCCGAAGCCGCCCTCGCCGCGGATGAACACCGAGCTGCGTGAGGTGATCATGGGCTCGCCGCTCGCCGGGTCCACCGCGAGGGACTCGCTCACCACGAGCGCGCCCGAGCCCTTGTCGTAGATGCCGGTCACCTTCGAGGTGACCCGCACCGTACCCGACGGCGGCAGCGGCCGGTGCAGCTCGAACGCCTGCTCGGCGTGCACGAGCATCGCGGGGTCGAAGTCGCCGAGCCTGCGCGACCCGGTGCCCTGGGTGAGGAGCACCGCGAACGTGGGGAGCACCCGCTGCGGCACGCCCTCGGAGTTCTCGGTGGTGAACGCGAGCTCGGCGGTCGGATCGTCGAGGCCCGCGCCGACCCCCACCGCGTAGAGCAGCGCGTCCGTGCTCGTCCAGCTCCGTTCCACCGGATCGGACTCGACGCCGACCAGGTCGTGGTTGAGCGGCATGCGGCCTCCTGCCCGAAATGCGAACAAAATACTAGAATCGGAATCTAGCAGTGCCGGTTACGGTGTCAACAGTCCGCGGCCCGGCCGCGTCCGGCCGCCGTGATCCCGTTCGCGCGTGAACGCTTCACGCCGCCCGCCCCGGCCACTTCGGCTCACATCCCGGTACGGCCCCGCGAGGGCGGATCGTGTTGCCGCGCCAAGTACCTGTCCGGACAATGGCGAAATGCTCTGAAGAAAGGTTCAGAACACCGCAGGACGGGAGAAGGGCGCGTGGCCGCGAGTGCGTTACGGGTGGGCGATCCGGAAACCCTGGGCGGGTACCGGATCGAACGCCGCCTGGGCGAGGGCGGCCAGGGCGTCGTCTATTTGGGCGTCTCCCCGTCCGGGGAGAAGGTCGCGATCAAGGTCGTCCGTTTTCCGCTCGTGTCCGGGGACGTCGCCGCGTTCGGCCGGGAGATCGCCGCCGCCCGACAGGTCGCCGAGTTCTGCACGGCCTCTGTGCTGGACGCCGCGCTCGACCACGACCCGCCGTACATCGTCAGCGAATACGTCGAAGGGCCGACGCTGCAGCGGGTGATCCAGACCGAGGGGGTGCGCACCGGCGCCGCCCTGCAGCGTCTGGCGGTGGCCACGATCACCGCGCTCGCCGCGATTCACCGGGCCGGGGTGGTGCACCGGGATTTCAAGCCGGGAAACGTGCTGCTCGCCCCCGACGGGCCGCGGGTCATCGATTTCGGTATCGCGCGGATTCTCGACGCGACGACCACCACGGGGGCGACGACCGGGTCCCCGCCGTACATGGCCCCGGAGCATTTCACCGGGGCCCGGGTCGGCCCGGAGGCGGACATTTTCGCCTGGGGGTCGACGATGGTGTTCGCGGCCACCGGCAAACCCCCGTTCGGGGATGACAGTTTCGCCGCGGTCGCGTACCGGATTCTGCACGCCGAGCCCGAGCTGAGCGCGCTGCCCGATCCGCTGCGCGAGGTGGTGCGCCGCTGCCTCGCCAAGGAACCGGCGCAGCGGCCGACCGCCCACGAGGTGCTGCTGCGGCTGCTCAACCGCGGTGACTCCTCCCCGGTGGAGGCGCTGGAGCACGGCAGGGCGGTGGCGCGCGGCGCCGAGGCCCCGCCGCCCCTCGCCGACGGCCCGTGGACCGAGCCCGCGCCGTCCCGCCGCAGGGTGCTCGCCCGGGCGGGGGCCGTCGCCGCCGCGCTCGCCGCGTCCGGCACCGTGCTGGGGTACCGGCTGTGGGCCGACCCCGCGCCGCGCGCCGGCCCCGCGTCCGGCGGTACGGCCCGTGCGGACGCGGCGCCCGCCACCCCGCTCGCGCTCGCCGGGGCGATCGACGCCGCGCTCGGCCCCACCCCGTGCGCGGACTTCGAGAGCGTGGGCGTGGTCACCCCGGGCGACTGGCGCGTGCGGGCCGAGGGCCGCATCGTCCACAACGGCCTGGCCCAGTACGCCGACGCCGACCACGACATGGTGGTGCGCCGGCCGGGCGCCGAGTCCGAGCGGATCATGATCGTGCACCGGGCCGTTCACGCGGTCGCCCGCCGGAACGCCGGGGTCGCCCTCATGCCGGACGACCGCCCGCAACCCGGCTACGCGTCCGTCGCCCGGATGGTGGCCGTGTTCAGCTCGGTGCAGACGATCGTCCGGCTCATCCTGGCGACCCTGCATCTGCAGCGGAACGGCCTCACGTACGAGGGCAGCGCCGTGGCGGCCCTGATCGACTCCGACCTGAACGGGGAGCTCTTCGACCGCCTCATCGAGCAGGAGCCGTTGAAAAGTCTCGTCGAGCGAAGTTCCCAGGCCCGGTTCACCGACTGGTTCCTCGGGGTCTCCTACACGCTCACCATCGACGAGCACGCCCTGCCCACGAGCTTCCGCGCGTCGTGGCGGGTGCCTCCCGTGGACGCCCCGATCGCCGCCGTGGACTTCACCACCCGGTACCACCGCTGGCGGGCCGCCGAGGAGATCAGGCCTCCCCGCTGACCGGCCCCCTTGCGGCCACCGGAGGAGGGTGGCGGCTCAGCGCGTCGCGATCGCGCCGCCGCGTGATCGCGCCGGCTCTAGCATGGGTCCGGGCGGCGGCCGGACGCCGGGGCATGGCCCGCGGCGGCGACGGATGGAGCGAGGGGACCTGTGACGGGGGAGGCGTTGCGGCCTGGCGATCCGCCGTACCTGGGCGGGTACCGGATCGAGCGCCGCCTGGGCGAGGGCGGCCAGGGCCTCGTCTACCTGGGCGTCTCCCCGTCCGGCGAGAAGGTCGCGATCAAGGTTCTGCGGTCCCGGCCGCTCGCGGGCGATGCGTCGGCGATCTCCCGGGAGATCGCGGCCGCGCGTCAGGTGGCCGAGTTCTGTACGGCGAGCATTCTCGACGTGGCGCTCGACCACGACCCGCCGTACATCGTCAGCGAGTACGTCGACGGCCCCACCCTCCAGCAGGTGATCAAGACCGAGGGGGTGCGGACCGGCGCGGCGCTGCACCGGCTCGCGGTGGCCACGATCACCGCGCTGGCCGCGATCCACCAGGCCGGGGTGGTGCACCGCGACTTCAAGCCCGGCAACGTCCTGCTCGGCCCGGACGGCCCCCGCGTCATCGACTTCGGCATCGCGCGCATCCTCGACCTGTCCACCACGACGGGCACGGCCGCGGGGTCCCCGCCGTACATGGCGCCCGAGCACTTCACCGGCGGCAGGGTCGGCCCGGAGGCGGACGTCTTCGCCTGGGGCTCGACGATGGTGTTCGCCGCGACCGGCAAACCGCCGTTCGGCGACGACCACCTCGCCGCCGTGGCCTACCGGATCCTGCACGCCGAGCCCGAGCTGAGCGCGCTGCCCGATCCGCTGCGCGAGGTGGTGCGCCGCTGCCTCGCCAAGGAACCGGCGCAGCGGCCCACGGCGCACCAGGTGCTGCTGTGGCTGCTCAACCGCGCCGACTCCGCATCGGCCGGGGCGCTGGAGCAGGGCAGGGCGGTGGCGCGGGGCGCCGAGATCCCGGCCCCGGCGACCGTCCCACCCGCGGGGCGCTCGGTGTCGCGGCGCAAGGTCGTCGCCGCGGCGGGAGCCCTCGCCGCCGCGCTCGCCGCGTCCGGCGCCGTGGTGGCGTACCGGATCTGGGAGGGCCGCGGGACGCCCGGCGGGCAGGCGCCCGGCGGCACGGCCCGCCCGCTCGCGGAGCCGGCCGCCACAGGCGGCGGGTCCCCCGGCGTGTCGGCGACGCCGGTCTCCGGCACGGGGTCGGCCACCCCGCGACCGGACGGCACGGCGTCGCCGTCCGCGTCGCCCGCCGCGACGACGCCGGAGACGCCGTCCGCACCGCCCGGCACCCCGCTCGAGCTCGCCGCGGCGATCGACGCCGCGATCGCCGCCACCCCGTGCGCGGACTTCGACTTCCGGGGCGGGTTCACCCAGAGCGACTGGCACGTGACCGCGAAGGGGCGGCTCATCCACGGCGGCCGGCCCGAGTACGCCAACACCCAGTACGACATGGTGGTCAGCTATCCGTACGGCGGGCCGGACCGGGTGATCATCGTGGACCGGGACGGCTACGCCGTGCAGCGCCGGAACGCGAAATTCGCCCTCCAGATAACTGAGGATGACAAGCAGCCGCCCCTCTACGCGCAGGCCGCCCACATGGTGTTCGCGCTGAGCTCGATGCGGTCGGTGATCGAGCTCGTCGCGGCGACCCCGCGCCTGCAGCGCAAGGGCCGTACCTACACGGGCGGGTTCCCGATCAGACGGGCCGGCGCGGACCTGCGCCTGTACCTGCTGCATTGGGACGGCGCCAAGAGGCGGCCGTCGGAGGGCTACGTCTCCTACACGCTCACCATCGACGAGCGGGACCGGCCCACCCGGCTGCGTCTGTCCTGGCAGACGTCGTTCGACGGCGCCATCCTCGCGTCGGTGTTCATCACCCGCTACCACGGCTGGCGGGACGGCGAGGAGATCAAGCCTCCCCGCTGACCGGTACGGCACTGCCGTACGCGCACAGGTCGCGCAGCTCGCACTCGCCGCACCGGGGCGCGATGGCCCGGCACACGGTGCGGCCGTGGACGATGAGCGCCACGTGCAGCTCGTGGCGGATCTCCGGCGGCACGCGCGGGGTGAGCAGCGCCTGCGCCTTCGCCGCGCCGGTGCCCGGCGGCACCCAGCCGAGCCGGGTGACGATGCGGTGCACGTGCGTGTCCACCGGGAAGGCCGGGCGGCCCATCGCGAACACGAGCACGCAGGCGGCGGTCTTCGGGCCGACCCCGGGCAGCGAGGTGAGGTAGGCCTCCACCTCCTCGTCGCCGAGCCCGCGCAGCCGGTCGAGGTCGATGCGGCCCTCGCGCCGCTCGATCTCGGCGAGGATCTCCTGGATGCGGCGGGCCTTCACCGCGGCGAGGCCGCCGGGCCGGATCGCGTCCGCCACCTCGTCCGGCGGCGCGTCCGCGACCTGCTCCCAGCTCGGGAACCGCTCCTTCAGCCGGGTGAACGCCCGCCCCGAGTTGACGTCCGAGGTGTTCTGCGACAGCACGGTCGCCACCACCTGATCGATGATCGGCAGCGGCTCGCCGGGCCGGAACGGCCCCTGCCGGGCCCGCAGCCGGCGCAGCACCTCCCGGATCGTCTCGGGGTCCGGCAGCCCCGTCGTCGGCGCCGTCATCCGCGCTCCTCGTGCTCCCGCTCTCGGCCACGCCGCCGCGCCGTACGGCACGGCCGGCGCCAACCCAGCCTACGGCGGGCCGGGCCGTGCCCGTGATCGCCCCGGCACGGCGCGCCGGGTCCGGGGAAGTGTCGGTGCGGCCGGTCATGATGGGCCGCATGACACAGGTGTACCTGGAGGCCGGGGCGAAGAAGGTGTTCGCCTGCGCGGTGGACTGGCCCGGCTGGTGCCGGGCGGCCAAGGGCGAGGAGGCCGCGCTGGCGGCGCTGCGGGCGTACGCGCCCCGCTATCGGGTGATCACCGAGCGGGCCGGGCTGGCGTTCGACCCCGGCGCGCCGGAGGTCGTGGAGCGGGTGCCCGGCAACGCGACCACCGACTTCGGGGCCCCGGCCGTGCCGGCCGCCGCCGACCGCGTGCCGGTCGACCCGGCCGTGGCCGAGCGGGAGCTGGCGCTGCTGCGCGCCGCCTGGGAGGTGTTCGACGAGGTGGCCGCGGCCACCCCGGCCGAGCTGCGCAAAGGGCCGCGGGGCGGCGGCCGGGACCGGGACCGGATGATCGCCCACGTGGTGGAGTCCGAGCGGGGGTACGCCCGCCAGGTCGGCGTCCGGCACCGGCCGTTCGCGTTCGACGACCGCGAGGCCCGGGACGCACTGCGCGCCGACCTGCTGCGCGCGCTGGCCCCGCCGTGGGACGGCGCGCCGCCCACGCCGCGCGGCTGGCCGCACCGCTACGCGGTACGGCGGCTCGCCTGGCACGTCATCGACCACCTCTGGGAGATGGAGGACCGCCGCACCTGAACCCGGCCCGATCGGCACGGCCCGCGCGGGGCGAGCCGGTGCGCGACGCGCCGGACGGCGCCGGCCGACGGCCGCCGGGCGGGGCCGCCGCGCCCTGGCACCCGCGGCCACGTCACCGCCCGCCGTACCGCTCGCCGTATGGGCGGACCCGTGCCGTTCGCCGGCCTTGCCGAGGCGGCGCCGGGATGGGATCGTCGGGCCGCTGGGTCGCACACGTCCGGGACGGCCAGGGGGACGGCGCGATGACCATCGTGGGGGTGCACGGCATCGGCAAGTACCGCTACTTCCAGGAGGCGGGCTCGGCGGCCGGGGCGGCCGAGGCGATGCGGGCCAAGTGGAACGCCTACCTGCACACCGGGCTCAACGGCGCCGCCCCCTACGACGGGCGGTCCTACCTCGCCGAGATCGCCTACTACGCCCACCACCTGCGGCAGGGCGACGCCGAGCCGATCCGCGACCTCGACCGCATGAGCCCGGAGCACAGCCTGCTGATGGCGGACTGGCTGGCCCAGCTCGACCTGCCGCGGCTCGACGGGGTGCGCGCCGCCGCGGGCGAGTCGCTCACCGGCCTGCTCCGCCGCCTCGCCGAGTGGGCGGTCGACCGGTTCGGCCCGCAGCTGAAGGACTTCGCCAAGAACTTCGTGCCCGAGGTCGCCGCCTACCTGGCCGCGCCGGACGCGCCCGCCCGGGTGCGCTCCCGGGACACGGTGGCCGAGGTGATCCGGCGCCGCCGCCCCGCCGTGCTGATCGCCCACTCGCTCGGCAGCGTCGTCGCCTACGAGGCGTTATGGGCGTACCCCGAGCTCCGCGTCGAGCTGCTGATCACCCTGGGCAGCCCGCTCGGCATGCCCCACGTGGTCTTCGACCGGCTGCTGCCGCCGCCGCTGAACGGCCGCGGGCGGCGCCCGCCGGGCGTGGCCCGGTGGGTGAACATCGCCGACAAGGACGACATCGTCGCCATCCCCGCGCGGCTGTCCGACCGCTTCGCCGGGGTCGACGCCGACGAGCTGGTCGACATCGACTGGATCGACTTCCACACCGTGGGCGGCTACCTGGGCAGCGGCGCGCTCAACCGCCACCTCAAGCCCTACCTGTGACGCCCCCGGCGTCAGCGGGGCAGGATCGGGTGCGGCCGCAGCGCGTGGGCGCGCAGCGCCGCCTGCACCGCGACCTCCCCGTACGGGGTGAGCGTGACCAGGTCGTGCAGCCGCGGATCCGCCCGGTGGCAGTCGAGCGCCCGCAGCCGGTCGTCGAGCAGCAGCCGCTGCTCGCGCACCGCGGCGGAGAGGCGCTCGCCGTCCTCCCACTCCTCGCCGAGCACCTGGCGCGCCCGCCGCTCCAGCCGCTCCGGCGGCGTGGGGCCGTCGACGAGCAGCAGCGCGAGCATCACCTCGCGGGCGGCGAGCGCGACCGTGTTGCCGGTGCCGACCACGGCCCGCACCGCCGCCGCCCAGAACACCTGCTCGTCGGCGACCATGCGCCGCCCCAGCGGGGTGAGCACGAGCCGGTCCCCGAGGCGGCGGACCGCCCGCAGCTCCCGGGCGGCGATGTGCCGCAGGGTGCGCAGCGGCGGCACGTCCGCCTCGGCCACCGTCCCGTACCGCCCGGCGCGCCAGCCGAACGCGTCGGCCGCCACGGCGACGAGCCCCGGGGCGATCGCGTGCCGCTCGGTGAGCGGGAGCCCGTCCCGCGCCTCGGCGAGCAGCCAGCGCAGCGGCCCGAACGCGGCCGGGGACGGCGGGATCGGCCGGTCGAGCAGCTCGGCGGCGGCGCCGAGCAGCGCCGCCTTCGCCGGGGTGACCGTGCGCGTCCAGGCGGCGAGCCGTTCCGCGTGCACCCGGTCGAGCCACGGCCCGTCCGGCCGCGGCGCGGTGAGGCACCGCTCGGTGAGCATGGCGCGGGTGCGCTCCCAGCCGCGGGCGCCCGGCCGCAGCTCGCCCGCGGTCACCGCCATCTCCAGCACGGCGGCGCAGGCGTGCCGGGCCGCGTGCTCCACCGGCCCGCTGAACACCCGCCACGCCAGCAGCGTGGTGTCGGGCGGCTGCAGCCCGGACTCGGCGATCGCCGCGTCGCACGCCTCCCGGCCCGCGTCGGCCCCCTGCCGCGAGTAGACCGCGAGGATCGTCTTCGTCGTGTCGCAGGTCGCCAGCTCGGCGTACCGGTCGAGCCCGGTGAGCGTGAACAGGTGCCCCAGCGCCGCGGCCACCCGCTCCGGATCGTCGATGCGCCAGCCCGGCAGGGTCCGCCACAGGAACTCCTGCAGCCGGTGCGCCGTCACCGCCTCCAGCCCGTCCTCCCCGGCGATCACGTCGATCGCGGCCTCGGCGAGCCGGGCCTCCCGCGCGCCGTACCGGCTACGGAGCTCGGCGAGCGTCCCCTGGTCGATTCCCATGCCCCCAGTCTGCCGTCATCGGCCCTCGCCTCGCCGTACGGCCTCGGCCCTGCGTTCCTCGGGTCCGAGAACCGTGAGGTCGGCGCCGTGCGGCGCGGCGTACGGCGCGCGCAGGTCGGCGGTCTGCAGCGCGCGGGTGATGTCGCTCGGCGTGACCAGCCCGACCAGGCGGCCGTCGTCGTCGAACACCACGGCGCGCCCGTCCGGGAATCCGGACATGGCGCGCATCAGGTCGAGGAGGCCGTCGCCGGGGCGGGCGGACGGCACCTCGCCGGGCGGGCAGGCGATGTCGGCGAGCAGGGTGAGCGGGCGCTGCTCGGGCGGCACCTCGCGGATGCGGTTGAGGGTGACGAGCCCGCGGAAGCCGCCGAACTCGTCCACGAGCGGGTAGGTGGACAGCCGCTCCCGCATCACCACCCGGTCGATGAGCCCGGCGACGGTCTCGGTCGGCGCGGCGGTCACCGGCGAGCGGGACATCACGTCGCCGACGCGGATGCCGTGCAGCGCCGCGCCGAGCCGGGCCTGCTGCTCCTCCGCGCTCGCCGCGTTGACGAGGAACCAGCCGATGAGCGCGAGCCACAGCCCCTGGAACCCCGGGCCGGTGAAGACGAGCAGGAACCCGAGCACCACGAGCGCGTAGCCGAACGTGCGGCCCGCGTTCGCCGCGGTGATCGCGGCCCGCACCCGGTCGCCCCACCGCGCCCACAGCACCGCGCGCAGCACCCGGCCGCCGTCCAGCGGCGCCGCCGGGATCAGGTTGAACACCGCGAGCAGCACGTTGACGATGCCCAGGTAGACGAACATGCCGGTGACCAGCGGCGCGATGCCCGCCGCGCCGAGCCCCCACGCCACCAGCCCGAACAGCGCGGCCGCGGCGAGGCTCGTGGCCGGCCCGACCGCGGCGATCCGCAGGTCGGCCCCGGGGGTGCGCGCCTCGCCGGTGAGCTGGGCCACCCCGCCGAGCAGCCACAGCGTGATGCCCGACACGCCGATGCCGTGCCGCCGGGCGACGAGCGCGTGCGCCAGCTCGTGCGCGAGCAGCGAGGCGAGGAAGAGGAGGGCGGTCACCACGGCGGCGAGCAGGTAGACCGCGAGCGGCAGCCCGGGGTACTCGACCGGGAAGCGCCCGAAGCCCAGGCCGACGACGAGGATCGCCACGATGACGAGGACGCTGATGTTGAGGCCGACGGGCACCCCGCCGACACGGCCCAGGTTGATCGACGCGCGCATCCCGCCTCCCGCAGGTAGAGGTATGCCTACGCCTACCCGTCCAGCGGCGAGGATCACGCGCCGTCACCCGCGATCGGCCGGGCCGTACCGCCGGGCCGTACCGCCGGGGCCCGATCGATCTCGCGCCTGCTGGGTACTCGCACACACCATGTGGATCCAGGCCGTCCGCACCGTCCTCCCCGACCACCGCTACGGGCAGGAGCGGATCACCGAGGCCGTGCAGGCGCTGCTGCCCGCCGATCCGCAGGCGGTGCGCCGCTTCCACCTCGCCACCGGCGTGACCGGCCGGAACCTCGCGCTCCCGCTGGAGCGGTACGGCCGGCTCGGCGGGTTCACCGAGGCGAACGACGCCTACCTGGAGGTCGCGCTCGACCTGGGGGAGCGGGCCGTGAAGGCGGCGCTCGAGGCGGCGGGCCTCGCCCCCGGCGAGGTGGACGTGATCGTGTTCTGCTCGTCGACCGGCGTGGCCACCCCGTCGCTCGACTCCCGGCTCGCCCAGCTCGCCGGATTGCGCCCCGACGTCAAGCGGCTGCCGCTGTTCGGGCTCGGCTGCGCGGGCGGCGCGGCCGGGCTCGCCCGGCTCCACGATTACCTGCGCGGCTGGCCCACCCAGGCCGGGCTGCTGGTGTGCGTGGAGCTGTGCTCGCTGACCGTGCAGCGCGACGACGGCTCGACCGCGAACCTGATCGCCAGCGGCCTGTTCGGGGACGGCGCCGCCGCGGTCGCGGCCGTGGGGGAGGGGCGGGGCGGCCCCGGGTCCGGGCCGCGCGTGGTGGCGACGAAGAGCCGCCTCTACCCGGACACCCGGCACCTGATGGGCTGGCGGGTCGGCGGGCACGGGCTGCGCCTGGTGCTCGCCCCCGACCTGGTGGACCTGGTGGAGGCGCGGCTCGGCGCGGACGTGACCGCGTTCCTCGCCGAGCACGGCCTGCGGGCCGGCGAGGTGGGCTCGTGGATCTGCCACCCCGGCGGCCCGCGCGTGATCGAGACGATCGCCCGGGTGCTCGGCCTGCCGGAGCAGGCCCTGGAGCACACCTGGCGCTCGCTGCGCGCCGTCGGCAACCTGTCGTCGGTCTCGGTGCTCAACGTCCTGCAGGAGACGATCGCGCACCGCCGCCCGGCGCCCGGCGAGCCCGCCGTACTGCTCGCCCTCGGCCCCGGTTTCGCCGCCGAACTCGTCCTGCTCCGCTGGTGATCGCCTACCTGCTGCTCGTCGCGCTCGTCGCCGCCGAACGGCTCGCCGAGCTGGCGGTGTCGCGCGCCAACCTCGCCTGGGCGCGGCGGCACGGCGGCGTCGAGCACGGCCGCGGCCACTACCCGTGGCTGGTGCTCGCCCACGCCGGCCTGCTCGTGGCCGCCCCGCTCGAGGTGGGGCTGCTGCACCGGCCGTTCCTCCCCGCGCTCGGCTGGCCGATGCTCGCGGTCGTGCTCGCCGCGCAGGCGCTGCGCTGGTGGTGCGTGGCCACGCTGGGCCGCAGGTGGAACACCCGCGTGGTGGTGATCCCCGGCCTCCCCCTGGTACGGCGCGGCCCCTACCGGTGGCTGCGCCACCCCAACTACCTGGCGGTCGCCGCCGAGGGCGTCGCGCTGCCGCTGGTCCACACGGCCTGGCTCACCGCGATCGGGTTCACCGCGGTGAACGCCGTGCTGCTGTGGGTGCGGATCCGCACCGAGGACCGGGCGCTCGGCCGCCGGCCCGCCGCGTTCCGATGACGTCCTCGGCGGTGCCGCCGCGCCGTACGGCGGGCCGGCGAGCCGCCGCGTGCCCCGGTGCCGCCGGCCCCCGCGTGCGGCGGCCCAGGGCGCACGGTCCTCAGGCGTCGATCGGCGACATGTCGGCGTACCGGTCGCCCACCACGGCGCCGCGCGGCACGGCCTGCTCCAGCGCGGCGAGGTCCTCCGCGGTGAGCGTGACGCGGGCGGCGGCGACGTTCTCCTCCAGGTACCGCACCCGCTTGGTGCCGGGGATCGGCACGATGTCGTCGCCCTGGGCGAGCACCCAGGCGAGCGCGAGCTGCCCGGCGGTGACCCCCTTCCGCTCGGCGAGCTCGCGCACCTTGGCGACGAGCGCGAGGTTGGCGTCGAGCGCCTCGCCCTGGAAGCGCGGGAAGAACGCGGTGCGGCGCGCGTCGTTCGGCGGCAGCTTGTCCACCTCGAGCCGCCCGGTGAGCATGCCGCGGCCGAGCGGCGCGTACGGCACCAGGCCGATGCCGAGCTCCCGCAGCGTCGGCAGGATCTCGTCCTCCAGCTCCCGGCTGAACAGCGAGTACTCGGTCTGCAGCGCGGTGATCGGGTGCACCGCGTGCGCGCGGCGGATGGTCGCCGCCGACGCCTCCGACAGCCCGATGTGCCGCACCTTGCCGGCCTGGACGAGCTCGGCCATCGCGCCGACGGTCTCCTCGATGGGCACCGTCTTGTCCACCCGGTGCTGGTAGTACAGGTCGATGTGGTCGACGCCGAGCCGCTTGAGCGAGGCGTCGCAGGCCGCCCGCACGTACTCGGGGCGGCCGTTGATCGTCACGGTGCCGTCCGGCTGCACCACCCGGCCGAACTTGGTGGCGAGCACCACCTCGTCGCGGCGGCCGGCGATCGCCTTGCCGACGAGCTGCTCGTTGGTGAACGGCCCGTAGCTGTCGGCCGTGTCGAGGAAGGTGACCCCAAGGTCGAGCGCCCGGTGGATCACGGCGATCGCGGTCTCCTCGTCGGCCGCGCCGTAGAAGGCGGACATCCCCATGCAGCCCAGCCCCATCGTGGACACGGTGAGGGGCGAGGCCTTCCCCAAGGTTCTGGTGCCGATGTTCTGGTCCGTCATGCCCCCGGATTGAAGCCGTTAGAGCGCGCTCGAAGTCAAGCGGCTGAGCGGGCGGCAGCACTCCTCATAGAACTCGATCTTGTAGTCGATCGCCTTGAGGTGCTCCTCCACCGTGGCCAGCCACTCGACCACCCGCTGCCGGTGCGCGCGCAGCAGCTCGAGCCGTTCCTCCCGGGTGGCGTCACCGGCCCGGGCCAGATCGGCGTACCGCCGTACCTCCCGGATCGGCATCCCGGTCGCCCGCAGGCGGGTGATCATCTTGATCCAGGAGATGTCGTCCTCGTGGTACAGCCGGTGCCCCGTGGCGGACCGGTCCACCTCGCGCAGGAGCAGCCCCTCGCGCTCGTAGTACCGGAGGGTGTGCGGGGTGAGCCCGGTGCGCCTTGCCACCTCCGCGATCGTCAGATAGGTGCCCATGCGGGCAGTCTCACACTCGCGGCGTACACCCCGTCAATCCCGCGCCGCCGAAGCCGCGGCCCGGGATCGCGCAGCCGGTTCGTGGCCGGTACGGCCGGGCCCCGCGCGGCGCCTGCCTCGGCGAGGCCCGGATGGGGTGACCGGCGTTCCGGGGACGAACGTGAACCGCGTCACGCCCGGCTCGGCGTCGCCGCCGCCAGGCCGGGCCTTCCGGCGCATCGCCGCCGGTCAGGACGGTGGTCGCGGGTCTCCGGTATCCCGACCAGGTCAGCGGGGATTTCGCTCATACCCCATTGCGTGTGCCGGGATTGATCGGGTTATAGTTCCGTGACGAGGTCACGAGTGCCAGCGCTAAGCCCCGGCTTGCTGGCCGGCAACCCTCCGTCCTGCGGCGGGGTGCCCCGGGTGAAGACCTGGCCCGGCGCGAGGTGCGTCGGGCAAGCGCGGGCCCCCCGAACGACGGGGGCCGATGGCCCCTGGGGGGTGAGACGTGTCCATTCTGAGCATTTTCGACGCTGCCAACACCGCTGAGACCGCTGCCACCGCTGCGTCCATCACGTCGTCCAACGCGTCGCCCGGTGCGTCGTCCGTTGTCGCGGGCGCTGCGCCGGGCGCCGTGACGGAGGGAGTGACGGGCGGAGTGACGAGGGCCGAGGCCGCCGACCGGCCGCTGCCCGCCGTGGTCGGCGCCGACCTGCTCGTCCCGCTCGCCGACGGGCGGCAGGTGCCGTACGCGAACCTCGACTACGCCGCGAGCGCTCCGTGTCTCGAGCCGGTGCGCGCGGCCGTCGCCGAGGCGCTGCCGGCCTACTCCAGCGTGCACCGGGGCGCCGGGTACGCCTCCCGGCTCACCACCGCCCGCTACGAGCGGGCCCGGCACACGGTGCGGGCGTTCGCGGGCGCGCGGCCCGGCGACGCCGTGGTGTTCACCCGCAACACCACCGACGCGATGAACCTGCTCGCCCGGTGCCTGCCGGAGGGCACCACGGTGGTGGTGTTCGACAGCGAGCACCACGCCTCGCTGCTGCCGTGGTCGCGCGCGGTGCGGCTCGCGCCGCCGCCGTCCCCGGGCGAGGCGGTGCGCGCCGCCGACCGGGCGCTCGCCGAGATCGACGGGCCCAAGCTGCTCGTCGTCACCGCCGCCTCGAACGTCACCGGCGAGCTGTGGCCGATCGCCGCGCTCGCGCACGTCGCGCACGAGCGCGGCGCCCGGATCGCGGTGGACGCCGCGCAGTACGCCCCGCACCGGCGGCTCGCGGTGGCCGCGCTCGACCTCGACTACGTGGCGTTCTCCGGCCACAAGCTGTACGCGCCGTTCGGCGCGGGCGCGCTGGTCGGCCGGCCGGACTGGCTCGCCCAGGCCGAGCCGTACCTGCGCGGCGGCGGGGCCACCCGGAACGTCGCCGACGAGGTGGAGTGGAGCGCCGACCCCGAGCAGCGGCACGAGGCGGGCACCCCGAACGTGCTCGGCGCGATCGCGCTCGCCGCCGCGTGCGAGGCGCTGACCGCCACCGGCTGGACCCCGATCGTGCGGCACGAGGAGCGGCTCACCGCCCGGCTGCGCGCCGGCCTGCCCGAGGGGGTGCGGGAGCTGGCGCTGTGGGGGCCGGACCACCCGCGGATCGGCGTGGTGTCGTTCACCGTGGCCGGGCACCCCGCCCGCGAGGTGGCCGAGATCCTCAGCACCGAGTACGGCATCGGCGTGCGCGACGGCAGGTTCTGCGCCCACCCGTTCGTGCGCGCGCTGCTCGGCGAGGACGGCGACTGCGCCGACGGCACCGGCGCGGCGGTCCGCGCCTCGATCGGCATCGGCACCACCGAGGAGCACATCGACCGGCTGATCACGGCGCTCCACGACATCGTGCGCCGCTGACCCCGCCCCGGCCCGGCCGCGCCCCCGCGTCCATCCCCGGTACGGCGGCGCGGCCGGAAACGCCGCGGAAGAAATCGACAAAAGGCAATAAAGCCACAGGTCAGACGAATTCGGCGAGCGGTGTGACGCGGATGACCCTGACCGAATTCCGTAAGCCGTTGACACGTATTCAGATATTTCCTACTGTTTAAATGGGTTACTGCTCAGGGCGCTCGCACGCCACACGGAAGGCGAGGTGGTCATGATCCTCCCCAGCACCGGGCGTAGGGGCGCTCCCGTCTCCCCGTACCTCGTCGCCCGGCTGCACATCGACCTGTGTCGCGTGCTCAGCGCACGGTGTCCGCGCTCCCTCGCTCGCTGATCCCGTCCGAATTCCGCCGTTTCACCGAGGGAGCACCATGCCGGAAATCGCCGCCGGCGTCGCGCTCGACGCCGTGGACACCACTGCCGACGACGCGCCGTACACCACTGCGAACTTCACTGCTTTTCCGTCGCCCTTGACCCCGGAACCGCCGCACTGTGGCGGCCCGGCCCTGGCCGGCCTCGCCGACCCGTACCCGCCCGCCGACGGCCCGGAGGCACACCGGGTCGCGGTGATCCGCGCGCTCGCCCACCACGGCGGCGTGCCGGTCTCCCGGCTGTTCCCGGCGCGGCTGCACCGGGAGATCGCCGAGCTCGACGCCGTGATCGACGAGTACGTGGCCGGGACCATCCGCCGGGTCGCCGCGGCGACCACCCAGGAGGAGTACACCGCCGAGCGGCGGCGGCTCACCGCCGTGTTCCACGAGTTCGACGGGCGGCTCGCCCGCGGCCGGTTCCTGCTCGGCCCGCAGATCACCGAGCCGGACATCCGGCTGTGGACGCTGCTGGTGCGCTACGACCGCGGCTACAACCCGTTCGCGAAGATCAGCAAGCTGCGGCTCATCGACTTCCCGCGGCTGTGGGCGTACGCCCGGGACCTGTACCAGCGCCGGCCGTTCCGGGACACCACGGACTTCGCGGCGATCGCCCGGCTGCCCGAGGCGCCGCCCCCGCCCTACTTCCACGACGCGCCCTGGCGCATCCTCGTCGAGCCGTACGTCGCCGACTGGGAGGCCCCGCACGGGCGAGAGCGCCCGTGATGGAGCCCGCCGGATTCGCCTGCGAGCAGGGCCTCGGCTACCTGTCGGCCGGGCACGTCGACCGGCTCGTGCTCGACCGGCTGCCCCCGGGGGAGCCGGTGATCGTGCGCGGCACCGGGCCCGCCTTCATGGATCTGCTGGAGCCGCTCACCGTGGGGCGCGGGGGCCGCTTCCGGCCGGGCGTCGACGGGCAGCCGGTGTACGCCGCGAGCGGTGACGAGCCGCTGCTGTTCGTCGGCTCCCGGCGCGGCGTGCCGTACCGCACGCGGATCGACCACCCGCTCGAGGTTCCGCCGCCCTACGGCGGGTTCCTGCGCGACCTGCCCGACGGGCCGGTCGACTACCGGCGCGACGTGTGGCCGCGCATCGCCAAGGAGCTCGGCTACGCCTACTACCACGAGTTGTTCCGGAGCCGCCCGGAGCGGGTGCGCATGCGCTGGGCGGAGTTCGCCGCGGCGTACGCCGCCGAGCCGTGGGACGGCAAGGCGATGCGGGCGCTCATCCGGCGGGCCGTGCCCGGGCACGGCGACCGGCTCGACCTCGACCGGCTCGACCGGCCGCTGCGCGGCATCCGGTTCGGCGACTCCGACGGCCTGCAGCGCTGGGTGCGCGGCTACCTCGTCGCGGACCTCAAGCGGCGCACCGACCCGGCGCACAGCGCCGACCTCGCGCTCGAGCACGCCATGCACCGGGTGCTCGACGCGCTCGCCGCCACCGCCTGCGGGGTCGACCCCGCCTACCTCGACCTGGTCGGCTTCGTCACCGGCGGGCCGTCCGCGGACCGGCAGCGGGAGCTGCTCGCGCTCGCCCGGGCGGGGATCGTCACGTTCATCGGCGCCGACGCCTGGGTCACCGCGGACCGCGCGAGCGGGATCTGGCGGGCGGGTAGCCCGGGGGTGCCGGGGCAGGTGCGGGCGAGGACCCTCATCGACGCCCCGTCGCCGGTCACGCTGCCCGTGACTAGTCCGATTTATCAGGTAGGAATAGCATAGAAATGCCGAGTCCCGCGAAGGGAGCAGACATGGCACCGCGCGCCACCGGCACTCCGGCCCCCACTGGTTCCGTCACTTCCCCGGCGGACCGTGAGGCGTTCGTCCGGGAATGGGAGGAGTGGCACCGGCGGCACGAGGCCGCCCGGGCCGACCGGTACGGCTTCCTCGCCATCACCGGCCTGTACTGGCTCACCGAGGAGCCGCAGCGGCTGCCCGACGCGCCGGGGGAGTGGTCGACCGGCCCGGACGGCGTCGTCGTGACCCTCGCCCCCGGCGAGGAGCTCGTCGTCGACGGCGAGACGGTGGGCGGGCGGTACGTGTTCGGGGTGATCCCCGAGCGCGGCGAGGTGAAGGCCCGCTGGGGCGACGCGGTGATCGAGGTCGCCCGCCGCGGCGGGAACGACATCGTGCGCCCGCGCCACCCGGACAACCCGGTGCGCACCGGCTACCCCGGCACGCCGGCCTTCCCGCCGGACCCGCGCTGGGTGGTCACCGGCCGCTTCGTGCCGTTCGACGAGCCGCGGCCGACCACGGTCGGCGCCGTGGTGGAGGGGCTGCAGCACGTGTACGACACGCCGGGGCGGGTGGAGTTCGAGCTCGCCGGGCGGGCGCTGAGCCTCACCGTGTTCAACGGCCATGCGCCGGGCGGCCTGCTGGCGCTGTTCACCGACGCGACCTCGGGCGTCACCACCTACCCCGCGAACCGCTCGCTCGCCATCGACCCGCCCGCGGCCGACGGCACCGTGGTCCTCGACTTCAACCGGGCGGTGAACCTGCCCTGCGCGTACACGAAGTTCGCCACCTGCCCGCTGCCGCCGCCCGAGAACAGGCTCCCGGTCGCGATCGAGGCGGGCGAGAAGGATCCCCGCAGGCACGGCTGACCACCGCGGCACGCCCGCCGCGACCGGGACCGTCACCCGCCCGGCCCGCCCGCCGCCGCGGGCGGGCGGAGTTCGACCGCCGGACGCGGGCCACGCCGCACGGCGGGACGGCGAACCGGCCGCCGTGGGCGGCCGCGAGACGGAGGGGTGAGCGATGACCGAGATCACACAGGTGGACGGCTGGGCCGGGAACGGGCGGGCGGCCGGTCGGCACGTGCTCGACCACGCCGCGTGGGCCTCGCTCACCGGCCCGCACGCCCGTTTCGCCGAGCGGCGCGGCGACGTGGTGCGCTACCCGGAGGACGTCTCGCCGTTCCTCGCCCTGCCGCCGGACCCGCGGCCGGCCGACTGGGCCGACCTCGCCGCGCTCGCCGGTCCCGGCGCGGTGGTGACGATCGCCGGGCTGCCCGAGCCGCCGCCCGGCTGGGAGGTGGTGTCGCTGATCCCGGGCGTGCAGCTCACCGGCGACGGCGTGCCCCCCGCGCCCGATGTGGAGGCGGTCCGCCTCACCGCCGCCGACGTGCCCGAGATGCTCGACCTCATCGCCCGCACCCGGCCGGGGCCGTTCCGGCCGCGCACCATCGAGATGGGGGTCTACCTGGGCATCCGCCGGGACGGCCGGCTCGTCGCGATGGCCGGGGAGCGGCTGCACCCGCCGGGCTGGACCGAGATCAGCGCGGTCTGCACCGACCCGGCGTTCCGCCGCCGGGGGCTCGCCACCCGGCTGGTGCGTGCGGTCGCCGCGGGCATCCGGGCCCGGGGCGAGACCCCGTTCCTGCACGCCGCCGCCGACAACACCGAGGCGATCCGGCTGTACGAGTCCCTGGGGTTCCGGCTGCGCCGCGAGGTCATGTTCGGCACCGTGCGGGTCCCGGAGCACGTCCCGGTCGGCTGACCGCGCTCAGAAGCCGATCGCCTCCCGCACGAGCACGACCGTGCCGCGGTCCGGGAAGGCCTCCCGCTCCAGGATGAGGATGCGGCCGATGAACGAGCCCTGGCCGTACGTCGCCAGGCGCTCGTGCTCGCGCGGCAGCGCGTAGGCCCGCAGCCGCCGCAGGGCGGTCTCGAGGTCGGGCACCACCTTCTGCGCGCCCACCACCCAGATCGCCCTCCGGGCGCCCGAGGCGTACGGCGCGAGCTGGCTGCCGCTCGCGGAGGCGACGACGAGGCGGCCGTCCTCGGTGACCGCGTGCACGCTGCCGACCACCACCTCAGGGGTGGCGCCGAGCCGGATGCGGGCGTACACGTCGTCGCCGGGGTCGCCCGCCTCCCGGCGCACCGACCGGAACTCGCCCGGCTCGTCGATCGCGGCGGCGATGCCGGAGAGCCGCAGCGTCTGGCTGGTGGCGGTGAACACGCTCGCGTCCCGGGGCAGCAGGCCGAGCACGAGCTGGCGGGCCGCGGCGGCGGTGTCCACCACGTGCACGGTGAACCCGTTCGCGCGCAGCCCCGCGGCGGCGCGGGCGAGCCGCGCCTCGTCGGCGGGCCGGGCGAAGGCCGGGTCGGGGGCGGTGACCTGCACAGTCATGGGAGGGTTCCTTCCGAAGTGCACCGTTTGCGGTGGCGATCGCCCTCATTCTCTGAAACCATGTTTTCCTACCGGAAGAAGGCACTTTTTCGGCGCTTGGTGAGGTGGAGGGAACCATGCAGGCTGCAGGCCCGGCCGCGTCCTGCGGCGTTCGCGACGTGCTCGACCGGGTCGGCGACAAGTGGTCGATCGCGGTCGTGAACCAGCTGCGCCCGGGCCGGCGGCGCTTCTCCCAGCTGCTGCGCGCGATCGACGGCATCAGCCGCCGCATGCTCACCGCCACGCTGCGCGGGCTGGAGCGCGACGGCCTGGTGCGCCGGACCGTGTACCCGGAGGTGCCGCCCCGGGTCGAGTACGAGCTCACCGAGCTCGGCCACGCCCTGCTCGACCGCACCTGGCCGCTCATGACCTGGGCCATCGAGCACCGCGAGGAGATCGACCGGGCGCGCCGCCGCTACGACGGCGCGCGCTGACCCGGGCCCGTGAGGCCCGTGACACGCCCTCCGCCGCGCCGTACCCAACAGATCGCTCACCCAGTGGGTGTCATCGGAAAGGAACGCACCACCATGACCATCGCGGAACGCGTCGTGACCGGCGACGCGCCGGCCGTGGCCCGCGCGGTCGCCGAACGGCTCGCCGCCGGCGTCATCGAGCGGGACGCCGCCGGCTCCGCCCCCGTCGAGGAGGTCGCGCTGCTGCGCGAGTCCGGCCTGCTCGGCCTGCTCGTCCCGGCCGAGCTGGGCGGCGGCGGGCGGCCGTGGAGCGAGGGCCTGGAGGCGGTGCGCGTGCTCGCCCGCATCGACGCGTCCGCGGCGATGCTCCTCGGCTACCACTACCTGCACCTGTGGCGGCTCTCCCTGCAGGACAACGCCGAGGTGTGGCGGCGCGCCGCGCGCGGCGCGGTCGAGCAGGGCTGGTTCTTCGGCGGGGCGAGCAACCCGCGCGACCCCGGGCTCACCCTCACCCGTGAGGAGGGCGGCTACCGCGTGCACGGGCGCAAGGGCTTCGCCACCGGCGCCCAGGTCGCCGACCGGATCGTGGTGAGCGGCGCCACGGCCGAGGGCCGCAAGGTGATGGTGATCGTGGACGGCCGCGCCCCCGGCGTGCGGCACAACGACGACTGGAACGCGATCGGGGTGCGCCGGTCGGCGAGCGGCAGCGTGGAGTTCGCCGGGGTGTTCGTGCCCGACGAGTGGGTGGTGGGCGAGGTGCCGCCGAACGAGGCCGCGGCCCCGCCGTACCAGAGCCTGCTCGTGCCCGCCTTCCAGATCGTGTTCGTGCACCTGTACGCGGGGATCGCGCGCGGCGCGCTGGAGGCGGCGGCCGAGTACACCCGGACCAAGACCCGGCCGTGGACCGGCAGCGGGGTCGAGTCGGCCGTCGAGGACCCCTACATCCTGCAGACGTACGGCGAGCTGGCGAGCCGTACCGCGGCGGCCGAGGCGCTCGCCGAGCGCGCCCGGGCCGCGTTCGACGCCGCCGTGGCCGCGGGACGCGCCCTCACCGCCAAGCAGCGCGGCGAGACCGCGGTGGCGATCGCGACCGCGAAGGTGGTCGCGCAGCAGGCCGTGCTGGACGTGACCGCGCGCGTGTACGACGTGACCGGCGCGCGGGCCACCAGCCGCGCGACCGGGCTCGACCGGTTCTGGCGGGACGCGCGCACCCACACGCTGCACGACCCCATCGCCTACAAGCTGCGCGAGCTCGGCGACCACCTGCTCACCGGCGCGCTGCCGACGCCGGGGCCGTACAGCTAGGCGGGCGCGTCAGCGGGCGGCGGCCAGCTCGGCGCGGCGGGCGGCGATGGCGTCGAAGTCGGGGATGCGCTCGGCGATCGAGTCGCCGGTGAAGTTCCCGACCCAGCCCTCCTCGTCGTGGAAGAACCGGATCGCGGTGAAGTCGGGTTCGGTGCCCATGTCGAACCAGTGCGTGGTGCCCTGCGGCACGCTGAGCAGGTCGCCCGCCTCGCACAGCACGGCGTGCACCTTGCCGTCGACGTGCAGGTAGAACACGCCGGACCCGGCGACGAAGAACCGCACCTCGTCGTCGTCGTGGGTGTGCTCGGCGAGGAAGGTGCGCCGGGCCTTGTCGGCCTTCTCCCGCCACTGTTCGTCGGTCTCGTCGGTACGGCGCAGCCGCGACACGTCGACGAGCACGTAGCCCTCCTCGTCGACGACGCGCTTCACCTCGTCCTTGTAGGCGTCGAGGATCTCCTCCGGGGTGCCGTCGGCGACGTCGTCGCCGCGCACCGGCCAGTGGCGGAGCCGTACCCCGATGCCGCTCAGCACGGCGTCGATCTCGGCCTGGTCGTCGGTCTCCAGCAGCCGCTCCGGCCGCTCGGAATCGGTGTAAACGGTGAGGAACGTCATGGCTCGATTGTGCGCCGACAAATCATGGAGTACAAGTCGGGAAAGTAGACATATCTGGCGGCCGCGCCTATCATCCGTGTCGCGCGCGCCCCTGCCCCTGCCATCCCCGAAGCGACGTGATGACCATGCGAAACACCCGCTCCCTCCTCGGCGTCCTCGTCGGCCTGATCGCCGCCGTCGGGCTCGCCGGGTGCTCCCAGGGGGCTCCGGCCGGCGGCGCCGCGAGCAGCGCCGCCCCGTCGGCCGCGTCCGCCGCCCCCTCGCCCACCGCCTCCGCGCCCGAGAGGTTCGCGAGCGGCGAGGTGCGGATCGCGCTCGTGCGCCAGCTCTCCTCCGGCGACTACTTCGAGCAGTGGCTCGCCGGGGCCGAGGCCGAGGCGAAGGCGATCGGCGTGCGGCTGGAGGTGTCCAGCGCCGACGGCAACAACGACAAGCAGGCGCTCAACCTCGAGCAGGCGGTGAACACCAAGGTCGACGCGATCATCGTCGACCACGGGTTCGCCGACACCGTCCAGCCCGCGATCAAGAAGGCGGTCGAGGCGGGCATCCCGCTCGTCGCGTTCGACGTCGACCCCGGCACGCCGGAGGCGGTCGTGCTCGGCCAGGACGACCACCGGATCGCCGCCAAGGCGCTCGAGGTGCTCAAGGCCGACACCGGCGGCACCGGCGAGGTCATCTACGTGTACGTCGCGGGCTTCGCCCCGCTCGACCGGCGCAACGAGGTCTGGGAGCAGTTCAAGAAGGACAACCCGGGCATCAAGCAGGTCGCGCAGATCGGCGTGGTGAACAGCTCCACCGCGTCGGCCGTCGCCGACCAGGCGAAGGCCGCCCTCCAGGCGAACCCGAACGTGAAGGCGATCTTCGCCCCGTACGACGAGTTCGCCAAGGGGGCCGTGCTCGCGGTCAAGGAGCTCGGCCTGCAGGACCGGGTGAAGGTGTACGGCGCGGACATCTCCACCGCGGACATCGCGGTGATGACCGAGCCGAACAGCCCGTGGGTGGCGACCGCCGCCACCGACCCGTCGAACGTGGGCCGGGTCGCGGTCCGCGCCGCCGCCCTGCTCGTGGCGGGCGAGCCGGTGGACAAGACGCTGAACGTGCCGCCCGCGCTCATCACCCAGCAGCGGCTCCGCGACGGCGGCATCACGAACATGGAGCGGCTCGTCGCGGCGATCCCCGAGCTCACCACCCCGGACGTGGCCCGGGTGCCCTGGGCCCCGGCGTCGTGATGGCCGGCCCCGCCGCGGGCCCGGCCGGGCCGCCGGTGGTCGCGGTCTCGGGGGTGTCGAAGCGGTACGGCGCCACCGTGGCGCTGCGCGACGTCACCCTCGAGATCCGCGCGGGCGAGGTGTTCGGGCTCGTCGGCGCGAACGGCGCCGGCAAGTCGACACTGATCAAGGTGCTCTCCGGGGTCACCCGGCCGACCACCGGCGAGCTGCGCCTGCGGGGCCGCCGCCTCGACCTGGCCGGCCCGCTCGACGCCCGGAACGCGGGCATCGAGACGGTCCACCAGAACATCGACGACGGGGTGGTGTTCGGCGTCTCGGTCGCGGAGAACCTCACCCTCGACGCGCTCGCCCGGCGCGGCCCCGGCCGGTTCGTCACCCGCGCCCGCACCCGCGCCGCGGCCCGCGCGATCGCCGCGGCCGCCGGGCTCGACGTGCCGCTCGACGCCCCGGTGGAGACGCTCCCGGCGAGCCTGCGCCAGCGCATCGTGCTCGCCCGCGCGCTCGCCCGGCGGCCCGAGCTGCTCATCCTCGACGAGCCCACCTCGACCCTGTCGGCCGCCGAGACCGAGACGCTGCTCGCCGCGGTGCGCCGCATGGCCGCCGACGGCATCGCGGTGCTGTACGTCTCGCACCGGATGAGCGAGATCCGCGAGCTGTGCGACCGGGTCGCGGTGCTGCGCGACGGGGTGATCCGGGAGACGTTCACCGCCCCGGTGGACCCGGCGCGCGTGGTCGCGGCGATGCTCGGCGACGACCTCGCCGCCCGCGCCGCGGCCGTACCCGGGGGCGGGGCGGCCACCGGGCCGGTGCGGTTCGCCGCCGAGGGGGTGCGCACCCGCCCCGGGGCCGAGCCGTTCGGCCTCACGGTGCGAGCGGGCGAGATCCTCGGCGTCACCGGGCTCGTCGGCGCGGGCAAGACCGAGCTGCTGGAGCAGCTGTACGGCGTGCGGCCGCTGGTCTCCGGGCGGCTGCTGCTCGACGGCGAGCCGTACCGGCCGCGCGACCCGCGGCACGCGATCTCCGCCGGGGTCGCCCTGGTGGCCGAGGAGCGCGCCGCCCAGGCGATGGTGCCCACCTGGTCGGTGCGCGCCCACGTCACGCTGCCCCACCTCGCCGCGCACAGCAGGCTCGGCCTGCTGCGGCGGCGGTCCGAGGCCCGCGCGGCCGCGCGGGTGATCGGCCTGTTCGGGGTGCGCGGGCCGGGCCCGGACGCCCCGATCGAGGCCCTGTCCGGCGGCAACCAGCAGAAGGTCGTGGTCGGCCGCTGGCTCGAGGGCGAGGTTCGGCTGCTCCTGCTCGACGAGCCGTTCCGCGGCGTGGACGTCGGCGCCCGCGCCGACATCGGCCGGGTGCTGCGCGAGCGGGCGGGCCGTACCGCGGTGATCGTCGCCTCGTCCGACCCGCAGGAGGTGCTCGACCTCGCCGACCGGGTGCTCGTGCTGCACGACGGCGCGCTCGCGGGCGAGCTGCGCGCGGCCGAGGCGACCGCGGAGCGGCTCGCCGCGCTCATGGCCGGGCGGCGGGAACCGGTGGAGGCGCGATGAGGCACGCGCGATCGGAGGGACGGAACCGATGACGGCGATCGGCAAGGGCACGGCCCCGGCGGCGGAGCGGGTCCCGGCGCGGCCGCTCGGCGAGCGCGCCGCCCGCCTCGGCTACCGGTACGGGCTGGTCGCGGTGCTCGCCGTGATGACGGTGGCGTTCGCCGCGCTCCGGCCCGCCTTCGGCACCTGGGCGAACGCGCTGATCGTGCTGCAGTCGGTGGCGATCGTCGCGGTGGTGGCGCTCGGCGTCACCGTGTCGATGGCGACCGGCGGCTTCGACCTGTCGGTGGGCGCGAACGTGAGCTTCGTGGTCATGGTGACCGCGCTCACCATGGTGCGGTTCAACCTCACCGGCGGCACCGCGATCCTCACCGGCCTGCTCGCCGGGCTGCTCGTCGCGGGCGCGAACGTGCTGCTCACCGTGGTCTGCCGGGTGCCCGACCTGGTCGCCACGCTCGGCACGATGTTCCTGTTCCAGGGGCTCGCGCTCATCATCACCTCGGGGGAGTCGGTGTCCGCGGGCATGACCGTGGACGGCGAGCCCGCCCCCGGCCGGTACACCGAGGGCTTCCTCTGGCTCGGCTCGGGCACGATCGCCTCGGTGCCGGTCCCGGTCGTGGTGATGCTGCTGTTCGGCGCCGCGGTGTACGTGTTCCTCGGCCACACCCGGTGGGGCCGGGCGCTGTACGCGATCGGCGGGAACGCGCGGGCGGCGCGGCTCGCCGGCATCCGGGTGGAGCGCTATCGGGCGCTGGCGTACCTCATCTCCGGCCTGTGCGCGGCCGTCGGCGGCATCCTGCTGTCCGCCCGGCTCGGGCGCGGCGACGTGGGCGCGGGCGACCCGTACCTGCTGCAGGCGGTCGCCGCCGCGCTCATCGGCTTCGCCGTGCTCGGCGCGAACCGGCCGAACGCGCTCGGCACGCTGGTCGGCGCGCTGTTCATCGGCATCATGATCAACGGCCTGACCATGCTCAACGCGCCCTACTACACGCAGACCTTCGTGCAGGGCGCCCTGCTCGTCGGCTCGCTGATCATGAGCTACACCCTGACCCCGGGCCGCCGGGAACGGCATCTGACCTGACGCGCCGCGCGCCCGGTTTCCCGAGCCGCACGACGTGGCGTTCTCGGGCGGCGCGCCGGGGAACGTCGGCTGACCGGCGAAACGCCGAGCGGGTGACCGGCGGGCCGTCCGCCGCTCACCCGCTCCGGCTGCCGTGTGACGGTTCAGGCCACCGTGAAGCCGCCGTCGACCGGGAGGATCGTCCCCGTCACGTACGTCGCGCCGACGAGGTACCGCACGGCGGCCGCCACGTCCTCGGGACGGCCGACCCGGCCGGCCGGGAGCGAGCTCGCCGTGGCGGCGAACTGGGCCCGCCGCTGCTCCTCGGGCAGGAACGACCACCACGGCGTGTCGACGACGCCCGGCGAGACCGCGTTGACCCGGACCGGTGCGAGCTCGGCGGCGAGCGGCGACACGATCCGTTCGACCGCGCCGTTCACCGCCGCGAACGTCACCGTGCCCGGCAGCGCCGCCCGCGCCGACGATGCGGAGATCATCGTGATCGAGCCCGTCACCCGGGCGGCCTGGATCGCGACCAGGTACGGGAACAGCTTCCCCTCGAACCCCGCCTTCACCTGGTCGATCGTGATCTCGCCGAGCGCCCCCATGCCGACCGCGCCCGGGCTGAACGCGAGAACGAGATGGTCGAGCTCGCCGATTCGCGCGAAGAACCCGCGAACGTCGTCGTAGGCCGTCGCGTCGAGCCGTTCCGCGGCCGTCACCCGTTCCGTCACGGCGGCGAGCCGCCCCGGGTCGCGGCCCGTGACGATCACCTCCGCGCCGTCGGCCGCCAGCGCCTCGGCGACCGCCAGCCCGATGCCCGAGGTCCCTCCCATGACCACCGCGCGCATGTCCGCCTCCATAATTTCATTACGAAACGTCACGTAACTATATGACCGGGCCGGTCGGCTTGTAAAGTGCGCAACATGGCGGGTGAGCGGCGCCCAGGCCGGCCACGCAGCGAGCGGACTCGGCGGGCGATCCTGGCCGCGGCACTTGAGGAGCTGCGGGAACACGGCTACGGCGCGCTGACGATCGAAGGCATCGCCGCGCGGGCCGGCGCGGGCAAGCCGACGATCTACCGGTGGTGGCGGTCGAAGGCCGACATCGTGCTCGACGCGATGATCGACCAGGCGTACACCAACATCCCGCTCCCCGACGAGGGGTCGTTCGCCGCCGACCTGGTGGCGTTCCTGAACGCGACGTTCCAGCAGCGGGAGCAGCGGCCGATCCTCATCGGGTTGATGGCGCAGGCGCTGCTCGATCCCGTGTTCGCGAAGGCGTTCCGGGACCGGTTCCTGTTCAGCCGGCGGGCGGAGCTGCGGAAGATCGTCGAGCGCGCCGCGCAGCGGGGCGAGGTCGCGGCCGACGTCGACCCGGAACTGCTGATCGATGTGGTCTACGGGGTGCTGTGCTACCGGCTGATGCTCGACCACCTGCCGCTCGACGAGAAGGCCGCCGAACAGATCGCCGCCCTCATCACCCGCGCCGCCCGGTGAGTCGGCGCCGGACACGACCACACCGGTGAGGCCGGCGGGCCGCAGCGGCCGCGGGAACATCTGACCCGGCTCGCGCCGCACCCGGCCCACCGCCGGGACGACGCCCCGGAGCCGACATAAGCACCGGGGCGGTGTCGTCCCTGATCAGGCCGTGGCGACGGCGTAGGCGAGCAGCCACTCCACGCACTCGGTGACGTGCCGGGCGTGCACCAGGTCCCGCCCCCACGCGTACAGGCCGTGCGCCGCGACGATGAACGCCGGGGTGCGCGGGTCGTACACCTCCTCGAACCGGTCGCCCAGCTCGGCCATGTCCTGGCTGTTCGGAATGACCGGGATGACCACCTCGTCGTCGTGCGCCTCGCGCCCGATGCCCTTGAGCGTCTCGATGTCCCGCAGCCGCACGCCCTCCGGCCAGCGGTGCCCGGCGACCACGGCGTTGAGCGCGTGCACGTGCACCACCGCGCCCGCGCCCGCCACCGCGGCGACCCGGGCGTGCAGCCCGGCCTCGGCCGAGGGCCGCTGCGGCGTGACGCCGGCCACCGGCACCGGCTCGCCCGTGGCGTCCACCACGGCGACGTCGGTAGGGGCGAGCTCGCCCTTGTCGAGGCCGCTCGCGGTCACGACGAGCCGCAGCGGGTCCCGGGTGAGCACCTCCGACAGGTTGCCCGAGGTGCCGCGCATCCAGCCGAGGCCGGCGAATCTCGCCGACTCCGCGGCGAGCCGGGCGCCCGCCGCGAGGACCTGGTCCGCGGTGATCCGCGGCGGCGCACCGGACGGGGTGTGCGTGGTCATGGTCGCTCCTTGCGGTCGGTACGGCCGGGCCGCCGCGGCGGCGTGGCCCGGCGATGGACGGACGGGGTCAGGCGGTCGCGAGCGCGAGCTCGGCGAACGACGCGATCACGGGGTGGGGGCCGAAGCCGGCCTTCTCGTTCGGCTCGCCCGGCCGGGCCACCCCCACGGTGCGCCAGCCCGCCGCGGCCGCGGCGTCGAGCTCGGCCGGCACGTCGGAGAGGAACAGCAGCCGCTCCGGCGGCTCGCCGAGCGTCTCGGCGATGCGGCGGTAGGAGCCGGTCTCCTTCTTCGGGCCGGCGTTCACCGTGTCGAAGTGCCGCTCGATCAGCGCCGACAGGTCGCCCGCGTCGCTGTGGGCGAACCACGGGCGCTGGCTGGAGACCGCCCCGGAGGAGAACACCGCGAGGTGGAACCCGCGCTCCCGCCAGGCCCGCAGCGCGGGCGGCACGTCGGGGAAGAAATGCGCGGTCAGCTCGCCGGCGGCGAAGCCGTCCGCCCAGATCCGCCCCTGCAGGGTCTTCAGCGGGGTGGCCTTGACGTCGCCGTCCATCCACCGGTGCAGCACCGCGACCACGTCGTCGAGCGGCGCGTCCTCCGGCAGCCCGCCCTCGGCGCGGACCGCGGCCACCGCGTCGCGCACCTCCGGGTCGTCGCCGTGCTTGGCCAGGTACGGCCGCAGCCGGGGCCGCGCGTATTGATACAGCCCCACGTGCACCGACGCGGTGGAGCTCGTCGTCCCCTCGATGTCCAGCACGACCCAGCGGGCCGTCACCTCGACCATTGCGTCACCTCCGTCGTCCGTCCCGGGCGTGGTACCCGCCGCGCCCTCATGCCGCGGCGCCGAGGGCGAGCGCGGCCACCTCGTCCGGGGCGCCGAGCCCGCCGCGCCGTACGATCAGCTCCCGCGCCAGCAGGGCCACCCGCTCGGCGGCCCGCCCCTGCTCGGGGTCGGGCAGGCCGTCGATGTCGGCGACGTGCGCGTACCCGATCACCCGGCGCATCGCCTCGCCGCCCGCGAAGCCGAGGCCGTCCCGCCACACCCCGGCGAGGAAGACCTCGAGGAAGCCGTCGTCGAAGACCGTGTCCACCCGGGACGGCCACAGCCGCCGGAACTCCCCGGTGAACGCCTCCCAGCTCGCGGCGACCTGCGCGGCGTGCTCCGCGGCCCGGTCCCGGTCGCCGAGCACGTCGGCCCGGACCGCGGCGATGAGCGCGTTGGCCCAGAACAGCCCGAGGTCGAACCCGATCGGCCCGACGAACGCGAACTCCGGGTCGATCACGGCGATCCGCGCGTCCGGCTCCGGGCCGGCGACCATGATGCTGCCGGTGTGCAGGTCGCCGTGGAGCAGCGCCTCGGCCTTCGTCATGAACGTGTGCCGCAGCCCCCCGATCTCGCGGCGCAGCTCGCGGTCCGCGCGCAGCCGCTCGGCGAGCGGGTCGATCGCCGGGTGGTTGTGGTTGTGCTCGTGCTCCAGGTACGGCTCGCCGAGGATCATCGCCTCGGTGAGCTCGCACAGCTCCGGGTTGACCGCCTCGGCGATGAGCCGCTTGCGCTCGACCGACGGCATGCCGAAGTCGGAGGTGGCGAAGCTCAGCCGGGCGACGAAGGCCCCGATGCGCCGCCCCACGTCGCCGGGCGGCGCCCCGTCGATGGTGGCGCCGCGCAGCACCCGCAGGTGCCCGACGTCCTCCAGCACGAGCGTGAAGGTGTCCGGGTCGTAGTCGTGGAACGCCGGGACGAACTCCGGCGTGATCCGCGACAGGTAGCGGTACGCGCGCGCCTCGGCCGCGGCCCGGAACGGGGTGAACGGCCAGGACTCGCCGTGCACCCGCACGTACGGCAGGGCCTGCTTGACCGCGAGCCCGGGCGCGTCCGGGTCGGCGGCGCGGCGGACGAGGAAGATGCGGTTGAGGTTGCCGTCGCTCACCTCGCGCACGGTGAGCTCGCCGGGGCCGGCCACGCCGAGCAGGTGGAGCAGCCCGCGCGAGCGCAGGTGGCCGGGCACGTCCTCGGGGGTGAGCAGCGGGTAGGCCGGGTACGCGGCCGTGCCGGTGGCCGCGCCTGCCGTGGTGGCGGTCGCGTCGGCGGTCGGGTTGGCGGTCATGGGCGGGTCAGCACCTCGACGAAGTCGGCGACGAATCGGGCGGAGTCCACCGCGGTGATCACCGTGGTGGGCGGTGCGGGCTCGTGGCGGAACGCCGGGGGCAGGCCGTCGGCGGTGCGCATCAGGTGCGCCCGGGCCTGCGGGCCGTGGCGGATCACGTTGACCGGGCCGAGCGCCTGCCCGGTGGCGAAGGCCGGGTCGAGCAGGATGCCCGCGGCGAGCGGGTCGTGCAGCGGGCAGATCCGGCGCCCCCAGTGGTGCTGGTAGAAGTCGAGGTAGGCGTCGAGGATCTCGGTCGCGAACCGGGCCCGCGGCGTGCCGGCCGCGCGCAGCGCCGCGATCGCGGGCTCGGTGAGCAGCGTCACCGAGGTGACGTTCACCCCCACCATCACCAGCCGGTTGCGCGGCGCGGCGAACACCGCCGACGCCGCCTCCGGGTCGTTGTTCACGTTCGCGTCCACGGTGAGGTGGGTGCCCGGCGGCGGGAACGGCCCGGAGCCGCCCATGATCACCACCGAGCGGTACCGGGTGAGCAGCTCCGGGTCGATGCGCAGCGCGAGCGCGAGGTTGGTGAGCGGGCCGAGCGCGAGCAGGTCGAGCTCGCCCGGGTGCTCGCGGCCGAGCCGGACCAGCGCCTCGGCCGCGGTCTCGCCGCCGGTGCGCGGCGGCGGCCGGTCGTAGCCGCGGTCGCCGAGCCCGTCGGCGCCGTGCACGTACCCGGCGATGTGCGGCGCCCCCTGCAGGGGCTTTGCCGCGCCGCGGAAGACCGGCACGTCGAGGCCGAGCAGCCCGGTCACGTAGCCGATGTTCCGGGCCGCGTCCTCCTCCGCGCAGTTGCCGTACACCGAGGTGATCGCGACGAGCTCGGCGTCGGGGCGGCCGGCGAGGTAGAGCAGCGTGTGCGCGTCGTCGATGCCGGTGTCGGTGTCCACGACGATTCGGCGCACGCGTTCCCGGCTGGTGTTCCGGCTCGTGTCCTGGCTCATCAGGCGGGGGACTCCTGTTCTCGGGCGGGCGCGTCGAAGTGCCGCGCCACCTGGGCCGGCTCGTAGACGCCGCGCTCGGTGACGATCCGGGTCACCAGGTGCGGCGGGGTGGCGTCGAACGCCGGGTAGTGGCCGCGGGTGCCCTCGGCGGCGCTGCGCACCCCGAGCACGTGCAGCACCTCGTCGCCGTCCCGGTGCTCGATCACCACGTCCGCGAGGCGCGGCGCGAGCGGGTCGGGCGCCTGCACGAGCGCGTAGAACGGCACGCCGAACTCGCGGGCGGCGAGCGCCACGCCGAGCGTGCCGACCTTGTTCACCACGTGGCCGTCCATGGTCACCCGGTCGGCGGCGACGAGCGCGACGTCGGCGAGCCCGTCGGCGAAGGCCGACGCCACCATGCCGTCGGTGATCACCGTGGGCGCGTAGCCCATCTCCACCAGGGCGGCCGCGGTGAGCCGCGCCCCCTGCAGGTACGGCCGGGTCTCGGTGCACACGAACGACAGCCGCTTGCCCGCGTCCTCGGCCGCGTGCACGGTGGCGATCAGGTAGGCGTCGGCCCAGCAGTGGGTGAGCACCCGCGCCCCGTCCGGCAGCAGCGCGGCGGCGTTGCGGCCGAGCGCGTCGCTGCGCGCCCGGTACGCGGCCTCGTGCGCCGCCGCGGCCGCGGCGACCGCCTCGGCGAGCCGTTCCCCGTCGGCGTCGGCGAGCGGACCGTCGGCGGTGGCCGCGAGGATCGCGTGCACCGCGTCGCGGATGTGGTTGTTCGTCGGCCGGGTGGCGATCAGCCGTCGCCCGGCCGCGCGCAGCAGCTCGGCGGCCTTCCCGGGCCCCGCGTGCCTGGCCTCCCGGGCGGCGAGCGCCATGCCCGCGGTGGCCGCGAACAGCGTGCCCGAGCTCTGGGTCACCATGCGCTCGATGGCGACCGCGACGTCCTCCACCGTGGTGCACCGCACCCAGCGGCGCTCGAACGGATAGACCCTGCGGTCGAGGATCTCCACGGCGTCCCCGGCCCGCCGTACCGAGTCCGCCAGGACCGGCACGGCCCGGCGTGCCGTACTCATGACGCACCTCCTCCCACCGGCCGGAGCCGGTCCCGGACGCGGACGAGCACGAGGGCGAGCAGCGTGATCAGGTACGGCGCGGCGTCGGCGGCCTGCTGCGGCAGTCCCTCGCCCTGCAGCCGGAAGCCGAGCGCCTCGGCCACGCCGAACAGCAGGCACGCGGCGACCACGCCCGCCACCCGGGTGCCGCCGAGCATCACCGCGACCACCGCCACCCAGCCCCGCCCGGCGCTCATCCCCTCGCTGAACAAGGTCACGTTGCCGAGCGCGAGCTGGGCCCCGGCGAGCCCGCACAGCGCGCCCGCGCCGAGCACCGCGCCGTGCCGGTACGCGGCCACCTTCAGCCCGAGCGCCTCGGCCGCGGCCGGGTGCTCCCCGATGCCGCGCAGCCGCAGCCCCGACCGGGTACGGCGCAGCCACCACGCGGCCGCGGCGACGAGCCCGGCCGTGACCGGGACGAGCGGCGACTGCGGGCCGAGGATCCCGGCGAGCGGCCCGCCGCCGAGGCCCAGCTCGGCGAGCGTGGGCAGCCCGGCCAGGTCGGGTGAGGAGTAGGTGCCGCGCACGCCGAAGACCGGCCGCATGAGGAACGCGGTGAGCCCCAGCGCGAGCAGGTTGACCCCGACCGCGACCACGATCGGGTCGGCCCGGAACGTCACCGCGGGCACCGACAGCAGCGCCGCGTACGCCGTGGTCGCCGCGACCGCGCACGCCACGCCCCACCAGGCGCTGCCGGTGAGGTGGCTCGCCAGCACCGCGGTGAACGCGCCCCACAGCAGCTGGCCCTCGAGCGCGATGTTGAACACGCCCGCGGCCGCGCACACCTGCCCGCCGAGCGCGGCGAGCGCGACCGGCGCGGTCGCGGTGAGCACCGCGGCGGCGAACGTGGCCTCAAGCACGCTCATGCGCCCACCTCGCCCGCCGTCGCCGTGCCGTTGCCGCGGTCCCGCAGCCCGCGCAGCGTGGCGAAGGCCGCGACGAGCACGATGACCAGGCCCTCGACGACCTGGGTGAGGCTGCTCGGCACCCCGATCTCGCGCTCCATGCCCTCGCCGCCCACGTGCAGCACGGTGAGCAGCGCCACCGTGACCGGCACCGCGGCCGGCCGCCCGGCGGCGAGCAGCACCGCCGCGATCCCGGTGAACGTGTGGCCCGGGGCGGTGAGCGCGCCGTCGACGAACCGGTACGGCGGGCCGAGCACGATGAGCCCGCCGACGAGCCCGGCGCACGCGCCGCCGAGCGCGAGCGTGGCCGTGGCGAGCCGGTCGACCGCGACCCCGCCGTACCGGGCGAACTCGCGGTTCGCGCCGGTGGCCCGCACCTCGTAGCCGAGCACGGTGCGCGCGTCCGCGTACGCCCAGGCCGCGGTGAGCGCGAGCACGAGCGGCACCGCGAGCGTGACGTGGCCGCTGCCGCCGAGCGCGGGCAGGTGCGCGGCCTCGGGCAGCGGCGGGGTCTGCGCGATGCCGGTGCCCTGCTCGCCGAGCGGGAACCGCACCAGGTACGACGCGAACGCCACGGCCGGGGTGCTGAGCAGCAGCGTGCTCACGATCGCCGGGATGCCGAGCCGGGTGCGCAGCGGGGCCGCGACCCCGGCGAGCAGCGCCCCGGCGAGCGCCGCGGCCGCCAGCGGCGCGGCCACGGCGAGCCCGCCCGGCAGCGGCACGGCGAGGGCGAGCCACGCCGCCGCGATCCCGCCGAGCGCGAGCTGGCCGTCCCCGCCGAGGTTGAACTCGCCGGCCCGGAACGGGATCGCGAACGCCAGCGCCATGCCGAGCGTGGGCACGAGGTTCGCGACCGTGTACTCGAGGTTGCCCTCGCCGACCGCGCCCCGGACGATCGCCGGGTACGCCTCGGCCGGGGAGACGCCGGCCGCGAGCAGGACGACCGTGGTGAGCACGAGCGTCCCGGCGATCGCGAGCACCGGCGCCGCGCCGGGCGCGGCGACGATCCGCTCCCAGGCGGCGCGCAGGGCCGGCGGCCGCTCCGGCGCGTCCGCGCGGCGGGCGCCGCGGATGCCGGCGGTCACGGCGTGCCCTCCCCGTCGCCGGTGATCGGGGCGGCGGGCTCGGCGGCCCGGCCGGTGGCCGGGTCGGTGCCGGTCATCGCCGCGCCGATCCGGTCCTCGGTGGCCTGCTCGCGGGCCAGCTCGGCGGTAATCCGGCCCGCGTAGAGCACGTAGACGCGGTCGGCGAGCGCGCGCAGCTCGCCGAGCTCGCTGGAGACGAGCAGGATCGCCCGGCCCGCGCCGGCCGCCTCGGCGAGCAGCGCGTGGATGCGCTCCTGCGCGCCGACGTCCACCCCCTGGGTGGGCTCCTCGACCACGACCACCCGGGCGTCCCGGGACAGCTCGCGGGCGAGCACGGCCTTCTGCATGTTGCCGCCGGACAGCGTCGCCACCGGCGCGTCCACCGAGGCCGCGCGCACCCCGAAGCGCTCGGCGAGCGCCCGCGCCCGGGCCCGCACCGCCGCGGCGGACAGCCCGAACCGGCCGCGCAGCGCGCGGGCGCGCTGGTCGCCCATGACGAGGTTCTCGGCGAGGCTCATCGCGGGGGCGACCGCGCGGCCGTGCCGGTCCTCCGGCACGTAGGCGAGGCCGAGCGCGCGGCGCCGCCGTACCGTGTCGGCCTCGGTCAGCTCGGTGCCGAGCAGCCGGATCGTGCCCGACCGGTGCCCGGCCGCGGCGAGGCCGGTGATCTGGTCGACGAGCTCGCGCTGCCCGCTCCCGGCCACGCCCGCGACCCCGACGATCTCGCCGGGCCGCACCCCGAGGCTCACCCCGGCGAGCCGGACCACCCCGTCGGGGTCGCGCACGGTCAGGTCGCGCACCTCGAGCGCGTACGGCCCGGCGTCCGCGGGGCGGGCGTGCCGGGCCGGGGCCGCGGCGACCGTCCGGCCGATCATGGCGCGGACCAGCTCGTCCGCGGTGGTCTCCGCGGTGCGGAAGCGGCCGGTGACCCGGCCCTGGCGCAGCACGGTCACCCGGTCGCTCGCGGCGAGCACCTCGGCGAGCCGGTGGGTGACGAGCACCACCGACGCGCCGGTGGCGGTCACCGTGCGCAGCACCGAAAACAGCCGCTCGGCCTCGCCGGGGGTGAGCACCGCGGTCGGCTCGTCGAGGATGAGGATCTCGGCCCCGCGGTAGAGCGCCTTGAGGATCTCCACCCGCTGGCGCACCCCGACCGGCAGGTCACCGACCCGGGCCGCGGGATCGACCTGCAGGCCGTACCGCTCGCCGAGCTCGGCCACGGCGCGCCGGGCCGCGGCGCGGTCGATCGCGCCGGTGCGCCGCACCGGCTCGGCGCCGATCACCACGTTCTCGGCGACGGTGAGCCCGGGAAACAGCCGGAACCGCTGGTGGACCATGCCGAGGCCGTGCGCGATCGCGTCGGCGGGGGAGCGGAACCGCACCCGGACCCCGCGCCGCAGGACGTGCCCGGCGTCGGGGCGGTGCAGGCCGTACAGGATCGACACCAGCGTGGTCTTGCCGGCGCCGTTCTCGCCGACGACCGCGTGCACCTCGCCGGGGGCGATGGCGAGGTCGACGCCGTCGTTCGCGAGGACGGCGCCGAACCGCTTGGTGATCCCGACGAGCTCGGCGGCGTACGGCTCCGGCGCCGCCTCCGCGGTGTCCGGCGCGGGGGTGTTCGACGCTGGGATGGGCATCGCTAACCGGCGAGGGGGTCGGCGACCGTGATCCGGCCCGCGACGATCTCGTCCCGGACCTGCTTCACCTTGGCGACCACGTCGGGGTGCTCGGCCACGGTGCACTGCGCGGAGGCGAGGTCGCCGGTGAGCGCGACCACGCCCACGCCGTCCTCGGCGAGGCCGTACACCTTGGCGCCGCCGGCCTTGCCGCCGACGATCTCCTTGATCGCCGCGGCCTCGGCGACGTCCACCCGCTTGAGCACGTTGTCGATGACCGTGCCGGGGCTGCTCGGGCACTCGTTGACGTCGACGCCGAACGCCTTGGCCCCGGCCGCGGCGGCGGCCTCGAACACGCCCGGGTTGCCCGCGGACGCGGCGGCCGCGATCACGTCGACGCCGCGGCCGATCAGCGTCTGGGCCTGCGCCTTGGCGCGCACCGGGTCGCTGAACGGGTTGTTGCCGCCGACGTACAGCGCGGTGCCGGTGACCTTGCCGTTGACCGACTTCGCCCCGGCGAAGAACGGGTCGATCCAGCGGTGGATGAACGGCGTGTCGAGGGCCGCGACCACGCCGATCTTCCCGCTCTTGGTGAGCAGCCCGGCCTCGACCCCGGCGAGGTAGGCGGCCTCGTGCTCCTTGAACGACAGGCAGGTGAGGTTCGGGGCCTGCGGCTTGGCGCACGAGTCGACCTGCAGGAATTGCCGGCCGGGGTGCTGCTTGGGCACGGTGGCGAACACGTCGTCGAAGTTGAAGCCGATGCCGACGATCAGCGTCGGCCTGGCCCGCACGGCCGCGTCGACGTTCTGCGCGATGCCGGTCGGGTCGGAGCTCTCGTAGAGCTTGAACTCCGCGCCGAGCTCCTTGGCGGCGGCCTCGGCGCCGGCCACCCCGAGCTGGAGGAACCGGTTCGTGCCGACCGGGTTCGGGGTGACGAGGATGATCGACCGGCGGTCGGCGCCCGGGGCGGCGGACTCGCCGCCGGCGCCGCCCGCGGTGCCGCCGCCGCACGCGGACAGCAGCAGGGACAGCAGCGCCCCGGTGACGGCGGCGCGCGCGGCGATCCGTGGCCTGGTCCGCGGGGTGGTGTGCATCGTCTCGGTGGTCCTTCGAGCTGGTGGAGACCGCGGCGGGATCTCCCGGTGGATCTCGACCGGTTGGGCTGAATGCCCGGTTTCGCCCCGTGAGCATATCCCTTCACTTCCAGTTGGCAAAGTGGGGTACTCGCCGTGCGGAAGCCGCCGGGTCGGCCGTTGACAGCTAAACCCGATTTTCCTACTTTCTAGGTAGGTTTGGTGACCGCCGGAACGGAAGTCGGCATGAAGTTCTTATTGATCACGCTCATCGCGCACGGACCCGACCCGGTCACCGGCGAGCTGAAGTCCACCACGGAACGGTTCCGCGAGGTCGTCGAGACGGCCGTGCTCGCCGAGGAGCTCGGCTTCGACGGGTTCGGCGTGGGGGAGCGGCACGAGCGGCCGTTCCTGTCCTCCTCCCCGCCGGTGGTGCTGAGCCACATCGCCGCGCGCACCTCGACGATCCGGCTGTTCACCGCGGTGACCACGCTGGCCCTGCTCGACCCGGTGCGCGCGTACGAGGACTACGCCACCCTCGACCACCTGTCGAACGGCCGCCTGGAGCTGATCATCGGCAAGGGGAACGGGGTCGCCCAGGCGCGGCTGTTCCACGTCACGCCCGAGGACCAGTGGGACCGCAACGCCGAGGGGTACGAGCTGTTCCGCCGGCTGTGGCGGGAGGAGAAGGTCACCTGGAGCGGGCGGTTCCGGCCGCCGCTGCACGAGGCCGAGGTGGTGCCGCGGCCGCTGCAGCGGCCCATCCGGGTCTGGCACGGCAGCGCGACGAGCAAGGCGTCGGTGGAGCTCGCCGCCAGGTGGGGTGACCCGATCTTCTCCGCGAACGTCACCAACCCCATCGAGCCGTACGCCGAGCTGATCGACCACTACCGGGAACGCTGGGCGCACTACGGGCGCGATCCCAAGGACGCCCTCGTCGGCGCGGGCAGCGCCGGGTACTACGCCGCCAGGCGCTCCCAGGACGCGATCAACGTGTACCGGCCCATCTACGAGGCGCGGGTGGCGCGGCTGCGCAGCGTGGGGGTGGAGCCGGTGTTCCCCACCCTCGAGGACGCGATCGAGCGCAGCTCGATCCTCGTCGGCAGCCCGCAGCAGATCATCGACAAGATCCACCGGTACCACGAGCGGTTCGGCCACGAGGTGATGCACCTGCACGCCGACGCCGACGGCCTCACCCCCGCCCAGCACCGGGAGACGCTCGAGCTGTTCCAGAGCGACATCGCCCCGGTGCTGCGGAAGACCATCCCGAGCCGGCCGTTCCCCGGGCCGGTCACCGCGCCGCCCCCGGAGCGGTACGCGCCGCTCGGTGCCGCCGCGCCCGGCACGGTGCGGCTCAGCGAGGGGTGACCGCGCGGGGAAACCCGCCAATCCGGGTTCGGCACGTACGAAAAGCGTTCGGGGGACGGCAAACCCACACCTGAGAGGTGAAGATGAGCGAGAGCAAAGCGCTTCGCCGCGACGAGCCGCCCGCGCCGTCCGGCGGCCGGGCGCTGCGGATCAACGAGGACTGGGCCGCCACGATCATCGGCCTGGTGCTGCTCGTGCTGGTGCTCACCGGCGTGATCCCGGTGGGGGTGGTGCCGTGATGAGCGCCGGCGACGCGAAGGCCCCCCAGGCGGCGGCCGCGAAGACCGTCCCCGCGGGCGAGGCCGCGGCATCGGCCGAGGCCGGCCGCAGCGCGCAGACGCCGGTCGGCACGCTGATCGGGCTGCTCGTGGTGCTCGCGCTCGCCGCGGTCACCCGGGTGCTCGACAAGAACGTCCCCGGCTGGACCGAGGGCACCGCGTTCGGTGAGGTGGCCGCCGCGATCGAGTACCCGGTGTACGCGATCGTGCTCGGCCTGGTCGGCAACGCCGTGCTCACCGCGACCGGACTGCGCGACCGGCTGTCCGGCGCGTTCCGCACCGAGTTCTTCATCAAGACCGGCCTGGTGCTGCTCGGCGCCTCGATCAACCTCGCGGTGATCGTCACCGCCGCCGGCCCGGCGATCATCCAGGCGATCGTGCTGATCAGCGCGGTGTTCCTGTTCACCTGGTGGCTCGGCGGCAGGTTCGGGCTCGACGCCCGGCTGCGCGCGCTGCTGTCCTCGGCGGTGTCGATCTGCGGCGTGAGCGCGGCGATCGCCGCGGCGGGCGCGGTGCAGGCCAAGCGGGAGCAGCTCGCCTACAGCGCGAGCCTGGTGATCGTGTTCGCGCTGCCGTCGATCTTCCTGCTGCCGTGGCTCGCCTCGGTGCTCGGGCTCTCCCCGGAGGTGGCGGGCGCGTGGATCGGCGGCAACATCGACACCACCGCGGCGGTGACCGCGGCCGGTGCGATCGTCGGCGAGGACGCGCTCGCGGTCGCCACGATCGTCAAGGTCACCCAGAACGCGCTCATGGGCGTGGTCGCGGTCGCGCTCACCGCGTACTTCGCGTTCCGGGTGGAGCGCCGCGCCGACGCCCGCCGCCCGGGCCTGGGCGACCTGTGGCACCGGTTCCCGAAGTTCGTGCTCGGCTTCATCGCCGCGTCGATCATCGCCACGCTCTACCTCGGCGCGGTCGGCTCGGACGCGGGCAAGGAGGTCATCGGCACCGTCAACGACCTGCGGAACCTGTTCCTCATCCTCGCCTTCGTCAGCATCGGCCTGGAGTTCCGGGTGGCCTCGCTGCGGGAGGCGGGCTGGCGGCCGATCGGGGTGTTCGCCATCGCCACGGTGGTGAACCTCGCCCTGGCGCTGTTGCTCGCCTCGCTCCTGTTCAGCGGGTTCTCGGTGACATGATCGGAACGTGACCCGCGGGGCGGAGAACCGCTTGAGGGCCGGTGCGGCAGGACGCTTGACCGCACCGGCCCGGTTCTTCATGCCCCGCTCAGCTTAACCTCAATTACCTACCTGATGTATGGGATAATGCCCCCATGAGCCTCGATCGGATCCGCCCGTCGCGATCCCGTGCCGACTCCCCGCTCACCGCGGCGATCCTCGCCGGCCGGTGGATCAGATCCGCCGCCGTCGACGACGAACACGGCCGGTACTGGCGGGCGAACCCCGACGTCCGCGGCCGCTCCGCGGTGAGCCCGGAGCCGCTGTCGCTGTACTCCGGCGCCGCCGGCATCGTGCTGTTCTTCCTTGAGCTCGCGGCCGCGACCGGGCACGAGGCCTACCTGGAGGACGCCCGCCGCGGCGCGGACCGGCTCGCCGCCACCTGGCGGACCCAGACCGACCTCACCCTCTACCACGGGCTCACCGGCACGATGATCGCGCTGATCGAGGCGGGCTGGGCGCTCGGCGACAGCCGGTACGAGGCCGAGGCCGCGGCGATCGCCGAGGTGATCGCGGGCCGGGCGCGGCGCACCGCCGACGGGGTCGGCTGGACCCTCGAGCCGTCGCAGCGCGGCGACGGCGGCATCATCCTCGGCCTGCTGCGCGCCGCCGCCTGCTTCGGCGTGCCCGCCTACCAGGACCTCGCGGCCGAGGCCGGGCTGCGCATCGCCCGGCTCCCGGTGCCCGGGCACGGCTTCGGCGACTGCGGCGAGGCCCCCGCCGACCTGCCCGCGGACGCGGTCACCCCGGGCTTCCTCTCCGGTACCGCGGGCACCGCGTTCCTGCTCGCCCGGCTCTACGGCGTCACCGGCGACCGGCGCTTCCTCGACGCCGCGCGCAGCGGCGCCGGCTTCGTGCGCGCGGTGAGCTCGGTGAGCGAGCGCTGCGCCCTGGTCCCGCACCACCTGCCGCAGGGCCGCTCGCTGTACTACCTCGGCTTCTGTTCCGGCTCGGCGGGCGTGGCCCGGATGTTCTACGAGCTGTACCGGGTGGCGGGCGACCCCGGCGACCTGGAGTGGGTGGAACGGCTGGCGAACGGCATCACCGGCAGCGGCGTGCCGCACCGGCAGACCGAGGGCTTCTGGAACGTGGTCTGCCAGTGTTGCGGTACGGCCGGCCTGATCGAGCTGTTCGTCGGGCTGTGGGCGGTCACCGGCGACGCGGGGCACCTGGAGTACGCCCGCACGCTCGCCGCCAACCTCATCGGCCGGGCCACCGACCACGACGGCACCGGCTACCGCTGGTACCAGGCGTACCGGCGGCTGCGCCCCGGCGAGGTCACCGCGGACACCGGCTACATGGTGGGCGCGGCCGGCATCGGCGCGGCCCTGCTCCACCTGGACGCGGCCGGCCAGCCGGACCTGGCCCGGCGGGTGATCCTGCTGCCGGACAACCCGTTCCCCGCGATCCCCGTGCCCCCGTCCGCGCTGCGCCGCGCGGACACCTAGCGAATCCGGCGAATCTCCGCGAACCAGGCGGCCAGGAACCCCGTTGACACTGCTCCCTACTTTCCCTACTTTTTATATAGGTTTTGCCGAAAGGGGACACCATGACGCCGCCGCACAGGCAGATCCACCTGGCCGCGCACTTTCCCGGGGTGAACAACACGACCGTGTGGGCGGATCCCCGCGCGGGCAGCCAGATCGACTTCTCCTCCTTCGAACACCTGGCCCGGACCGCGGAGCGCGGGAAGTTCGACTTCTTCTTCCTCGCCGAGGGCCTGCGGCTGCGGGAGCACAAGGGCCGCATCTACGACCTCGACGTGGTCGGCCGGCCCGAGTCGCTCACCGTGCTGTCGGCGCTGTCCGCGGTGACCGAGCGGCTCGGCCTCGCCGCCACGGTCAACACGACCTTCAACGAGCCGTACGAGCTGGCGCGGCGGCTCGCCACCCTCGACCACCTCTCCGGCGGCCGGGCCGCGTGGAACGTGGTCACCACCAACGACGCGTTCACCGGCGCGAACTTCCGCCGCGGCGGCTACCTCGACCGGGCCGACCGGTACCGCCGGGCCGAGGAGTTCGTCCGGCTGGCGCGCACGCTGTGGGACTCCTGGGCGCCGGACGCGGTCGTCGCCGACCCCGAGCGCGGCGTGTTCGTCCGCCCCGGCGCGATCCGCGAGTTCCGCCACGAGGGCCCGCAGTTCACCGTGTCCGGGCGCTTCACCGTGCCGCGCAGCCCGCAGGGCCACCCGGTGATCATCCAGGCGGGCGACTCCGGCGAGGGCCGCGAGTTCGCCGCCGCCAACGCCGACGTCATCTTCACCCGGCACGGCACGCTCGCCGAGGGCAAGGCGTTCTACGCCGACGTCAAGTCCCGGCTCGCCAAGTACGGCCGGCGGCCCGACGAGCTGAAGATCATGCCGGGCGTCACGTTCGTGATCGGCGACACCGACGCCGAGGCCGCCGAGCTCGCCGCCGAGATCCGCCGGCAGCAGGTGAGCCCGCAGACCGCGATCGCGTTCCTCGAGCAGATCTGGGGCCGCGACCTGTCCCACCTCGACCCCGACGGGCCGCTGCCCGACATCGAGCCGGACCTGTCCACCGAGGTCGCCGAGGGGCGGGTGAAGCATCACGACCGGGCCGCCGTCGCCGCGCGCTGGCGCGCCGTGGCCCGCGAGCGGAACCTCACCATCCGCGAGCTCGTGATCGAGATGACCGGCCGCCAGTCGTTCGTCGGCTCGCCGCTGACCGTGGCGAAGAGCATGGCCGAGTTCGTCGCCGCCGAGGCCGCGGACGGCTTCATCCTCGTGCCCCACCTCATCCCGGGCGGGCTCGACGACTTCGTCGACCGGGTGGTGCCGCTGCTGCAGGAGCTCGGCGCCTTCCGCACCGAGTACACCGGCACCACGCTCCGCGACCACCTCGGTCTGGCCGTACCGGCCGGGAAGGAGGCGGCGTGACCACCACCGGCCACCTGCACCTCGCGGTCGCGCTCGACGGCGCCGGCTGGCACCCGGCGGCCTGGCGCGAGGCGGGCGCGCACGCCCGCGAGCTGTTCACCGCCCGGTACTGGGCGAAGCTCGCCGGCGAGGCCGAGCGCGGCCTGCTCGACTTCGTCACGATCGAGGACGCGTTCCGGCTGCAGTCCACGCTCCCCGACGACGTCGACGACCGGACCGACCAGGTGCGCGGCCGGCTCGACGCGGTGCTGCTCGCCGCGTCGCTTGCGCCCCGCACCCGGCACATCGGGCTGGTGCCGACCGCGACCACCACGCACACCGAGCCGTTCCACGTCGCGATGGGCATCGCCACCCTCGACCACGTCAGCCGCGGCCGGGCCGGGTGGCGGGTGCAGGTCTCGCCGCGCGCCTCGGAGGCCGCCCACTTCGGCCGCCGCGCGATCCCCCGGCTCGACCCGGAGTTCCGCGACCGTGCCCTGCTCGCCGAGCTGTTCGAGGAGGCCGCCGACGCGGTCGAGGTCGCCCGGCGGCTGTGGGACAGCTGGGAGGACGACGCCGAGATCCGCGACGTCGCCACCGGCCGGTTCATCGACCGCGACAAGCTCCACTACATCGACTTCTCCGGCCGGTGGTTCTCGGTGAAGGGCCCGGCGATCACGCCGCGGCCGCCGCAGGGCCGGCCGATCGTCGCCGTGCTCGACCACGGCGGTACGGCGGTGCCGTACGAGCTGCCCGCCCGCGCCGCCGACATCGTGTTCGTCACCCCGCACGACCGCGACGACGCGGCCCGGATCGTCGAGCGGGTGCGCGCCGTGCCCCGCGACGGCGAGCCGCTGAAGATCTTCGCCGACCTGCTCGTGTTCGTCGGCCCGGACGCGGCCGAGCGCAAGGCCCGGCTCGACGAGCTCGACGGGGCCGAGCTCGTCTCCGACGCCCGGATCTTCACCGGGACCGCCGACGAGCTCGCCGACCTGCTGCTCGACTGGCGCGAGGCCGGGATCGACGGCTTCCGGCTGCGTCCCGGCGCGGTGCCCGCCGACCTCAAGGGCATCGCCCGCGGCCTCACCGCCGCGCTGCGGCGGCGGGGCGCGTTCCGCCACGCGTACGAATCCACCACCCTGCGCGGGCTGCTCGGCCTGCCCCGCCCCGCCAGCCGCTACGCCGCCGCATCCGGGAGGCTGCCGTGACCGCTCCTGCCCCGCTCTCGATCCTCGACCTCGCGCCGGTGCCGTCCGGCGGCACCCCGGCCGACGCGCTGCGCAACTCGCTCGACCTGGCCCGGCACGCCGAGCGGCTCGGCTACCGCCGGTACTGGGTCGCCGAGCACCACTTCGCCCCGGGCGTGGCGAGCTCGAACCCGGCCGTGCTCATCGCGCTGATCGCGGCCGCGACGAGCCGGATCCGGGTCGGCTCGGGCGCGGTGCAGATCGGCCAGCAGACCAGCGCGGCCGTGGTCGAGCAGTTCGGCATCATCGACGCGCTGCACCCCGGCCGCATCGACCTCGGCATCGGCCGCTCCGGGCAGCGCCGGGCCGAGCTGCTCAGCGGCAAGCCCGGCGGCCAGCCGGACGGGCACGGCCCCGCCGAGCCCGCCCCGCCGCGCGCGGCCAAGGTGGTCGACGGCCTGCTCATCCCGCCGCCGTTCGACTACACCGCGCTCGGCAAACACCCCCACCTGGTGCTCCAGGCCGAGCTGCTGCACCAGCCCGGGGCGCAGCCGCCGGACTTCGCCGAGCAGGTCGACGACATCATCGACTTCCTGCGCGGCAGGCGCACCCTGCCCGACGGCACGCCGGTGCACGCGGTGCCCGGCGAGGGCGCCGACGTCGAGCTGTGGATCCTCGGCAGCAGCGGCGGCCAGAGCGCCAAGGTGGCGGGGGAGCGCGGGCTGCCGTTCGCCGCGAACTACCACGTCGCCCCCTCGCACGTGCTGGAGGCGGTGGACGCCTACCGCGCCGCGTTCCGGCCGTCCGACGTGCTCGCCGAGCCGTACGTGATCGTCTCGGCCGACGTGCTCGTCGCCGAGGACACCGCGACCGCCCGGCGGCTCGCCGCGCCGTACGGGCCGTGGGTGCGGGACATCCGCACCGGCCGCGGCGCCCAGCCGTACCTCACCCCTGAGGAGGCGGCGGCGCTGCCGTGGACCGCCGAGGACGCCGCGCTCGTCGCCGACCGCGTCGACACCCGGTTCGTCGGCGCCCCCGACGAGGTGGCCGAGGGCCTGGAGACGCTGCGCCGCGTCACCGGCGCCGACGAGCTGATCGTCACCACGATCACCCACGCGCACGCCGACCGGGTGCGCTCGTACGAACTGCTCGCCAAGGCCTGGGGCATCCCCGGCTCGCCGGAATGAGAGGACCCGTGAGAACCAGACGCCTGATCCCCTTACTGGTCGCCCTCGCCCTCGCGGCGAGCGCCTGCGGCTCGTCGGGCGGCGGCGGCTCGGCCGCGCCGTCCTCCGGCGGCGACCGGCTCACCTGGGCGATCGAGACCGAGCCGCTCACCTTCAACCCGCACCAGTGGAGCCAGAACAAGGCCCGGCTGCTGGTGTTCAACCAGTTCGACGCGCTCGTCGCGCGGAACGCCGACGGCGAGTTCGTCCCCTGGCTGGCCAAGTCGTGGGAGGTGTCCGCGGACGGCCGCGTCTACACCTTCGAGCTGCGCGACGACGTCACCTTCCACGACGGCGAGAGGTTCGACGCGAACGCGGTCAAGGCGAACTTCGACAAGCTCGTCGAGCCCGGCTACAACCCGGCGGTCGCCTCGATCCAGCTCGCCAAGTTCAAGTCGGCCGAGGTGACCGGGCCGTACACCATCGAGTTCACGCTGAAGGAGCCGGACGCGCTCTTCCTCGACTTCCTCGCCTCGCCGTACGCCGGTCAGGTCTCGCCCAGGTCGCTGAAGGAGGCGAAGGACCTCAAGGCCGGCGGGCCCGACGTGGTCGGCACCGGGCCGTTCATCCTCGACCGGTACGTGCAGGGCCAGGAGGTGCACTACCGGCACAACCCCGACTACAACTGGGCGCCGCAGGGCGCCGCGCACCAGGGGCCGGCGTACCTGTCGGAGATCACCTACCGGTTCCTGCCCGAGGACGCCGTCCGGGTGGGCGCGCTCACCTCCGGCCAGGTGGACGTGATCGAGGGCGTGCCCGCCACCGAGGCGAAGCTCATCGAAAGCGACCCGAGCCTCACCCTGCAGACCGCGCTCAACTCCGGCACCGCGTTCTCCTACTACTTCAACGTCTCCCACCCGCCGTTCGACGACAAGCGGGTGCGCGAGGCGTTCCGCGAGGCCGTCGACCTCGACGCGGTGCTGCGGTCGGTCTACCAGGGCACCGCGACCCGGGCGTGGAGCATCGTCGGCCAGGCGAGCCCGTTCTACGACCCCTCGCTGGAGGGCACGTACGGCGGCGACGTCGCCAAGGCGAACAAGCTGCTCGACGAGGCGGGCTGGACCGGCCGGGACGCGGAGGGCTACCGCACCAAGGACGGCAAGCGGCTCACCGTGCGCACCGTGGCCTCGGCCCCGTTCGTCCGGGACCGGCGCGACATCCTCGCCCAGGCGATCCAGGCGCAGGTGAAACAGAACGCCGGCATCGACTTCCAGGTCAAGATCGTCGACCAGGGCACCGCGCAGCAGGCGACCGACGACAACGAGTACGAGGTCTTCGAGAACTCGCGCGGCGACTCCGACGCCGGTGCGGCGCTCAACCTCATCCTGGCGAAGGAGGCGCCGATCAACCGCACCCGGTTCACCGACCCGAAGATCGACAAGTGGCTCGCCGAGGCCTCGGCCACCTCCGACCAGGCCAAGCGCAAGGAGCTCTACACCAAGGTGCAGCGGGCCGTGGTGACCGAGCACGCCATCGTGTTCCCGATCTACGTCCCGGCCGACCAGATCGCCGCCCGCTCCGGGGTGCACGGGCTCGGCTTCGACCCCGGCTCCGGTACCCCGAAGAGCGCCTACGAGGTGCGGACCGGCACCTGAGCCCCGCCGCATGACGACGCAAGGAGTGACGACAGTGCCGACCTCCGGAGGCGCGCGGTGAGCGCCATCTCCGCAGGCGGATCCGGGGCCGCCGGCGGCGCGCCGGTGGCCGCCGGGCGGACTCCGCCCGCCCGTCCGGCCCCACCGCTCCCAGCGACGGGCGGGCGGCCCGGCCGGGCCCGCGGGCTGCTGCGCGCGGTGGCCCGCCGGATCGGCTCCGGCATCGTGGTGATCTGGGCGGCGGCCACCACCGCCTACCTCGCGCTGCTCGCCGCCCCCGGGGACACCGTCGACATCCTCATCGGCGACGGCCCGGACACCCCGGAGATCCGCGCCTCGATCATCCGCGAGTGGGGCCTGGACCGGCCGGAGATCGTGCAGTACCTCTCCTACCTGGGCCGGCTGCTCCAGGGCGACCTCGGCCGCTCCTACCGGCTGCAGCGCAGCGTGGGCGACATCCTCGCCGAGGGGCTCGGGCCGAGCCTCCGGCTCGCGGTCGCCGCCGCGGCCACCGCGATCACGCTCGCCGTGCTGATCGCGCTGCTCACCGCGGGGCGGGGGCCGTGGGCGCGCCGCGCGGTCTCCGGCCTGGAGCTGCTCGCGGTGTCGGTGCCCACGTTCGTGATCGGCATCGTGCTGCTGTCGGTGTTCTCGTTCAGCCTCGGCTGGTTCCCGGTCTCCGGCGACGAGGGGCCGGCGTCGCTGGTGCTGCCCGCGCTCACCCTCGCGCTGCCCGCGGCCGGCGTGCTCGGCCAGGTGCTGCGCGAAGGGCTGGAGAAGGCGCTGGAGCAGCCGTTCGCCACCACCGCCCGGGCCCGCGGCCTCACCGAGCGTGCCCTGGTCGCCCGGCACGCGCTGCGGCACGCGATGCTGCCGGGCGCCACGCTCGTCGGCTGGTTCGTCGCCCAGCTGATCACGCAGGCGATCATCACCGAGGCGGTGTTCGGCCGGCCCGGCATCGGCCGGGTGGTGCTGCAGGCGGTCACCGGCGGCGACATGCCGGTGGTGATGGCCGTGGTGATCCTCTCGGCGGTGGTCTTCGTCACCGTGAGCACCGTGCTCGACCTGCTCTACCGCGTCATCGACCCGCGCCTGAGGAGCTCGTGATGGCCCAGGTCGCACTGCGCCCCGCCCGCACGTACGCCTACCGGCTCGCGCTGCCGGGGGCGGTGCTCGCCGTCATCGCGGTGGCGGTGGCCGCGCCCGGCCTGCTCACCGGGGCCGACCCGCTCGCCGCGGACCCGCTGCACGCGCTCGAGGCGCCGAGCGGGGCGCACTGGTTCGGTACCGACCACCTGGGCCGGGACGTGTTCTCCCGGGTGGTGCACGGCGCGCGGCACTCGCTCAGCATCGGCGTGGCGGCAACCGGGCTCGCCGCGGCCGCGGGCGTGCTGCTCGGCCTCGCCGCCGGGCTCGCGCCCAAGTGGCTCGACGAGGTGCTCGCCCGCTCGTTCGACGTGCTCGCCACCTTCCCCGAGCTGCTGCTCGCCCTGCTCGTCATCGCGATCACCGGCCCCGGCACCGCCAACGTGATCTTCGCGATCGGCATCGCGCAGATCCCCAGCCTCGCCCGCGTGGTCCGCGCCCAGACCTTCGTGGTACGGCGGGCCGGGTACGTCGAGCAGGCGGTCACCTTCGGCCTGCCCGGCCCGGCGCTGGTGTTCCGGCACGTGCTGCCGAACGTGCTCGGCCCGGTGCTCGTGCTCGCCACGATCGTGCTCGCACAGTCGATCATCGCCGCCTCGGCGCTCAGCTTCCTCGGCATGGGCCCGCAGCCGCCCGCGCCGGAGTGGGGGGCGATGCTCTCCGAGGCCCGCAACTACATGCGGGTGGCCTGGTGGCAGGCGGTGTTCCCGGCCGCCGCGGTCGCGGTCACCGTGGTGAGCCTCACCGCGGCCGGGCGGGTGCTGCGCTACCGCTTCGAGGGCCGGGACGCATGACCGCCCGCCGTACGCCGCCGGCCGCCGCACCCGGGAAAGGAGCGACAGTGACCCCTTGCACCCCTCCCGTGCCCCCGGCACCCCGGCCCGCCCGGCCGCCGCGCCGTACCGCCGCGCGGAAGGGAGGTCCGGCATGACCGAGACCGGCACCACCGCGGCCGTGCGCCCGGCCGGGCCCGGCGGGGCCGCCCCGCTGGTGGCCGTGACGAACCTGCGCGTGAGCTTCCCGAAGGCGGGGGTCGACGCGGTGCGCGGCGTGTCGCTCGCCGTCCACCCGGGCGAGTGCGTGGCGATCGTCGGCGAGTCCGGGTCGGGCAAGAGCGTGACCGCCCGGTCGCTGCTCGGCCTCGCCGGGCCCGGCGCGCGGGTGAGCGCGGAGCGCTTCACCGTCGACGGCCGGGACGCGCTGCGCTTCACCGACCGGGACTGGCGGGTGGTCCGCGGCCGCTTCGCCGGGCTCGTGGTGCAGGACGCGCTCGTCTCGCTCGACCCGCTGCGCACCGTGGGGGCCGAGATCGCCGAGGTGCTCGCGGTCCACGACGTGGTGCCGCGGCGGGACCGCGCCGCCCGGGCCGAGGAGCTGCTCGACGCCGTGGGCGTGCCCGAGCCGCGGCTGCGCGCCCGGCAGCGGCCGTTCCAGCTCTCCGGCGGGCTGCGGCAGCGCGCGCTGATCGCCTCGGCGATCGCCGCCGACCCGCGCCTGATCATCGCCGACGAGCCGACCACCGCGCTCGACGTCACCGTGCAGGCCCAGGTGCTGCGGCTGCTCGGCGAGCGCAAGGCCGCCGGGGCCGCGCTGCTGCTGATCAGCCACGACCTCGCCGTGGTCGCCTCGGTCGCCGACCGCATCCTGGTGATGCGGGACGGGACGGTGGTCGAGGAGGGGCCCACCCGGCGCGTGCTGTCCGCCCCGGAGCATCCGTACACGCGGCTGCTGCTCGCGGCCGTGCCGTCGGCGGCGAGCCGCGGCACCCGGCTGTCGAGCCCGGAGCCGGAGCGCCCGCCCGCCCCGCCGCGCACGGTCGACCGCTCGACGGCCGTGCTGGAGGCGACCGGCCTGGTCGCCGGGTACGGCGCGCGCACCGTGGTCGAGGACGTGTCGTTCCGGCTGCACAAGGGCGAGACGCTCGGGCTGGTCGGCGAGTCCGGCTCGGGCAAGACCACGGTCGCCCGGATCGTGCTCGGGCTGCACGAGCCGATCCGCGGCGAGGTGCGGCTGCACGGCGAGCCGTGGAGCGGGGTGCGCGAGCGGCGGCGCCGCCCGCTGCGGTCCCGCATCCAGCTCATCTCGCAGAACCCGCTCGACTCGTTCGACCCGCGGTACACCGTGGGCCGGATCGTCGCCGAGCCGCTGCGCGACCTGCCCGCGGCCGAGCGCCGCGCCCGGGTGGCCGAGCTGCTCGAGCGGGTGGGCCTGCCCGCGGAGACGGCCGAGCGGCGGCCGCGCGAGCTGTCCGGCGGGCAGCGCCAGCGGGTCGCGATCGCCCGCGCTCTCGGGCCCCGGCCGGACGTGCTCGTGTGCGACGAGCCGGTGTCCGCGCTGGACGTGTCGGTGCAGGCGCAGGTGCTCGACCTGCTCGCGGATATCCAGGCGGCCGAGGGCACCGCGCTGCTGTTCATCTCGCACGACCTCGGGGTCGTCCACCATCTCAGCGACCGGGTGCTGGTGATGAAGGACGGCCGCGTGGTGGAGGAGGGCGACGTGGACGAGGTGTTCCACCGCCCCCGCCACCCGTACACGGCCGGCCTGGTGGCCGCGATCCCCCGCCTGGAGACGGGGGAGCCGCAGGCCGTGGCCGGCTGACCGGGGGTTCCGGAGGCCGTCCCCGGCGCCGTTGCGGGTCCGGCGCCGGGGACATCCGGCCTTTTCGCGTGCCGGGTACGGCGTGGCCGCCGCCACGGCCGCGGCGGGCCACCGGGTGCCTTCGGTCTTCGGATCAGCGCGTCCGGCGCGAAGGGGCGGGTGTCCGGGCCGGTCTGGCTTTCCGGCGGTTGGGCCAGGGCGACCTCGGCCGCTCCCGCCGGGCTGCCGGGGCGGCGCCGGGCGCACCCTCGCCGCTCGGGCCTGCGGATCGCCGTCGGCGGTATCGCGATCGGGCTCGCCGTACGGTTCGCGCCGCTCACCGCCGGGCGCGCCACGCGGTCTGCGGCACCGGCGGTCACCACCGAGCCGGTGTTCGATGGGGGAACGCCGGAGAGAACGGCACATCTCGGCTTGCGCGCGGGATGCGGATACCGCATATCGGTGGGTTTTCGAAAGGGGCGGCAGGCAGTACGGTGTCCGGGTATTCGGTTGGGCCGATCACCTGAACGGTGATCCCGGGCGCGGCGGACTGGACCGATCGTGCGGACGCTGGACCTGATCTTCGCTCATCCGGTGCCGCCGGAGGAGCTGTTCGATCTGGTCACGTCGTTCGGGGCGTCGCCACCGGGAACCCCGACGCCCCGGACGAGGTGAGGATCACGCGGGGCCGGGCCTGGATCCTGGTGCACGGCCGCCCGCCCGACCGGCTGGAACTGTCATCCGGCTGGATCCCCCGCTACACCGAGGCGCTCGGGGCGCCGCCGCGGGGAAGGGTCATCGTGCACGTGGCGCGGGCCAAGGGCAGTGAATGGCTGGCGGCCGAGTTCGTCCTGGCGGCGGAGGAGAAGTGGGGCGGCCGGTTCGTCCTCGACGATTTCGCCGAGGAGGTCGTGACCCTGGAGGAGTTCCACGCCCGGCTCGCCGAGCGCCGGAGCGGATTCTTCTGGCCGGGCCACGACGCGTCCCCGCGCGCGCTGCGGGAGGCCCGGGCCACCCCGGTCGAGGTACTGCTGCCCGCGCAGGGGCACCCGCGGGCGGTCGAGCGCTTCCTGATGTCGCTCGGCGCGGCCATGCATCCCGACGCCGACGCCGACGCGTCCTTGGCGCGCGGGAACGCGCGGCTGTGGGTACGGCTGCGCGAGCCGGGGGTGCCGCCCCCGTACCTCCCCGCCGATCTCGTGCGCCGCCTGCCCGCCCTGCTGGGCGCCCCGCCCCATCACTCGTGCACTCTCCACGTCTTCGACACCGAGGACTCCCCGCGGCTCGCCCTCGAGTTCCTTGAGGCGCTGGCGGCGAAGTGGACGCTCCTGCTGGTGCTGGAGCCCGATTTCCGCGTTCTGACCATGGACGACGTACGCGCCAAGGCCCAGGACGGTTCAGCCGATCCATTCCGGTCGGACGGCTGACCCGGATTTCTCGGGATTCCTGTCCTCGGCCGGCCTGGGCCCGCGGCGGCCACCCGGCCGGACCGGCGGAGCGGCGCGGTTCCCGCATTCCGGTGGCGAATCAGAAATGGGGTACCGGCGGCGGGCGATTTTCCGGGCGCCGCGCCATTCCGGTGAATGGCTCGCAATGGCGGCACGGATGTGCCGGAAATCGTGTGGCCCGTCCCTCAGGGGTTGGCTACTTTTGGCCGGTGTGCGTTGCCGGCGATGAGGCGAGGGCGGGATGAGCATCAATTTCAAACACGGTGGACGGACCATCTGGAATCCGGCGATGGGGGTCGGCAGGGTGTTCCTTCACTCGGTCACGGCCCTTGAGTCGTTCACCGGGCGGCCGTCGGGGGTGACGGCGCTCATCCCCGATGACACCTACGACATCGACGACGGTGAGCTGTGGGCGTTCACCCGGGAACTGCTGGACGGCTACTTCGCGACGAGGCATCCCCTGTACCGGATGATGGTCGGCGGCGTCCTCAAGACGTGCCTGGTGCTGCTGGAGCGGGCGGGCAACCCGCTGCACATCGACCCGGTCGACGAGGATCAGATGTCCTTCCTGCGGGAGCTCGGCTACCACGGCCGCTTCATGCCCACCTAAGACCGCCGCGGCCGTCTCCGGTCGGCCGGAGGCCTCCCCGGCACCGTTGCCCGATCCGGTGCCGGGGACGATCCGCGTCAGGTACGGCGCGGCCGCAGCCGCTGCCACAGCAGGCCGCCGGTGCCCGCGGCGGTCAGCGCCAGGCCGCCGAGCAGGATGAGCCGGGCGTCCGGTCCGGCCTCGCCGCCGCCTCCGGTCGCGACCGAGCCGGCCGGGGTGCGGGCCACCTTGCCGCTCGCCGTGGTGGCGGTGTCGTCGGCAGTGTCGTCGGGGGTGT